>Ga0208940_1003927_pt1 | contig 12112 bp, 9 predicted proteins | sample AD_JPNNA6_MetaG_FD_184445 | JGI IMG/M metagenome (GOLD analysis project Ga0208940, IMG submission 184445) | Active sludge microbial communities of municipal wastewater-treating anaerobic digesters from Japan - AD_JPNNA6_MetaG (SPAdes) (version 2) | ecosystem: Engineered > Bioreactor > Anaerobic >... | reverse complement strand
TTGACTGAACGGCAAAAGAACTCAAACAAAAACATCAGTCGTGTACGGGTTAAAATCGAAAATGCATTTGCCGGGGTAAAACGATTGAGAATAGTGTACCATGTTTCTCGGACAAAAAGAGATCATTGTATCGATCAGACGTTTATAGTAGCATGCGGACTGTGGAATTATTATATGGCAACAAAATAAGAGTTATGCAACAAGTCTAATATACGCGAACACTATTATGCTCATAAATAATTATATTGTTAGCGATAACAATAATAAAGAGGGCGAAAAAGATTTCTGACGGAGAAATATCACGCCGTATAACCGGCACCGGCAGCAAAGAACTCGGATGGTGAGGATGCCATGATAGAGATATTACCGCAAGCCACGACGAAATACTCCCTTGACTACTATGCCACTGACCCGATCTTCTCCGCTCCCGTGGCGGAACTGCGGTCCGACGCCGCTGATGTTGCCGCCAGGCTCCGGGGCAGGACGATATGGATGGTAAATTCCACCGCGCGGGGCGGCGGCGTTGCAGAGATGCTGCCGAGCATGATCGCTCTCACGAACAACCTCGGCATTAAGGTCCGCTGGGCTGTCATCCATTCCGACCGGCAGGAATTCTTCCGTCTCACCAAGCGAATCCACAATCTCATCCACGGAGATACCGGTTCAGGCGCGCGGCTTGGAGAGGAGGATGCGAGGCTATACGAAGCCGTGAATCATGAAAACGCGACTTCATTCAAAAACGAGCTCAGTCGTGAAGATATATTGATCATCCATGATCCCCAGCCCCTGCCTCTGGGCCAGATCCTGACACAGGAACTTGGTATTCCCGCCATATGGCGATGCCATATCGGGCTTGACCGGCATTGCGAGGCGACAAAAACGGCCTGGCGCTTTCTAAGGCCGTATCTTGATGGATACCGCCATGCCATATTCTCGGCGCCAGAGTACATCCCGGATTATTGCTCCGGCAAATCTACAGTCATCCACCCTGCGATCGACCCCCTGTCCCACAAAAACCAGGAGCTATCAGTGACCAAGCTCACCGGCATCCTCTGCAACAGCGGTCTCCAGGCCCAGTACGAGCCGGTCGTAACGCCCAATTACAGGAATCGCGCAACCATGTTCACTGACGACGGTTCATATGTCGTTCCGGGAGAGCTGGGGCTTCTGTTCAGGCCTATCGTGCTCCAGGTTTCACGTTGGGATCGCCTCAAGGGATGGGGCCCGCTTCTTGAGGGATTCGCGCGCCTCAAAAGAAGCACCGTTGTTAGCAACGGCTCCAACAAGATACAGCGCAAACGGAACCGGTTAAAACTTGCCCGTCTCGTGCTGGCCGGACCGGACCCTGCCGCTGTCGCGGACGATCCGGAAGGACTCCAGGAGCTGCGTCAGATACAGGAGCGTTACGAGTCGCTTGACGCGGAACTGAAACGCGATGTCGCGATCATCCTTCTTCCCATGAGTTCTTTCAAGGAGAACGCCCTGATAGTTAACGCGATGCAGCGGTGCGCCAGCGTTATCGTACAGAATTCCCTTCAGGAGGGGTTCGGCCTTTCAGTAACCGAGGCGATGTGGAAGCGCAAGGCTGTACTCGGGACAAAGGCATGCGGGATCAGGCAGCAGATCCGGGACGGCATTGACGGGATACTGGTCGCGAATCCAGAGGATCCGGCCGAGATAGCCGACAAACTGGCGCTGCTGCTCAACAACCCGATACGGTGTTACAATATGGGCCGCAGCTCGCAGCGGAGGGTGTATGATCATTTCCTGATATTCCGCCAGATATCCGGCTACCTGAGGCTCCTGGGAAAAATATTATGAAATACGCCAAAGCCCCCGGGGCATTCCCCGGGGAACCCTTGCGAACCAGGCCCGGGTACTGGTGCGAGAACACCGCGTCAGCCGATCCTCATACCTGATTCCCGGTCAAACAGATGAATTTTTTCAACGGGAAACAGGATATACGCGGTGCCTCCTTTTTCCAGCCCCGCATCATTATCTGATCTTCCTTTCATCACGTGGTGCCCCCACTTGAAATCGACCCAGCTGAACGAACCTGCCGGCTCAAGAAACATCGCTTCGACCTTAAAACCGCCCTCCCTTTTCTTTCCGGTAACGGTAATGTCTTCAGGCCGTATTCCAACAGTTACTTTTCCGGATATACCCGCGGTCACAAGCCGGGTTTTGAGCTCCATGCCGTTGCAGGCTATCACTCGGCCTCCCCTGCCGCCAATTGATCCGTCCAGGAAATTCATCTGGGGGCTCCCGATGAATCCCCCCACGAAGGCATTCGCCGGTCTCTCGTACACCGCGCGTGGCGTCTCGCATTGCTGGATCCTCCCCCGGTCCAGCACCGCGATCCTGTCGGAGACGGCCAGCGCCTCGGACTGGTCGTGGGTCACATATACGGTCGTGATCCTCAATTGATCATGAAGCTTTTTGATCTCCGACCTCATGGCAATCCTGAGCTGGGCGTCAAGGTTTGAAAGGGGCTCATCCATGAGAAAGACCCTCGGCTTCCTGATAATGGCCCTCCCGAGGGCCACGCGCTGGCGCTGTCCGCCTGAAAGCTCCCTCGGCTTTCTCCCGAGGAGGCCGTCAAGATCGAGAAGCCCGGCCACGCTGCCCACCTCCCTGGCAATCACGCTTTTCGGCGCTTTTTTCATGCGAAGGGGAAAGGCAATGTTTTCAAAGACCGTCATGTGGGGATACAGCGCGTAATTCTGAAAGACCATGGCGACGTCACGCTCCTGCGGGGAGGCGTTGTTTACCGTTACGCCATCGAAGAGTATGCTTCCTCCCGTTGCCGCCTCCAGTCCGGCGATCATGTTGAGTATCGTCGATTTGCCGCACCCGCTGGGGCCGACGATGGTGAAAAATTCACCGTCCCCGATCACCAGATCCAGGTCATCTATAATGACCGAACCGCCGAATTTTTTCTGCACGCCGATTATCCGTATTTCAGCCATACCGCTATCCTTTCACCGCTCCCGAAGTTAAACCCTCCACGATCTTCCGCTGGAAAAGAAGCACGAGGAGAATGATGGGCAGGGTCACAATCACCGATGCGGCCGCTATCTCACCCCACGGCATTTCATGGATCCCGGGGAACAGGGCTATGGCGACCGGGACGGTCCTCGCCGATGCTGACGTGAAGGTAAGGGCGAAAAGGAACTCGTTCCATGAAAAAATAAAAACAAGAATCGCCGTGGTAAAAACGGCCGGCAGCGACAGCGGGAGCATTATTTTCCAGTATACCTGGAAGGGCCGGCACCCGTCGATGCGCGCAGCATGGTAGATATCATCGGGGACGGTCCTGAAAAAATTCGTGAGGACCCACACGGTGAGGGGCAGTGAAAAAACCGTATGGGTCATTACAAGCGCCGCCAGGGTATCCCTCAATCCCAGGGTGCGGATGATAATATACAGGGGACTTACCGTGGCGATGGGTGGGAACATTGACACCGAAAGTATAAAAGCCAGGACCAGCGACGCGAAAGGGACCCTGAGCTTCGCAAGGCCGAACGAGCATATTGAACCGAGCAGGAGCGAGAGAATCGTGGTCGATCCCGCGACAATCAGGCTATTGAGGATATAACGGGCAAAAGAGTAGTCATGAAAAACAGACAGATAATGCGCCGCCGTGGGGTTCGTTGACACCAGGGGCGGCAGGACCGCAATCTCACCGGAAAGCTTGATGCTTGTTATCAGCTGCCATGCCAGCGGCCCGGCGCAGTAGAGCATAACAACCGCCAGCAACGCATAAAAACCCGCCCGCTTCATCATGTCCTCCTCCCTGTCATGAGCCTGATGTAAAAGATGCCGATGGAACCGGTGCAGAAAAATACGACCAGTGAAAGGGCGGAGCCGTATCCGAACTGGAGGGTCTGGAACAGGACCTTGTACGCGTAAATTGACACCGTTTCAGTCGAGTTGGCGGGCCCTCCCCCGGTAAGCACGTAAACGGCATCAAACACCCTGAAGGCGTCAAGGGTCCTGAACAGGAGCACCACCAGTATTACCGGCAAGAGCAGCGGAAGGGTAACGGACCTGAACATCTGCCAGGACCCGGCGCCGTCAATCCTGGCCGCACTGTACAGCTCCCTCGGGATGACCTGGAGCCCTGCCGTGAGAAGTATCACGACAAAGGGGGTCGTCTTCCATACGTCAACAAATATGGCCGCATGGATCGCCCAGAAGGGGCTTCCCAGCCAATTAATCTTTACACCCAACAGATAGTTTATAACGCCGAAATCCGTATTGAACATCATTTCCCACATCCTCGCGGAGACGACCGTTGGAATGGCCCAGGGAATGAGCACTATCGCACGGGAGGCGCCTTTCAGCCTGAATGACCTGTTGAGCAATACGGCAATGCCAAGCCCCAGGAGCAGCTCCAGCGCAACGGAGAGCCCGGTAAAGTAAGCGGTATTCCTCAACGCGTTCCAGAATCGCTCATCGCGGATGAGAAACAGGTAATTATCAAGGGCGATGAATTTTGATATGTTAAATATGAGGAGCTTTCTATGAAGGCTGAGGTAGAAAACGTACAGGACAGGGTATACGGTTACCAGCGTCAGGACAATCAGCGAAGGAGCGACGTACCGGATACCCCGTTCTTTATCTTTCATGACCAGCCTCGAGGATATGCCCGATCTGTTTCTGCGCCGATGTCAGCGCCGCCGCCGGTGACCGTATGCCCGTTATTGCCGCGCTGAACTCAGGCTGCAGCACCTGGGAAATCATCATGTAGTAGGGAGTTACCGGCCGGGGGCGCGCCTTCATGAAAACCCGGAACAGCCCAGGTAAAAAAGGCTGCTTTGTTATCAGGTCCCGGTCGCGGTATAATGATTTCCGTACCGGGTTATATCCCGCCGCCAGCGAGAGTGCCTTTTGCGATTCCGGTGAAATCAGGAACTTGATAAGTTTTCTCGCTTCGCCGGGATGTTTCGTGTGCCTGTAAATTCCCAACTGCCAGCCGCCGAGAGTGGAGGACGACCTGCCTTTTTTAAAAGACGGGAGAACAGTTACGCCGACTTTTCCCTTCACCGGGGAGTCTTCCGCGTTAAACAGGTTCCACGCGTAGGGCCAGTTTCTCATGAAAACCGCCTTACCCTTCCCGAATATATGCCTGCACGGTTCTTCCGTCGCTGTCGTCACCAGCGAGGGTGAGACCCTGTAGCGATATATCAGATCACGCATGAAGCGCAGGGCATAGATGTTCTCCCCACTATTGATCACCAGTCTATCGCCATCGATAATGTCTCCATTATTGCTCCAGATAAACTCGAGGGCGTTGCATACGAGCCCTTCATATTGCTTCCCCTGCCATATGAACCCGTACAGGCCGGGGTCCCTGGACATCAGAGCCCGTGAGACGGACACGAGATTATCCCATTTTTCTGGTGGCTTAAAACCATATTTCGCAAGGATGTCTTTTCTGTAAAACAGTAATCCCGCGTCAATATACCAGGGTATTGCGTATATGCGGTTATCAAATGTCACGGCCCGGATCGGACCGGGGAAAAAATCGAGCCGTTCCTCCTGCGGGAGCATATCGGAAAGATCCATCAGCCATCCCGCCCTCGAAAACTCGGGCACCCAGATGACGTCCATGCTGAACACGTCAAAATCGGCGCGCCCCCCCTCGAGGTTTGTCACATAGAACTGGTGCTGCTCATCGGTCGATGCAGGCAGCGTCTCATCCCTTACTGCTATCCCGGGATTTCGTCTTTCGAAGTGACGCAGCAGCAGCCTGAATTCTTCCGGGTCGCCTGAAATTTTTCCATGCTTGAAAACAATCCGGACCCTGGTTGCCGAATCGCTTTTTTCCGATGAGCAGTTCGGCACAACAATTAATACAAAAACCGCCAGTAACGCAAGATACCGCATATGTGCGCTCATGATATTTGTTTTTTACGAATTGTCTTCCTCGACAGCCTGCTTGAATTTCTTCTGGAAACCGGGCAGCGCCGCGCGTATACGCACCCACCCGGGCAGCATCGGAACGCCGATAGGGTCTTCCATGAACTCGGCCACCCCCTGATTGAGGGCCTCGACGAAAATCTCGGTATTGACCACTTCCTCGTGCCGGTCATAGACGAGACCGTTGAACATGGCCAGGGCATTGTACTTCTCTATCGCAAAACGGGATTCCTGGATATAGGTTGCGAGGAGCGTTCTGAAGAATGAGCCGGACATGACGATACCGTCCTGGGTGAGCACCTTAAAAAGGGTTTTCGCGATTTCATTTGACATGCGGAACAGGCCGGTATCGCGCTGCAGCTTGTCGATATTCTGGTGTTTATGATCATACGTGTCCTGCAACTCAACCTGGGCCACCCTGTTGACTGTTGTCTTCGAATATATCTCGCTCAGCATGGAGACCTCGAGGCCCCAGGTCGGTGATATGCGGAGACCGCGCGCCAGGGTGGCTATGAAGGCGAATTCGCCGGAAAGTGCGAATCGGAAGCTGTCAAGGAACTCAAGAAACCTGTTGTAACCCAGGATTTTTTTCAGGGAGCGTATGAGGGGCGTATAGAATAAACGCGTGACGCGTCCGTAAAATCTGTCCGTGGCCCTGGCGTAATAACCTTTGCAGAATTCATAGTCAAGGGCGGGATGCACCACGGGATAAAAGAGCCGCGCAACCAGTTCCCGTGAGTAGTTAACGATGTCCGTATCATGAAGGCCGATGGCGTATGTGTCCCTGTCCGCAAGAATGTAGCCGAGCGTCATCCAGACCGATCTTCCCTTGCCCGGAGTGGTAAGATCGAAATCCGCATCGGATAATTCCTTGTACAAAGAAAGCAGGCGGGGACCGTCATGCCATACCACCTTTACTTCTCCGGGAAGCTGGGATACTTTTTTTCTGGCGATGGCGAACTGCTCCGCATTGGCGCGGTCAAGTGAGAAAATTATTTTTGAAACATAATCGATCTTTTTCAGCTCTTCGATGATTCTGGGCATGGCGGGTCCCTCGAATTCCGAGAAAAGGGCCGGTAGCAGGAGGACCATGTTGCGCATCTGGGCAAACTGCCGCAATTCATTCTCAATGGCATCGATCGGCCTCTTGCTTATGTTCTGCAGCGTCGCTATTGTCCCGTTTTGAAAAAAATCCGCCATGGCACCCTCCCGGTAATTTTTCAGTTATTGACCGCCGCCAGCGTTCTATTAAATGAACAGATTGAAAAAGGGTTTCGTGAAATTCAATTAGCAGCGCCTGCATAATCAGTGGCTTATTGTATTATCAGGTCCAGCGCTGCCGTGATGTTTCTTACAATAAAATAATATTCTTTTCCCCGTTTTTTGTCAATAGTTAAAATAAAGATTTCTTTCTGTTCGGCTCAATCCAGGTGGGACCATTGCCCTGCAGTAAAACCGCAATCCGAACAAAACAGTGCATCATGCAGAGCACATCAGATATTAATAATTTTTATCTTGCCAGATATGACCGGTTCCGTAGCATTGTTAATGCCTTGCACGACGATGGATCTCACGCAGATAGATGAAAACGCGCGATACGAATGCGGCATGATAAAAACAAATAACACGCGGGAGTCGTTTCCATGAAAAAACATAATATCCAATTCCCCCCGATTAAAACAGGACATCTCGATCAGGACGAGACATATTTTTACCTGGTGCACGACAATGAAAAAGAAAAAATGCTATTCCATGATTATGACAAGATCTATCAGGTGCAGGGACTGTACGAACAGCTTTTTTATGACAGACTGAAATGCGTCTCCCCCAGAAAGGTTACCGATGCCCTCAAGCACGTTATCGATATAAATAGAGAGAATTTCTCCGAGATGCGGGTCCTTGATTTCGGCGCCGGCAACGGCATGATGGGCGAGGAAATAAAAAAAATCGGGGTCTCAAGACTGGTGGCAGTCGATATTCTTGAACAAGCTAAATCCGCGACGGAAAGAGACCGCCCCGGCATATATGATTAATATTTCGTAAAAGACTTCACCGGTCTGACGGAAGATGACCGGGAAGAGATACGGTCATGGAACCTGAACACGCTGACCACCGTTGCTGCGCTCGGTTTCGGAGACATACCTCCCCTGGCATTCCTGGAGGCTCTGAACTTGATTGACGATGAGGGCTGGGTTGCCTTCAACATAAAAGAGACATTCTTGAGCGATGTGGATTCCAGCGGTTTTTCCCGACTGATCAAGGAACTCATCGTTTCCGATTACTTGAATATCAACCACCTGGAGCGCTACCGGCACCGTATCTCAATAGAAGGGCATCCCCTGTATTATTTCTCAATAGTCTGCAGGAAATGCCGCACTATCCCGGAAAACATCACCAAGAAATTCAAGTACTGACATGCCGGGCAATGGTCGAATAACTCGCGGCCCGCTACTTCATGGCAAATCTTCCGTCTATCCCGTTGAAGACGGGATTTCTCGTTATAATCCATCGTGATGCGAAACCGTTTTTTCATTGACTTCCGTCAATAATCAATGGCAGAATATATTCCATTCATCTATGAGAAGAAATGAGCTCCATGGAACATGATGTAATAATCCGCACAGTTATAATCACGATAATCGCCGGATCATCATGCATCGTCCTTTCAGAACGGCTCAAGTTTCCGGCGATTATTCTTTACTTCCTGTGCGGCATCGCCCTTGGTCCTTACGGAATAGGGTGGATCCAGCCCGCTTCTCTTGGCGGCGGCCTCAATATTCTTATCACCCTTTTTGTCGGCATAATCCTTTTTGAAGGGGGACTGTCGCTGAATATTTCGAGATTAAAATCTATACGCGGCAACCTCGCCAGGCAGATAGTGCTGACAATCGCCATAACCATGACGCTGAGCTGGCTTGCCGCCGTCCACATTGCCGGTCTGCGCCCTGATCTTGCGCTCATATTCGCTTCCCTGACAGTTGTTACCGGTCCGACGGTTATAAAGCCGGTCATTCGTTATCTTCCCCTGAGAAAATGCGTCAAGACATTCCTGAACGGCGAGGCTGTCATCATTGACGCCGTCGGCGCCGTCCTGGCGATTGCCATGATCGAATATTTTGTCTCCCGCCAGGTGGCGGGTCTTTCAATTCTCGGTTTTATCGCATCCATTGTAATCGGCGCCACACTGGGGGCTGCCTGCGGCATATCGGTAAAAATGCTGCTGATCAAAACGCGGCTGGTCCCGGTTTCCAGCAGGAGCATTTTCACCCTTGGGATGCTTTTTTTTGTATTCTTTGTCTCCGAACTGATATCTTCGGAATCGGGTTTAATGGCAGTGGCTGCTTTTGGACTGGCGCTGAGCACCATTGATTACAGGGACAAGGAAAAACTCCTTTCCTTCAAGGAACAGATATCACAAATAGTTATATCATTACTGTTCATCCTGCTGTCGGCCCATTTCAACATAACGTTGTTATCCGAGCAGGCGCTGCCGGGCCTGGCAGTCGTCGTCATAATTATCCTGGCACGGTTCCCGACTGTTTTCGCAAGCACCGCCGGGGGAATATTCACGATACGGGAGCGTTTTTTTATGGGATGGGTCGGGCCCCGTGGAATAATCGCTCTCTCGGTGGCCTCTATTGCAATTATTAAATTGAAATCCGCCGGCCTGCACAATACGGAGATCATCGAGATACTGATATTCATGCTGATATCAGTAACCGTGCTGTTCCAGAGCCTGAGCGCCGGAGTGCTGGCACGGAAGCTCGATATTGGAATCACCGGCGACAAGAATATTATTGTCCTGGGGGCAAATCCCACCACGATCGGGATGGCGCTGCACTGGCAGCAGTACCAGAATGAAGTGCTTTTTGTGGATTCGAACCTGTCAAACTGCCTCCTTGCCGAAAAGGAGGGTTTTCCATACATACACGGAAACGGCCTCGCACCGGACACCTTCGCCGGCATTGATGTTGATGAGTATTCGTCCGTCCTGGCTGCTTCGGCCAACAATGAAATAAATATCCTCTTCTGCAGGTTCCTTAAAGAAACCTACGGGTTAAAAAAATTATATGTCATTCTGACAGAAAAAGCCGGGGAGGAACTTTCAGAAATCATACAATCCGAGGGGATCAATACGGCATGCACCTGTCTCCGCGCGCCCAGGTCCGCGAATTTCTTCAATGCAATTAAAGAATACTTCACGACAAAAAAGCCGGTCATCAAGGAAATAACCGTCACCAGCGAATCCTTTCTGAATAACAACACGGACGAATACCCGATTCCGGAAAACATCTTCATCTTATTCGTGGTACGGAACATGAAGAATTGCCATGTATATTATAACGGCTTCAGGCTGGAAAAAAACGACACTCTTTGCATCATCATGAATGATGAATCAGCGTCGGCGCAGCTGGATGCCTTCACGCTGCAATCCCCGACCACTCCGGCCTGACCAGGTTAAGAACAAGAGGTATTGCCGTTCGGATTAATCATAGGTTATTTTCATGCCGAGCATGAATTCAAAAATCATGCTTTTCGATGAATAATTGTCAAGGTCCTTGAGAACATTGTTGTATTCGAATTCGGAGAAGTAGCCCCGGTAGCTGTTGCTCATGCTCTGCCGGGCGTTGTAGGCCCGTTGGGGCAGGAAGCCGCCGGCTGTCAGGAACATTGACAGGATGTTGCGGAACCGCCATTCTGCGCTGATATCAACCTCATCCCCGAACCATGTTGTGCCGCGGCCCCTCCAGTACATAACCTTGGTGGTGCCGAAATGGAGCAGTTTCAATTGCATGATCAGCGAATCCAGCACCGTGTACCGGACCTTCAGGCCGCAGCCGTAGAGGCCCTGCCACTGCGATTCGCCGCCCCCCCGCAGCGCAAGACCGCCCGTGGAATCAACGGCGATAAATGAAAAATCATGGGAGCTCTTTATCTGCTGGAAAGAGATGCCAGAGGAGGGCCTGTCGGGGTCTCCGGTGGCCCCTTCGGCGATGAGGGAACACTGGAGGTCCCGGTTGTCGAAACCGGCTTCAAATTCAAATAGGCCGGCCTTGATGTTTGATCTGTGCAGTTGGTAGAGCTGGTTTCTCACGAATATATGCCCTATGTTGAAAATGCCGCCGCACCGGAGGAACCATCTGCTGGAAATTATCTTCAGATGCAGACCGAGCCAGTGGAGGGACCCCTTCCTGCCGTCGCCGGTGAGGGCCGTGCCCGGATCGAAGGTGTCAATTACATACATGCCGGCGGCGCGGTCGTACCTGAAATTCAGGGAGTTAAGTGAAAGGCGGTTCGTGGTGTACCGGTCGTCCTCCCACACATAATATCCCTCGCCGCTGATGATGGAGCCGATGGTGAACTTCGATCCCAGGAGGAAGATGTTGTCCATCACGTACACGGGCGTGCCCGATTCGCGCCCGAAGGTGTCATCGGCGTCGTCGAAAGCCCTGATGTACCCGGCGTAAATGTTTGTCTTGATCCGGGGAAAGTGCTGGCTGTACTGAAGCCCGGTGGCGTCCCTGGCGATGATATAACCGCCGGGCAGGCTGAAGGGCATAAGGCCGATGGAAAGCTCTGAATCGTTAGTCGGCCTGAAAACGGCATAGGCGTTCCGTGCGATGAAGTCACCCTTGTTCGATTCGATTGAGGATATGCCCTTGCCGAATATTGCGCTTATATCAAAGACGGTCCTGATCTCGATCTCGGGTACAAGGGTCAGGTTGACGCGGTTTCTGAAAAAGAGGTCCAGGTAGTTTATGTTTTTATAGTTGCGCTGCAACGGCAGCTTGTCGGGCACATAGGTCCGCCCGGCGATATCCCACATCTGTATCCTGAAAAATCCTGACAGGTCGATCCGCTCGAGGAATGTGTCGAGTGTCGAACCGAAGGAATGGGCCGGCGCCACAAGAACAGCGGCGATGAATAACGCTTTCCATCTCATGGATTTACCTGTTTTCGGCTGAATACTTTTTCAACCATTCATCCATGAGCCCCAGGCGGATGATTTCGTCGATGAAAAGATCAATCTGATTTTTCAGAATGGAATCGCCGAAGGGAAGACCGACGCACAGGTTTTCGGTCCTGCTGCCCCCTTTCAGGAGGACATAAGAGCTTCTCAGTTTTGCGCTGTTGCTGAAGAGATACTCCAGATATAGAGAATCATGAACAAAACCGTCGACGCTTC
>Ga0208940_1003926_pt1 | contig 12113 bp, 12 predicted proteins | sample AD_JPNNA6_MetaG_FD_184445 | JGI IMG/M metagenome (GOLD analysis project Ga0208940, IMG submission 184445) | Active sludge microbial communities of municipal wastewater-treating anaerobic digesters from Japan - AD_JPNNA6_MetaG (SPAdes) (version 2) | ecosystem: Engineered > Bioreactor > Anaerobic... | reverse complement strand
AGCGGGAATCTATTCTTTGTAAAGTTAATCGTTCCAGTATCGATTACTATACATTGGAAAGAAGCTGCTCCTTTGTCTTCGCCATTCGGATATTCCAGAGTATTGAATCCATAGATAACTACTTCAAATTCAGCAGATACTATATCGCTATCTAGATTTTCTGCTACATGTTGCATTCTCCAAAAAGGAATGGAAACAATAAAAATTCCATTTCCAGCGTTTCTACAATAAGTTGGACTATAGAGTAGAAAATATCGCATACTTATATCAAACACTTGGTCAATTCTTCCTTTGGAAAACACAATAAAATCCTTTTCAGATTCATCTGAAAGAACACAGTGTAGCAAGACAGCTACATTGAAATCGGTTAAGTCGACTCCAGCCATCTCAGCATCGGTAATCTCATAAACATAGTTTCCAGTAGATGAGACGAATTCATTGAGGGTGCGTGCCATTATTCTGGCTCCTCTTCAAGAACTACATCAACCACAATTGTAGTGTCCTCTGTTGCAGTTGCTTTGTAGTCTCCTACCCAACTATGTCCACCACTTTGAAGTGTTTCTGGATTGTAATTGACATCATGGTTATAGATTGTTATGGATTGATATCCAGGCATAGGCTTCTTAAATTTTGCATTTGCTACATTTCCCGCGGGATTAGTAAGATATGCCATTCCTGTTGGAGCAATGAGCGCATCAACAATGTTCCCAACATAAACAATGGGAGAAATTATTATATCTGCTGCACTGTCAATATCGTTCAAGGAAATATCAAAACTTTCTGTAATATAACCACCGTGATGTGCAGCATTCGGAGCAGGTCTTAAACGTAGATAATTAGAGTAACCACTACCGATTCCTCCAGCAAGACCAAAAGCATTATTGTAATCCTCTATTTCCCTCTCAGTTGGTGAATATAATTTCGTAAGTTTATCTCTATTCTTCTCACAAATTTCCGGATTTATATGTGTCGTACCCCAACAATTACGACCTGTGCCATACGACCATTGATTGTTTATGCTTTCTGAACTATGTATTCTACCTCTATGTATATATACTCGACACACCATTCCAGTATAGGCATCTTTATATGTAAGTTCATAACCTAACTTTAGATTTTGAAAAATATCATTCAAAATTTCACTCGAAAAGATTGTCTGAGGTATTGCATGTCCTGACGGTCTTCCATCTATAAATACTATATTAAATTGAAACGGTACAATATAAATTACATTAAATGTATTACCAAGAAACACTTCATCCCATGAAGTAGGAAGAAATGGAGTTTCCATATCACTAATATATGGTAGATTCGTAAATAGCTGATATTGTAAATCTCTTGCAATATACAGTGTTCTCATATCAACACTTTGCGTTCCACCTGGCTCTATAAACTCAAGTTTTAATTGATTTATAACCGGTATATCATAACGTGCGCAATAGTGATAGAAATAATCACTTAGGGTTTCTGTGTTCGTCAAATCCATAAAATTAGAAGCACCAGTTATAATCTCTCTTCCTATCGCTATACCACAATTGTTGATATATGCATTCATTGTTACTGTACTTGGCATTATTTATCTCCTTGTATTTTCTCAATCAGGATTTCTATCCTGTTTACGTTTGTATAGATTACCTTTCTCAGTAATCCATTTATGTAGATTAAGAGTCTCTGAATCACTTCGTAGATTACGATAAGCGCTCGAAGACCTATTTTTTTAAGAAGCGAGTAAGTTTGCTTATGCAGTATACCGATACTATATCTACGTGTTAGATTGAAACTCTTCTTCCAACTTATACTTCTGGGCTGTATACCAAAGACCTTCAACTTACTCGCTTGCTTGCACATTGTTATCTTTTTCTGGAAAGAAACAGAAATATCTCCAAACCTTTTTCCCATCTCTTTCTTCTCTTGGTGTCCAAGGTTCAGTGGTACACGAAGACCAACAGATGTAGGAATCGCAGTTGCAATCTGAACTTCAGAATGCTTCGGCAATTCTTCTTTCTGCGGAACATTGGAAATCGGAATCGCAAACTTGTTGTGAGCAAAGATAAGTGTCTTTCCGAGTGGTTCTCTTCTCAACATCAGAAGTGTACCTGTGTAATTGTCGCAGGAGAATTCCCGCTATTATATTTCGTCTTAACTGCCTGAAAAGCACCAGAGAACTTATTCGCATATAATTCAACAGTTCCAGGCTCCAACGGAAAGATTCCAGCCAACTCTGTAATCATCAAGTATAGTGCACAGAGCTGAACTTCAACATCAGATATGCTAGGAATTGATTTATTCCATTCTTCAATAGCATATTCAATAGCATTTGGATCATTTTCAGTTACAGTGTCAGTTGGAAATGGCTTTATAGCCCCGCTTATACTTTCCCAATATTCTATTTCCAAATTATGATTTCCAATAGTTTCGTTTGTGATAAGCTCTTTATTAGAATCGTATATCAATAGTTTTCCATGTCTCACTTCCCAGAAGATATCGTCTCCAGAAGTATCTTTCACGCTATCAATCTTGACTACATTAAGCTTCCTAAGGCTTTCATATTGATTTACATTTTTTGTCTCTGGGGGAATAATTGGAGGAGGATCAATTGGAATAGACGGCGATTCCGAATTTGGTTTAAGAATTTTAGTTAGTAATCTTACTTCCCTGGAAATCTTCTCAAAAGCGATATTATAAAATTGCACAAAAGCTTTTGCCGTAAGCTCCGGTACAATCAACTGAGCAAGTGCATATAGTTCACCGTTTGTCATTGTACTCCTCCTGGCGCTTGTGATAGAACACCAAACCAGTCATAGTATTCCTGTCTCAAGTTTCTTATCCGTTGAAGAATATTCACAACATTCTCCATCGTTACCCGAAGCTTATCCGAAGCAGTAGCTTGTTCGCTTATAATTGTTTGAATTTTCTGCAGCTCTGCTGAAGCGAGTTCCACATCGTCTTTGTTGAGTCGCTTCTCCACATTTGAATAATCATAAGGTATCTTATCTGTAATCATCTTATTCACGAGGAGGGAAACATAGGCATTAAATACTTTATTGAGCTCAAATATAGAACAATACAGTGCCAATGGATATATATAGCGGTCATGCCAAATAAGTTTCCCACCACCTTCAATCCCATATTTCACAATCTCTGCACAATAGCGTTCTGTATCTTCAGCTCCTGCCGGGATTGGTGGATATGCGAATAAGTTTTTGCCTTCCAACCAGTAGTAGCGCTTCCCATACGAACCATCATTCAGCAGCGAATATGGATTCATTATCTGTTCCGGATTATCTACTCGGATTGCCAATTTTGGAATCTCGCTTCTCACATAGTAGACCTTTATCTCTTCATTATCTGCCGGAACATACTGAAGCATAGTAGAAAAGCTGGAGACACCAGTAGCAGAGCTGGAGGAACGAGTGAGGATTACTGGCGTCTCCAATACCTTCAGTGCTTTCGGATTGACAATCCCAATACGATTGACTATATCTTCCATGCCAGACATAAGAACATTATCTTCTATGATAATATCCTTCGTTCCAAGAATGGAATTCACATAGTCCTGAATATCAATCCGATTCAGTATCATTATTCTTTCACCGCATATCGAACTACTGCATTTCCGGTTGCAGCAGGAGTAAGAGTGATTGCAATACGATAGAAGGGTGCTTTAATATTTTTTACATCAAGAGATATTCCACATCCAGTTGTTGCAGCGGAAATAGCTGGATTTTTTCCGGTTACCATATCCGACCAATGCGTCCCATCTACTGAAATCTGCAACTTTATCGTATCTGCAGTTACGGATATATTCTTGGTTGAAGAAATAATTGCAGCGGGAAGAATAGCATTCCCCTGAAAACTGGCAAGCGCAGAAGAATATATCGTCTGAGCATCCGTACCAGTAAAGGCAAGTGTTTCTTCGTAAGTTTTCCATCCAGTGTAGGTTGCTCCAGCAGTTACATCTGACCAAGCCATCTTTCCTCCTTATGCATTCCACTTCAACACAGCATGTGTCTCAGGAAGCGTAATTTGCATTCCAGCTTCAGTTATAATCTGATCAATACGACCGTCAATATCTGGAGCCTGAACATTGGTTTGATAGAAGGTATCACGGCTGATACCATTTCCGACAAGTGGACGATATGCAACCTGACCCAGATCGATTACCAAACAGTAGTCTTCCCACTGTTCCCTCAGTAGAGGATGGGCAACGAAATTGAAGTCGCCAAAGACACAACTTACTCGAGTAAGGTTGAAACCAAATTGAGATTTGACATTTTGAATATCCAACTGAGCGGAACCACCAGCAAGAGTATTGCCCAAGAATGTTCCATTCCCCAGTTTGTTGAACCAAGAGATTAGTTTCCGAGAAGCCAAAACCAGTTTGCTTCCACTGTTTCCATTTTCCGGAGCGAACATATCTCTTGACCAGTCTACGAAGTTATTATATCCACTATTGGAATAACTGAATGTAGCAACATTACCATACAGAGAAACAAAGGGAAGGATTCCCCAAGTATATCTCTTCACGGCAACAGTAGCAGATGATTCTGGTAGCAAACTTCCACTGCCATCAGTTGAAATATTTCCAACTCCGAAAAGGAATGCATGTTCCATATCCATCTTATGCTCACGCAGTTTTTCATCCCAAATTCGCATGAACTCATTTTTTCTTCCCCGATATTCAGTAGCCATTGCAGAACCAGACATCATCGGGCAAGCAGTTTTGAATATTTGAGCATATCCTTCGGTCTGACTTAGAAAATCATACCAACTATCTGGAGCTCCGGAACCTTCTGGATATGCCGTTCCCACAATTTGTCCACGAGCATTAACTGGAAAAACTACATTTCCTGAGTTAATGGCAGCTTTACTGGTTGCAGTAAGGATAAACAATGGAGTCATAGTAACTTTAGTAAATCCACTATCAGTTGTAGCCGAAGTAACTCTTCCGTAGAATGTTCCAGTATTAGAACCATTGGTAACATTTTCAATTGCCACTATCTGCCCTGGAACGAAAAATATAGGTGCTTGAGCTGCTGTGGTGGTCTTTCCACGAGAATCATACTTACAAGATACTTGCAAATCAGTAATATTGTTATAAGCTTTTGTTGCTCCAGTAGAAACATAGAAGTTTCTCCGTTGCCACTGGTGGCGTTGTTCCATCATTTTGAATACAGGGTCGGGAGTTGCAATCTTCCGAAGCCGTGTAAGATAAGAGAAGAAGGGAGATTCCTGCGGTCGCAGTTCTGCAATCTCTCCACTCAGATCGAAAGTCCGACGCAGATTGTCGAGACTTATATTCACAGGAGGAACAGTAGTTTGATTATAAGCCCCACCTTGTGAAGTTGTGTAAAAGTTAGTAGCCATTTTTCATTTCTCCTATTTTCAATATTGAGTATTCTTGTTGCTCAGTGCAATTGCTTGACGAATAAGTTCAAGTGTTGGGTCAGTTGCTCCTTCGGACTGAGCGTTATGCACTCCCATTGTAGGTGGTATGCTTTGCGCTCTCTGTCTTTGCAGAAAATCCGGAGAAGGAACATTTGCTCCATAGGGATTGTACTGAGCTTCCGGATTTGGAGGCGGAGAGTACATAGGTCTTGGAACAGTTGGAGCCGGAGTTGTTCCACTTTGCTGTTGCATCTGTGCCTTCTGCAACTGATACAACTGAAAGAGATTATCAAGCGTCACAGACTTATCGTCCGACATTGTCTGAACAAAGTCCATAGCGGTATTGTAATCTACTCCATAATTGTTCATAACCGTACTAATCACGCTATCCAAAGCTGTCTTCACTTCGTTGGCACTTCTCAATTGTCCAATTTTCGCTTCCTGTTCTCTTTGCAAGGCTTCCAGTCGTTCCTGCTGTTTTGCTTGGAGCCACTCATTTTTCAGTGCATTATACTGATTCATTCTGGTGTTGTAATCAATGAGTGCAGCCATATACTTTGCAGAATCCGAGTTTGGATCACTATATGCTTCCACCTGGCTGAAGTTAAATGGTCTTACAGGTGCAGGCGGTGGATCAGGAAATTCTTCGTCTTCTTCTTGTGTTTGGTTTTGGGTTTGCTGTGAAGCAGTATTAGCAAGTTGCTGCTGAATACTGTTCAACTGTTGTTTCAATGCTTCATTCTCTTCCTGAAGCTTTTTGTACTGATTCTGGGCTTGATCAAACTGCGACTGCCAATATTGGTAACGAACCTGATCGTTATCCGAAGGCTGCGTAGCATTCTCGTCCTTTTTTTCGGGTGTTCCAAAGGAAGCCGAGTTTGTATCATCTTCCCAAGAGTCGTCAATGGGTACTCCGAACATGTCATATTGTGGTTGTAGCATTATTCCTCCTTTTGGGAATTTCGACGAGTTTGTTCTTCCACCATCATTCTTTGTGTTTCCAGGGCAGCGGCATTGCCGGCATTTCTGAGCGTATCATTTAATCTTGCACTGTATAGTTCTTCCGCCTTCCTCTGTTCAAGTGCGGTTTCACGCAACTTCATTCGTTCAGTTGATACAGCTTGATCAAGACGTGAATGGAAAAGTTCTCGTTCTCGAGTTTGAAGGTCTCCTTCAAGCTCTTTGATTTTTTCTTGTGCTTGTTGTAGTGCTTGCTGAAGTTGTTCAATAGTGTCAATACGACTCAGAACTCCTTCAATATCAAATACATCCGTTTTCTTAAGTACTTCTACTCTGTCAATGATTTGGTCTCGATACATATCTCTGTAGAATTCCAACTGAGCATAACGATTGGCTGGAAGTGTAGAACCAGGAATAACCATTAGGTCATACTTTCCTACGCTTACATCGTTCATTACGCTTACCTGTTTTCCATAATCGTCATAGAGACGCTTATTGATAACGAATTCAGAGAGAGAGTTGTTTGGCTGCAATATCCGAATCATCTTCTCTGCAATGTAGAATTCTTGAATGAAGCTGATAATAACTTTACCCAAGAGAGTAAGTGCTTGTTCAATAACAGCTTGCTTTACTTTGATTCGTCTTTGCCCAAACTCATCGAGCATCATTATTCCACGATACGTATCTGGTGCCGCCTGAGGACTTCCCATCATGTTCTCAAACAGACCAAGTTCGTGGTCGATATCCTGTTTCGCCATGATCTCATTCTGATAGAGTTCATTTGGCATTGGTAGTGGAGCTACGGGAACAGGCTGACCTTCAGTGAAGTCAAGTTCGATTATTGCTCCGGGTTGAGCCCATTGTTCTTTCAGGGCTTCCACATCAGTTCCTCTCGGAACAAGTACTTTCACATTTGTGGAAGTGGACGCATGCGCAACAATCAGAGACCGAATCTTGTTGATATATTTCTGCATATCCTTCACCAGCCTGACATCGGACAGAGGGTATGGTGAACCGGTATGCATATTCATCAACGGGATTATCGGATACTCTTCACAATTGAGCAAGCGTCGGTAAAGGGTCTTGTCTCCGGCAACGAAACCCATCTGAATCCGTTGCATAGGCACCTTTACCGCAGTAATCAATCCTTGCTCCGCAAGTTCCATCATTGTGATTTGCTGAATTTGTGGAGGTTGAGGGGGTTGCATCCCCTGCTCCGCAATAGCTTGTGCATATTCTGGATTTTGCTGAGCAACTTGGATGAGTTGCTGATATTGGGCAAGAGCCTTTTCATACTCTGCCATAAGACGTTCTGCTGCCTGACGAGCAAGAACTTCTTCGGTAGTTATGTTTCCGTTAATAATCCAAACTGGGCGCTGGAGGTATTCTTCAAACTTCTCAGGGGTAAGAGTATACTCTGCCCTGCTCCAGCTTTCGAATACTCGAACCAATTCTACCCAGACCTTGGTATAACGCTCATAACCACGGATGTATTCACCATCGAAGAGATCCGGATTCTCAACTCCGGCAAATACGATAAGATTATCACCCTTATTCCCAGTGTTGATTATATCACTGCGAAAACTGTTTCCACTTGCTGTATCGATTGCTTCAGTGTAGGATGGGTACAAACGCTGAAGTTGCCCCTTGGTGTAAGTGCGGCTGATGATAATATCAGATGCATCACTACAGAATTCATCTTGAGAATTCGGGTCAATATATACTTGAAGAGGATCGATTGCTTTGAATTTCACTTCACCTCTTCCACCATCGGCATAAGGATCGATATACACAAGTAGAACGCCCATTCCCGTGACATAAAAATCATCTATTGCTTTGGAGAGTTGTCTGTCTCCTTGCGAAATATTCCAAATATACTGAATAAGTCCATTCATTGCTCCCGCTGTTTGATTGTCTGAATCTTCTGCAGCAGTTACTCGAAAAGTTGGATGATTGGAAGTAAGAATACCTTTTGCCAACTCTACTGCAGGATGAATACGATTGATAACAAGAGCCGCTTGAGAACGAGATTCAAGTATCTTAACATCCTCTTCAGACCATTGTTTTCCATAGCGAAACTCTCTGTCCTCGACTGCCTGATTTGCCCAAATAGTTCTATTTCCAGAACTGAACTTCGCAAACAGTTCCTGAGTTTCTTCGGCATATTCCGTATCTTTTGAGTTTAATACATTTTTCTTTTTCTTCACTTTGTTCTCCCAGATATTACATCTTCTTCAAATAGGTCTGTCGTTTCGCCTATGAAGCCAATTGCAGAGCTTCCAGGAAGGAGTTCTTCTTCTCCTGGAAACGCTTTCTCTATTATGAAGCGAATAAGTTCTGTGTTGTCTGTGGCAGAGATACCGTGTTCTTTCAACTCTTTCACCACAGCTCCCACTCTATTTGTCCAAACGATGCATCGGGCAATACCTTCGGCATCGATATCTTCTTCTTTCTTCTTCATACTACCATCCAACTCAATTTTCCTCTATTTTTCTCGGAATTCTGCTCCGAAACACTACTATTTTTTCTTTTCGGAGGTCTGAAACCAAAGTTTGACGCCATCCAAATACTGTCAAGTATATCGTCATGTTTTCCTCTGGGGAATGCCAAGAATTCCCTTTCTGCTTCTATATCGAGGGCTTGTCGAAAAATAAGTTTTCCCTGAGCCATTATCGGTACGAGACCAATCAATCGCTGAGACTTATTCGTCCGATGTGTGATTTTCTTTTCAATTCCAGGAATATAGATATTTTCCTTCAACATCATCTGTCTTACCGCCTGCCGACACGCTTCTTGATAGGATTGCGACTCAATATATACACCACGATGGTGCCACTTCTTGTAGAGGTCAATAATCATCTGTGGATGCTCTGCAGGATTGCATTTTCTTCTTACCATATCTACAACAAATTGGTATCCATCGGCATCAATACCAATGGTGGTCATCACAGTATAGTCACTATGCCGAGAAAGAGCCGAAGCCAAGTCAATACCCATGAACAGATATACTAATCGTTTTTCTCCCAAATAGTCAATATACCATTCTCCGTTTACTTCTTCAATCTTTCCCTCATAGGTATGAATATATTCCGGTCGGAAAGGTGCATCTTCTGGAGCTTGGGGTTCATTCATGTATTCTTGAAAGAATCCAGAAATATTGCCCATGTGTTCGAAACCTTGTCGGATTTCTTCAATCTTTTCCATCGGATACATTTCTTCCCAGATACTCTTCCCATCGTCATCAATAATCGATTTCCAGATTACTTTCCAATCCGGAGCATCCTTCACCCACTGAAGGAAACAATCTTCAGAAATAGTGGTACCAATTACGATTATTCTTCCATCCGGCTGAGAAAGAGAAGGAATCACGGCTTCAGTAATCCACTTTCGGTTGGAAGCACGAGATTCTGCAGTATTGGCATTCATTTCGGATTCGAAGTCATCAAGAACAATAATGTTCGCACGAGTGTCATCTTTTATCAATCCACGTACTTTCTGACCAGTACCAAGAGAAAGAACTCGAGCTCCATTGGCAAGAATAATATCATCTTCTCTCCAGCGTTCCGCAGTGTTGGAACCGAGGTCTCCGAAGTATTTCCGGATTTTTTTATTGTGATCCAGAGTATTCTTAATCCGAGTAAGGAAGTTAATTGACTGACTGCGGGACTCGGAGATAAGAACAACGAATAAGTCCTTGCCTGGGGACTTATGGAGGACTTCCCAAAGGATGTAGATAAACGAGGCAATCGTACTCTTCGCCATTCCTCTCGGCAGTGCAATCGCCAACTTCTTCGTTTCTCTATCCTGAAGGAGATCGTAGATTTCAAAGTGTACCTTCGGCATTGTCAAGGGTACCGACCTGGGAAGACAAGTGGTGGCAAAGATGGGAATAGAAATCCGCATCGCCATCTTCAATATCTCGAAGTCGGTTGCTTCGGGAAACTCTTTCTTCAATTCCTTCAGAATCAGAGAGAAATCAGATATCATTTGTTCGCATTGAGAGCAAATACTGCTCGTCTTATAGTTCGGGTATCATAACGAGACTTATTCGCCAAAACATGTCTGGCATAAGCAAGAACATCGTTATATCCAGCGGCATGCGCCTGCGCAGTGAAAGCACCTTCCGTTCCCTTCTCGGAAATGCTTTTTGCGGCTTTGGCAATCCAATTAGATTTCTTTGCCATTAGTATCCTTCCTTTCCAGTCAAATCCCAGAATGTTGCAAACACTGGGTTTCTTCCGGCAATTTTTTCATTTCGTAAATAATCGTACAGATTTTCCCATGCATCTCCAGTTTCTGGATCAAGCGGAGTACTACATCCTGGAGTAGCATAACTTAAATCTTTTGCAAGTGCAACCATTCGTCCAGTACCAGAATGAAGAGCGTTTGCAAGTTGCTGAAATGGTTTAAGATATTGCGCCGAAACACCTTGAACACTGAGATATGGATCATTTCTATCAAAGTTTCCTGGAACAACTAACTGGTACATTTGCTGATGTGCCTTGCTCCCGAATTTTTTTGTCCAATATTCTGCAGCTTCTGGATAAGTAGCCGGATTAAGCCAAGAATATTCTTTCCCGAAAAGTTGAAAAAAACCTCTCTTTCCTGGTATTTCTGGATTTTTCCTACCTCCACTTCTTCTGTCATATTGCTGTATTTGTTTTGCAGTGAGAGGAATATATTCTTTTACATCTTCCAAATTTCTTGCCTTTCCTGCAGTTGCAGCCGGAATTACTTGAATCTGTTTTCCGTCTGGAGAATAATAAATTGTTCCGCTTTTTTGCTCTTCGAGAATGAGTGGATTTCCTTTTCCATATCTATTCCTTTTAATCATACTGAGGACATACTCTGTTATTTCCGGAGAAGCTCCAGCCTGCCGGAGTATTTGATAATTCATATTATCGATATCCGTAGTATCTGCAGACCTTGATTCTTTCCTGATACGTCGTATTTCTTCTTCTGAATGTCCACTTGTTGGAGCGAAAAGAGTATCTGTGAAAGAAATTTCTCTTCCAGGCATAGTTGCAGATTTCTTAGCAGGAGAAGAGGAGAAAGAAAGACTTTTTCGCAAATTTCCCACAGCATTGCCTAACCAATCTCCAGTATTTTCTATAGCTTCTTCAATCCAGTTTCCTGCTTTTTCTGCCGCATATGCTCCTCCAGCAATACCGCCACCAACTATCTTGGCAATCGTATCCCACACATTTTCTGCTCCGCTTTCCACAACACTTGGAACCCTTTCTCTCGCCTCTCCGGTGATTTTCCCAATTTTTTCAAATACATTTTGTGAAAGCGAAGAAGCCTCTCTCTCTACTTTGTCAGCAACATCTTCAATCCAACTTCCAACATTTGCTGTTCCTCGGTCATAGGCTGCAATTATTTCTTTCTTCCTTTGAGAAAACGAAGTTTCAGTTCTTGTTTTTTTTCCTGGAAGCTCTACATCCTTCTTTGGAGGAACATGCGGTTCCGGTTCCGGTTTCCATACCGGAATTACTGTTTCTGGGTGTTTCTGAAGGTAATTTCTACGATTCACAAGTCTATTAAATTCTTGAACACCAGAATCATACGAATATGCAGCTCCTTCATAAGTACCTCCACCGACTTTATACATCCGGTTAATTATTTCCTGAAGTTGCTCTTTGGTAGCATATTTCAAGAAATCTTTAGTTGGTCTTGGCATCTTTCTCCTCCTTCTGAGTAAGTTTGAGACGATCGGAGACTTTCTCCAACTTCTTTAAGTCTTCCACTTCGGACTCCACTTCGAA
>Ga0208940_1003922_pt1 | contig 12120 bp, 8 predicted proteins | sample AD_JPNNA6_MetaG_FD_184445 | JGI IMG/M metagenome (GOLD analysis project Ga0208940, IMG submission 184445) | Active sludge microbial communities of municipal wastewater-treating anaerobic digesters from Japan - AD_JPNNA6_MetaG (SPAdes) (version 2) | ecosystem: Engineered > Bioreactor > Anaerobic >... | reverse complement strand
TTGCGCAAGATCATAAGAAGCTCCGCGATAAATTTGCCCGCTGCACTGCGGGCAAATGGCTCTGAGCAGCCTGGGACCGCCCGTGGTTTCAACCGTCTCGGGGTTGACAAGCGTAACGGGTTGTTTGCATCGCAGACAATAAGCCTGATCAGGTTGGAGGGTAATTTTCTTTTTCTGCTGACGCATGGCATTAACCCAGGCGGCAAACTCAATGCCATTGACCCAAATATGGCCGTTGCGGTCTCGCTGATGGGGTGCGCCAAATTTTGCCAGCCAATCGCGCAGGGTGCGTTCGGGAACATTCAAGTCATCAGCCAGTTCTGAAACTTTATACAGCATTGGGAGCAGGCCAGGAGCGCGCACAATGACGGCATGGGGAATTTTTATTCGGGGTGGGTCTAATCGTTCGGGCAAGGTTACCAGCATCTCCTGATTTTTGGTCTAGGTTGTTCTTCAACCTGGTAAAGATTTTCGACGGGCCGGGAGGATAGCCGTGAAGCAGCTTGCAGCACAGGCACCTGCGCCAAAGTGGATGCGATCAGTATCGGATACATGTTTTGCCAAAATTACATCTCCTCAAAAACAACAGTGGCAGCCCGCGCGTATCGGGCTGGTGATGGATTATTGGTGACGTAGCAGGTACTATAACGTCCATCATCGCCTTGCTGGTTTGTCGGATCGGCATTGGCTGAAGTTACGGCCCAGTCAGTTAGCCAGGCAGGTTTGTTGGGATTGTACGGCTTGCCATCTTTGCGTTTAGATGACTTCCACTTCTGCCAGAAAGGGGTGAGATACTCAACCAGCGAATCGTCTGTTGGACAGGACTCTCGCAAAAATTGAACAGCATCTACAACAGCCTTGTAATCACCCGGTAGGGGGGGAACGCCTGTCACGCGCCTGTAAATTTGGATGTCGGGATGATTGCGCGCCTCAGTTAACGTTTCAGGGTATTGCACCTGGGGAAGTAACTTGCCAGGCAAAGTGGCCTGGCAGTCTACTTCCTCCGGGGTTTCAGGAGCATCCGGGGTAGTGGCCCAAAGAGAATCGCCAAAAGGGTCATCAGGGAGATCATCAGAAAAGTCAGGAGCAGCAAGGTCTTCTTGTGCGCGTGGTAAGTTAACTTCTTCTTGCTTATTATTTTCTGAATCCGTTAACTGGGATGTTCTATTAACCGTTTGTGTCGAACACCTGGGTTGGCAGGCGGTGTTGATGCCTGCATCGGCATGGGTGCTGATGTTAGCATCGGCAGGTGTGTCGAGATTAGGATTGTCAGGTGTGTCAATCTGTAGATCGTCAGGGGAGTCCGCTTCCGGAGGAGTTGTAATTCGGTACAGACAGCTTGTTTCTCCGCCGCTACTAGTGGTGCGCCGTTCAATTTGAAGATACCCCAATTGGCGCAATTTTTTGATGTGATAATTTATGGTTGACCGGGCAAGGCCTAGCCTTTTTGCGATCGTGGATTGGGATGGAAAGCAGTAACCATTTTTGTCGGTGTATCGACACAGGATGCCCAACACGCGGAGCGCAGGAGAGCTTATGCGCCAGTCAGGAAACGCCGCCTCTGGAACCCGAGAATATTTAGGCGGCATGTGACACCTCGCCAGGGATTGGGTTCAAATTTGTCGCCGGCCATGTGCCAGACCTGTCTAAATATTGCATTCGCATTTGTCCTTTCTCTGTTATTGTGGATTACGCTACCCCGCACCTGGGGGGAAAAACAAAAAAGCCGAACAATCGCCGCGCCTTTTTTCCTTGCGCAGACTCGATTGTTCGGCCGATTGGATGCATTCCGGCATACTACGAACCACCGGAGGCAAAATTGGTATGGCCTTTTTCAGTTGTATTTACAAATTAATTATAGCATGTTTTTTTGTGGTGTGTTGGCTTTTACCGGCTCGCTGGCTGACTGCGCGCCGGTTGGCACACAATTTAGCCAGCGCTTCCCGGCTTGCAGGTGGGCTGTGCGCATGGGGGCACTCTTTGCTGGATCGGGCAAAATTTACAGGGCAAGGGGATACTATGTTTACAGGTTTTCTTTGGGGTTGCAGACCCCAAAAGTCGTGCGAAAAATGTAGAGATGAGTCCTAAGTATTAACTTCACCTTCGCAGGGTCTTTTTATGCCCTCAAATGGCTCTTTTTGCCCTGTTTCGGGCTTGTTTTACCCCCAAAAAACAGATGAACGGATACACTTACGAAAAATACCCCCCGAAAATGGGTACACTTGCGGATTTCAGGCCCGCGTATGTCTCGTTTTTCGGTGGAAATCTCGTGATTATGGGAACACTACCATTTTTTGAACCCCTGAAATGGGCACACTTTTTTGTATGTCGCCAGTCATCATTTTGTGGAACAGGATCAGAATTGGCTGGATAGACCTGTCTCTTGTTATTCAGCGCGGCAGGGAACAGGCCTCTCAGGCGGCAGAACTACGAGATTAGATCCATTTTTGGGCAGGGTAACCGACCAGAGGCGGGTTACAGGCTGGCGTTTTTTCGGTAAGAAGATGGCCCGGACTGATGCAGCTTTCAAATGCCAAAACCGGCCGGGGAACGATGACACTGTTTTTTAAACCGGCAAATTTACAGGCTAACAGCCGCCAGAAGGCACGATTCTTGACCGAGGTGATATTTTGTATGCCCTGAGTCAAACAGGCGGCTTAGCGGGCTTCCTGTTGAACGATAGGGCGTCCTATATTTTTCCGGGTTAAAAACCATAGGACGGCCTATGCTTCTCCAGGTGCAAAACGATAGGGCGGCCTACCAGGCCGCCCTACACCGCCAAAAATTGGCAGCTATGACTTTGCGATGCCGGCAAGTGGAAATCCGCTCCCATTGCCAGTTGTTCGCCTTGTGCGCGTTCGAGCGCTCTATCTCAATTTATAAAACCACCAACTTGACTTTCAATTGATTAAGCACCATAATAGTTCCATCAAGGGGAAGTTTGAAGGCAGAGCCAGCCCTCGCCCTGAATCCTACTCAACATTCCGGAGGTCAACGATGAACAAGGTTTTGCGTTTTCTGATCCTGGCGGCTTTGTTGCTGGGGTTGTTATCCTCAACAAGCGCCCCTCCTGCGAAGGCGCAAACGGCCTTTTCCTGTACGGATGTTACGGAAATCCCACAACTGGAGTGCGAGGCGCTGGTGGCGCTTCATGCCAGCACCAACGGGGGTGGATGGACAAACAGCACCAATTGGCTGGTGACCATTACCCCCAGTAACTGGTACGGGGTGACCGTCTCTGGCGGGCATGTCACTGTTCTCAACCTCGGTTGGAACAACAGGCTGGTTGGCACACTGCCGCCCGATTTGGGCAATTTGAGCAGGTTAGAGTACCTGTCTATCTACAGCAATGATTATCTGACCGGCAGCATACCGTCCGAGTTAGGTAATTTAAGCCATTTATATTATCTGCGGCTTTATGATAACCGGTTGACCGGCAGCATCCCGGCATCACTGGGCAGTTTGAGCGGTTTGTTGACCCTGGACCTCATTAGTAACCAATTGAGCGGCAGCATTCCGGCTGAGTTGGGCAATTTGGGTAGTTTGAACGACCTGAAACTGAGTTATAACCAACTGAGCGGTCCCATTCCACCTGAGCTGGGGAATTTGAGCAGCTTGAACACCCTGTACCTCGGGTATAACCAACTGAGCGGTACCATTCCGCCAGAACTGGGCAATTTGAGTAATTTGAAGACCCTGTTCCTGGAAAGCAATCAACTCAGCGGCAGCATCCCGCCTGAGCTGGGTAATTTTAGCAATTTGGAGGGGATGTTCCTGAGTCATAATCAACTCAGCGGTGCCATTCCCCCTGAGTTGGGCAATCTGAGCAATATGCGAATCCTGTCCATCCAGAACAACCGGCTCAGCGGCAGTATCCCGCCGGCGCTGGAAAATTTGGACAAGGTGTTTAGCTTGAAGCTTAGCAACAACCTATTGAGCGGCAGCATTCCGCCTGAGTTGGCTAATATGGCATTATTGCAGACCCTGTACCTTGATCACAACCAACTGAGCGGCAGCATTCCGCCAGCGCTGTGCAATCACAAAATGTTTGAATATCTGTACCTGAATAACAATCAACTGAGCGGCAGCATTCCACCCGAGTTGGGCAGTGTCAGCTTCTTGCGTGACCTGCGCCTCTCCAATAACCAATTGAGCGGCAGTATCCCGGCTGAACTGGGCAATTTGCATGTGCAATGGCTGTACCTGGATGGGAACCAGCTCAGCGGCAGTATCCCATCCACGCTGGGCAATTTGAGCGTTTTGACATACCTGTACCTGAATGACAATCAACTGAGCGGCAGCATCCCGGCCACATTGGGCGATGCGACGAATTTGAATTACCTGTATCTGAATGACAACCAACTCAGCGGCAGCATCCCATCCACATTGGGTAATTTGAGTTATTTGAACTCTTTGTATTTGGATGATAATCAACTCAGCGGAGATATTCCGGCTGAACTGGGCAATCTGGGGGATTTGCAGTTCCTGCGGTTGAATAACAACCAGTTGAGCGGTGCGGTGCCAGAGAGTTTTATTAATCTGACTGATTTGTACGCCAATCCATCCGATGGCCTTTACGGCCTGGACCTGGACTATAATGCGCTGACTGTTCCAGCAGGATACCCCGTTGCGGGTAATCCGCTTCAAGAGTTCCTTCTGGGCAAAGATCCGGACTGGCATTTGCGGCAGGCGCTTGCGGTGGTGATTGGCAGCGGCGGCGGGGAAATGACCTCGCTGGATGGCACGGTTGCCGTGGTTGTGCCGCCCGGCGCGGTGGGCGATCATACCACTTTCACTTTTACGCCTCAGCCGCGCCCCAACTTCAGCACGGGCAAGCTGACCTTTGCGAATAACAGCTTTCTGCTAACAGCGGTGGATGGCCTGGGCAATCCGGTGACGACCTTTGCGCAACCGGTTACGGTGATCATCCGCTACGATGAGGCCGCGCTGGGGCTGCCCGAGGTATCGCTCAAGCTGTATTACTGGGAGGGCGCGGCCAGCGCCTGGTTGGACGCGGCGACAACCTGCGACCCGGTTGGGGAATACACTCGCGACCTGGAGGGCAATATGTTTTCTCTGGAGATCTGCCATTTGAGCGAGTTTGCGGTGCTCAGTGGCGCGAGCCGCGTTTTCCTGCCGGCGGTGCTGCGGTAGGCGATTGATGGGAATGCAATTGGCTGGCCGGCTGAGAATGCCGGCCGGTTTGCTTAGGGCACGCGGGCAGCGGGAAATCAGGGCACTGTTTGCGGGTTTGCTTTTGGATGGCGATTTGCAGGAGCAGCAAGCAAATGGGTAGAATATAATCTATTGTTTAACTTCACGCAAAATGGCCTTTTTTAAGCCTTAAAACGCCCTTTTTCGGGGGTTTTTACCCCTTTTTTGCCCTCAAAAACAGGGCAAGTACTCCAATTGGTTCATAGAAGCGCCCAAATAGTGCCCAATTTGCTTTTTTTGAGGCGAATCGGCTGCCTTTTTGGGGGTCAAAATCGTATTAAGGTATCCGAATCGCTTTTTTGCCCCCCTCAGAATCATTCGATTTTTCACACCATCAGGTGCCATTTGGCGGAAAGGCGGTGTGGCCGGTATAATCATCCGGTGTGCGGGTGTGCCGGGGGTTGAAAGCAGGGGGACGTTGCGGACGGCGTTTTTATGGGGCAATTTTGGGCGCTGCCAGCCACAAGAAGCTAATTTTTGGCTCGAGGTGATATTTTGTATGCCCTGAGTCAAACAGGCGGCTTAGCGGGCTTCCTGTTGAATTATAGGGCGTCCTATGCTTTCTGAGATACACCATTGTAGGGCGGCCTATTAGGGCGACCTAGTAGGCCGCCCTACACTGCTAAAAGTAGGGCGGCCTATAAATGACGATTATTTCCGGATGCCAAAGGTTTGTGCGTTATGATTTGTTATTGTTTGACTGAATTTGAGGTGTATTCGGGTTTGGGGGCGGCTGGCTGGATTTTTAGATCCAGGTCGAGCGCCTGCAAAATTTTACGGATGAGAGAAAGCGTTGGGTTTGCCAGGCCGGCTTCAATTCGGGAGATGTTGGCCTGTTTGGTGCCCACGGCTTCGGCAAGCCGGGTTTGTGACCAGCCTTTACTTAAGCGCCCTCTCAGAACAGCATCAGCCAGCAGTAATTGCAGATGCAGTTCTTCGGCGGATCTGAGATACTCGGGGTTTTCTTCTAATTGCCGGCGGAACTCTTGAAGTTTCATTTTGATCTCATGCTTTCTAATTATATACTGCTTACTGTGGGCGTTGATGGGATTGCTGATAAAACCTAATCCTGCTCGAATGGGGGAAACCAGTTTTGACAGGTGGCGTTTTATTCTTTAGATGCGGCTGCGCGGTTAATGACCAAAGAAGTTTTGAAGGAGGCCTTTACCCCGGAAGAAGAGGCCAAATACCAGGAACTGCTTACCTTGATTGCGCTGAATCAGCATTACGTTGACGAGATGCGCCGGGGGGATTGTGAGGTCTCATTTTTTACTCATTTCGAGGGGTATCTGTCAGGCTCATTAATTCATGACTTTCTTTGTTATTCGCTTCTGTTTACCGTTCATTCACATAAGCATCCCACCAGGCAATTTTAATCATATCCAAGTTAAAAGCTTCCGCTGTGTCTGTTTTAGGCTCCAGGCTGAAGAAGGGTCCATCAGGTTTGGAATAAAGGTAAAAGTCACCCTGGATTGCGTCACAATAGGGACAACAGTTGGCCCAATATGATTCTCCTTGTGTATTGGAATAGCGGTACTTTACCGTGGATGGTCTGGGTTGACCACCGGGTTCATTGTTTTCGAGTTCTGAAGAATTGGGCCACGCATAGACCAACATCTTTTTGTTGCATTTCCAACAAGTGTGAATGCCATAACGGTAATAACTACCAGGCAAAGGCTGCCCAGTCTCGTGGGCAATCACTTTTGCTCGTTCTACATACACAGGATATCGAGCTTTACATGTTGAACAGATTAAAGGTTTGAATTTATCAACCAGTAAATTGATCGGGGTTTCGCCGGCAATGATTTCATCGCCATCAACTTCAATAAATGGGACAGGCAGCGAGGCCTCCTTTTCCTCATCTACGGCGTGCGTTACCCGAACTTCAATAGCTGCCACTGGGATTCCTAACGCGATTAATGCCACATCAACGATTGAGCCATCGCTCAGCCTCACCTCCAGTTCTGCACGCTCTACCTTATCGGGCAGCGGCCTGATCATTTCGGTTCGACAAACATGACAAGATCTTCTAATGGATGGAGCGGAACGTCGTCCTTCTTTCCAATCGGTAATGTGCTGCTGAAGAAGTAGTTTCGCAAGTTTATGGGTTGCCGTTTCTTGATTGCATACCTGATTTGCCTTATGCGAGTAGTGATGAACTTTGATTTCACCTTTGCGCACAATTACAGGCGCGCAGCACGCAGGACAGAAATATTTTTTGCTTTTATCGGCGTCGTCTATTTTGACCAGTTGATGCGATTCGTCAAAGGCATACGGGATTTTGATATTGCTCATGATTTCACTTTATTCAGGATTTGACTGGCCAATTCACCCTGGCCCATCCTTTTCTACATCACCAGTTATGAGGGGCGATCACCCGCGGAGTTTTTCTTCGATCAGGTCCCATCTGTTTTTATATTCGCTGATGTCCCAATAATACGGGTGGTGGTGTGGGGGGACCATCACCATTCTGACTTTACTATCGCGATGGGCATTGCCGTCTTTTGCAGGGCGGGACAGCCAGGCGGCATGATCGTGACAGGTGTTGGCTGACATGACGCTGGATGGGATGATGTAATATTCAAAGGCGGCGGTGCTGGTGGGTGTCGGGATGCCGCCCAGGACCCAGAAGAAGTTATCGCCATAATAAATTTCGGCTTTTTTCCCGATGCTGCATGTGCGTCCGCCGGAAAGATAGGTCTTTACCTGGATGTGAACAAAGCGATTCCCCGCCAGGTTACTGCACAGGATGTCGGTGTTGGGGGTGTTGCCCAGGGTGACCACCGCTGAGTACCCGCGCCGGCATAATTCGCCAGCAATAAAAAATTGACTGGCATTTCCACGTGTGATTTTTTCCTCTGCCATGCATGGCTCCTTTTTCGATATTGGCTAACTGACCTGCCCCGATGACGTGATTGTACACCCAAATGCCAGAATCTTTTCTCCCCTGAATTGTATTAATGCTCATTATTGTTTTGCCAATGTCATATTTCATCGGTAAAAGCCAATGCCAAAAGGTAGGGTTGATAAAATGCAGACAATGCCAGCATGTTGGAGAGCCCAAACCCACCTGGTTCCTGTTCAAAGGATATATACCCGCTTGCGCAAATTGCCACAGTAAGGAATGGGATAAAGTAGCAAGATAGTTCCTTTTTTCTGGTTCTATGCAAGTAAACAAGTTGCTGTTTTTTTGATCGTGTGCCCAACTCGCTTAATAACAAGTACAGAGAGCCCAAATAAACTGTGGGGGCGGGAAGCCCGTCCCCACACCCCCACCCCGGAAGAGAAAAACAGGGATTCAGAATTCAGCAGCCCAGGATCTCAAAGCGGCGAGAGGGAGACACGGAAGCCGACGCTGTAGTGCCTGAGATCGGGACTGTACCTGATACGGAAGGCACAACGGGCGAGCCACTGACTGTCGTCCCACGAGCCGCCGCGCATAACTCGGCAAATTTCACGGCCCGCCTTAAGATTTTCGCGCTCCTGTAAGCGCTGCGAATACGGGTAGGTAAATTCCGGCTTTTGCCTTTGCCCATCCTTACCCCATAGGCTGCGGGTCCATTCCCAGACGTTACCAATGGCATCCAGCAGTCCAGCCGGGCTGGCGCCCAATGGGAAACAGCCCACGGCACTGGTGCCGCCTATGCCGGTTTCTCTGATATTGGCCTTATCGGGGTCAAATTCATCACCCCAGGGATAGACCCGGCCATCGGTGCCGCGGGCAGCCCGCTCCCATTCGGCCTCGGAGGGCAGGCTTACCCGCCAGCCCCGCTTCAATTCGGCCGGCAGGTTCGGCAAATTGGGCAACTGCGTTGTCAGCCAGTCGCAGTACGCCAGAGCATCGTACCAGGTGACGTTCACCACCGGGTGATTGGGAAGACCATCCAGACATCTCTGGGTAGCGGGTTTATGCCCGCTTTGCTCAACAAAAGCCCGGAATTGCGCCACGGTCACCGGGTAGCGGGCAATGTAATACTCACCCAGATCGACTTCGTGCTGGGGTATTTCAGCATCACTGGCCACTGAATCTTTTTTCTTGTCGCTGCCCATGAGGAATCGCCCGGCAGGGATATGGATAAAGCCCAGCAGGGGCTCGTCCGGCAGATAGAAAGCATCGGGCCGGAAGCGGGGGTCGCCCAGGCGGGCGAGGGTGGCCCCGGCGCGAGCACACAAGGGTGATGGTTCTTTGCCGGTCATCACCGCCAGCAAGGTGGTTTGAATGCGCCGGCACCGGTCGGGGTGCAAGCCACCGTTTTGAATATCGGCCGCGGCGTCGCCGGCCAGAATGACCGCAGCGGCAGCGCCAGATTGCGTCAGCCGGTCCAGGACTTCACCGGCCACCTGGTCAAGCTGCTGCACAAAGCCCAGGTACCCCAGGCTCAAAAGTAAGACCTCATTCCAGGCTGCTTTGCCGACATAGGGTTGGATATTTGCCATCAAGGTGTCGACATTGCCCTGCCCGCGCAGGGCGATCGCCACCCCCGCCAGGTATTCTTCAAAGGTCAGGTGAATGAACCCATATTCGCCCGGGCCACGCTCCAGCAGCAAGCCGGTATGCTCATGCACATCGGACAGAAAGTTGTTGGCGGCCTGCTCCGGGTCAGCCTCGCCGCGCTCAGCATAAATCGCCCGGAGTTTGCGTTTCAAGTCCTCCCGCTTCACCAAGCCCACCCCAGGACTGACCTCATGCATCCACAGCGCCAATGGCGCCAGGATGCGCACCGTCTGGATGACATCCAAATCCTTGCCGGTTGAACGTCCCGTCAGGCTGCGCGCTTTATTCCAGACCGAGAGCATCGTTTTGACATACTGCTCGTACAATTCCACCCGGCGTTCCGGGAGGGTGACACCCTGGCGCTTCATCACCGCCAGGATTGTCAGCAGCAGCGGATTGGCCGCCAACTTCCGGACGCCCGGATTATGCTGAATAGAGGCCAGCAGCTCTGACTTTTCTTTCTCGGCTTCAAGGCCGGCGATCTGGCTGCCAGCATCATGTGCCTGGCGTTCCAGTGCGCTGGTCCAGCGCTCAACAAATAACTGGATTTCTTCATCGTCAAAATCAATCAGGGTGCCCTCAATCAGATCGTCTGCATTGGGGCGAACCTCACGATAGCCAATGATCCGGCTGGTAATCACAAATTTGTTGCCTGAGCGGCGGTGGAAATTGTAAAACTGCATGGCGCGTTCTACCACAGTCACGCGCAGCCCTGGATCCTTAACTTCATCCAGGCCATCCAGCAGTACCAGCACCCGCCCAGCCTCCAGCGCCTGGCGCAGCATTTCGCTGACTGGCAGATCGCCGCAGGTCTGGCAGAAGTAATCGGCAATAAAATCATCCAGCCGGACATCACCCGCTTCAAGGGCGTTGGCATATGCTGCCAGGGGAACCAGCACGGGCAGCCGGTCGCCTAATCCCAAATCCTGTCCCAGGGCAAGCTGAACCGTGAGGTACTTGAGGAAGGTTGATTTGCCGGCACCGGGGTCACCCAACAAAATCAGGCCGGCGTGCTTTTTCAACACATCCAATACGGGCTGTGGCTTGGAAAGGCGGGCCTGATTGGCCTTCTGTTCGGACAGCTTGCGCCCGGCAACCCGAACCTCAGCCTGCCAGGTTTCGCCGTGGGGCAGTTCCAGGCGGGCTTTGAGGGGAATGTACAGGTCCAGCAAAGAAAGGCGCAGGGGCACACGGTCTGAGACCCCCAGTCCTTTGAAACCCAGATAACAATACTGGTCGTACAGAAACGTGAGGTACTGCCGGGTGGCTTTTTGCAGGTCGCCGGTAAATTGCGGGCGAATCAGGTACAGCAGGCGGTCGGAGTTTGTGTTGATTAGAAGGTGGTAATTGTTTTGGTCACGGACGATCAGCGTTTCTGCTTCCACACGTTCACTAACAACAGCCGGACCTCCCCCGGTGTTGATTTGCGGTTTATCCGAGCGCAGAAGGTCACGCAGGCCAACCACAAAGGCCACCACCGTCGGGGCCGAAGCGCCCAGCAGGAACCAGAAGCTGCCTGGGGCATTTTGAAATCCGGGAATCAGAAACCAACTGACCAGGACCACGCCCAGCCAGAGAATACCAGCCAGTAATGCCCATGCCCAACGTTTCATAAACCGCCTCCTGCCCTGCATCAATGGATGGGTTAATTATACATCGGGACGCGAAAAGCCTGGCTGCGAGGAACCGGGCGGCACAGGTTATTAATCCCGATCTTCATTCCCCTGCCCCGCCACGGTTGCGCGGATTGTGATTCAAATCTATAATACTTACACCACCTGCAATCAGGGACGTTATGACCACTCCAGAAGCACGCGCCCGCCAGAATATTGATGCCCAACTCGCCGCCTGTGGTTGGGTGATTCAAAACCGCGTCGACATGAATCTATATGCCTGCCGCGGGGTGGCGGTGCGCGAGTTCCAGCTGGAGACGGGGATTGCCGATTATTTGCTGTTTGTGGACCGCAAGGCGGTGGGGGTGATTGAGGCGAAGGCGGAGGGGATTCCGCTGGTGGCGGTGGCCGACCAGGCGGCCAGCTACACCCTCGGGCTGCCGGCCAATATCCCGCATGTGATGCTGCCGCTGCCGTTTATGTATGAAACCACGGGCGTGGAGACGTTCTTCCGCGATAACCGTGACCCCGAGCCGCGCTCACGGCGGGTGTTCAGCTTCCACCGCCCCGAGACGCTGGCCGACTGGCTGAGCCAGGGTAAGACGCTGCGCGACCGCCTGAGCAAGATGCCGCAGCTATTCCCGCTGATTGCGACCAATCTATGGCCGGCGCAGGTTGAGGCAATTGCCAACCTGGAGCAGAGTTTTGCGGCGGACCGCCCACGGGCGCTGATCCAGATGGCGACGGGGAGCGGCAAGACCTTTACGGCGGTCAATTTCGTCTACCGGCTGATCAAGC
>Ga0208940_1003892_pt1 | contig 12184 bp, 9 predicted proteins | sample AD_JPNNA6_MetaG_FD_184445 | JGI IMG/M metagenome (GOLD analysis project Ga0208940, IMG submission 184445) | Active sludge microbial communities of municipal wastewater-treating anaerobic digesters from Japan - AD_JPNNA6_MetaG (SPAdes) (version 2) | ecosystem: Engineered > Bioreactor > Anaerobic >... | reverse complement strand
TCCCTCTTAGATGCTTTCAGAGGTTATCCATTCCCGACTTAGCTACAGAGCAGTGCCCTTGGCAGGACAGCTCTCAGACCAGAGGTCAGTCCACTTCGGTCCTCTCGTCGCTTCATTCAACCAAAAATTTTGGTTTAGAATTATTCCCCTATTTCTAGGAGCGCAGACTATATCTTCACCTTTCCCGCTCTCTGTAAAGCGGACGAAGGGTTGGCATATTACCCATATGAGCCGTCGTTTTCAAAAAAACGATTCGCCGTCATATAAGTCTGTCCATCTTTCAGGACAAGTCGTTACGGGGTCAAACCTAAAATCTTAAGCAGTTCAGTTCCTGTCTTTTTTCTTTTGGTAACATAATTTTCATTTTGAATCACCAAAATCAAGCCAACAAGTTTTCTTAACTGTTTTTCGCTTATTGTTCTTAATGTTGTTTTGTTCAAAATCTCGCAAGCCTGAGCCAAAGCCCTAGCCTGTGTTATTTTGAACTTTATGAACGGCAAGAGTTTAACCAGAACAAGTTGAACAGAGACGAATCCATTGATTCGAAGTTCACTCATTCCATCTTTTCTATCCGAAACATAACCAACCCCAAAAAGATCACGAATCCAAAAAAGTGTCTTCTTGTGGCGACTGTCTTGATAAAAACAAACAGTGGCCATAAACCGGTACTTCTTTGGACTGTCGCTTCTCTTTTTGAGTTGCAACATCAAGCTTCCGTCGCCATCCAGAAACCCGGCGACATAAGCAAAATCAATTTTAGATCGACTTCCCACGGTATTACCTTAAAAATAATTTGGTCCTCAAGTAATTATACAATATTGTACGGACCAACGCCAATATTATCCAGTTGCCAAATCATTTATGAAGGCTTCACCGTTATTAGCCAAATTGTCATGGCAAATTTCTTTCCCTAAATCCACCATAGGCGGATCGGGTCCATCCGGCTTTAACCGAACTAGGAGCCAAGTAGCAATTTCTTACTAGAAGCAGATCTTCTCAATTATCAACGCCTGCAGCAGATAGGAGACCAACCTGTCTCACGACGGTTTGAACCCAGCTCGCGTATCTTTTTAAATGGCGAACAGCCATACCCTTGGGAGCTTCTTCACCCCCAGGATAAGATGAGCCGACATCGAGGTGCCGAACTCCGCCGTCGCTATGGACGCTTGGGCGGAACCAGCCTGTTATCCCCAGAGTAGCTTTTATCCGTTAATCTCCGGCCGCGTCTAATACGGACCGTCGGTTCACTATGCTCTGCTTTCGCACCTGCTTGACACGTACGTCTTGCAGTTAAGCCGGCTTGTGCCATTACACTATCGGCACGATTTCCATTCGCGCCTAGCCGACCTTAATAGACTCCTCCGTTACTTTTTAGGAGGATATCGCCCCAATAAAACTACCCACCAGATACTGTCTCCGACCGTTTTTGCCGGTCAGGTTAGAATATACACTCAACCAGAGTGGTATTTCACTGACGAGTCCACGACAGCCAAAACCGTCGCTTCAACCTCTCCCACCTATGCTACGCAGATAAAACGTATATCCAATATCAAGTTGTAGTAAAGCTTCTGGGGTCTTTTCGTCTAGCTGCAGGTAGAGGGCATCTTCACCCCCACTGTATTTTCACCGGGCAAATCCTCGAGACAGTTCCCCAGTCGTTACGCCATTCGTGCACGTCTGAACTTACCAGACAAGGAATTACGCTACCTTAGGACGATTATAGTTATCGCCGACATTCACCAGGGCTTATAAAACCAGCTTGATATAATCTCACCAGCCTTATTTGACCTTCTGGCATTGGTCAGGCGTCACCCCCTATACATACTCTTACGAGTTCGCAGGGAGCTGTGTTTTTGATAAACAGTCGCCAGGGATACTTTAGCTGCGCCCCCACACCAACATTGGCATCACTTTGTGTTTTACTTTTAGATTACAAACTAGAATCTAAAGTTATTGCTCAATCGAATTTTTCTACAAAAAATCGAAGGCAAAGTAAAACAATGCCAATGTTGGTGTCGGGGAGGCCTTATTGCAAACTTACGGCCGCTTTTTTGCCGAGTTCCTTGAGGATCTCTCACCCGTTCGCCTTGGTCTTCTCGACCTAACCACCTGTGTCGGTTTACGGTACGGACTCTTTATTCTTAACCCTAGAAGATTTTCTCGGAAGGCTCTGCGTGAAAATTTCCCAATCCGTAGAAAGGAATTTTGCCGCTCTCGGAATTTGAATTAAATCAGCTCTCCGGATTTACCTAAAGAGCATTCCTAGGAGTAGCAACGCCAATCCTATAAGGCGCATTCACTCTTTTCCTTCGTCCCTCCATCGGAAAAATAAAGAGGTCATGGAATATTAACCATGTGTCCATCGCCTGCGGCTTTCGCCATCGGCTTAGGCCCGACTAACCCTTGGCTGATCAACATTGCCAAGGAAACCTTGGTTTTTCGGCGCCCCGGGCTCTCACCGGGGTTGCGGTTACTTGTGCCAACATTCTTACTTCTTCGCGCTCCAGTCAGCCTCGCGGCAAACCTTCACAGCAGCGAAAAACACTCTCCTACCACGCTAGTGCCAAGCACTAGCATCCTCACCTTCGGTACAATACTTGAGCCCCGATAATTTGCGGCGCAAAATCTCTTGATGAGTGAGCTATTACGCTTTCTTTAAATGATGGCTGCTTCTAAGCCAACATCCTCATTGTCAGAGAAATCTCACCTCCTTAAGTGCACTTAGTATTGATTTAGGGACCTTAGATTGAGATCTGGGCTGTTTCCCTTTTGACGAACGGAGCTTCGCCCCCGCCGTCTAACTGCCTAGTACTTGACCTCTGGTATTCGGAGTTTGATAGAGTTGACGAGATTTCTCCCTATTCAACTCTTCCAGTGCTCTACCCCCAGAGGGTATGCTAGACGCTAGCCCTAAAGCTATTTCGGAGAGAACCAGCTATTACTGAGTTCGATTAGCTTTTCACTCCTTACCACAGGTCATCCGATAGTATTGCACGGCTAACCGGTTCGGACCTCCTCTCGCATTTCTGCGAGGTTCATCCTGCCCATGGCAAGCTCACCCAGTTTCGGGTCTTATGCATATTACAGAAAATAGAAATTAGAAGTTAGATATTAGACGTTGGGAAACCCAACTTCTAACTTCCAACCTCCAACTTCTAAAGTTCGCACTTTCATACTCGGTTTCCCTACAGCTCCACCCTTTTGAGGCTTAGCTAAGCAATATGCATAAACTCGTTGGCTCATTCTTCAATAGGCACGCCGTCATCCCTCACCCAGAATGTCTTCGTTATTTTTTGTTCCACTGCACGTTGGGCGGTAATTTTTAATTATCACCAATATTGAAAATTAATTTCTAACTTTCAATAAACAACGTGGAACAAAGACATTCTGGGTAAGAGACTCCGACTCCTTGTAAGCATAGGGTTTCAGGTTCTATTTCAACGCCCTCCCGGGCTACTTTTCACCTTTCCCTCACGGTACTTGTTCACTATTGATCTCTAAAAGTATTTAGCCTTAGCAGTTAGTTCTGCCAGATTCCCTCAAGGCTGTCGTTCCTCGAAGTACTCGAGATCAGCGATAAAAGAGATATCTATTTTTCACTTACAGGGCTGTTACCTTCTATGGCTTTGCTTCCCAGCAAATTCAATTAAATAAATATTTTGTAACTCTTCTAGTAAACTACATCGCTGTCTCACAACCTCCCTCACCCAGAATAACTTCGTTGTTTTTTGTTCCACTTCACGTTGAGCAATAATTTTAATTATCACCAATATTGAAAATTAATTTCTAACTTTCAATAAACAACGTGGAACAAAGTCATTCTGGGTGAGAGATTTGGGCTCTTCTCTTTTCGCTCGCCGCTACTAAGAGAATGTTTCCCGCAAAGCGGGACTTTTTTTCTTTTCCTCCGGGTACTAAGATGTTTCAATTCCCCGGGTGCGCATCTGATAATCAAGTTATCAAATGATATGGTTTTGCCATATCGGGTTTCCCCATTCGGACACCTCCGGATCAAAGGTTGCTAGGCACCTCCCCGAAGCTTATCGCAGCCGAGCCACGTCCTTCATCGCCTTTTAGAGTCTAGGCATCCACCCTATGCTCTTCAAATTTCCCATTAGGAAATTTAAAAACCATTTTATTTACTTTATACTTACATTTTGTGTTCTGCGCTCTTTGCACCAGCGCAGATCTACCTTTTTTCCACCTCTCAAACCGCAAGACCCCTCGCTTGTCTGATGGTGGCATTCAATTTTCAAAGTTCAGTCATTCGGGATTGTTCAAAGTAATACTTGAACAAAAAAACCGCTTGCCTCAAGCGGTCTGGAGCCAAACCAAAACAATCGGGCTACAGTTTCCGCTTAATTTTGGAATTTTTCTTAATATCCATACTGACAGTTAATAGTATATACGAATAAAAAATATATGTCAAACAAGAATTTAGCTCAAAGGATAGCTTCTGTTACCCCCAACCAAAACATTAAAAAATGCCCTAAATTAGGGCATTTTTTAATGTTTTGGTTGAACTTTTAGGCTTAATCTCTTTTAGAAATTTCACCACGCAGTTTGTTGATGAAATTGGAAGCTGCTTCTTTGCCTCCCAAACCAAACGAGAGACCGAGCGCGATAGAGACGGTCGCCACAATCCCCGTCATAAAGATTTGCAAGAACGGACCCATCATACCGAGTTGCTCCAGGGCCATCACGATGGCAAAAATCCAAATGAGCCATTTGGTGATACCGCCAAACAATTCGGCCGAACTGACACGAGCGGCGCGGGCAGAAGCGACAACCACCTTCTGCAAGACGTCAGCCACCACCGCGGCAATAATCAAAATAATAGTCGCAATGATGACACTTGGGATATAAGCCAAGATTTCACCCAAGAAATTGCTGACTTCATCCAATTTAAGAACGTTCAATGACGCGACCAAGAAACCGAGAATGATAAACCACTTGATCAAAAAGCCGAGAAATTTTCCGGCATCCAAACGATAGCCGGCTTGTTCTACCAAGCGATGCAAGTCAAGTTTTTCCAAAATACGGTCAACCTTGAGAGCTCGCACGAGCCTCGCCACCCACAGACCAATGAAATCACCAAAGACCCAACCAATGATGAAGAGAATAATGGCAAACACAAGATTGGGCACGTAGGTAACAATCCCCGTGATCAATTCTTGGAAAGAGCCCGCCAAAGCATCACTCCAATTTTGTAGATACATATCTAAGTATTATTAATAAATTTGCTTATAATTTTTGGTTTATTGACCTCGTTATTGGCAAATATCACGAGGCTGGTTCGACTAATAAACCGGTAAAACCTTATCATTATCTTAACACAAAATTAATGAAATATTTAGCAATTTTGTGGATATCAAAAAAGGACCCAACGGGCAATTAAACGCCTATTTTGTCAATTATCTTCTTGTGCGTATAGTCCAAAATGTCTCGCAAAAATTTATCACTAGAATGGAAGCGATAGGCAAAATCAGCCGAATCCATAATGGCATAGGTCAATTCGCGTCCGATTTCCGACTCTATGCCCGTTATGATTTTTTCGATTAACTTCTTTTTTAGGCCATCGCCCACAATAAGCATATCAACCCTCTCCCCTCCCTCCTGAACAAAAATCCCGGACAAAATCAATAATTTTATCTTGCCGCAATTCTTAAACTTTTGCGCCAATTCATCACGGCTAACAAAGAAATCGGCGTTAAACAACGAACGCAAATGATCGACAAAAAAGAATTCCGAGTTAAGACCCCACAAACGGCTTCGCAGAGATTCTCGCGCCGGTTTTTTCTTCTGACCTTTTTTGGTTTTCTTGGTTTTTTTGATTGGCGTCGCCCCCGCCACTTTTCTGGTTTTTACCAAGCCAATTGATTCCAACAATGCGATTTCTTTTTTGATTTGACCAGGTTTTATCTTTGTTCGTTGTCCAAGCTCTTTCAGCAAAAAGAAATTGTCAGGATTAAACAAGAAAAGACGCATCAACTTGACTTGATTAGAGCCACCAAATAATTTTGGCAATATTTCCATATTTTTAATATACCGCAAAGAAGAAGCTTAGGCAATCAAAAAATTGACCGATAAAAAATGGGAACTCTTATTTAGAGCTTTCTAAATAAAGCAAAAACAACCCATCTTGAGATGGGCCGTTTTTGTTTCAAAAACATTATTTGACCTCCACTTTGCCGCCGGCCTCTTCAACTGCCTTCTTGATTTCGTCGGCTTCGTCTTTCTTGGCGCCATCTTTCAGAACAGACGGAGCAGCATCAACTAAGTCTTTGGCTTCTTTCAAACCAAGACCCAACTTGTCTTTAATCGCCTTGATGACCTGAACCTTTTGGTCGCCAGCCGCGGTCAAAGTGACTGTGAAGCTGTCTTTCACTTCGGCCGCTTCGCCGCCAGCCGCGGCACCGCCAGCCACCATTACGGCCTGGGCGGAAACCCCGAATTTCTCTTCTAATAATTTAACCAATTCATGAAGTTCCAAAACAGTCATTGATTCCACTTGGTCTACCAAGGCCTTGAATTTGGCCGGAACAACAACATCGGCTTTTACTTCTTCTTTTGGTTTTTCGGCCGGAGCTTCCGGCGTTTGCGACTCGACTTCTGCGGTCGCGTCTTTCTTTTCTTCGTCCATAGTAATTTAAATTATTTAATAATTTCTAAATTTGCTTTAAACGGTCTCTCTCTTTTGCGCAATCTGATCAAGCGCCATGACCAAACCTTGGATTGGCGAATTAATAAGATTGACAAATTGCGCGTACAGGGTTTCGCGGTTCGGAATCTGGGCCATTTGAATGACAAAGTCCGAGCCCACAAACGCTCCCTCGTAAATACCCCCCACAATTTTCATGACTTCCGCGTTTTTCTTTTGGAAATCATAAATTTCTTTAATCGGCAAAAGGGTATCCCCCGCCTCATTGGTCAGATAAGCTAAGGCGATTTCACCTTCCAATTCCGGCATTTCACCGGAAAAACCGGCACTATCCAGAACGCGCTTGATTAAAGTCTTTTTGGCCACATAGTAACCAACTTCTTTTTGGCGCAAAACTTGACGCAAATCGTTAACGCCACCGACCGACAAGCCATGAAAGTTTACAAAAACAATGGTCTTGCCTTTATCGGCGATAGTTTTGAGCTTATCAACAATTTCTAATTTTTTATCTTTGGTTATTGCCATAACAGATTTTTTGTGAAAATTATAGTCGCTTCGCCATACTCTTTTCTGCCACCCCACCCTTAAGAAAGGCGGGGTTGTGAAAATTATAGTCGCTTCGCTCCTTAATTTTCTACAATAAAAAAACGGCTAATAGCCGCTTGGATCGACACGTCAACCGAGTATTCCCGGCGACCCCTCGGCAGGTTTTACTCTTGCGATACCTGCTGTCTACGGCTGTTTAGATTATTGACCATTTTTAGAGAAAAGTCAAACAGCCCAATACAAACAAGATTCTGGTTTGCGCCGCAAAAAACTCAAGGAAAATCTTTTTTTATTTATGGATAAAAAATTGACCCCGACCAAGCAAAGCTTGGTCGGGGTGTTTTTACCCCCGATTTAAACCCAGGACATCGCCCCGGCCGTCACAGTCAGGGCAAAGACCTGCTTCCAGATTGGAAACCAAAATTGGTCGCCGGCACTGCCGGCACTTTTTTGCCTTCCCTTTTCTGAGAAGGCAATAGTCGTGCGCGCTTCGGGCTTCAAAATCAATCTCCCCGTTCGCCCACACGACAAAAGACCAAGTTGAGGCATGAGAAACCGGACTATATTCATTGCCCATAGCTTCTCCTCCTTTTTTTGCTTGCCTCTATTCCGTAATTATTCTATCCAGGTTTTATTATATCACAAATTAAATTTAAGTAAATAGAAGCAAGGCGAATCTCTCATCACCACAAGATTCATCTTGATTATTGCGTTTATAAATTTTCACTCTTCTTCTCCCAGACCGGCAAAATTTGTAGGACCGGACGGCTCCTCCGTATTGTCGATAAACCCAAGACAAAACAAAACGCCAACCGCCACCGCCAAAACTGCCAAAAAACCGATTAACATCCGCCAAAAATTACAATTCAGATATTTAGACATTAAAAAAATTCTTTAAATGCTTTTAAAATTTTTGTCACCACCCCCGCCTCCCTCTCAATGATTATTATATCAGAATCAGTAGAATTTGGAGATAAATTAGCCGAGGTTAAGGATTCGATTTTTTGTTGGTCTGATGGCTTCGGCTTGGTCAAACCAGCGGAACCGACAGCCGCCAAAGAGAGAGCTCGTTCTTTTTGAATTCGCGACAACGTCATTTCCGCCTTGACCAACTCTTGTCTAAGTTCGGCCACCTTGGCAGTGGTTGAAGCAGATAAAATCGGCTTGTCCAATTTACCCGAGCTGATTTCCGTTTTGACTTCGGCCACCACAGAGCCGTCGGCACAATTAAGACTCCAGGACTTGGTAGTTATTTCTTTTGACAAAGAAATCTTGAGTTCGCTCCCGGCGCCAATGATAGTATCCTTGGCAAAAGTAAAAACGGTGGAACTGCCATTTTTTACGGTCCAATCATTAATATTCTCTTCCCGATCACCCAAGTTTTTGATAGCTAAAAATTTCTCGGCCGGAGATACCGCCAAATCAAAATTTGGTTCAGTTACCGTCACCGTCGTCCGCGAGACCGCCTCATCATTACCAGCGTAATAATTCAAAACCACATTATACTGACCGGGAAAGTCATATTTGTGGCTGACTTTCGCGCCGCGCTTTGACTCACCATCGCCGAACGACCACTCAAAAATGCCGGCAAGAGTGCTCTTGCTTTCAACCTTGAACTCTATTGGCGTCATTACATTTGTTAACCTGGCCCGACCGGCGCTGATTTCAACGTCATCGGGATCATAGTCGCTGATTTCAACTTGGCCAGAATGGGCAGACAGGTTGGAATTATTGCTTGATCCGGAACCGGAATTATCGTTGTCATCGTTTTCACCATCACCTTCCGATATCGCCTCTGTGGCGTTTGACGCCCCTGGCGTCCCCATTGCCATTATCCAATTGGCGTCATTTTTCTGCATTGTTCTCCCGTCTCTGTCGCTTGATTTCCATTGGCCCAAAGCTAAAACCGAATCAACCTCTTGGCCATTTAAATCCTTGAGAACCAAATTCTCGCCAGTATTTAGAATACCGCCACCTTTAAAAGTGCCCGCTTCTTCAGCCTCGAGAAATGGGTTAGGCGCGCTAGCGGTGACTCTCACCACCAAATAGTAATCCTGAGGAGCGATTTTTTGGGTAAGTTTTATTATTTGAACATCCGCGCCAGATTCATCTCTTTCATACAACGCCCAGTTAGCCAGGTCTATCTCTTCATTTCCGCTGTTGTAAAGTTCTATCCATTCATTATAAGAACTCTCAACTGTTCCCAACCAACCAACCTCGTTGATAATAACATCGGCCTCAACTAAAAATGGAAAGGCAAAAACGGTTAAAAATAATCCAAGTAAAATCTTTTGTTTTAAAAACATAAAAAATTTTGTAATTTTTATATTAGTGAAAAAATTCGACTGCTATTTTCCAGTTTGGGCGTTCCGCCTATCTTTTCGCCATTACGGTCAAGCCCATTTTGCTGTTTAGAAGTCACAGCCTCGATCCAGTTTGACTGAAGTTCTCCGCTCACGCGCCACAACCTCCGCTCAATTGAACTTTTGGGCCAATAATAAGATGGAATAAATAAGGGCGTTTGGTCAAAAACAACTTCAGTCTCCCCCACTTTTTTTACCAGCTTTAACTGCAAATTATCATCCGGCAGGCCTTCTGCTTCGGGGTTTTCCCCAAAGCCGGCGACCAAGTCGGCCGGTAAGTCAGAAATAACTAAGTCATCATTCCTTTCTATCAAATAAAAACTCTGGCCACCAATTAAACCCGACAATTCAATTCGTGGCTTATCGTCAAGACCAACAATCCAAAAGTCTTCAAGGTTAACCTCAAACGGCAAGGGGTTATAAAGTTCCAACCATTCATCAGTAGAAGAAGCGGCTGTGCCAGTCCAACCAATTTCATTTATAATTAACGGCCAGGGGTCAAACCAAATTTCAAAAGGTTCTGATTGAATCTTTTCTCCATCATAATTTTCAGCTGTCAAAACCAAACGCCATCCGACAGGATAATAAAGCGGATAGTCGCAATCAAGCACCAAACTAGTGCTCGCCGTCGTGGCCAATTTTATATCAACCTCTTCGCCCGCCTCCTCCCAAAATTCCCAGATTTCTTGAAGTTCGTAAGAAATGTATTCACCCTTGCTTGCTTGCCAAGAAATATTAAGTTTTTCAACAGGTGAAATCACACAATGGTCGTCAAAAAAACTATTTTCACACTCTTCAATTTCAAAACTGATAACGGCCGGCAGAGAATCAACCGAGATTTCTACCGCCACCGGCGCAGAGATGTGGTTTTCTATATCCCGCGCGAAAAAGTTTAGGGTGGTGGTGCCTTGCGGCAAATCAATAATTTCCAAAGCCCACTCGCCGGTATCAAGTTCGCTCGTCGTGGTGTTGTTATGGCCAAAATCGCAAAAGACGGTCAGGCCTGGCGTAGTGGTACCGGAAAAAATAATTGTCGTGGTAGAGAACGGCGCGGAAAAATCCACAGGCGACAAGATGTTTGGGGCGGCAATTACCACCTCATCCTCATCACTGATTAAATTTTCATCCGCCGAACTGCCGCTGGAACCGCCGCCAAGAAAACCGGAAACACTGGTATGGACCCGGCGGCCATCTTCTTTAATTTCCTTAACTTCTTGTTCACCAAGAACTTTCTCCTGGTTGGTGCCGGTTTCTATCGCTAGTTTGGCCTGGTATTCTGCGAGCTGCCTTTGGAGAGCCTGAACTTCCGCCATCAGACGAGCAAGCTCAGCTTGATTAATTTCTGTTCCTTTGTTAGCTTGACTTTTCTCCTCTGGAACAGACCGTTGGGAGTTTTCCAATTTCTCAGCGCCATCGGAAATGTCTTTCACCAATGTCGGTTGTGGATTGTTTGGGCTTGTTCGCCAAAAACTTAAAATGGCCAAGGTATTTTTAGCGCCTTGAGCCAAGCGACCCAAGAACCGTTCCAGATAACTTTTGTTCAAATCAAATAAGCGGCGAGATTCTTTTTCCGCCGCTACTTCTTTAAAAAACAATTCAATTACACCAGCGCTACCAAGAACCGCCTTTTCGGAAAGATGTTGCCAATAGTCAGAAGCAACCAGGTTGTCAATATCATCTAACTGATAGGTTTTTTCAATTTTCCCAGAAAATAAGTTCCTTTTGCTATCAGTTCTTGTTAAGTTTTGTCCCAATTCACCAAAACCAAACCTATACGATATCCCATCGCTTAGCTTGATACTGTTTTCTTTCTTTATTATTGGCCTGTTGTAGTAGTCATCTAAAATTGTGTGGTCACTAAAAAAGTTGCCGTTAGAAAAAATTGCCAAGTTATCAAAATACTCATCAAGGCTGTCCAAACGAATCGGCTCTTGACCTCTGCCAGCCAAATCGTCGGCCAGCCGAAAGTTTTTTGTCGTAAAACGTTCAGCGTATTTTTCATAAGTTTTTTTAAAGGCATGCGCGTCATCGCGGGTGTGGTCCGGGACGGTTACGTCTTGCACCAAGTGCAAATTATGTCCCAGCGACAGCAGCGCTCTTTCTTTGTCACCCCAAGCATATTCATAAATCGCCCGCGGCCAAGAAAAATCGTTTGAATCAGAAAAATAGCCGTTAATCACGCCATTGCCCGGCCTAGAAGCTTGCGCGTTTGGATTTTGCGCCCAGTCTTTTGACGATCGCCCACCCTTAAAACCGCGATTATGGACCGGATCATAAAAATGATTCAACCAGCGGGGCGCTTCGTCTTCGTCTTCACTGCCTTGGATAATTAAATCTTCTTCTAAGCCAAGAAAGTCTTGATTGGGATTATAAAACTCAAACAATTTGATTGCCTCGTAAGTAATCGCGCGGTGAGTAGTATTGTCATCATAGGCCAAAGCCGGTGAGACTATCAATAGCCCTATCGCGAAAAAACACGAGATCAAGATTACAGACTTTCTATTAACCATTTCTGTGAATTTGGATTTTTAAAAAATGTAACCGATAATTCAACTTCTTTGTCATCATTTACAGCCTCAACCAAATATCTACCGTCTTTGATCTCTTTTTGATC
>Ga0208940_1003887_pt1 | contig 12195 bp, 12 predicted proteins | sample AD_JPNNA6_MetaG_FD_184445 | JGI IMG/M metagenome (GOLD analysis project Ga0208940, IMG submission 184445) | Active sludge microbial communities of municipal wastewater-treating anaerobic digesters from Japan - AD_JPNNA6_MetaG (SPAdes) (version 2) | ecosystem: Engineered > Bioreactor > Anaerobic... | reverse complement strand
CCTGGAAGGTGGAAGGCGTGGCTAGGACGCCGACCTTACCGCTATGGGTCTGCTCGGCAGCGGGTTTGACCGCTGGCTCCATGCCCACAAAAGGCACCTCTGGGTATTCCTGGCGTAGGGTTTTCAGCGCCGCGGCGGAGGCGGTATTACAGGCGATGACGATCAACTTAGCGCCCTGCGTGAGCATAAAGCGTGTGACTCCGCGGGCCAGTTCGCGCAGCTCCTCAAGCGAGCGCTCGCCGTAGGGCACATTGGCTTGGTCGCCCAGGTAGAGCAGGTCTTCGTACGGCAGCGCGGTGCGGATGGCACGCAGCACCGAGAGCCCCCCAACGCCGGAGTCGTAGACGCCGATGGGTTGGTGAGAAGAGGATGCAGTTTGCATGCGGGTTATTGTAGCACGGGCTTGCACCAATTTTGATGAGCTATAACGACTTTTCGGAGGGGTCACCCCCTATAGGTATATTGGTTATGCCAGGCAAGGAAGTCCCGGTCGGGTCGGTCATCCGGTTTACGGGGCAAACTGATTGGTTGACCGTGGAAACGAAAATAGTCCTTGCCGTTATCAAACTCATCCTTGAGCCTGCGGCTAACCTCAACGCGATATTCTGGGGTGATGGTGAGATATCCTTTATCAAAGAGCGTGTGAATATCTTGACGCAACAAGACGCCATTTGTTATGAGATGCTCTCCGCCTTCTTTATAGCTTTTTATGTGCGCGGCATCTAATACGGGGAGAATCTTCTCGCCAGAGATTGCACAATGACGTTCATAAGCATCTGTGACCAACACTCTAAAGGCTCCTTGTCCTAATCTGGGTAGTACTGTAGTAGGTTCGCCATATCTGGCAGGTTCTTCGCGGATAAGTTGGGGAGATATATTCGTCCGCTGTAATTGCCTGGCGATTGTTAAGCCAGGTTCTACCGAAAGATCATATCGTTTGCCAGATTGAATGCTAGCCCTCCAGTCTGGAGGAGCAGGAATCCATTTTTCTTCTGGTAAGAAGAAAGGTTGTTCCAAGATGATGCAGCCTATGTAAAAATCATCTTGAGGTGCATTCTCACCTTGGCGATAACGAGCAATTTTTAGCTTTAATTCCTCGAGACTCTCAGCCCCATTTTTAACCCCGAAAGCTTCCCACGCCATCGACACAGGGATCCTACTGTAATGGCAGAATATTCCCCCTCCTACAATGTAGTTTTTGGGAGAATGCAATTTGAACAGAAATAACTCGCCCGGCTGGAGGGCTTTAAAACTCCGCCCGGTTGGCAGCCAAAAGTTAACTTCATCGAGGTTGTGTTGAGCCCGCAGGGTAGAAAACCATCTTTCGTCAGTTATGCCAATATAAGCGTTGATCATGGTTCACACACTGATTAAATTTGAAGAGAGCTTGCAAATTTACCTTAATTATTATACACACGATATGCTTAGAAAATCTATTATTCGTGGGCAGCGTTGACAAATTCTGAAAACAGCCGTTGAATCGCCGGCTCCTCGGGTAAGCACTCCGGGTGCCATTGCACGCCGATGGCAAAGCGCTTCTCGGGCTGCTCCACGGCTTCGATGACGCCATCTTCCGCGTAGGCTACCACATCCAAGGCGGGTGCAGGCTGCCGGATGGCTTGGTGATGCAGGCTGTTGGTGCGCAGCTTGTGGGTGCCCAGGATCCTCGCTAAGCGGCTGCCTGGCTCGACCTCTACTGTGTGGGCTAAATAATCACGCGGGTAGTTAGGGTACCAGTCGTGCCGTTGGGCTGCGGGCAAGGCGTTGGCGATGTCTTCGTACAAGCTGCCGCCTAATGCCACGTTAAGGACCTGCACACCGCGGCAAATCGCGAGCAACGGTTTATCCGCCGCGAGCACAAGCGGAATGAGCGCAAGTTCAAAAGCGTCACGCTCAGCGTTGATGGCATGCACGTTTGCGTTGGCTTTGCCGCCATAGAGCGCTGGGTCCACATCTCCGCCGCCGCTGAGCACAAAACCGTCAAAGCGATTCACGAGCTCGGGCAGAGCGTTTATCGGTAAGCTTGTAGGCAGCAGGATTGGCAACCCGCCGGCGGTGAGGATGGCATCCAGGTAAGCCTGCGGGATTTCGTAGGTCGGAGCGCGCTTGGGATGCGTTTGGCGGGTGGCGATGAGGGCAATGAGCGGTTGAGCGGGCATGAGCGTCAGTTAGTAAAAGACAAAAAAAGCCTTTTCTGGAAAGGTAAGCTTGTAAGCTCGTCAGAAAAGGCTTGGGATTTCATCCCGATATAGGGAATTTGCGGTTTAGAAACGCTGTTTGAGGCGGGCGCTCTTGCCGGTGCGTTCGCGCAGGTAATACAAGCGGGCGCGGCGGACTTTATTGTGGCGCTCCACCACCACCTTGGCGATGCGCGGGGAGTTAACCAGGAAGGTGCGTTCCACGCCGATACCGTTGCTGGCAATGCGCCGGACCGTGAAGCTGGCATTATTGCCAGAGCCACGTGTGTAGAGCACAATACCCTTGAACTCCTGAATACGTTCGCGGTCGCCTTCCTTAATTTTGTAGTGCACGCTGACCGAGTCCCCAGGGAAGAGATTAGGGATCTCCGGGTTCTTCTCGGCTTCGACAGATTTGAGTAATTCGGTATCGTTCATGTTAGCTTCCTATTTTATACAAATTTCCACGGCACACACTCCGGCTTGCCGGACAGTGCGAAGGGTTAGTATATCATAAGAATCCACACTTTTGTCAAGCAATTTTTGTGCGGGGGATGTGCGTGGGTCAGCACTTAATTTTTGAATCTATTTCCAAATCAATTTGCCATCCTAAAATAGAGTGATAATTTTTCGAAATTATTTGTTCTGACCTATAATGTCTTTTTTATGTACTCATTCTTCTGCTGCCGATACCTTTGGCATTTGATGTCTCCTTAAAAATCAAGCTTCTAGTGTTGATTTATTTATAAGGGTCTCACTGGTTCATTGTTTTTGGTGTCATCGATGTATATGGTTTGAAAATCAGATCTTGTGCCATCACGACCATTATCCCTAAATAAACCAAAGCTAGATAGCGATAGTCGATTAAAGGACCATATCCATATAGGTAGAGGACATATCCGTTCAAACTGATAAACCAAATTAATAGTGGAATGAAAGGGCGCTCTTTACGAGTAAACATGTAAAGAACCGCGATAATATCTCCTGAAAAAAGATACCGTTGATGCATTGATGGCAATGTATAGACACAAATGAGGATAGTTAGCAAACTTACATCAATAAGTGTTGGGCCTTTGAGTTGGATATGTTGGGATTTTAGAATTACTGAATAGAAGACGAGCAATATAGCAAGAGTAAGTAGTATCCCAGGTGTAGCAAATTGCCAGTAAAGATCAGGAAAGAAATTATACATATTGGGAAAATTTAGCACTGTTTTGGGGTAGGAAAGGACCTGGCCGGCGTAAACGCTGAATATTTCATTGGGGGGTTTTCCTATAATTATTGCGGGAAGACTGAGAAGAACTATTGTCCCGGGAATTAATAAAAAATTAAGCAAGCTAAAATCATTGTATTTTATATAAAGAAGCAATAGAACGGGAAAGAAAAAGATGGCTTGAAGTTTGAATGACAACGCAAAACCAAAAGCAATAAATGACAAAGCATACTTTTCTTTGACCAGAAAGTAGAGTGTAATTGTTAAAAAGCAGGCATATATTGAATCACATTGTCCCCAAGCAGCACTATTAAGAATGGGAGTAGGGATTAATAGTGCGACTGCATATGCTAACCAAGGGAGAAGACTTTGCTTATGATAGTGACCTAACTCGCGCACGGTTAACATGATAAAAATGGCGCTGACAAAATCAAAAAAAACGGATACCACTTTAATTTTGGCTAAATAGGATGCTGGTAGGTAGGTCAAAAAAGCTAAGATATAGAGATATGTAACTGGATAATTACAATTGGGAGGCCCTGAAGAAATACCAGCAAAACCTCCGTGTGCTTCTAGATACTCAGACCAAGGTAGCAAGAACATTTGATAATCCCCAGATACCCAACCACGAAATTCATTCCTGATAAATAACGCTAAAAGTGAAACCCCGATAACGAAAAAAATGATTAGGTTGTTGTTTATAAAATGAGTAATCTTCTGGTCGAATTTTATAGTGTTGATTTGCATTTATTTTCCTCTGGTCAAGTTTATTATCTACATTGTTCTTCAGAGAAATACACCCCACAAAATTCTTGATTAACAAAGATAAGACCGATATCGTTTCTGGCTATAAGTTTATATCCATTTACATTTTCCCTATCTACGTCGTAATAGAACCGTTGAACTTGCGAAAATTGCTCTGGATCTATACCTTTTATGTCTGGATTGAGGTAATCACGAACACGTTGCTCAATTAATAAAAGAACATCAAAGTTTCCCTCTTCTATATCACGATAAGAAAGGGGGTCATAGGCAGTATGCAAACTCCAGTTGGCTCCATTGGGAACATAGAGCCGATAGTCATAATAGACACGCAAGGGTTTCTCTATTAATGGTGAGAGTTCCTCAACAACAATGTCATAAAATTGAATTGAAGGATTGTTCTCAGCTCTGTATATCCGTGCAATGTACGTCCGTGTTGATTGCTTTATGAACAAAATATATTGAAACAGAAAAATTAATATAAAACCAATTCGAACAAACTCTCTATGATTTTTAGTCCAACCGCTAAATTTATCTGGAAATACCTGAATCCAAGAACTTAAAATTGGGAGCGCCACAGGGAGCCAGTATTGATATTTAAAATGACTAAAAAAGAGAACATATATCGTCAAAGGGATAAACCAACTTAAGATTAACAAATTTAAAAAGCGGTTTTTATTCAATATAATTCCGTAAATACAAATGACTAAGCTCGCAATCAAAAAAGCAGCTTCGCCAAAATACTTGCGAATGGATGGCCAGGCTGCAACCACCCCTTTTTCATAAACAACTCCGTATCCAGAAGACAATGATGACATTTGGGATCGAATCATATTAAAGTAACCCGCTCGTCCCCATTTAGAAAAAAGAAATGGATTACTAATGACAAAAGAGGCAGCCATGATTACAAAATAACTTAAACCCAGGCCAAGAGCCCTACGAAAAGTAATCTGTTTATTTACCAACCCCAAAATAAGCACTATAGCAACGGTTAAAAAGAAGAAAGGACCCATGACTTTGGTTGCAGTCAAAACCCCGCATGCTATTGCAGATAAATAGAAATATTTTCCAAACTGCAGATTGTCTTTAAATAGGAAGTATAGAACGAGGACTGAAAGTAACAAGGTTAATCCATCCGTATGCCACCAAAATCCGTTATACATAGTGGCCGGAACAATTAACAAAAATAGGAATACTAGAACGCTTCGATAGGTACGAAAACCATCTTGCATCTTGACAAGCAGGTATAAACCACAGAGCATTGGTAGGACACTGATAAATTGGCGCAAAGTCAAAAAAATAATTGGAAAATCCTCACCAAAACCCATCATCCGCAATATTAGTAAAAGTAAAGCAGATGGGCCATAAAACGGAAGGCCTTTGTTGTAACGTCCATAAACTATGAATTGCTTTAAAAATGTGATGAGGTCGCCTTTCGGGCGAGCCATTTCTGAGATTACAGGATATAATGCAGCTTCATCAGGTTCGAAAATTTGAATCATGGCTAAGTTTTCAGAGGCTTTTGCATTTGGAATAGCAAATAAGAAAAATGAGACAATAGCTAGAAATAAGCATAACCCTGAAAAGAGCTTCCTATTTTTCTCTTCACGATTTACATCATTTTCTCCAGACCTTGGTGATTGTATAGGATACATCGGTTATTTCCTCATCACTGAGTTTTATTGTTAATTCGATTAAACAAATGAGATTATATGCCAACTCAAACACAATTATAAACACAATATTCTAATTTTTGACCTGTTTAAGTTGAGGGGAAACTTTTCACCGACTTTTGAGTGTAAACGCCTTACTTCCAGCCTATTAAAAAGCATTGAGCTGGTACCAAAAGAGCAAATATGACTAGGGGTTCGGTGAAGGGATTAACCATTAGTTATCCCTTCACCTTTATCTACGCATGGAAATTTACGATAGTGCTAAATTAAAGAAGTTAATTCAGAGATTGCCTGGACTTTCTTAATTTTTTCAGTTGATTTTTTGACAGTATAATCTGTTTATAGAGCCGTCATGTCACTCCAACTTCACCTTCGGCAGTCGCTGCGCCAGATTAGCCAGTTGGCTCTCGGAGACGCTGCCATTTTGCATACCATTGTGCAGGTACTGGTCATAAGCAGCTAAGTCCAAAAAGCCGTGCCCGGAGAGGTTGAAGAGGATCACGCGCTTTTCGCCCTTCTCCCGCGCCTCGATAGCCTGGTCAATCGCCGCGCGGATAGCATGGGCGGACTCGGGGGCTGGCAGGATGCCTTCCGTGCGCGTGAACTGCAGCGCAGCTTCGAATACCTCGCGCTGACCAACCGCCACAGCGTTGATGAACCCGGCATTATAAAGCCCGCTAATCAACGGGGACATGCCGTGATAGCGCAGCCCGCCGGCGTGAATCGGGTCGGGGATAAAGTCACTGCCCAGGGTGTACATCTTGAGGATCGGCACCAAGCCGACGCTATCGCCAAAGTCAAAACCATATACTCCGCGGGTGAGCGAGGGGGTCGCTGTCGGTTCGACGGCTAAGAAGCGCGTCTGCCTGCCTTCGCGCAGGTTGCCGCGCAGGAAGGGGAATGCGATGCCGCCAAAGTTGGAGCCGCCACCCACGCAGCCAATGACTACATCCGGGTATTCGCCGGCGAGATCCATCTGCTTGAGCGCTTCCTCGCCGATGACGGTTTGATGCAGCAAGACGTGGTTGAGCACTGAGCCGAGGCCATATTTCTTCTTCCCACCCGATTCCACAGCAACTTCCACTGCTTCTGAAATGGCGATACCCAATGAGCCGGGATGGTTCGGGTTTTGCGCCAAAAACGAGCGCCCGGCTTTCGTCCGATCTGAAGGGCTGGAGAAAATCTGGGCGCCATAGGTCTGCATCAGGACGCGGCGGTAGGGTTTGCCCTGATAGGAGGCATTCACCATATAAACTTCCACCTCGATGCCGAACATTTTGCCAGCCATCGCCAGTGCAGAGCCCCACTGCCCAGCGCCGGTTTCGGTGGTCATGGCATGAGTGCCGCTGATTTTGTTGAAATAAGCCTGCGCCAGTGCGGTGTTGAGTTTATGGCTGCCTGCCGGGGAAGCGCCTTCATATTTATAGTAGATATGCGCAGGGGTTTGCAGTTCGCGCTCCAGCCGGCGGGCGCGCAGTAGGGGTGTGGGGCGGTAAAGCTTATAAACTTCGCGTACCTCGTCGGGGATAGGTACGAAGCGGTCGGTCGTAACTTCTTGCTCGATGAGCGGCATAGGGAAGAGCTTAAGCAGCGCTTCCGGGGTGACAGGCTCGCGGGTGGCGGGGTCAAAAACAGGCGCCGGCGGCACGGGGCTATCGGCGCTAATGTTGTACCAAAAGCGCGGGATCTCATTTTGGTCCAGGTCAAAGCGGGTACGGGTTTCTTCTGTCATAATAATCTCCTTTTGAACGTATTAACTTTTTTATTTAGAAAGGCAGGCTTTGCTGCCCAAAACGCTCTTATAGGTTTTGATTTTCATCTTCAATAAAGCCTCCTTTGGCATTAACAAAAAACACATCCATCCCACTGAGGGACGGATGTGTTGAAATCCGCGGTGCCACCCAACTTAGGCTGATTTATAAAAAATTTCCGGTGAAGAACACACGGAAATAGCCAGCCTCACTCATTGCGGGTACGAGCCCAAAGCTGATACCCTTTACCCTGATAACGGTGGCATCTCCGGCCGGGGCTACTGACGAGTGTGTTCGCCTGGCAACTCTGAGGTCCATTCGCTGCTGTCGTGCGGGCAGGTTTTCAGCTTAGCCCTGCTCTCTGTGCCACCGGTTCGGCAGTTACTCGTCCTCTTCAACGTCTTTACTGTTCAATTAGATGAAATTATAGGCAAGGTCCGTGATTTGTCAAGGTTTTTAGGCGAAAGTATTGAAAACCTATCATTTTTCAACACCCTCGTGGCAGGGATTGGATTTCGATTTTCACCCAGCCATAATCACATTATGCAGTAAAATTGTTGTATCGCTTTATTCATGTCAGATTACATGCTGCTGACGAACAAATATGGACGCATTTACACTCAAAATGAAAGGAACAATCCCATGTATCAAAAATTAATTCTGATCGGTAATCTTGGTAATGACCCAGAGATGCGCTACATGCCCGATGGAAAACCTGTTACCTCTTTCCGCGTTGCTACCAACCGGCGCTTTAAAGATAAAGATGAAACTACCTGGTTCAAAATCACCGTTTGGGGTGCCCAAGCAGAAAGCTGCAACCAATACCTCCATAAAGGCTCTAAGGTTTTGGTGGAAGGGCGCCTCAACCCGGATACCAATGGCTCGCCCAAAGTTTACCAGAGGCGGGATGGCACGTGGGGTGCCAACTACGAGGTTAGCGCACAGGTCGTCCGCTTCCTAACACCGCGTGGAGAAGGGGTTGGCGTGGAGGAGGAAGAAGCGCCAGAAGACGATATTCCCTTCTAAGGCGGCATGATGGCTGACCAAAAACAAATTAAGCTGAATTTGCCGCCGGATTTGCAGCCTATATTTTCCAATATGATTCGCGTGGGGCATACCCCGGCGGAATTTGTGTTGGACTTCTTTAAATTGCTACCCAGTATGGAAACGGTCAATGTCGATACCCGCATTGTGCTCACCCCATTGGGCGCCAAAATGCTGCTCCACGTGTTGAGTGAAAATATCCAGCACTATGAAGCTTCTTTTGGCGAGATTCGGATGCCCTCACCGCCGCATACACTGGCTGATGACCTTTTCAACCTGGGCGGTCAATCGCCAACGGATGGAAAATAACTCATGGATGAACTCGACCTGATATGCGACCAGATCCGGCAGGATTTTGAGCGCAAGAATGTCCGCCGTGATGCTGCCTTGACCCAAGCTCGGCAGCTGACCCGGCATGCTTCCTTAGCAGTGCGCGCCATCCACCGCGAAGAAGTACAGGAAGCCCAAGCTGAGCTACAAAGTGCACGTGAGTTGGTTCAAGCAATGCGTGAAGGCTTAAAGGATGACCCAGACCTTTATTTCACCGGTTATACCCAGGACGCAATCAAGGAATATGTGGAAGCCCAGCTGACCGTTGCGCTGATCCTAAACCAGCCGCTGCCAACGCCAGCAGAACTGGGCGCGGAGTATCCAGCTTATTTAGCCGCACTGGCAGAGACGCTCGGCGAGCTGCGCCGGCGTTGCTTAGATTTGCTGCGCCCAGGTTATTCGAATGATGTGGAACGTTTGCTAAGCTGGATGGACGACATTTTTACCCAATTGGTAACTATGGACTTCCCAGATGCGATCACCCAAGGCTTACGCCGCCGCACTGACTTAGCGCGTGGGATTATTGAACGCACCCGCGCGGATATTACCCTTAGCTTTCGCCAGAGCGAAATGGAAGCGGCGATCAACCGCCTTTCAGATCAGCTCAACCACCAAGCTGAAGGCTAATGCGCACGCTGCGGGCTTCGGAGCTGGGCAGTTTTTTGTATTGCCAACGCGCTTGGTGGTATCAGCGCCAGGGGATTGCGGGGCAAAATCAAGCAGAACTGGCTAGTGGCACTGCATTTCATGCCGGGCATGCGCGCAGCGCAAAGCTGGCGCTGGTGCTCAAGCGCGCTGCGCTCTTCCTGATTATCTTAGCCGCGGCTCTCGTGGCTGTGCAGCTTTTGCGATGAACCCTTGGCTGCTGATTCTGCTGCTTGTGCTGCTGGCAGCATTCTTGTTTATCTGGTCCGAACAACAAAAACGCCGCACAGGTTTGCCGCAAGGGAAGGTGATCTACGCGGATAGCGACCAGTGGCAGACGGTGACACAGCCGCTCTATGATTCGCAGCTAAAGCTTACTGGCAAACCGGATTACATTGTGCGCTTGCCGAGCGGAATGCAAGTACCTGTGGAGGTCAAGAGCACACCGGCGCCGGCGCAGCCTTATGCCAATCATATTATGCAGTTAGCCGCTTATTGCTTGCTTTTGGAGCGCGAAAGCGGTCAGCGCCCACCGTATGGGCTCCTGCGCTACCGCGAGAAAACTTTCCAGGTGGATTACACCTCAGAGTTGGAGCAGGCATTGCTTGCGCTGGTTGAGGAAATCCGTGAAGTGGAGCGCCATGGGGTCGCACCCGCGCGTTCGCATACCGAAGCCAGCCGCTGCCGAGGCTGCGGCTACCGCGAAATCTGCGACCAAAGATTATCAATAGAGCCTTAGTTCCATAATGCAGCATGAAAATGTTATGAGAAGACAAAAAGTATTTTTAATCTTAGTAATTCTTACCTTATACAGCTGTACACCAAGCTTATCACCTTCACAGGTCACGCCTTCTCACAAACCCATCAATTTACCCACCATTACTCCGACTCCACCACCAACTCCTACGCAAACTGCGATTCCGACGATTACACTCACTCCAACCGAGACTCCAAAACCCGTCTTTATCGACGCAACCGTCTGGACTTCAGACCCACAGGTACCTATCTTGGTTTATCATCGCTTCTATCAGGATTTTCACAGTTCCTCAACAAATACAAAGATTCGCCTGAGTGATTTTAAAAATTCCATACAGTCGCTTTACGATGCGGGTTATACGCTCGTTTCTTTAGAACGCTGGTTGAAGGGGGATATGCGTATGCCTGCTGGTAGAAGGCCTCTCATCATCACTATTGATGATCTCTTTTTCGCAGATCAGATTTCGCTTAATGAAGATGGCACACCAACGCAAAACTCTGGCATCGGAATCTTATGGCAGTTCTATCAAGACCATCCAGATTTTAGATTTGACTTATCACTCTTTTACAATCTGGGAGATAAACACTACGGTAATGTCAAAGTCGGTGATTGGTGGCAAAAAGGTCCTGGTTGGGAAGATAGTCTTGCAAATGTTATCGCCTGGTGCATTGAACATCAGGCTTTACCCTATAACCATCTCTTTACCCATCCTATGCTTTCTCTCATAAAGAACACAAGAGAATTCAAGTATCAAGCTGAGGAAAACGAAAAATCTTTGAGTGAATTTCTCGCTCGGATTGGAAAGGAAAACTTAGCAGATGATTTAGATAATATCATCTCCATCCCTTATGGAGACTGGCCGACTAATCCTGAAGTCATGAGGGCATTGCAAAATTATGTCTCAACGAATGGAAAACCATTATTAGGGATAATGGATGTTGATTATGCTGTTCGTGCAAAGTACCTGCAACCCGTCTATTCTCCAGATTTTGACCGATTAAAAATTCCGCGGATAGTTGCTAACGCCGATGCCATTCATTTACTGGTTCAAGATAAGGAAAAATTCGCGGTTTCTCAAAACTGTCTGCTTGGACCTGTGGATACGAATAATCTATCGGATCAAAACTATATTATGCAAATCATTGCTACAGCAGGAAGCACTTCATTATGCCCGGATGGTGTTTATGCGTTAGAACAAGGCTTGTTTCGTATGCAAAATGGTATAGTTTCTTCAATCTCTGTGGTTGTTCCATAAGCTATGGCGTCCTATCACAATCCCTTTGCTTGACGTTTAGGCAGGCTTCAGGATATACTTTTTATTGCCGGGGTGTAGCGCAGTCGGCTAGCGCGCTGCGTTTGGGACGCAGAGGTCGGCGGTTCAAGTCCGCCCACCCCGACCAGTGTTAACTTAAAGCTGTGGAAACACCATTTCTCTCCCTCATCATCCCTGCGCATAACGAAGCAAACCGCCTCGAAGAAGCCTTGCAGAAGGTGGAAGGCTTCATCAGGCAGCAAGATTATTCCGTAGAAGTGATTCTAGTAGAAAACGCCAGCAGCGATGCAACCGTGGAGATTGCCCGCAACTGGCAGCTGCGCTTGCCGCAGCTACGCCTGCTGTGCTTGCAGCAGCCGGGCAAAGGCAACGCTGTCCGCGAGGGGATGCTGGCAGCGCACGGTGCTTACCGCTTTATGGCGGATACGGATTTTTCTATGCCTATCGAGGAAATCAACCGTTTTTTTCCTTACTTAGAAGCTGGCGCAGATATCGCCATTGGCTCGCGCGAAGCGCCTGGTGCCCAGCGTATCGGGGAACCTTATCAACGCCACCTGGTTGGGCGGGTGT
>Ga0208940_1003879_pt1 | contig 12233 bp, 10 predicted proteins | sample AD_JPNNA6_MetaG_FD_184445 | JGI IMG/M metagenome (GOLD analysis project Ga0208940, IMG submission 184445) | Active sludge microbial communities of municipal wastewater-treating anaerobic digesters from Japan - AD_JPNNA6_MetaG (SPAdes) (version 2) | ecosystem: Engineered > Bioreactor > Anaerobic... | reverse complement strand
TCTGCAGCATGCTCAAGCCTTGATTCGAACATATATTGGAGACTGCTTTTTCCCTTCTGATATGCTGTTCTCGCGTGGACAGTGTAAGGACAAAACCACGTTTGCCAAACTTATCTTTTGTCTGACCGACGATCCTGCCTGGCATACGCCTTATCAGCGCATCTGTCGTTCCCATCATTCCTAAATAAGGTCCCCCAAAGTTCAATGGGTTACCAAGGCACTGCCCTTCGGCCGTTACGATATCGGCACCCTGCTCTCCAGGGCTCTTGAAAATTGCGCACATAAGGGGATCAGCTTGAACAATACAGAGTGCCCCTTTTTCGTGAGCCTTTTCAGATGCTTTGCTTATGGGATACATCTCTCCCGAAAAACCCGGATAGGCTATGATGATTGCAGCTGTTCTCTCATCTATTGGTGCCTGCGCTGGATCTCCTTCGTATCTAATGAATTCGATATCGAAGGAAGTGCAGTAGGTTGCAATGACTTGAGAATATTCCGGATGAAGATCCTTTGGTAGAAAAATACGATTTCGACCTTCTTTGGCCTTCCATGCCATGAGTACTGCTTCAGCCAACGCTGTAGCTCCATCGTAATGAGAGGCATTGACTACAGACATTCCCAAGAGCTTAGCAGTCATGCTCTGGTATTCGAAAATCGCCTGCAATGTACCCTGAGATACTTCTGGTTGATAGGGAGTATAGGCTGTTAAAAATTCACCTCTGCCTGCTAAGGCTGGCACAACTGCTGGAATATAGCCGTAATATGCGCCAGCTCCTAGAAACCAATCCATATCTTTTGTCTGGACATTGCGGTCCGCGAGAGTCTCAACTTCATCTATCGCTTCAATCTCAGATACAGCCCCAGGAAGCGCTAAACCTTCTATTCGCAGATGCTCAGGAATATCAGAGAACAGATCTTCTATAGACGAGACTCCGATGCCTTTCAGCATCGCAGCCCTTTCTGGATCAGTGTGAGGAACAAAGGACACGATGTCACACCTCCCCTATGGATGTGCCATAGGATTCTGCATCGAGAAGGCTTTCGAATTCTGAAAGTTTGGTTGGAGCCACTTTTATAAGCCATCCAGAACCATAACAGTCCTTATTTACGAGCGAAGGGTCATTTTTCACTTCTTCATTGACTTCCACTACTTTGCCAGAAATAGGCATATAAAGGTCGCTCGCTGCTTTTACTGACTCGATTGTTCCAAATACTACCCCCTTATCGAGCTCCTTTCCCACGTTAGGAAGCTCAACAAACACGACATCGCCCAACTCAGCTTGAGCATGGTCAGAAATCCCTATGACCATGAGCTCTCCTTCTGGTTTTGCGTACTCGTGGGACTCAAGATACCTAGCATTCTTATCGATCGCCATATTTTCCTCCCTTTAGAGAAATTATATATTGCAAGACGCTCAGTGCGTACAACGGTTCTAGCGCCGATAGACAGGCACATAGAAGGGGCGTTTGATTACTTCGGCTGACCGAGGCTGGCCACGTATTATAACCGATAGATTTGTCCCTATCTTGGCATAATTTGGATTAACAAAGGCATTGGCCGCATATTTCTTGACCGTTGGGCAATACATTCCCGCAACACAACGACCGATAATAACACCATCGGCCGTAGCGACCTCATAGCCTTCACGCGCAACGCCTCCAAATACCTCAATGCCAACAAGCTTTCGGCTAATACCTTGTTCAATGATAGAAAGCAGAGCCTCTTTTCCTATGAATTCTTTTTCAAAATCACAAGCCCATTTGAAACCAGCCTCGATAGGATTGATATCGATACCAATCTCATGCCCATGAAGCGGCAATCCTGCTTCAAATCGCAGACTATCTCTTGCCGCAAGTCCAATTGGTTTGGTTTCGATGCCAAAGCTTTCTCCACACTCAAGAAGGTATTCCCAAAGCTCAATGGCTTTTTTTGCGGGGAAGAAAAGCTCTCCACCATCTTCACCAGTATAGCCTGTACGGCCAAAAAGGATAGGAATGCCCTCAATGGAAATATTCGCCCAACAAAAGCGGGGGATTGGCGAAACAGGAGTATTGGAAATCTTATCCAGCAGTTCTATGGCTCGCGGGCCTTGAACAGCTATCATATATGTGTCATCCGAACGATCTATAATAGAAACATTCGTAGGAGCTTTTGATCTAAACCATTCAAGATCTACTGCCCGATTTGATGCATTCACTACGATCCACCACGAATTCGGCAATCTATATACGAAGAGATCATCGATGATTCCGCCCTTTTCATTGAGAAGGAGCGAATATCGAGCCATTGGAGCAACAAGATCGGAGACTTTTGCGCTTATCATATGAGAGACAAAAGTCTCTGCAGCCTCACCTGCTATTTCGATCTGCCCCATGTGATCTATATCAAAGAGACCAACTCCTCGTCGTGTAATAAGATGCTCCTCGATGGCACCAGTTGGATAATTGATCGGCATATCATATCCTGCAAAAGGCGCCATCTTAGCGCCATGGGAGACATGCCAATCGTGCAATGCTGTGGTATTCGTAGGCTCCTCCTCATATTATGAAATACTTCATTTATTCTAACATCACTCATGAATACTGACAACGAGCTTTTAGAAACTAGCTCTAGACCAAGGTTTATCGAGAGCAATGCCTTCGGAAAGAAAAGCACGAGATTTCCCTTCTATTAGGAACTGGACATCGATTATGTTCTGAAATTCTGTAAGCGTATATACAATCTGCCTAAGTTGGGCTATGTATCCTTCTTTTCCATAACGATTGTATGCAAATGCATCGTTGAAATCCAGAATAACGGTACTGCCCCTCGTATTGATGCTTCGAAGTCTTGCATCTGCAGGAATTAGCGATAGAAGATTTGCCCGCAATTCTGATTCCGTTGGCCCCTTCAAAAGCAATTCAAGAGTATCTTGCAAGGGACTATCCGAGACAGGTATTGTCCGTTTTACTTTTTGGCTAGAAATCGAGCCGTCATCTCCTATCCGCACAAAATACAGCACAGCAGTCCGCATCTTTTGTTCTTCTTTGGGCAGCTTAGAGACAGACGCTCCTGGAGAAGACTCTATCGGTTCTGGTTCTGGTGGTGAAACAGAAGGTGACTTGGAATTCTCTGGAGCTGCAGTAGTTGTTTCTTGCGGTTCTATTGGGCTCTTAATCTGCGGTTTTTCCGCAGGCGGTGCTGCAAGCGGCAGTTCCGATATAGGCGCAGGTGCTTCTGGCTTTGTTCCTTGCGGTTTCTGCTGAGGTACAGAATCTTGCTTGGATACAGCATGATTGAGCGCATCTATGAAGCCTGTTTTCTCAACAATTGTGCGAATATCCTCAAATTTAACAAGGAATAGAATTAATAGGATAAGAAACGCTCCAATCCAGATTAGACAACCTGTCTTTGCTTGGTTACGCTTTTTCTTTCGCTTCGCCATATTGTATTGATCCTACTTTTAGCGAGCCAAAGGGTCAAGGATAAGACTGGCTGCCTTTTGAGGTTTGGGTTGATCGGGCAGAATTAGGAAAAAATCGGCTTTACTGGACTCCGCATCTACGAAGACAATCTGCCACAGCGATGGATTGTGTATCTGCACAAGCTGCCCTTTTGCTCTAAGCGCAAAGTGCCCCGATATAGGCCTATGTCCTGAAAACCAAACCGAGTGTCTAGCTTTCTCGTCCGATCCTAGAATTGCTTTTAGAGATTTGCTTACCGAGCCTTCCTCAGCTTCATCATTTGCAGTCCATATAAGCGCTTGAACGACTCTTGGATGTTCTCGGTATGCAATTATGGAATCCCTGGAGATTGCCTGGGCTGGCTCGGCGTGGCTTGCACAAAAATTACAATCCGCAGCTGCTATTGCCAGAGAAAGCTCATATTTCCGCAGCTTTTGCATTATATATGGGTTATATCGAAGCGAGAGCCAGATGGCTCCCATCCTGCCCTCATCTGCGTATTTATAAAATGGAAAATCGCCATGATCTGCAGCATTCGTCATATTATCGTGATTTCCCTTTAAGCAAAATACCGAATTTGGAAAACGACACTGTAGTTCCATAACTTTTAGCAATGAAGCCAGAGAGAGACCCATCTCTTCATCCATCTCAGGCGAAAGAAGTGCTCTTGCATCTCGAGTAATCAAAGCTCTATCGTAAGAGTTAATCCAGCGTCTAGCAGCTTCTTCTCCCTCTGCATGCGGAATATCTCCCAGAAACAGAAGCGTTATACGATTATTCGAGAGCGCTGAAAGCAATGGTTCACCTAGGTCTGGAAACTCAGTTAGGAGTAGGGCATAAAGAAAGTTTGGCCGTGCATGCAGATCAGGTACAAGGATGCAAGGCTTATTAGGTGGCAGAACAATCAAGCCTCCTGGCAGAGAGTGGAGTGGGTCGGAGGGCCTCAATTCAGTAGGAATATGGATATTTGTCGCAATCCCCGCCTCTATTGCTGACTCAAGCTCTTCGGCAGTAGGGAGCTTGGGATTCCGAAACTCATTACCCATAATCATCTCGACAACACTGCTCTTAGACTCCAACCCCTTTACTATTCCTAAGAGATTCGATCTTTTTGAGCCATTCCTTGGCAATTCTATCATCAGGATCGAGTTCGATTGCAGTACGGAAGAATCTTTCCGCTTCCTCTATATGCCCCTGACGGAAAGCGAGAGCCCCTAGATTTACAATTATTTTTTCATTTTCTGGTTCTATTCTCAGGGCTCTTTCGAGATGAGACCTAGCAGTCTCAAGCTCACCTGACTCTACCTCACAGATCGATAGCTCATTGTAGACATCTGCCCCATCAGCTCCCTTTTCGAGAGCAGTACGAAATGCCTGAGCACCTTCTGACCATCGCCCCAACCTACGATTTGCCCATCCCACCAGAAACCAGCCATTCCATACATCGGGGTACTTTTCGACAAACTGTTCTGCTTTCTCAAGCCCCTTTTGCTCTTGCCCCATTTGAATGAAATCATATGCTTCTTTGAAAAGCGTATCGAGATAACCCATACTGCCAAGTTTTTCAAGAATTGACTTGGCTCTGCGAGTACGTTGCTCGTCATCATTCATCCCGATATAGCTTGTCAATAGAGAAACAGCCTTGTCATAATTGTGCTTTCTCAAGAAAAAGAAGGCAGCGTGATAATACGCGGGAGCAAAAACATCCTTAAGCCCTAGAAGGTACTGATAGTATTTATACGCCAGATCATCTTCTTTCTCAGATTCATCTTCATTGTCAGATTCAAAAAGCAACTTCGCGTGTTCTTCATGCATCAGCGCAAGATTGATGTATGGTTCTGGCTGCTCTGGCTCAAGGCCGCTTGCTGCGAAAAAGATTTCCTCAGCGACAATCCAATCTTTTGCTTCGGCTTTCTGAATTCCAGCCATTATTAGCTCTTCAAAAAGCTCGGGACGAGACATCTTTATATATTTCCGATATTTATTAGCATTTTCGTTTTCTGAATCCCAAGCAAGAACTCTCAGCATCCCAGCCAAAAGGCTTTCAATAGTGATAGATGAAGGATCAAGCTTGACTGTAGGAGTCTGTAACTGGACAGGATATGGAATACTAGCATCGATCCCTGATGGCAAGCGCGATTGTGCCTCAGCACCCTCGAAGCGGATATATAAGATACTCGAAAGCGCTTGCTTCTTGCGTTCTTCGAAAGCTTCGGGCAAGGGTTGTCCACTATCTTGACTTATGTGGCCTTTTTTTTGATTTCCTCGGCTCTTGTCTCGCGATGGCGGTTTCATGCCTGGTTCTCTCCTCGATTTATCGATCATGATCAATCCTTCCAGGGGAAAATCATCCCTTTCAACGTTCTCTTGCCGACTCTCTCTTTCTCTTCCTGTAGAAGATCATCCCATGGTATATGGCGTCTGTTTGCTCCGGGATTTTCATTTAGATAGCTATATTTTTTCATCCTAAGCCTCACCGCTACTGCGGATGCAAGTGAGCTTCCAGCAGGTCCAGGGGCCAGCAATACCACAAATATCGATATAGCGAATGTTAAAATTCTCCAGAAAAACAAGAATATTGAAAAGCCTGGATTATCGATAAAAAGATAAATTGCTGTCTTGAAAGCTTGGCGGGGAGTACCTCTTTCGCGTGCAAAGACTGCTGGCACATACTGCAAAATCAACATGGCCAAAACCATCATCCAGAATAGAAGGCCTCCTATAAAGATACCTAAAACTGCTTTCTGGCCAAGATAGAAGGGGATAGCTACCATTATGGCTACTGCTATTAAAATATTGACTACGCCAAGCAACAAGCCAAGCTTAATCGATCCTTTAATGGCAACCTTTATGTCCGCAAAATGGACGCTTTTTCCATCGGCTATGCCATACATTGTATCGGTCACCACTACATCCCATATAGAAAGTAGAAAAATTCCAATCCCAGCAATAATTATAGAAAGCCAAATAGGAAAAGCCAGCGCAATTGGGACTACAAGGAATAAAAGAAGAAGGCCAAGAAAAATCCCATTCAAGGCTGCCAATAGATATAGATTATCCCAGCCATCGAAAAAGGCTTTCTTTATAAAAAATGTAATCATACTATTTCTATACTCCATGCTTGACCTTTGGACAAGTAGATGCATAATGTATGCGCTTGGAGCTCTAAAGAGCTATCTCAAATCGAAGAGGTCAGGCCAGTGAAAAACGCCTATTCCTTTCCCCTCGAAAACTTTATAAGTCGTGAGAAATTCGAGAGAATCAAGGAATTCTCTAGGGATAAAGAAACCCCGTTCTTGATCATAGACTTGGACATTATAAAAAAGAATTACGAAGATCTCAAAACCTACCTTCCATGGGCAACTATTTATTATGCTGTCAAGGCTAATCCTGATGATGCAGTCATTTCCCTCTTGAGAGACCTTGGCTCTAACTTCGATGTAGCCTCTCGCTATGAACTTGATCAACTGCTGAGGTTAGGCATATCTCCAGACCGAATGAGCTTTGGAAACACCATTAAAAAAGAAAAAGATATCGCATACTTCTATGAAAAAGGCGTTAGGCTCTTTGTAACAGATTCGATAAACGATGTCGATAAGCTTTCCCGCGCAGCACCCGGCAGCAAGGTGTTCTTTAGACTTCTCACGGAAGGCCTAGGCGCCGACTGGCCTCTATCAAAAAAATTCGGTTCTCACCCCGACCTTGCTCGTCAGCTTATAAAGACCGCGATTCGTTTTGGCCTTGAACCCTATGGGATCTCTTTTCACCCTGGCAGTCAGCAGCGCGATGTAGGTCAGTGGTCGAGCGCACTCACTATCGCCGCCCAGCTCTTCAACTGGGCTCGCCATGACCTCAAGATTGATCTCAAGTTGATCAATATGGGAGGAGGTTTCCCAGCCAATTATCTAGATCCAACAGATCCGCTGCAGCAATATGCCGAGGACATAAAGCGTTTTCTCGACAACAGCTTCGGTTTGGTATGGCCAGAAAAAATCATAATCGAACCAGGGCGTTCCATGGCTGGAGATGCAGGCGTCATTGTCACGGAGATCGTTAATATCGCTAAGAAATCCGTCCACGATAGATATCCATGGGTTTTTCTCGATATAGGCAAATTCGGAGGGCTTATCGAGACACTAGGTGAATCGATCAAGTATCCGATCTATTTTGAAGGCCAGGGCTCGGCCGAAGAAATAATTCTTGCGGGACCTACCTGTGACTCTATGGATATACTCTATGAGCGAACCCCTTATTTCATGCCATCTTCAGCCAAGGTGGGAGATAAGGCATATATTCTAACCACAGGCGCATACACTCAGAGTTATTCATCTATTTATTTCAATGGCTTCCCGCCACTGAAATCCTATATCCTGCAGTCAGCTGAAGGCTAATAGAGCATTACTGCTAGATAGACATAGTTCTGCGCACTTTTCGGTACAATTTTTCTCAGTCTTGCTAGCGAAGCTCGACAACTGCTTGTGCTATTACATCGCAGAGGTCTGAAATATCGCTTTCTTCCACGCTCGAGAAAGCGACGCGAAGATAGCGATCCATAAGAGACACAGTTCCGATTCCCTTCTCATTCAAAAGCTTCTTCCTAAGAGCTTCGGCAGAGAAACCATCGCAGCGGAAACTCATAAAATAGCCTGAGTTGAATGGCATTGGAGTAAAGCCATCTGGCAGGGTCATCTCAGCTAATTTCTTCTTCATAGCCTTATAACGGCCTTTTAAAATTTCCCTATACCTTGCTTTTTGCGCTTCATAGCCCTGATATTTAAGAGCCTTTAGAAGAAGATTCTGCGAAAGACTACTTGAACTAGAGACGCTTGAACGTATTATTCCTAAAAGCTTTTTCGCAAGAGCTTCGTAATGCTCATCACCAAAACCTGCGGCACCAAAGGTCACAAAGCCTATACGGAATCCCCATACATAATCTTCTTTCGTTGGTCCATCGGCCTTTATAGCGAGTATATTCGGGTGAAGGTCAGCCAATCTCGCAAAGATAGATTCACAGAGTAGGTCGTCTTCATATTGCAGCCCGAAATATGCATCGTCGGCTATCACAAGGATATCTGTCCCCTGCTGCGCGATCTCCAAAAGTCCAGCTGTAACGCGATCAGCCTCATCGAGTGTCAAAGAATAGCCAGTAGGATTATTCGGAAAATTAAGGATAATTATCGCCTTGCCCCGACGCTGACTCGCCTGTCTTACACCTTCGAGCAAGCCCTCGATATTGTAGCCTTTTCCAGCAAATAGTGGATAGGTGATGCCTGCTGCACTTTTTCTTTCTTCTACAATGAGCCTATAGTTTGGCCAGTGCAGGTCAGGTAGAATTACTGTATCTCCAGGCTCTACAAACATATCGCAGATATAGGATATCGCTGCTGTAAGCCCAGGAACGACTGTAGGAAGAGATATCTTTTTACCATTGAGCGAGGGATTCTTTCTATAGAGCGATTCTTTCCAGGTCTTACGAAGCTCCGGGATCCCGCCTGTAGACGCATAAGCAACTGCTTCTGTTGGAGTCAAACCTGGCAATTCGGCACGCAAAGCATCTAGCATCATTGGCTGGCCATGCTCATAAGCCATGCCAATAGTAGCATTGAATCTATAAGCTTTTTCTCCTGCTTCGGCACTCTGGGTGATGATCCCTTTAGGAAAATACATTCGCCTTCCCATTTCAGAAAATAGCCTCTCGGCTACAGTTCCCGCAAGGACAGCATTCAATTCTTCTGCCAGCTGATTCATATTAACCTCTCGAGCTTGAATTATCGATTTGTGAAAATCTATTTTTGATTTTAACACCGTTCTATACATACTGCAATGTGAATTAAATAAGACACTATTAACATAGATATAAATATATTTTATATATCAATTAGGAAATATATTGCCTGTGTAGCCGAAGGTGCTCTATATGTTTTAATGATAACATTTTTAAAGGAGGAAGAGACCACGGAAAAGAACCTATGTCTTATCGACACTTTCTCTGCGTTATCTCTTGATATATTGAATGTGGCTCTTCACTTTGCCTCGATTTTCTAGGACAATGGGCAAGAGCATACTATGGTACAGCAGAAGATCCCTTGCATTCCTCTTGCCTCATTTCAGAATCGCGAAACAGAAAATCACAAGACTAGATATGAATCTCTTGTATCTAGGTTACCTCCTCTAGAAAGCAGCTGTCGCCAAGAATTACATTATTTTTCTTCCCCTGGCCGCACGGAGCTAGGCGGCAATCATACCGACCATAATAATGGCTGCGTACTTGCCGCCTCAGTAGATCTCGACATGCTCGCTGTAGCCAGTCCACGCAGCGATTACCTCATTTCTCTTGCCTCTGAAGGCTACTCTCCAATAAGGATCGACCTGAGAGATACCTCCTTCAAGATAGAAGAAAGAGGCTCGCCGGCCTCGATCATACGCGGCCTTGCAGCTTGGCTGACTCACAAAGGTATGCAAATTGGCCATGGTTTCGATATTGCAATGGACTCTAGAGTACCAGCTGGCTCGGGTCTATCGAGCTCCGCAGCCTTTGAGCTTTTGATTGCAGCAATATTCGACGACATGGGCAAGTATGAAATGAGTCCGATCGATTGGGCTATTGCAGGACAATGGGCAGAAAATGAATACTTCGGAAAGCCTTGCGGCCTTATGGATCAAATTGCATGCGCGGAAGGTGGCATTGTATTTATAGATTTATATGAACCTGGAAAGCCAAAGATTGAAAAACTGACATACGATTTTGCATCTAATGGCCTTATATTGGCCATTGTCAATACAGGCTCGAATCACGAGGATCTTACAATAGAATATTCAGACATTCCCAAAGAAATGAAATGCGTTGCAGACCTTTTTGGAAGGCCTGCTATGCGAGGGATTGAAAAGCAGGATCTCTTAGCCAAACTTTCGGACATTCGCATACGATGCGGGGATAGAGCATTATTGCGCGCCTGGCACTTTGTACATGAAAACTCTCGTCCTGTAAAAATGGTGGAAGCCCTTAACAGAAACGATATATCTGCCTATCTGTCAATTGTAAATGATTCCGGAAGATCGAGTTGGCATTACCTTCAGAATATACACACTGGCAACCCGCACCAGCAGAGTCTTTCTATCGCTCTTATGCTAAGCGAGGACCTGTTGAGCCCAGAAGGCGCCTGGCGCGTACATGGTGGTGGTTTTGCAGGCTCAATTCAGGCTTATGTTCCGGAATCAAGATTCCCTGAATTTACCGAGCGCATGGAGACCGTCTTTGGAGAGGGCTGCGTACAACATATTAATATTCGACCATTTGGTGTATGTAAGGTTCTTATGCATTGAAAAGAATAAAATACTCACAAGGAGGGCTATGATGAGCGAGAAAAAGGGATTCAAACCTTATTTGGGCATAACTTTTCTTATCGGATTCGGCTTTTTTACCATGGGCCTTATGGATCCACTATACGATACCTATGTGCCGATATTCCTCAGCAGATACCTAAGCAAAATGAGCCTTGTCGGCTTTTTCATGACGCTCGACAATATCTTAGCTATCTTTCTAATACCGCTTGTGAGCGCCTGGTCCGATCATACATATACGAAGCTTGGGCGTCGTATGCCCTACATTCTCGTCCTTTTACCCCTTACTGCTTTGCTTTTTGGCGCCATACCCTATGCCGCAGAAGCATCTCTCGTAGCCTTGCTCGTTACATTGATTCTTCTCAATGTGACAAAGCAGTCTGTGCGTGGACCGGTGGTTGCGCTTATGCCGGATACGATACCAGCGGATTACCGCTCCGAAGCGAATGGCGTTATCAACACAATGGGCGGTATAGCAAGCATTGTAGGAACGATTGGGCTTGCTAGACTAATGGATCTAGATACAACCCTTCCTATCCTTGGTTCTACCAAGGATAGGCTACCCTTCCCTCTTGGTGGAATGTTCGTCATTCTCGCCGTGATCCTTCTTCTTATATTTATTCGTGAGAAGCAGCCAGATCCTTCAGAAGTACAAGAACAAAAAGTGCCCATTCTCGAGAGTTTTCGAAATGTCGCAGCACAGAAGGATAAGAGCGCACTATATATTCTAATCGCAATATTTCTATGGTTTCTAGGATATCAAGGTGTCTTACCATTCATAGGGAAGTATTCGGTGGATGTGCTCAAGACTTCCAGTGGCACTGCAGCTCTGGCAGCGGGAATGGTGGGTATAGCTTATGCTATATTTGCTATCCCTTCGGGTTATGTCGCACACCGCTTTGGTAGAAAAAAGACAATCCGTGCATGTTTGCTGGTAATATCGATACTCACGCTTCTACTGTTTGCTCATAAATGGATTACCGCTAGTCTACCAAACTCCTTGAGATTGGCCTCATTCTGGGCAATCATGTTTATTTTCGGGATTTTTTGGGTATCGATAATAACAAATTCTTTCCCCATGCTATGGCAGATGGCAGAATGGGGTACTATTGGCATCTATACAGGCCTTTATTATACCGCAAGCCAAGCTGCTGCAATTTTGGGCCCTGTATTGACTGGAGCCATAATCGATGTCTTCGGATATCAGGGAATTTTCCTCTTCTGCACACTCTGTATGCTCTGCGCTCGCGCAATTATGGGTAAGGTTACAAAGGGTGAACCTTCAGAAATTCAGAATCCAGCACAGAAGTGATTGAAAAGATCATTACTGCTACGAACCTTGTATAAGAATTTGAAGCATAAAGTAGGGAAGAGAGCGATAAAGAGAATGTATGGAGGTAAACATGCATTCTTTTCCTTTCTGCCCAAATCCAGCCTGTCTCTATCAT
>Ga0208940_1003871_pt1 | contig 12249 bp, 14 predicted proteins | sample AD_JPNNA6_MetaG_FD_184445 | JGI IMG/M metagenome (GOLD analysis project Ga0208940, IMG submission 184445) | Active sludge microbial communities of municipal wastewater-treating anaerobic digesters from Japan - AD_JPNNA6_MetaG (SPAdes) (version 2) | ecosystem: Engineered > Bioreactor > Anaerobic... | reverse complement strand
TCTACGATAAGGCTATCGAGATAGATCCGGGATACGGATTGGCCCTGATGGATAAAGGCCGAACTCTTGCGAGCATGGGCATGATTGATGATGCCATCAAGTGCTTTCAACAGGGCAGCCAATACGCCTAATAATATATATAATTTCATTATTATTTTTTCTTCACTTCAATTCCTCGGATCTCATTTATTCCTCGGATCTCATTTGTTTCAATATCAACTTCAATATGTACTTTAATCCAACCACTAGAATTTTTCCACTTTCCCGTTATCCAATCTGCCCGATCTGTAATTTCAGTTCCAGATGAATCAACCACTATAATCATTTGATGATCGATGTCTGATAATGGGGTTGTCAAATTCATGTCATGCTTAATGGATCTCTTCCAAACAGTAGTATGCTTAATTGGTCGAATACTTGGTATAAACTCTGATAATCGTATGATTATATATTCTATCTTTCGATAGGATAAGCAAAACATAATGTGCAAAATTATTAAAACTTCGACAAATTGCCATGGGGTTTCAAATTTTCTGCCAACCTTTCTTTTATTTAAATCCTCTAAATGCTTTTCCCAGTTATCCAAAAACTCTAAAGCAAAATAGATCTTAATACAGGATCGACCACTTGGCCTTATATTTGACATATCATATCGTATCATTTGTGTCAGATTGTATCCATTTACCCTCGATTGGATTGTAATTGCAGAGTTCTTTGCCGGTCAGACTACCACTCAGGTGTTCTTCAAGACATCTGCAATCATTACAAACATACCTGAACTCGCACACGTTGCATTTTTCAATCTTATCTAAGTTTAGATTCCAGAATTTATATATCGCGCCATTCTTGAAAATAGAGCAAAGCTTTCCGTTCTTAACATTGCCTAACTTATGAGTTCTCATCATCGGACATGGAATAATGTCACCGTTATGACAGATAGCCAACGAATGACCGAGGCAAGGATGATAGCTTTTATTATTCATAAATTGATATATATTCAAATGCATATTTTGTTTTGACAATTTTTTAAAATTATTTACAAAAACCTTCGTATCATTGATTAAATAATCAATCAATACATTCCGATCATAGATTCTGTTGTTTCTTGGGTTATATGGTTGCAGAGTTAAGAGAATCGTATGGGCTTCATAAGGGATATCTTCGAGGCTTTCGGATTGAACTATTAATTTATATCTATTTTTTAAATCATTTATTATATTTTCAGTAATATTTTGTCTGTGCAGAGTTATATAAATATGCTTAAATATGTCCCCTGCATAGTCTAAGACGGAAATTGTTCTGTCCCATGATAATGTCAAATCACCACCTTTAATAAATATCTCTTTACAATCTAATTTATTTAGTTCTTCAAAAAGTCTCTTGCACCTTTTTAACGATAAAAGCTCGCCTCCTTCGTTCCATTTATTGCAGCCTACACACCCTAAGCTTCTCTTTATACCATAGTATCCACAAAACCAACAATTTTTATTGCAAGAATTATTTATCTCAACATATGCTCGATGAATCTGAGGACGCGCGCCTGAAGAACTAAAGAAGACGGATCCTACATTTAACTTAGGTATATAAACTTTATTTTTATACATATTCCCTACACAATGCGTTTTAAGTTCTTTTAAAAAATTATCCCCTTCATTGATGAGTTCATCTCTTTCACAAGATGTCACCAATTTTGTTTCATTCTCATTCAAACAATATATCTTTCCATCAATTAGGTCAAAGATTGCCCCTTTTCTTTTACCTTTTATAAAATGGCACTCGGGATTAAGTCTGAAATACATCTTCATTACCCTCATTTAGCAGTTTCTTGGCAATTTCAGAGCAGTTCTCGCAAATCAAGAAAGCACCAGCAAGAAGTTCCTTTTGAGACTTTTCCTCTTCGTAACAACCTTTCGAAGTATGAATAAAGCATTTATCTGTTGTAAGATTTTGATAGCATTTCCTACACAACCGCTTCATGTTGCATGTAGGACATTTATCTAAGTAATTGATATAATTATTTATTAACATTTTAATTTTTTTAAAGTCAATCCCTTCGATATTATTTCCTATTGGAGACCCCCTATTTCCCCTCTCGCATGCATAATAGTTTCCGTCAGCACTTACGAATATTTTTTTCCCAGGGATGCAGGCTCCGGTAAATGGTATTAGTGATGAATGCGGGATAATTGATGACGGGCGATGAATACACTCTACTGCACTTCCACCGAATATGGTTCCAAAGAATGATAGATTACGCTCGCAAATAGTATCTCTGAATTTGCTTATATAAAAAATTCTTGCCTGATCTAATTGGTTTCTAAACGCAGTATAGTCGTTCTTAGTGAATTTATCATAATATTTGCATCCCTCTATCTGACCAACTGTGCTCACGCTTGCAATAGGGGGGACGTCATTTCTACTAAAAAATTCTTCTAACTTAAATAGGTCTGTTTTCCAATCGATCACGACTAACGATTTTATCTTATCCCATCCAGCATCCATAATAGGGCGGATATTCTCCATTATGTCGCAGAAAGTCCCATTTCCATTAGAATAAATTCTTAATCTGTCATGCTCTGCTTTAGGTCCAGAAATACTCACACCTATGTGGAAATCATTTTGCATTAGCCAATTAGCTCTTTCTTTATTCAATAAGCTACCATTTGTAGTAATACTATACACCACTTCGTATAGTTTATATACATCTTTTATATATTCTACACATTCTTTAATTAACTCAAAATTTAATAAAGGTTCTCCCCCATAAAATGCCACAGACGGTTTTCTTGACGGATTATATTCGACTCCTGCCTTTATCAAAGAGAAATAGTGATCAATTGCTTTCTTCGCAGTATCAATATTCATATATTTCTTTGAATGAGCACGAGAATACACGTAGTTTTCAGAATAGATGCAATAAATACATCTAAAGTTACAATCCTCGGTAACCTCTAATGTTAATTGATTTAGGCCATCTTTTAGTATAGACCGCTCTAGACAATCGATTTTATGATCTTCTTTTATAATTAAGTTCTGCTTAATTTGTTCTAACTTTTTAATCAATTTATAATAATACTCTATGTCGCTTATGTCAAAATCCATCTTTAGCTTTTCAATTATTTCATCTTTAGATGGTGGGCTGTCCTTAGATGTTTCTTTTATAATAATATCCATGATCGGAGAAAACGGAATGAATAGGCCGATATCGTCTTCCCATGCATATTTATTGCCCATTGACGTTTCAAATTTTAGCATAAGCATATTGCCCCATTATTATCATGTTCTCCATATCTGATAAGCAGTAATTCGGATAATAGTAATACTTATTGCTATATAAATTTAAGTTTTTACGTGAAATGTAAAAGGTTGAAATGAGTGATAATACTATAGCTAAAATCCATCTTCTATTGCAGATTTTACATTCAGGCAAGAAATAAGTCACCCGTAACGGCGCATCCCGTCTCGCATGCTGCGAATTATGCGTAGACGCCATAGCATACATATGACAGCAAATAACGTAATGAACAATCCCTTGAATTAGATCGTATGCACTTTATCCCCGCAGCAGAGCAGCAGGGTATAAGAAGAATTGATTCGTAACATTTATAAAATATATCCACGAGAACTGTTGCGGTTATCTCTATCTTGAGTAATCATTTTCACAGTCCGTAGCTTTCGGCCAGTAGAAATCAATTATGATGCAGATGGCACCCAGGACATCGGCGGTTTCACCGTCTGGACGGCCCCCTGCTTGACGGAAAGTGGGCGTCTTGACGGTAGCATCTGCCAGGCCTGGGCATGAAGCGGGGAACAGAGCGGCGATAATCCTGGTAATCCCCACCAAGCTGCACAGAGAGCCTCCTCTCCTCGAGGACCGATCCCAGGTAGAAGTAAGCTGTTATCAGCAGGTTCATGGTCAGCAGGTTCCAGGTCATGACCGGCGTGGCCCAGATCAGGATCGTGGCGAAGAGAAATAGCGGATTTCTAACTCGGCAAAACAAACCTCTGACCACCAGCCCCTCCCCTGCAGCCTCCTCGGCTAGGCCCAGGAACTGGCTTGCGCCCATCTGCTTCAGGCTATAGGCCATGCCCAGCATAGCTCCAGCCTGGATTGCCAGTGCCAGGTACAGCCAGGGTGGTCTTGCCAGGTAAAGGATTCTGTCCTCCAAGAAGAGCAGCACCATGACCAAGGGAATGGCGGTTGCCACAGCCGCCAGGTTGTACAGGATGCGGTATCTTCTGCCAAAAAGCGACCATCTTCTTCTTGCATACTCCTTTGCCCAGCTGCCTGCCAAAGTGCTGTGAAGCATGGCAAATGCCATGAAGTAGATGCCTATCAGGGCTGAGTTGTACAACAGGCTCATGTATTCATGGCCCTCTTTGCCGCCGATACCGCGGAACAGAGAAGACGAGATAGGTCTCGCCGGATATGTCCAGGCATCCCAGCTCTATTCCTCTGCGGCTCATCTTCTTGCCCAGGATCGAGAGCAGCTCCTCCACCGGATTGCAGCGCTTGACCGAGATGCCGCGCCAGGACTCAAAGGAACCCGTCACCAGATCAGGCTCGAACTCCACCTCAGGCAGCTTGATCCTGAAGTCATCCATCGCTTCAAGTCCGAATCCCAGGCACTGGGCCACCTCCTCCATCAGATCCAGGCAATCCTCGGCCTTCCAAAAGCAGGCCACAGACGCATCCAGGGATTCCGACCGGCGGATCTCAACAGTTCTTCCTTCAAGCGTGAATTGCCCTTGGGCTAAGTTCGCCTTTGCAGCCTCATCAAGGGCGGATAACAGCCCTTCTAGCCTCTGCAATATCTGTTTGGCTACCTCCTCGATGTCTGCTCCAGGCTGAGCCGATCCCGTCATCATTCAATTATTGGCCTTGAAGACTTGAATATCTTTCTCCAGAAGGGCTCGGGCACTTGGCCGAGCGACGATATCTAAAAAGTCCTGCATTCACGGCAGCCCTCGAGGCTTTTTTCGGAAAAGTTGCCGCAAAGAAGCAAAAAAGAAGCTTTAGCTGTCGCCAGCAAATCGGCATTATCTCCTGCCCCCCTGCCGCAATTAGACGCGGACAGCCCGCTTCCCAGGCCGGCCTTGGTCTGAATTGACTCTCCTGTACCTGAGGTAGAGGGCGATTCCCACAATAAAGCTGAAGAGAGAGACCCCGTTTGATATGATGAGGATGGGATTTGCAAGAGAGAGGCCGTAAAGGAGCCACAGGAAGATTCCCAGGCTGTACTGGACCATCATTGTGATGCTCACATCTGCCACCGATTTGGTCTTGTACATCTTGAGGATCTGCGGGAAAAAGCCGAACATCGTCAGCATCCCGGCTGCTGCGCCAACTACATCCCACTGATTGATGGACATGATATCCTATTCCTGGAAATTGAAGATCGCCTATTGGCTGGACTGGAGTGATCTGCAAATCGATGATAGATGGAAGACCGCCAAATCCAATCGACCTTTCATCCTCTTTCAGCTGGCAAATGTGATGCAAGCATCATGGATACAGGGACAAGGCACCGTCAAGGTCGGTGGCGATAGTTCTGGCCGCTCTGCCGTCCGCTGCCGCGTGCAGGGCCGAAACGAGAATATGCAGACCCCGGGCTGGATATTCAAACGGCACAGGAGAGGTCGGACCTCGATTACTGACCATGACTACCCCTGCAAAGATGGACGCCAAGTGTTCTTATCTGCGTTTTGCGGGTAATCCCAGATGCCTCCTAGCCACTCAGAGCTGTTGATCCGATATGTGGCGTTCTTGGCATTCAACAGCTTTCCGTCCTGCAGGATCTTTCCTTTGGGGATATTTCCCCAGCTCCACAGGTCCATCTTGAGGTCGCCCTCTCGGCTGGAGTTGTTCTGGGCGGTCTGGTTGAAGAGCATGGAGGTCGTGGCCGGCTTTCTCTCCATGTTGTCCAAAAGCCACTGCCTGGCGAAGCTGCCGCTCACGCTCTGGAAGCGATCGTCTGGTGCATCGTGGTTTGGGATATAGGGCGCGGCAATCGAGATCAGCGTCAGGCATACCATGAGGAAACCCGATGAAATCGTCAGGCCGGCCATTTTTCTCATGGGCCTAATTCTCATGCGGGTGCCGATAAAAGCCTTTCGAAGTGCGGCCACGGAGATGATTAATGTCCTTGATGGATCTTTGCCGACTGCTGTCGCTTGGGCTGCCCATCATTCCTCCGCCTTTCTCGCAGCCACCTCGATGGCCCGAAGGACGCTCTCCCTGGGAATTATTGTTGCTACCGGGATGGATAGCAGCTTCTCTACGGTTGGGCTGACGATTGGGGCACAGACCAGGGCTGCGGCTCCGTCGGCCTCGGCTCGCACTGCAGCGATAATGGCCTCCTCGATGTTGGTTGCCGAGTACTCTCGGAGTGTCATCATCCGGTCGCCGATGCGCATCTTCTTCTCCTCGATCTTGTCCAGAACCGGCCTCGCAGCTATGATGGCTATGAACTTGGCGTCAGATCCCTCGAGCTGCCTGATTGTTCGGACGATCTGGCGAAGCGTGGTTATGTTCGGCTCCCGATGGCCTGATAAGATCTTGTAAAGTGTGCTCTGGGGTATTCCAGAATGCTTGGAGAACTCCCGCGCGCTCATGCCCAGTTCGCCGAGGACGGCCTTCATGGCCTCCCGCAAAGCCTCGTCTGACTGGAAGGCCGCTCTCATCACCCGGTCGGTATGTGGCATACTATTGGGTTACGATTTTATGATATTTGTACTTTTGGATTCCAGGGCTGATAACCGCGGGAATTAGAAGGGCCATTCCAGCATGCTGCTACTGCTCTGAAGGGCACTCATCCATCCCCTGCCGCCGGGTCCAATTGGCATGTTTTCGGCCGGAATGTATCCCCTAAAGGAAACTTATATTTGTCAATATTCCCAATAAGGATAAAAAATCGATATAAACAGAAAACATTATATGCCCCCGCGAGAGAGGTCTGTGTATCATGGGAGATTACAAGGTATGCTGCCAGGGCTGCGGCTCCGTCCTCCATGATCTGGCCACTAGCTGTCGGCTGGATCCTGGGCTGCCGCGTGCGGTCTATTCCCAGAAGCGGCTGGAGATAGCGGACCTGCCGGGTGTATGGCGTCATCTTGCCTGGCTTCCGGTAAAGAGCCCTGATATGCGAACTGGCGCCGGATCGGTGTGCTATCAGAGCCAGGGACTGGCCAGGGAGATAGGCCTTCAGAGGCTCTTTATAAGCTTCTCCGGTTTTTGGCCAGAGATGGGAGCATCGATGGTCACCGGCAGCTTCAAGGAGCTGGAAGCAGCTCCCACGATGCAGCGCCTATCCGAGACTGCCAGGCCCGTCGCCGGAGTGCCGGGAGGGCACAATGCCCCTGTACTGGTTGTGGCATCGGCAGGAAATACAGCCAGGGCCTTCGCCCAGACCGCCTCGCTGACCGGTCGACCCGTTGTCCTTTTTGTACCGACGTCCTCTCTGCACAGGCTGTGGACCACGGTGGAGCCCGGGCGGATCTGCCTGGCAGGAGTAGAAGGCGACTATCTTGACGCCATACAGGTGGCCGACCGTCTGGCCAGCCGCCCCGGATTCCTTCCGGAAGGCGGCGCCAGGAACATCGCCCGGCGTGACGGGATGGGCACAGTGATGCTGGAGGCAGCCGCAACCGCAGGTGTGATCCCAGATCATTACTTCCAGGCAGTGGGCAGCGGCACCGGCGGTATCGCTGCGTGGGAGGCGGCATTGCGGCTGGCGGGAGACGGCCGCTTCGGATCAAATATCCCCAGGCTGCATCTGGCCCAAAACCTGCCATGTGCGCCTATTCATAGGCTATGGACGGGTCCTGGCGGCGAGTCCCCGTCAGGATTATCGGAGATATGGAAAGGGCTTGGCTGCCCGGATGAGATGTATGACGATGTCCTGTTCAACAGAAATCCACCCTACGCCATTCCTGGGGGGGTTGAGCAGGCCCTGCGTGAGACGAGCGGAGCTGTTTGGGGGGTCGCCAACGATGAGGCTGAAGCTGCCAGGCAGCTGTTTGAGTCCAGCGAAGGCATAGACATCCTCCCGGCGCCAGCAGTGGCAGTTGCAGCGCTTCTGAAAGCAATGGAGGATGGGGCGGTAAGAAAGGAAGAGACGGTCCTCCTAAACATCACAGGAGGCGGTGTCAAGCGGTCCTGGGAAGAACTAGGGCCGTCGATCCTTCCCTGCCAGATGAAGGTCAGGCCGGGGCATCCGGCCGACGACCTGGAGAAGCAGGTACTGGAGTTCATCAGGAGTTGACGAAAATTGAGGCTTACAATTCTGGGTGGCGTGGACAAAGATGGATGTGCGGATCACATAGAGACACTACATATCGATAGCGGCGAGATCGTCGGAATCGTTGGGCCAACCGGGTCAGGGAAGAGCACGCTGATATCCGACCTGGAGCAGTTTGCCCAAAGAGATACGGAATCCCGCCGCCAGGTGCTCATCGATGGCCAGCCTCCAGATGCAGAGGTCAGGGCAGATCCGCGCAGAAAGCCTGTGGCTCAGCTCTCCCAGAATATGCATTTCCTGGCAGATATGACGGTCTCGGACTTCCTGGCAATGCATGCAAAGAGCCGTGGTAGGGAGGAGAACCTGATCGCAAAGGTGATAGATCTCGCCAACACCCTGACCGGCGAGCCCATACACCCGGAGCACCACCTGACCGCTCTGAGCGGAGGCCAGTCGCGGGCCCTGATGACAGCCGATATAGCGGTTATCAGCGACTCTCCAATTGTCCTCATCGACGAGATAGAAAATGCCGGGATCAAGAAGCAAGAGGCTCTCAAGCTCCTGGCAGGCGAGGGCAAGATCGTGGTGGTGGTCACCCATGATCCGGTCCTGGCCCTTATGACCTCTCGGCGTGTGGTCATGAAGAAGGGAAATATGGTCCGGGTAATCCAGACAAGCGAGGAGGAGCAAAAGGTCTGTAACAGCTTGAGCCGTGTGGACCGGTGGCTGATCAACCTGCGGGAGGCCATTCGCAGGGGTGAGACCGTCAGCGCCGCGGAGGCGGCCCTGTGAAGCTTGTGGTGATAGCTGGCACCCCCGGATCAGGCAAGACATCGGTCCTGATGCATGCGGCCAGGTGTCTTGAGGGATCCGGCAGCCGGCCAGCAGTTGTAAAGGTGGACTGCCTGTGGACTGAGGACGACAAGCGCATCGGCCGCCTGGGAATTCCGGTACATGTGGCGCTCTCCAGGGACATGTGTCCCGATCACTTCTCCATATATAACGTGGACGAGATGCTCGAATGGGCAAAGAAGCAGGATGCAGATGTCCTGCTCAACGAGACTGCCGGGCTGTGTCTCAGGTGCGCCCCCTATCCCGACCACTGCCTGGCCGTCTGCGTGATCGATGTTACGACCGGACCCAACACCCCGCTCAAGGTTGGACCGCTTCTGACCACCGCAGACGTGGTGGTCACGACCAAAGGCGATCTGGTATCGCAGGCCGAGCGCGAGGTTTTCAGAGAGAGGGTGCTCGAGGCCAATCCGCATTGCAGGATAGTTGAGGCCAATGGACTTACCGGGAAGGGCGGGAGCGATCTGGCAGAGATAATCCGGGCGCTTCCGCCTGCCGCAGAGAATATGATGCTCCGCCACAATCCGCCGCTGGCCGTCTGCACTCTTTGCAGCGGCGAGCTGCGAGTCTCCAAGCGATATCACCGGGGTGTTCTCAGGCATATGGACGGATTTATGGAATACTCCGGTGAGTGAGGACCGAGGCCTTGAACCTATCAGAACAGGTGGAGCGGCTGCTTCCCGGATTCAACTGCGGAGAGTGCGGCCAGAGGAGCTGCCAAAATTTCGCTCAGCTGCTGGCAAGCGTTGGCGGCGATACGGGGCAGTGTCCCTATCTTGGGCAGGAGCGCTTTGCAGGACATGCAGAAGGCATCCGAGAAGTCCTCTCCGGCAATAGGGCCGCGTCGGAGGAGACTGTTCGGGGAGTTATAGACGGCCTTTTGGCTGACTTCTCATTGGGGCCGCTGCCTGGCGAGCCCTCCTGTCGTGAGGACCTATTTCCATTCGATCGAAGTCTCACATTTTGCCCAGGCGACCTTATCCGCTATCGCCCACTTGGTTGTCCGGTGACCCATTTCGCCCGGGTGCTTGGATGGGAGCACGGCATTCTGACCGTTCATATGGTAGGCCCGCTGCACCTGCTGGGACAGCAGGCCGAATACAACGACCTTGGCGTCTGCATGGTGGCAGCATTTGAAGGCCAGGTGGTCCGTGGCAGTATCCCGTCTGTGGGCCAGACCGTCCGTTTCCTGCCTGAGCACTGCATGATGCAGAAGGTGCATTCCGGAGTGGTTGTGCACTCCGAGGGTCGGATGGTGAGGATTGAGGGGATAGACCTGAAGGTTTGGTAGGTAGATATCGATATAATATAAATTATATTGATAAGTGTCCTGGCTTGTTCACTTGATATGATGCAGAATTCGCTTCGAACTCAGGTGAGACAATGCCAAAAGAGATGCTTCGGGTAAATTGGAGAAGAGATCAATTCAAGTTAGATATAAATCCAATATTAGATAAATACGAAAATTATTTAAGATCTAGAGGATATAGACCGTCAAGCATATCTCGATATGTCAATATAATCAAGATCTATCTAGATAGAAACGGAAGTATTAAGCCCTCGGTGGATGATGCCGCTAATTACAGAGCAGACCTGTTGAATTCCAATCGTGCCAAGGCTACAATTAATCTAGTATCTGCGGCTTTAAGTCAATTCCATAAGATGTATGGAGAGGATGTTAACTTTCCATATCTAAAATTGAATAATAAATTGCCGTATTATTTAACATCCGATGATGTATTAAGCATCCTTTCAGTAATACGCAATTTAAAACACTATACAATGATATGCCTATGCTTCTATTGTATGCTTAGAGCATCTGAGCTAATCAATCTTGAAGATAGAGATTTGGATCTGAAAAATTTAACATTAAAAGTTAGGAACGGGAAAGGTGGAAAGGATGCCTTCCTTCCAATAGCATCGGACTGTGCCGAAGTCCTAAGGCAATATCTGGAGATACGGCCAAAGGTCGTCTTACAAGATGGCTCAATTCCATTATTCCCAACCGACTTCGGTAATAAATGGGATCGCAGAGACCTTTATAGGATGTTTACTGCCTATAAGAAGAAAGCAGGGATAAGCATTCCAGGCGGCACGCATCTACTAAGACATAGTGCCGCAAGTATCTTGATTAAAAACGGAGCTGATATATTGACCGTTAAGACCTTACTTCGACACGAAAGAATCGAGACTACCGCACGATATTTACATACATCAGATAGTATAATAAGAGATAAATACCAAAGATATCTGGTTATTTGATCAATTATGCATCTCTTGCTCTGGCATCTACCCCCAAGGATTTGATTCTTATGATTTATACAGCATATTCTATAAGAGCGAAAACTATATATAGTATAAATACACTTATTAAATTAATAATATAAGTTCGTGTCCGCGGATCTTAAAAGTAGGTGGTACAGTAAATGATATGTGAAGAATGTTATAATGATTTGACACTAGATGTGAAACATAGGGAATATTATTGTGGGCGCTGTGGTTTAATTCATGAGTCTGTTTTTGATTTTAGAGAAGATTTAGGTCGAAACGTAGATTATGGCAACTATCTAAAGCTGTGGTGGCCTGATGAGGATCTGCGGACTTATCAGATAGTTAAACCTCAAAAAGGACTATATTTTGTTGGAGAAGACCGACTAACTGCCTTTGAACGAGGATCGCCACAAATACGCTTAGATAAACGTGTTACTATTCATTATTGCCATATAAATCATGAATCATTCATATCTAAGACGATTTGGTGGATAAATCCTGAAAATTCCAGAGATCGGAGATGGTTCTGCTTGGTTTGTGCCAAGAGAGGCGGCAAAGCATTACTTCATAATTGGGGACGGTCTGATTTGAGAACTGCAAGAGAGCTTGGCCTTAGAGGTTTGATATCTGTTATTCAAAGAGATTTAGCTAGCACTAGAACCGATTTAAGCATGTACCACGCTGAACCTGTAAGAGATAGAGGATATCTAAGAACCGCGGTTCTAACGGCACTACGTGAGCTAAAAAAAGGAAACAAATGGCAGCGTGCCGAAAGTTCTGTAATTTGGGTTAGCCCTGCAGTCCCACATTTCACTCCACGTCCATAGATAAATACCTTCTAGCAGTCATCCACTCTTCATTTATATCCATCAGAATCGATACGCCA
>Ga0208940_1003859_pt1 | contig 12276 bp, 8 predicted proteins | sample AD_JPNNA6_MetaG_FD_184445 | JGI IMG/M metagenome (GOLD analysis project Ga0208940, IMG submission 184445) | Active sludge microbial communities of municipal wastewater-treating anaerobic digesters from Japan - AD_JPNNA6_MetaG (SPAdes) (version 2) | ecosystem: Engineered > Bioreactor > Anaerobic >... | reverse complement strand
ATCTTTTTCCCGCCTGGTCCCCCGACGGGAAAAAGATCGCCTTCCGGGATCAGAACGCCACGGTGTACTGGATCGACGTCGCCGCCGCTGCGGCGGCGGCCTCCGACGACCGTCCCCTCTCCCCCGATTTACTGAAGGCCCCGGTGGAGGTGTGTCGCGAGCCCCTTTGGGGTTCGCCCTACAAGTGGCTTGAGCTCTCCTGGGCCCCCGACTCCTGCCACCTGGCCTTCGCCACCACTCTCACCAACGGCCTGGAGCAGGCCGTAATCCACCGCGTGGACACGGGGCAGACCTTCCCCGTGTCGGACCGCATGGCGGACGTGATCTGCCCCACCTTCGATCCGGGGGGGAAGTACTTGTACTTCTTCGGCTCCACCAACGCGGGCCCCGCCAAGTTCACCCTGGACATGTCCACCCAGGACAAGCCCATCATCCGCTCCCTCTACATGACGATCTTGGCTAAGGGGGTCCCCTCCCCCCTGGCCCGAGAGAGCGACGAGGAAGAACCCGGCGTCCTGGAGGAGGCCTCCGGCGAGGAAGGGGCCCCGGACCAAGGGGCCTCCGCCGACCAAGGGGGCGAAGGCCCGGCGCCCGCTCTATCCCCCGACGCCAAGGATAGGGCCCACGCCCCCCTGTCCTTCGACGCCGAGGGGGTCTTGGACCGCACCCTCCCCCTGCCCATCCCGGCGGGATTTTACAGCGACCTGCGCCCCGGCAAGGAGGGCACCATCTACTACCTGCGGCTGGAAGGCACGGAAGACGGGGGAAGTACCGTCCTGCTCTGCTCCTGGAACTTGGAGGAGCGGGAGGAAAAGGTGCTCCTGCGGGGCGTTTGGGATTATCGGGTCTCCCTTCGAGGAGAAAAGCTCCTGGTGCAACACGACGGAGGATGGACCATCGGCGCCCCGGGGGACCTGGCCTCGGCCAAGGCCATGGACCTGGGCCGGGTGCGCATCCCCTTGAATCCCCGGGAGGAGTGGAGGGAGATCTACCGGGACGCCTGGCGCCTCAACCGGGACTACTTCTACGACCCCCAGATGTACGGCCTGGACTGGGACGGGGTGTACGAGAAGTACCTTCCCTTCCTGGATCACCTCCCGGGGCGCCGGGACCTCGACGGGCTCTTGGCCGCCATGTTGAGCGAGCTCCGGGTGGGACACCACTACGTGGTGGGAGGGGACTTCCCCGATCAGGAGGGGGAAGAGGAGGAGATCGGTCTCCTGGGGGCGGACGTGGCCCCGGAGGGAGGGCGCTATCGCCTCACCCGGATCCTCGGCGGCGTAAACTGGGAGCCCTCGCTGCGCTCTCCTCTCACGGAGCCCGGGGTGAATGTGAAGGAGGGGGACTTCGTCCTCAAGGTGGGAGATCGGGAGATCACCGCCAGCGAAGACTTCTTCGCCCCCTTTGCCCACACGGCGAATCGTCTGGTGGAGCTCACCGTGGCTTCCGATCCCTCGGGGAAGGACTCCCGGGTGGTTTCCGTGGTTCCCCTGGATTCCGAGCGCGCCCTGCGCCTCAAGGCCTGGGTGGAGGGGAACGTGCGGTGGGTGGAGGAGCGCTCCGGCGGGCGGGTGAGCTATGTCTACATGCCCAACACCGCCACGGCGGGATATGAATACTTCAACCGCTACTTCTTCTCCCAGCTCCCCCGGGACGGGCTGATCCTGGACGATCGTAACAACGGCGGGGGACAGTTCGCGGACTACGTCCTCGACGCCCTCTCCCGGCGCTTTACCACGGGGGTCACCATGCGGTCGGGGGCGGACTACGGCTCTCCTGCGGCCTACGTGGAGGGGCCCAAGGCCATGATCATCAACGAGTCCGCCGGATCCGGCGGCGACATGCTCCCCTGGGCCTTCCGCAAGAAGGGGCTAGGGGTGTTGGTGGGCAAGCGCACCTGGGGAGGGCTCGTGGGGATCACAGACTATCCCCTTTTACAGGATGGCACCTGGGTCACGGCCCCCAACATGGGGCTCTGGGACGAGCGCGGCTGGATCGTGGAAAACGTCGGGGTGTCCCCGGACATCGAGGTGGAGCAAGACCCGGCGGCGGTGCTGGCCGGGCGGGATCCCCAGCTCGAAACCGCCCTGCGGGTGGTGCTGGAGGAGCTGGAGAAAAACCCGCCCCGGCGCCCGGCGCGCCCGGCTTTTCCGGTGATGGGGCCGGGGAAGTAGGGTAGGGCATGATGGAAGGGAGTTCCGGGGACCCGGCGGATATGCCTCGCCCTTCGCCCCCGGAACCCCCTCTTGCCCCTGAGGTGTGCCCTTCGGCCCCTGTTCTGGGGCCCCCCTTCGCCAGCGGTGAGATCCTCGCCTCGGCGGGGTGTCGTCCCCGCCGAGGCGATTTTTCCCCGGGACAGAGGATTTTTTTCGAAACGAGGGGGCTCTGTTTAAGGAGGGATAATTTTGGAGCTAATCTTCCGTGCCACCTTGGCCCAAACGGCCCCGGAGCTACTGAACGTGCCGCACAACGCCCAACGCGCCGCCGAAGCTCTGGCCCGGGCTGCGGAGCGAGGGGCTTCGCTGGTGGTCTTTCCCGAGATGCACCTGTCGGGGTACGGGCTGGAGAAGGCACGCCTCTCGCCGTCGCACCGCGCCGCCCTGGCCCGCGACGTGGCCCACGCTCTGGAAGGGCTCGCCTCCGAGGGGGAACGGCTGGGGGTGGACTACCTCATGAGCTATCCGATCTTCGAGGACGACAAAATCTTCATCGCCGCCGCCTACGTGGAGCGGGGACATCTTCGGGCCGTTCACCGCAAGCTCAACCTGGTGAACTACGGGCACTACACCGAGGACCGAAACTTCGACCCCGGGAACTCTTTCACGGTGGTTTCCACCCGCCTGGGCGTCATGGGCATCCTCATCTGCGAGGACCTGTGGCACCCGGTGAACGCGGCGGTGTGCGCCGCCCGGGGCATGGAAGTCCTCCTGGCGCCTTCGGCCCCCTGCGTCCCCGACCCATCCCGGGCAAGGGGCAACATGGAGGAGTGGAAGATCTTGCTCCGCGGCACGGCCTTTTCCCTCACCACCCCCATCCTCTGCGCCACCCAGGGAGGGCGGGAGGGATCCATGGCGTTCAACGGCGGGTCCTTCGCCCTCTCCCCCGAAGGGGAAGTGCTTTTGGAGCTTCCCCTCCTGGAGGAGGCGGAAGGGGACGTGGAGATCGACCGGGACGCCCTGGAGGCCCTGCGCCGACGACGCCCCCTCCTGGCCAACGAGCGCCACGACCTCTACGCCGCCGCCTTCGGCTCCCGGGGGGCGTGAGGAAAAAACGGACGCAAAACTCCGGATCTAGGGGAAAACCGGGGCGAAGCGACAAAAGTTCTCCCCTACTTCGAGGGGAACGGGGGCATTCGTGGTATCATCTCTCCCAGAAGCGCATCGAGAAACGGACGTGAAGGGCTCTCCGGGGGACGATCTCCGGGCTCCGGGGGTCCCTGCTTTTTTGTATGTCCGCCCGGGGAAAGCCCCCAGAGGAGAGCACCCATGAGAAAAAACGCGAGACCCCCCATGCCCCAAACTCCGAAGGCGACGAAGCAGCACTACGCCTCCGCCCCCCCGGACCGCCCCAAAGAGCCCGAGGCCATGCAGTGGAGAAACCTCTTCACCCTGGCCGACGAGATGCGGCGCACCGAGCCCTGGAAGTGGATGGAGGGCTTCGCTCCCTTTGCCATCCGCATCCCCGGTACGGATCGGATCTACCACTGCCGCTTCACGGGGCCCGGAGGAGCTCTGCCGGGATTTGTCGCCCTCCGGGGAACTCGGGGGTTGTGTCACCACCTGCTAGCCCTGGGAGGAATGCCTCCCCATGCGCCGGAGCGGAGTCTCACCCGGGACGGCCTGATCCTTTCCTTCGGCACGAAAAAGACCATGGACAAGGACGACCGGACCCTGATGACGTCTTTGAAGCGCTTCTACCGGGGAGGGGACGTGTGGCCCCGCTTCCGATCCCAGGTCCCCTGTGCCCCCGAGGCGCCCCTGAACGCCTTCGAGGCCGAGGACTTCGCTCCCCTGCTCTCCCAGGCCCTGGTGGTGGCCTCGATCTGCCGGACCGATCCCCGCTTTTGCCTCGGGCCCGAACCCGCCCCGGGGAGGATGCTCCTCCGAGAGGGCACCTGGGAGGAAGACGGAGGGCTCTCCTGGGAAAGCCGGTCCCTTTCCTTTTCCTCCGAGGAGCTCCGCCGGGAGCTCTTTCCCGGGGAGGACGCCCTCCGGGAGCTCGGCGCTGGCCTGTCTGACCTACCCCTGGGCTCCGGGACGCTGAGCCTTTTCCTCCGGGGTCCCTCCTCCGACGCCCCGGAGGAGGGGCCCGGCCCCTCCCTGGTCCTGCGGGGAAGCTGGGAGGGCGTCGAGGAGGGGGAGTTTTCCGAACCCCTGGGGAGCAAAGCCGCCGGCGGATCGCCCTGGGACTTCCCCCTAGGGATGCTCTTTGACATCTTCCGGTCTCGGCGATCCCTGCCCGGGGGAGTGACCTTCCACCCTCCCCTTCTGGAGGAGGCCCTAGGGGGGTTTTTCCGCTCCCTCGCCGAAGCTCCTCGCGCCACCGCCCCCGGCGACGGGGCCTGACCAAAGGGCCCCGGGGGGTGCCTCACCCCAGGGGGAGGACCCGCCACTCCTGGGACCCCAGATCCCCCCAGAGCAACTTCCCCCGCAGGGGCTCTCCCACCCCCGCCAGGATCTTCAGGGCCTCCGCCGCCTCCAGGGCCCCCACGGCGGCGGGGGTGCAGGGAGGGTTTCCCCTTTCTTCCTCCGCTCCCCGGTCGGGATCGTCGACGCCCCAGAGGTCGAGGGCGGAGCGATCTCCGGGGATTACGGTGCTCACCTGCCCCCAGAAGCCGCCGATGGCGCCGTGCACCGCCGGTATTCCCAGGGCGGCACAGGCCCGAAAGAGCACCCGACGGGAGGATTGGCCATCGAGGGCGTCCACCGCCACATCGCACCCCGCCAGGATCCCGGGGGCGTTTTCTTCCGTCAGGAAGGTCTCGACGGCGACGACCTCCACCGCGCTATTTACCGACCTCACCCGCTCCATCGCCACCCGGACCTTGGGACGCCCCAGATCCTCTTCCCGGCATAGGATCTGGCGGTTCAGGTTATGGTCGGCGAAGGTGTCGCCATCCACCAACACCAGGGTCCCCACCCCCGCCCGGGCCAGGAGCTCCACCACCACCCCCCCCAATCCCCCACACCCCACCACCGCCCCCCGGGCCTCCAGAAGGCGGAGCTGCCCCTCGCACCCCAGGGTGCCCACGTTGCGCTCGTAGCGCGAGGGCACGAGGCCCCGGCGCAGGACGATCCTTTCCACCTGTCCCAAAGGGATCCCCTCCCTCCGGGCCACCTCCTGGCATAGGGCCCAGGGCACCACGTCGTACCCCCGGCGCCGCTCGACGTCTTTTTCCAGCCCTGCCATCCAGCGTTCCAGCACGCTCTCCTCCCTTCAAATCCCTGGAGCGTTCGGGGGGCCAGGGTCCCCCATGCACACGGGAAAAATCGTTGCCATCACCGAAAATCGGCCACGCCTCTCTTTTTTTGCCCCACGGGAGCCACGATACCACAAAAGCGCCCCCCTTCCGTCTCTCGTCGTTGACAATGGGGGGAGGGAACCCTATTGTTTATGGGACCAGTCAACTTCAAAAAAACGGCCCCCATCGCCGTCTTGTGGAGAGGAGCGTCCGCCATGTCCCGCATTTTTGACGATCATGCCCAGTCCATGGGTAACACGCCCCTGGTGAGACTTCACCGGGTGGCGGGGAAGGGAGTCACGGTCCTGGCCAAGGTGGAGGGGCGAAATCCCACTTCTTCGGTGAAATGCCGCGTGGGGGCCGCCCTGATATGGGATGCGGAAGCCCGGGGAGTTCTCACCCCGGAAAAAACCATCGTGGAACCCACCAGCGGCAACACGGGTATCGCCCTGGCCTACGTGGCCGCCGCCCGGGGCTATGACCTGACCCTGGTCATGCCGGAAAACATGAGCGTCGAGCGGCGCAAGGTGCTGGCCCTATTGGGGGCTCACCTCGTGCTCACCCCGGAAAGAGAGGGCATGGCAGGGGCGGTGCGCCGGGTGGAAGAGCTAGCGGCGGAGGACCCGGACCACTTCTTCCTGCCCCAGCAATTTCGAAACCCCGCCAACCCCGCCATCCACGAGGCCACCACGGGCCCCGAGGTCTGGCGCGACACCGACGGCGCCGTGGACGTGCTGGTGGCCGGGGTGGGCACGGGGGGCACCCTCACGGGCATCTCTCGCCACATCAAAAAAACCCAGAAAAAGGCCATCATTTCCGTGGCGGTGGAGCCCGAAGGCAGCGCGGTGATCTCCCGGCATCTGGCAGGGCTCCCCGGCGATCCCGGTCCCCACGGCATCCAGGGGATCGGGGCGGGCTTCCTGCCCGAGACCCTCGACCTGTCCCTGGTGGACCGGGCGGAGACGGTGAGCACCGAAGAAGCTCTGGAGTTCGCCAGGGCGTTGGCCCGGAAAGAGGGGATCCTGGCGGGCATCAGCAGCGGCGCCGCCGTGGCGGTGGCGTCCCGCCTCGCGGCCCGGGAGGAGTTCCGGGAAAAGGTCTTCGTGGTAATCCTCCCCGACGCGGGGGAGCGATACCTTTCCACGCCCCTCTTCGACGGCCTGGAGATCTAGAACTCCACCTCCGCCCGGAGGAGCGCCACGGCACCCGAAGATCATATTTACACAATGTTGTAGGGGCGAAAAATTTTTCGCCCCTACGCGTAGGATTAGGGTATCGGTTAAATCATTCACTAATAAAAAACCATGTGATAGAATTGAAGGACAAGCACATATTTTTCAAAACGTTGAACAATATCATCAGCGAAAGCGCTTTGTGTCTGACAATATCGCATCAAACTTGCGAACACATTGTAGGGGCTGCCGAACGTGCAGAACGGCCCCATGACCATGAAAGGGTGTGCCATGGAAAAATTTCTTCCGGCCCGACCCCGGGTGGCCGTGCTCATGAGCGGCGGAGTGGATTCCAGCGTCGCGGCCTGGCTCCTCCGGGAGGAGGGGTGGGAGGGGGTAGGGGTGACGCTCCGGCTCTTTTCCCCGGGAGATGACGCAGCGCCGGGGGTGTGCCGCTTTCTGGGCATGCCCCACGTCTTTTTCGATGCCCGCCAGCTCTTTGAAGACCGCGTCCTATCCCCCTTCCGCCGGGGCTACGCCCGGGGAGAGACCCCCAGCCCCTGCGTGGGGTGCAACGCCGCCCTCAAGTTCGGCCTCGCCTGGGAGGTGGCGCGGAGCCTGCCGGGGGTGTCGTTCATCGCCACGGGACACTACGCCCGGATCCTCCACCGGCCGGAAGGGGTTCGCCTCGCCCGGGCCCGGGACCTTCGCCGGGACCAGAGCGCCTTCCTTTACGCCCTTCCCCCGGAGGTACTCCCCCGGACGCTCTTTCCCCTGGGAGAGCTCTCCAAGGAGGAGGTCCGCGCCCGGGCTCGCCGGGCGGGGCTTCCCACCGCCCTCCGCCGGGACAGCATGGATCTCTGCTTCGCCGGAGTGGAGGGATACCGGAGTGTCCTGGATCCCGCCCTGCTCCGCCGCCCGGGCCCCATCCTCGACGAGGAGGGGCACGAGCTGGGGATCCATCCGGGCATCGTCCACTTCACTCCGGGGCAGCGCCAGGGGCTGGGGATCGCCTCCCCCGTCCCCCTCTACGTGCTCCGGGTGGACCCCCTCCGCCAGGCCCTGGTGGTGGGGCCCCGGGAGAGGGCCCTGGCCCGGGAGGTGGAGGCCCGGCAACCCCGCCTCCTCGCCCCGGATCTGATCTTTCCCGGAGCCCGGGTGTGGGGTAAGGTCCGGGCTCCGGGCCCCCTGACCCCCGGCACGGTGGAACTCCTGACAGAGGACCGCCTTCGGTGTCGCTTCGACGAGCCGGTCTTCGCCCCCGCACCGGGGCAGCACCTGGTGCTCTACGGAGAGGAGGGGAATGTGGTGGCGGGGGGAGGAGAGATCGTCGCCCCCCGGTCCGCCTAGGGTCCCTCAGCCCGACCCATCGCCGCCGGTGACGGAGGGCCAAGGCCCCCATCCCGCCGCCAGCCCCAGAGCGACACCGGAACACAGGGATTTTCGGGCCGATCCTCGCCGCCCCGGAGAACGAGTCCCCGGGGGTGGAATCCTTGCGAAAGTTACGTCACAGGGGAACATACTGCGGGGCTTTGAGCCTCCAAGGAGGGGTGCGCTTTGAAACTTTCCACCCGATCGCGCTACGGGCTGCGGGCCATGATGGACATCGCCCTGGCCAGGGAGGGAACCTTGGTAATGGCCAAAGACATCGCGGAACGACGACAGCTCCCCGTGGCCTATTTAGAGCAGCTCCTGGGACAGTTGAAACGGGGAGGGCTCATCTCCTCCATGCGGGGGTCCCGGGGGGGGTACGCCCTGGCCCGGCCGGCGGAGGCCATCACCCTGGCGGCCGTGGTGGAAATTCTGGAGGGTCCCTTGGACATCTCCCGATGTCACGAGGTGCCCTTTTGCGGCGCGTCGGCCCAGGGGTGCGCCCTGCGAGACATCCTGGAAGACGTCAACGACGCCATCCTCCGGACCCTGGAAGGGGTCACCCTGGCAGACTTCGTGCAACGCCAGCGGGCCAAGGAGCTTCTCGCGGACGATGCCTCCGGGGCGTGACGCCCCCTTCGCGCCTCCTCGCCCGAAGGCGCAAAGAGAAACGTTTCTCCCGAACCGGTACCCCCGCCTCCGGTTTGGCCCGGGGGTAAATCCCGGGACTTTTTGCCCTTGACGGAGAACGCGGCCATGTTATGATGATATGGCGTCAGAAAAATCGAAGGTTGTCCGGTGTACGGGAATCCGGTGTCACGCCGGAGCGGCCCCGCCACTGTATCAGGGACGAAACCGCGCACGCCACCCAGCGATGGGGAAGGCCCGGGAGTAGGATGAACTGAAGCCAGGAGACCGGCCGGACAGCACGCGTCTTCCATGCGCGGGCGTGGAGGGACGAGAGCTTCCCCGATGGGGGCGTTCGCGCGGCGAGGAGCGGATGGCATCAAGGCCCGCTTCCCGCCCTTTTTTGTGCCCTAGGGGGGGTGCCCCCGGAAGCTCCGCAGATCGGGTCTAACGAGGAGGAAGGAAACATGAGATGGAGAAAGGCTGTGGGAGGCATCTTGGGAGTGCTGTGGTTGGCAGGATCGGCGGGGGCGGAGAATCCCTCGGTGGCCTACGTGACGATGGACTTTACCACCATGTCCGGTCTCCGGGGGGTCACTTCGGGGGACGGAGCCACCCCGTTGGGAGCCACGGGAGGAGGGGATCCCCGCTACATGGCCTTCGTGAAAAACGGCGCCCAGAAGATCCTCTACCGGGAGTACCAAACCGGAGACGCCCCGGACACGGTGACGATCTTTGACCCCACGAACTGGGACACTCCCGAGGCCAACACCACCCTGGGGAAAAACATCGGCGGCGCGGCGGTGTCCGGGTCCTTCCTGCTCCTGGCGAACTACTATAACGACGAGGGGCACTCCTACCTCACCAAGCACGACATGACCGACCCCCACTACCGCCAGGTGGACGCCCGCAACTTGGACGACGGCGATGGGGCCAACTTCTCGGAGTACGTGAAAGACGTCCTGGCCTGGAAGGGGTCGATCTACGCCCTGGTGGAGCGCCGGGACAACGTCTATCCCCCCCACTACGCCCCCAGTACCCTGGTGCGCTTTAACGCCAATCTAGAGGAAACGGGGTCGGTGGACCTGGGACAAAATGCCTCCACCATGGCCCTGGAAAAAGACACCATCTACGTGGCGGTCATCGGGGGACCCCGGGACGTGGCGAGCGGAGACACGGCTCTGGTGGCGGTGGATCCCGCCACGATGGCCAAAACCGTGCTCGGCACCAGTCGGGATCTCCCCGCCCCCTACGCCTTCGACCATGTGGGAGTGGCTCCCGACGGCACGATCTTTGTCACGGGGTACAATAACGGCGCCGGGACCTGGCCCAACCCCAGCAAGCTCTTCACGGCGGCCCCGGGAACGCCCCGGACCTTCGTGGACCGAGGCACCCAGGAGGGTTGGGTGTCCAAGGGCGTGTGGGATCCGTCGGGGGAGGTCTTTTGGGTGGTGAATCACGGCTCGGGCAGAGGGGATTCGGTCCTCGAGGCCTACGATACGGCGGGGAACCGGGTGCTTCGGATCTCCGAGACCACCCTGGGAGGGGCGGTCTATGACGCCGTGCCCCTGACCGCCGCCGCGCCCACCCAGGCTCCCTCCGGCGGAAGCGGCGGAGGCGGGTGTGCGACGGGGGCCCTGCCGACTCCTCTGGCGCTCCTGCTCCTGGCGCCAGCCCTTTTGTTGCGGCGGCCATGATAAAGGCGTTCCGGGACCGGGGGCACGCCCCCCGGTCCTGGGGCTTTATCCTCCTCCTCGGGGCGTGGCTTTTAGGGGCGCCCCCCGGGGCCGCCCTGGATCTTCCCCTGGTGACGGTGACCGCCTCGCCCTGGGAGGAGGCCTCCCGGGCCACGCCGGGAACGGTGACGGTCCTCCGCCCCGAGGAAAGCGAGGGGGAGGGCAAGACCCTGGGGGACCTCCTGGAGCAGAGCGCGGGGGTTCACGTGATCCGGGTGGAGGGACGGGGGGGGTACGTCGTGGCCTCCATCCGGGGGAGCACGGGGGCCCAGGTGGCGGTGTACGTCGATGGCGTCCTGATGAATTTGGGCGGAGAAGGGGCGGTGAACTTGGCCACCATCCCCGCCGACACGGTGGAGCGCATCGAGGTCTACCGGGGCTTCGTGCCGGGGCTCTTTGGGGCCTCGGGGCTGGGGGCGGTGATCTCGGTGCACACCCGACGGCCCCGGGGCTTCGAAGGGGCGGCGGCGGTGGAGCTGGAAGACTTCGGCACCTGGAAGACGTCGCTGCGCTACGGCAACGATCTGGGGTCGGGGCGCTACTTCGCCGCCGTCACCCTGGGGGGCACAGCGGGAGATTTCCCCTATCACAACGACCACGGCACGTTCTGGAACCTTACGGATGACTACGAGGCCCGGCGCCGCAACAACGGCGCCCGGGACCGAAACGTGCTTTTCGCTTGGGAGGACCGATCCTGGCGCCTGCGGGGAGAATATCTGGATCAGCACCGGGAGATTCCCCGTCGGGCCCCGGGAAATGACCGCCCCGGCGATCCTCCGGGGCCCGAGCTGGACACGGTGCGGACCTCTCTGGGGATAGGGCAGGAGTTTTCCGGGGAGCGAAGCTGGGGATGGCAGGCCCAGGTGTTGCGCCAGGACAAGGAGTTCTTCGACCCCCGGGATCCCCGGACGCTGCCCGCGCCCCAGGCCACATGGAACCACCACCGCACGGAGCGCTTTTCCCTCTCGACCCACCGAACCCAACCCCTGGGAAGGGGAAGCCTCACCTTCGCGGGGGAGGCCTTTCGGGAGTCCCTTCGGGTGGAGGGGGACATGGTGGCCCGATACCGCCTCCGATCCCGCTACGACCAGGAGGTCTTGAACCTGGCCCTGGAGGGGTCTTTTCCCTTGGGTTCCCGGGGTCGGGTGGTGCCCTCGGTGCGGTGGAATGGGGTGGACGGCACGGGACACCTCTCCTGGTCCCTGGGGGCGGAGTGGGATCTGACGGGGGGATGGGGAGCCCATCTCTCCTACGGCCGGGCGTTCCGGGCCCCCACGCTCTATGAGCGCTTCGGCGACGGGGCGCTGCTTTTGCCCCGCCCGAACTTGCGCTGGGAGGACGGCATCCAGTGGGACGCGGGGGTGCGCTACGAGGCTTCGATGGGAAAGACGCGCTTCCGGGGGTCGATGACGTACTTTCACCGAGACGTGACCGATCTCATCGAGTTCGTCATGGCCAATGCGGAATCGGCCTACTACGATAACATCGGCCAGAGCACGGTGGACGGGGTGGAGGTCGAGGGGGCCTGGGCCCTCCCCCGGTGGCAGGTCAACCTGGCCTACACCTGGATGAGAAGCGAGAATCTCTCTCCGGGGGCCCGGTACGGTAAGCCCCTGCCCAACCGCCCGACCCACGCCGCCCATCTCCGGGTGGTCCACGACCTGTCCGATCATCTCTCGGCCTTCGTCGAGGGGAAGTTCGTGGGGGGAAACGCCTTCGACCAGACGGGGGACCTGGCCATGTCCGACCTCACCACGGTGGACCTGGGGATCTCCTGGACCCGGCAAGACGGGGGCGTGGTCACCGCTGGCGTGCGAGATCTCTTCGACGCCGCTTCGGAGGCGCGGCTGGTGCCCTTCAAGGGGCCGGAGCAGATGCCCTGGTACCCTTCCGCCGGACGAACGTGGTT
>Ga0208940_1003854_pt1 | contig 12282 bp, 8 predicted proteins | sample AD_JPNNA6_MetaG_FD_184445 | JGI IMG/M metagenome (GOLD analysis project Ga0208940, IMG submission 184445) | Active sludge microbial communities of municipal wastewater-treating anaerobic digesters from Japan - AD_JPNNA6_MetaG (SPAdes) (version 2) | ecosystem: Engineered > Bioreactor > Anaerobic >... | reverse complement strand
TATTTCTCAAACGCAATCTGATCAGCATTTTCATGCCTGCCGGTGGTATAGCCTCTCTTGCTTTTTTTTCTGAGGATATTCAAAAAAAGGGAGAATCCAGGACTAAAATCCTCTTTGCATCATCTATTTATGCATTTGTCGGAATCCTCACAATTATCATGGTAGGAATTCCTGTTTTGCTTTATACAATGTTCAAGGGTATTACCGGGTCCGGTGAAGTTTTTGCTTTAGGAGCAGTGATTCTGATAGTTATTTCACTTTTCGTATCGTTCCGCTCAATATTGAAAAAGAAATACTTATACAAGACCATTGTAAAATACCTTCCTTCCATGGAAGTCTTTCTCGGAGACCTGATAAGTCATAAAATAGATATTAACTATCTTATTATTACTGTTTTAGTATCCGTTCTGATTGATATGACAGGTATTATTCATCTGTATATCGCTATGTTGGCCTTAGGTTTCAAGGCTTCTCTTTTTTATGCAATGCTGGGATATCTGACTGCAGTAATTTCTTTGTCTTTATCTCCATTCATCAGGGGACTTGGTGCGGTTGAGATATCAATGTCATTTATTCTTGTCCGGTTGGGTTATACAAATATTGAAGCTATTGCAATAACATTTCTGTACAGGTTCTTTGAGTTCTGGCTGCCATTGTTATCGGGAGCATTGAGTTTCTTTTTGAAGATAAACAAGATACTGTTCAGAATTTTCCCTGCATTATTAATATTCACACTGGGGCTCATAAACATTATTTCTTCCATTACACCTGCTATTTCCGAACGGATTCATATACTTGAGGACTTAATTCCCGTTAATGCCATTGTTGCCTCAAATTATTTTGTCTTTATAGCAGGTGCATTTATGCTGCTGACAGCTGTATTTATGTTGAGGGGTTCGCGTAATGCCTGGTGGATTGGTCTGATCCTTAGCATTGTTTCATGTATCGGTCATCTGACAAAAGCAATAGATTATGAGGAAGCATCGATTGCTTTGATTATGGTTATCATACTTATTTTTTCGAGAAAGGAATATAATCTTAAAAGTAACCCCCGGTTACATACCGTGGGGATCTGGTCATCAGTTCTGAGCATGACTGTCGTACTGATTTATGGTACAATCGGTTTTTATTTTCTCGATGAAAAACACTTCGGGGCAGACTTTAATTTATGGCAAAGTATTATTTATTCAATTAAAAACTTCATCCTGATTGGAAGCCCTGATCTGGTACCCGGCAGTCATTTTGCAAAATATTTTCTTATCTCAATGAATATTAACGGTCTGTTGACCTTTTCTTTTTTGTTTTATACAATCATAAGGCCTTATTTCCTTAAGGTTTCACCGGCTCCGGAGGAGTTGGATAATGCAAAGCGGCTGGTTGAGATTTATGGCAGCTCAGCCCTGGATTATTTTAAAACCTATAGGGATAAGATGATATTCTTCACGGAAAAACGCGACTCTTTTATTTCTTACAGGACGGCGGGTAATTATGCCGTCGTACTTGAGAATCCGGTTGCCGCGAACCAGGCAGCAATGGAACAATGTATAATACTCTTCGATAAATTCTGTTATGTAAACGGATTGAAAAATATTTTTTACCGCGTGCCTGAAGAAACCCTCCAAATTTATAAAAGCCTGTCCAGAAAATGCCTGTTCCTCGGGCAGGAGGGAGTTGTAGATCTTGGTTTATTCACACTTGAGGGGGGTAAGAACAAAGCTCTGCGCAATGCCATTAATAAAGTTATCGATGGAGGACTTAAATCTTCAATTCATACTCCCCCCATCATGGACGGGCTATTGCAAAAACTAAAAACAGTGTCAGATGAATGGCTTAGATCTACCCGGCGCAATGAAATTATTTTCTCACAGGGAATGTTTGACTGGAATGAACTGAAAAAACAAACTATAATTACTGTTGAAAATCCGGAAGGAAAAGTGATCGCTTTTCTGAATATTATTCCTGACTATAAACAGGGTGAAGCTACATATGACCTTATCCGCAGAACTGATGATGCACCTCACGGGGTTCTGGATTTTATGCTTGTTGAACTTTTCAGATACCTGAAATCACAGAATTATTTGACAGTAAATTTAGGTTTTGCACCTCTGGGCGGAATTACAGATCCACATACTTTTCAGGAAAGATCAATGAAGTTCGCTTATGAAAGGTTAAAATCTTTTGCTCATTTTAAGGGTTTAAGGAATTATAAAGAGAAGTTTTTCCCTGTATGGTATAATAAATATCTAATATACGCCAATGATTATGATCTTCTCGAGATACCGGCAATTCTTGCAAAAGTGATACAACCAAATGATGATTGAGAGAAAGAAACTAGTTTTAGCTGGTGTAATTGCTTGCTTTACAGCCTGTGCCGGTGATGTTCTGACTTTGTTTATACTGGCTGGTAAATATCCTGGATATAATCAGCTTTTTAACACGATAAGCTCGCTCGGTGCATCTGAAAGCCCTGTCTCTTCCATAATTTCCTTATGGTGGGTAATTCTGGGGGTATTAATAATTTCTTTTGCATTTGGTTTCAGAGCTGCATTTTCACCGGGGAATAAATATATTACTGTAGCATTTTGGTTATTAATAATTTACGGATTGGGTGAGGGTATAGCCTCAGGATTGTTTAAAGCCGATCTGGTACATAATTCCATGACTTTGTCCTATGGTATTCATGATATACTTGGAGGGGCCGGAGTTGTTTGCATTCTTGTACTCCCTCTCGTGGTACAGAAAGTAGATCAGTTCTCCATTAACCCGGGATTCCGGAAATTATCACACGTTGTTTTTGTGCTTGGCATGTTGATTCAGATATTATTTACCTTTCGGTTTTTTGGAGCCGGCAATAATTTCCCGGGTAAATATACAGGATTATGGCAAAGACTCTTTTTACTAATGTATTACACGTACATGATAATTATTGCAATCAAAATGATAGTATCAATGGGCAGACAGGAAAAATAATTCAATATTTGAACCATATCCGGGATGTAAAAGATATTTCCATGACAATTTCTTCAAAAACCGTCATCCTTGCTGACGGTAGTTTTCCTGAAAATGAGATTCCATTTGGTTATCTCAGAAATGCTGAAAGGATTGTTTGCTGCGACGGGGGGGCAGATCAGCTGATAAGGGCCGGATTTGTTCCGGAAGCGATAGTCGGGGATCTTGATTCAATATCTCCGGAGATCGCGGAAAAGTACAGTGCCCGGCTTTTTCCCGACAGGGACCAGGAAACGAATGATCTTACCAAGGCAGTCAGATGGTGTACCGCGAGGGGGTACAGGGATCTGGTGATACTGGCAGCCACGGGGAAGCGTGAAGATCATACAATAGGCAATATTTCGCTTCTTGTTGAGTATGCCGCGGAAGCAGAAGTGATGATGGTCACTGATTCGGGAGTTTTCCGGCCATATCTGAAATCATGTGTGTTTTCAGCCTTTCCAGGCCAGCAGATTTCTGTTTTTTCAATTAATCCTCAAACGGAAATCACTTCCCGCGGACTCGTTTATCCTCTTGAAGCAAGGAAAGTGAAAAACTGGTGGGAAGCCACACTGAACGAAGCCACCGGTGAAAATGTTGAGCTTGAGTTTGAAGATGGGGCAATAATAGTTTTCAGCTGTTTTTAATTCCCGGCAGTCCACGGTCCTGGGCAGAAGTGAGTGGTGATCCGCTTTCCCCCTTTACAAGATTGATGAGCTGTACCCTGCTCCTGACATTCGTTTTGATGTAAATGCGGTGGGTATGGTCTTTTACCGTCTGAAGGGAAATAAAGAGTTTGTCTGATATTTCCTTATTGCTCAGACCTTTGCATATCTCTTTTATCACATCCGATTCACGGGGCGATATTTCATATTTAACACAGAAATCCCTGAACGAAAGATCTCCTGCGGTCTGACCGGGAACTGATGGCAATAATGCAGCATAGCTCAGGAAAACAGGAATAAATATATTTCCCAGGAAAAAAATAAAAATGAAGATCAGTCCCGTCCGGGGTTCTGTTTCATGGAAAAGCAGGGGCAGGCACTGGATAACTGTTATCAGCGGCAGTAACAATGCCAGGGAGCGGATATCCTTTTTACGTGTCAGTGTCCTGCTTCCGGAAGGTATGCTGATGACGGCTGAAGCAAGCAGGGCATAGGCCACATTCATGACAATGAAGTAGTTTCTGATAAGTGGTTCCGTTCCTGGTGAGTCCGTTCCGGCAACATAATATCCAAGAAGAAATAACAGTGCGAAATTCAGAACCAGGAAGCCCGGAATAAAGTATCTCACTTTCTGCCGGCCTGCGGCTGATGATGAGAACTGGATCAGCATCAGCCAGGCAAAAATAAGGAATGGGATCCCCATCAGTAAGGGAATATTCGGAAAACCCGGATGGATCCCCCCCGGTATGTTTGGCAGAAGGAATGCATTTATCAGTACCTGCCCCCATATTCCGTAAAATCCAAATGTGTATATGAAGATCTGAAAATAGAGCAGGAAGCCGAATGTCTCCGATTTGTGAGTATTTCTCAGTCGTATGGTGAGAGAGATTCCCAGGGTTGCCAGTGCCATGGAAAGGATAAAAACCAGGAAAAACAAAATGGTCAGCATGATGATATAAAGATATGCAAACAATTTCAGCTGTGTCCGGAGATCTGTCATTTGTTTTCAGATCAGGCCGCGGGCAGGGATACATACTTTGGTAGTGATGGTGAAAAACACTACGATAGTATTGAGCCGGAAAGGGGATGATAGCTTACATTTGACGGGAAGCATGATTATTTAAACAATCAATAAAAACTCAGACAAGATGAATTCAACAACTGAAACCGGAAAAATCAGAACATACAATCTGTTCCCGACATTCGGGGATAGTTACGGAACCGGCTGGAAAGTGATGCTTGACAATTTTCTCAGGCTGCTGCTGGTTGTTTTTGTCCTGATGGTTCTGAAAGGCCCGATGAAGGGTTTGAACTATAGTATTGACAGCGGGGACATAAAAAACATGGCCTGGAACTGGGACGGCAGCCTGGAGCAGTTTTTCGGAATGGCATCCCTAGGGGCATTTGCATTATTCCTGGGATTACTGGCTCTGGCCTATGCACTTCTGGCCCTGCCTGTGGTAAAATATGGAGCGAAAATGATCTTTCTGGAATCAGTAAGGAAGGTCAAACCGGATTTTGAATGGCTTATCAGAGGATTCTGGACAGGTTACCTTAAAATCATTCTGGCCAATCTGCTGGTTTTTGCACTGATCATGATAGCTTTGTTCGCACTGATTGTACCCGGAATAATAGTGGCATGCCGGCTGGCTTTTGTACCTTATATAGTAATGGATAAAAAGCTTGATCCGATTGAATCGGTTGAGCTGAGCTGGAAGCTGACACGAGGCCGGGGCTGGACAATATTCCTGATGGGATTTGTAGCGTTTTTCATTTATATTTTTGGTTTTGCCCTTTTTATTATCGGTATTTTTCCGGCTGTAATGTGGGTGAAAAGTTCATTTGCATCATTGTATCAGTCTGTACTGCTTGCAGAGGAAAAACCTGCTGTTGAAGAACTTTTGGCATAAAAAACAAAGACTTGAATTATTCAGATTTTCCGGAGCCGGGCAAATCTCAGCAGCAGTTTTTTTCTGCCGCTGTTTTCAAATTCAACTGATGCCGTATTGTCAGGTGCTTCTCCTTCAAGAGAAACAATGATACCCTGTCCGAATCTTTCATGAAGCACCCTGTCACCCTCATTGAACTGCTGAGTCCCTGCCGGTCCGGATGACGGCTGATGCAGGGCAGTTGTCCTGTCAGCTGTGCGGATCCTTCTCAGGCGGGCGGAGGGAATACTGCCGGCCGAAGGAATACTGCCGGCCGGTTTTTCACTTAAGAAGGAAACCTTGTCAGTTGCCGGCCTTCCGCTGCGGAATGGTTTTCCCCCGGTCTGTGGATAATGGATATATTTTTTGTCGATTTCCTGCAGGAACCTGCTGGGATTGCTTCTTTCAAGATTTCCCCACCTGTACCTGTTGAGTGCATAGCTCAGGATGACTTGTTTCTTTGCCCTTGTAACAGCCACATAGAAGAGCCGCCTTTCTTCCTCCAGTTCCTTTAGACTTCCTGAAGACATCGGGGACGGGAAAAGGGTATCTTCCATTCCTACTATATATACATAATTGAACTCCAGTCCTTTGGCAGAATGCATCGTCATCAGGGTGAGCTTTTCACTATCTTCTTCCTTTTCATTATCCTGATCGGTGAGCAGGGCAACGTTGGCAAGGTATGCGTCAAGTCCCGCAGGTTCACCATTGGTTTCAGCGGCTTCGGTAAATGCCTTGATACCATTCAGAAGTTCTTCCAGGTTTTCGTAGCGGCTTATCTCATCCGGCATTTTTCCGTCCCTCAGCTCTTTCATGATTCCCGAGCCAGATGCAATGTCCCTGGCCAGGGAATAGGCATCCGCTTTTTCCCTGCCGGCTACAAATGAGTTGATGAGGGAGGTATAGGATGAAATCTTTCTGATAGTTCCTGCATTGAAATATGATGGTAATATTTCAGCATCATTGATGATGCTCCAGGCAGTAACATTCATATCTGTTGCCAGATCCAGGATTTTTTGAATCGTAACGTCCCCAATGCCTCTTTTCGGATAATTCACCGATCTTCTGAAGGCTTCCTCATCATCCGGGTTGATGACCATCCTGAAATAGGCCAGAATGTCCTTTATCTCCTTACGTTCATAGAATGAAAGGCCCCCGTATATTTTGTAAGGTATATTCTTTCTTCTCAGTGTTTCTTCAAAAATACGGCTCTGGGCATTTGTCCTGTAAAGGATGGCAAAATCCTCCCATTTCAGCCGGTGAGTAAGCCTTTTGTCAAAGATATCCGATGCAATATTGAATCCCTCTTCCATATCTGTCACCGCCTGCATGATCATTATCCTGTCGCCCTCTTCATTTTCCGAGAAAACAGTTTTGTGAATCTGGCCCTCGTTATTGGCAATTATGTCGTTTGCAGCATTTACAATGATTCGGGTGGATCTGTAGTTCTGTTCCAGCTTGAAAAGGCGGGAAGAGGGGTAATCATCCCTGAATTTCAGAATGTTTTCAATCCGGGCTCCCCTGAAGGAGTAAATACTCTGTGCATCATCCCCTACAACACATATATTTTCGTGCCGGGCTGCCAGTTGTTTTATTATCAGATACTGGGCGAAATTTGTATCCTGGTATTCATCAACCAGAATGTACCTGAACTTTTCCTGGTATGATGAAAGAACTTCCGGAAAATCCTTAAGCAGTATGTTTGTATTGAGAAGGAGGTCATCGAAGTCCATTGCATTTGCCCTGAAGCACCTGGCCGAATAGGTTTTATATATATCGGCCATAAACGGCATTCTGCACGATTTGTCATATTCATGCAGGGAATTGTCGGCGGCATACATTCCGGATGTTATGAGATTATTCTTGGCACCTGAGATCCGGGCTGCAATCACCCCGGGTTTGTAAATGTTGTCATCCAGGCTGAGTTCCCTGATGATTGTCCGGATAAGGCTTTTAGAGTCAGATGTATCATAGATGGTGTAGTTCGGCTGGTATCCCAGCCTGTCGCCTTCCTTCCTGAGTATCCTTGCGAAGATTGAATGAAAGGTTCCCATCCACAGATACCTTGCAGTTTCGTAACCGGCGATCCGGGCAATCCTGTCCTTCATCTCACCGGCAGCCTTGTTGGTAAAGGTAAGGGCCAGTATCTGGCTGGCGTGCACACCCTTCTGCAGAAGGTGTGCTATCCTGTAAGTAAGGACACGGGTTTTTCCGGCGCCTGCTCCGGCAATGACCAGTGCCGGCCCCTCGGTGTTGATGACCGCTTCCCGCTGGGATTCATTAAGTTCGACAAGATAATCACGGGTCATGAGTTAGCTGGTATTACAGATTGCCGGGATGGCAAATTTAATGAAATCAATTTCAGCGGAAGAGAAAGCGGTCTGTTTATATCATATATTTTTCAACAAAAGAATAATGCTTCCCTTATGTGAATTCTTTGTCAGTCATGCGGCCGGACCCAGTCCCCCGCGGATACCGCCTTATTCAGGGAAGTCACTGTATCCGGGGAATCGCATCATGACGGGGAATAGCATCATACCGGGAAACTGTGGATTTAAAACATATTTTTATTAATATTGCAGAGTGTTATACAAATAGGGTCAATGTAACCGTTTATTAGAAAAATCCTTTACTGCCTGTGCGTTTCGGTATTTCAATATTCCTGCTGTTTGTACATTATTGCCTGTTGGCCCAGCTGGTTTCGCCGGATGCAGTTTCCACGAGATATACTTCCTATCCTTCTGCACCCGGAACCAGGGATCAGATTTTCATCTACTGCAATTCTTCAGGTTCGCAGAAAGGAAGTCTCAGTGCCCGGATTCCGGAAAATAAAGCCCCCTCTGATTTTGCCTGGTACCGCTGGAACACTTCAGCCAGCAGTTTCAGCATAGCTGTAAAAACCGAAACGGCTGTACGGAGTTCATCGCTTGCCAATCTTGATCCGGGAGGCTACAGGGTGATCATATCAGGCGGCCATGACACAATCATGACGGCATGGATAGTATTTGACGAAACTCCGTTTGTTTCGGCAAAGCTCATGAATCCTATGAAGCATTGCAATTATGTTGCCCTCGACGGTACTGCCGGTGCCGCTGTGAGCTCCTTCGGATATTTCGACCCCCTTGACGGCCGTGCCCTGAGCCTGAAAAATGAAGTGAGCTTTCTCTGGTCGTCGGAGCCGGAATCATCAATCCCCTATCCCTCTCTCGAACTTGATCCGAAAATATTCACACCGCCGCTGGTTGATGTTGTTTACACTCTGCGGGTAAACACGCTGGGGTGCAGCAGTTCCGACACGATTGACTATAAGTCGATTCATGTAAAGGCGGATTTCACCCTCGATCCGCTGAAGGGAGAAGCACCACTGGAAGTGGCAATAACGGATAAGTCCGTCAGGGCACATGTTTACGAATGGGACTTTGGCGATGATACCATTTCAACGCTTAACGACCCGCTGATACACACCTACTATAAGCCCGGGGAATATACCATCCGTCTCAGGGTTGAAAGCGAACGCCACTGCATTGATTCGGTACGTTCGGCAAAAATCATCGTGGAACCGTCAGCTCTTGCCATTCCAAATGTTTTCAGTCCCGACGGGGACGGATACAATGACAGGTTCATGGTTGATTCCAGGTCGCTGAGATATCTGACCATGGATGTTTTCAGCCGCTCCGGAAGGAAGGTATACAGCTTCTCCGGGGAGGGTGAAAGGCTGAAGGAATGGACCGGCTGGGACGGCAATATAAATAATTCATCGGTCAAAGCTGCCCCGGGATTGTATTTCTATATAATACGGGCGTACGGATGGGATGATATAAGATATGACAGCAAGGAATACCGGGGATTTGTATATCTGTACAGATAAACAGCCGGGCATTCGCCCTCATAATTCCTCAATTCACAGGTAAATTTCCAATATTTACGCATGAAAACTTTGTAAACTAAAAAAGTTTTTTCATTTTTGCCGCGTTTTTACGGACAGGCAATGAAACACAGGCAGAGGATAACGGAAGAAGCAGCCCTCATGTTCAGCATGTATGGCATAAGGGCCGTAACGATGGACATGCTTGCCAGCCGTCTGAGGATATCAAAAAGAACCATTTACGAGATTTTTCACGACAAGGATGAGCTTCTTGCGGCTGTTCTCCGGCGGATGGGAGAAAAGCAGAAGGAACTTGTTTCAAGGATTTTTTCCGGTTCGGAGAATGTCATCGAAGCCATATTCAGTTTTTTCGAGCTGATGGATGAACATTACAGCCGTATGAGTCCCGCTTTCAGACTTGACATGAAGAATTATCATCATGACATAATCCGCAGGCTCAGGGAAACGGATGAGCTTCCCCTGTACAGCGACAATGCCGCGATGATAGAGAGGGGGATTGAAGAGGGTGTCTTTCGCAGTGACATTGACGTTACAATCACCAACAAGTGCTTTTTTGAAATGTTGCGGATACTGCTCGACAAGGACGGCGAAGGGGATAGTGATCCGGACAGGAAGCATATTTTCAGGGATTTCTACATTAATTACCTGAGAGGAATTTCCACGCCTGAAGGTCTTGATCTGATTGATTTTTACAATAGGAAGCAGGGAATAGAAAATCAGAACAACAGCATAAAGAAAAATAATTAATATGAAACGGATTCTATTTACGCTTACGGCATTTCTGCTAATCGGGGGGTCACTCTTCAGTGCCCTGGAAAATACTGACGAGCTGAAGCTTTCGGTCAGGGAGGCACAGGATTATGCCCTGATGAACAACAAGATGGTTCTTGCTGCCAGATCGGATGTTCAGGCTTCAAGAGCGGCCGTATGGGAAACGATATCGGCAGCTCTTCCTCAGGTGAGTGCAAATGCGGCAATAATGGACAATCTGAAACTTATGACAACCCTTCTGCCGGGTGATTTTTTCGGACGGCCCGGTGAAAAGATCCCTGTCACTTTCGGATCGCAGTTCAATTCCAGCGGAGCCATAGAAGCCAGTCTCCTGCTTTTCAATGCACCTTTATACATTGGCATAGAAACCAGCAGGCTGGCCAACAGGCTGAGCCAGGAGAACCTCCTGAAATCAGAGCTGGACACAAAAGAATCGGTAAGCTCTGCTTATTTCCTGATTCTCATTTCGGAAAAATCCCTTGAACTGCTCAACAGCAATATTGATAACCTGAGAGAAACGCTTAAATCGACCCGGGCCATGTATGAGGTGGGAATGGCGGAGGCAACGGATGTTGACCAGATGATTTCAAACGTAACAATGGTTGAAAACAACCGCAGCACACTGGAACGCACCATCGAACTGAATTATAACCTTCTCAGGTTTCAGCTGGGCGTTTCCCCGTCAACCTCCATAGTACTGACCGAAACACTGGAAAGCCTTACAGCAGAGATGGATGTTGAAGCTCTTCTGTCACAGGAATTTGATCACACCAGGAATGTAGATTACAGGCTTGTGGAGGGCCAGGAAATGATATCCTCCCTTGCGCTCAAATCGCAGAAAGCTTCGGTACTTCCCACACTTGCCGGCTTCTATAATTACGGCACAAACGGTATGGGTGACAAGCTAAACGATCTGTCATGGTTTCCGAATTCCATGGTAGGGCTGCAGGTATCACTCCCAATTTTTGCCAGTGGCCAGAGGTATGCGCGCATCAGCAAGGCAAGAATCAGTCTTGAGAAGGCAAAAACCACAAAGGATATGGTGGCTGAACAGCTTCTGATACAGGAAAAACAGCTGAGGTACAATCTTGTAAATGCCAATCTTCAGTACAAAAACCAGCTCGACAATGTTGAGGTGTCGAAAAGGATTTATACAAGCGTGGAGAATAAATACAAACAGGGAACTGCATCCAGTCTGGAGCTCACACAGGCCAACAGCCAGTATCTTCAGGCTGAAAACAATTATGTGACAGCGCTTATGAACCTTCTTCAGACCAGGGTTGCCCTGGAAAAACTTCTTAACAATCTTTAATTACCTGGAAATACAAAAACAAATACGATGAAATACTTAAAGACAATTCCGCTTGTTATGACGGCAGTTCTGATTTTTTCAGGCTGTTCTGCAAAGAAATCAGATAAGGCCCCGGGCAATGTATCCGGCGAGAGGGCAGTCATTCCGGTGAGGGTACTGGCTCTTGAAAGGACGAAAATAGCAAGAACAATTGATTATACGGCAACTATTATGCCTTACGAGGAAGTCAACATGGCACCCTCCACACCCGGGAGGATTGACAGGATATATGTTGAAACGGGTGACAGGGTGACAAAGGGGCAGGAACTCTTTCTTATGGACCGCACGCAGCTGTATCAGCAGAGGGTTCAGCTGAGCAGTGTTCAGAAGGACCTTTCGAGGCTTGATACGCTTTTGCGGACCGGCAGCGCCACACAGCAGCAGTATGATCAGATGAAGACACAATATGACGTGCTGAAGACAAATGTTGATTTTATGGAGGAAAACACCCTGCTCAGGGCTCCCTTCAATGGTGTCATAACAGGTAAGTATTTTGAGAACGGGGAAATGTATTCAGGAACTCCGACCACACAGTCGGGCAGGTCGGCAATTGTCACCATCATGCAGGTTAACCCCCTGAAGGTGAATGTGTCCGTTTCGGAACAGTACTATCCTCTGATTATTAATGGGATGAAAGCCTCAGTCACTGCCGATGTATATCCCGGTGAGGTATTTACCGGAAGGGTGTTCAGG
>Ga0208940_1003852_pt1 | contig 12287 bp, 9 predicted proteins | sample AD_JPNNA6_MetaG_FD_184445 | JGI IMG/M metagenome (GOLD analysis project Ga0208940, IMG submission 184445) | Active sludge microbial communities of municipal wastewater-treating anaerobic digesters from Japan - AD_JPNNA6_MetaG (SPAdes) (version 2) | ecosystem: Engineered > Bioreactor > Anaerobic >... | reverse complement strand
TGTCGATACGGTTGTTGTCGAGATAAACTCCACCTTGTGATATGAGTCTTTTGATCTCGCTCCTTGTTCCAATGCCAAGGTTGTCGAGTAGATCAACGATGTTGTATCGTCCATGTTCTACACTCTTTTCTATCATCTCATCTGGCATTTCTTTCTTTTGAAAGACTGTCACGAAGTAACTTTCTGCCTCTCTTGCTTTTTCTTGCCCGTAGAATTGTGTTACAATCTCTCTTGCAAGCCACATTTTGTAGTCACGTGGATTTACAAGTTTTTTATCGATTTCTTCTTCCATCTTTTTGAGTAGGTCATCGTTGACATCAGTTAGCAATCTGGCGTATTTTACGATGAGTTCATCTGGGATAGACATGATCTTTCCATACATATCTTTTGGTTGATCGGTGAGTCCCACATAGTTGTTGTAGCTCTTACTCATCTTCAGTTTACCGTCTGTTCCCTCAATTATGGGCATCGTCATGACTATTTGAGACTTCAATCCATATTCTTCTTGTATCTTCCTACCAACCATGAGATTGAAGAGTTGGTCTGTACCGCCGAGTTCTACGTCTGCTTGTATTGCAACGGAATCGTATGCTTGAGCCAATGGGTACAAAAACTCTGAAACGCTGATTGGTGTGCCTTCTGCATATCTTTTGGCAAAATCTTCCCTTTCGAGCATTCTTGCAACGGTGTACTTTCCAGCAAGTTTGACAACGTCTGCAAAGGACATGGAACCGAGCCATTCGTTGTTGTATCTGATCTCTGTCTTTTCTCTGTCAAGTATTAAGAAAGCCTGCTCGGCATAGGACCTTGCGTTCTCAACAACTTCTTCTCGTGAGAGCATCGGGCGAGTTGTGCTCTTACCAGATGGATCACCGATCATCGCTGTAAAATCTCCGATTATGAGCACAATTTGGTGGCCGAGCTGTTGAAATTGTTTGAGTTTCCTGAGTACAACCGCATGGCCTAAATGTAAATCAGGCCTCGAAGGGTCAACACCAAGTTTGACCCTAAGAGGCCTGCCCTCTTTTAATCTTTCCAATAATTCTTCTTCAGAAACTAAGTCTACACAGTTCTTCTTTAGTATCTCTAATTGTATTTCTGGTGATACATCTACTGTCAACTCTTTGCACCCCACTTAAGACCACATTTAGTAATCGGAATTTCAAGATAGCTATGCAAATTATGGCCGTTGAACAATTTAAATCTTGTGAGTAAATCTTTGAACGAATTAAAGTGATAATACCCAAGATGTCAAGAAGCACATGACGAAGAACGCTACCGCCAATACAATGGTAATCTTTCCTGATGTGTCTAAACCTTTTTTTCTTCCAAACATCGTAGAAGATGCACCGCTGCCGAATGCACCACCGAGTTCAGAAAACTTTTCCATTTCCTGGAGTACCATCCATATCAAAGCTACGGCAATGATAGTGTGAACGATTAGTAATATTGTTACTAACATCTCTTACACCTCCGAATATTTCTAAGATATTTTATGCCATTTGATTTTTCTTTGATTTTTCCACAACACACAGAATAAATATGTAAGAATATGTAAGCATTGCGAACAATAAGGACCGTATGCAAGAACTGTATGTATTATATCACAGCTTCTTGATGTTATGCAAGTATTTTCATCTTTTCTCAGATAATATTTTGATATCATTACGACGGATTAGAAGAAGCTAAAGAGTGTTGTTTGATCAGTATCTGGTAATCCTTCAAGTACGCCGATTCTTCTGAGTACTTCTACTTGCGCTTTCGTTACGTGTGCCCTGTTCATGAGGTCTTCTATAGATGTGTAGGCTTTTTCCTCTCTTGCTTCTTCTATGGCTTTTGCTACGTTGTCGCCTATACCGTGAATTTTGTTGAATGGTATCACTAATTCTTTACCATCTATTATGAATTTTGTGGCGCTGCTTCTGTTCAAATCAGGTTTTTTGAATCCATAGCCTCTAAGTATCATTTCAAGTGCTGCTTGCAGTACTTTTTCTTCGTTTTTCTCTTTTGGATCTTTTTTCATGTTGCTTGATAACTCCCGCAGCCTTGATCTTATCGCATCTTTCCCCTTTAATACAAATTCTGCATCGAATTCATCACCCTTTGTTGAGAAGAATGCTGCATAGAATGCAAGTGGATAATGTACTTTGAAGTACGCTATTCTAAAGGCCATGCTCACATATGCAACCGCGTGCGCTTTGGGAAATAGGTACTTTATCTTCTGGCAAGATTCTATGAACCATTCCGGTACGTTGTGTTCTTTCATGAGGTTTATTTCTTCTTCTTTTAGCCCTTTGCCTTTTCTGACGTTTTCCATGATTTTGAATGCATTTGATGATGGCAATCCTTTGTGTATAAGGTATATCATTATATCGTCCCTACAGGCTATCACATCGGAGAGTGTCGCTATTTTCTTGTTGATTATACTTTGGGCATTTCCAAGCCAGACGTCTGTTCCATGCGATAGTCCGGATATTCTAACGAGTTCTGCAAATGTTTTCGGTTTTGTATCTCTGAGCATGCCCATGACAAAGTCTGTACCGAACTCTGGGATGCCGATAGTTCCCATATCGGTACCGAGTTCTTCTGGATCAACTTTTAGTGTCTTTACGGATGAGAATATGCTCATAGTTGCCCTGTCATCCATGGGTATCGTCATTGGGTCTATTCCACTGTATTCGTAGAGTAAACGAATCATCGTTGGATCATCATGGCCTAATGCATCGAGTTTTATGAGATCATCGTGAATCGATTCGTAGGCGAAGTGTGTTGTGTAGACTTTTGCCTTCTTATCGTTTGCCGGGTATTGATAAGGCGTGAAGTCGTGCACTTCCATGTCGTTTGGTACTATCATCAACCCTCCAGGATGTTGTCCAGTTGTGCGTTTTACACCGGTTACGTACATGCCAAGCCTTTCTTGTTCCGCGGGATTTAGCGGATTTACTATGTTGCCTTCTTTGTCTTCCATGTATGATTTGACGTACCCTATCGCACTTCTTTCCGCTATTGTACTGATGGTACCAGCTCTGAAGACGTGTGATTTACCAAATAGCTCTTCTATGAACTTGTGTGCACGTTCTTGATATTCACCGGAGAAGTTGAGGTCTATATCTGGGACTTTGTCACCTTCGAACCCCATGAAGACCTCGAAAGGTATGTCTTGACCAGCTTTTTGCAATTTTGCACCACATTTTGGGCATCTCTTGTCTGGTAAATCGTATCCTGAACCTGCATCCTCTTGGATTTCAAAGTACTTGCATTCGGTACATATGTAATGCGGAGGCAGTGGGTTTACTTCTGTTATACCGGCAAGATGCGCTACCAAGGATGATCCCACAGAGCCACGAGAACCAACTACGTACCCGTCTTCACCCGCTTTCTTAACTATGAGGTGAGCTATCATATAAAGTACGGCGTATCCGTGCCCTATTATGCTATTTAGTTCTCTTTCTATTCTTTTCTCAACGATTTCAGGTAATGGTTGTCCGTACAACTCGTATGCTTTCTTGTACGTCATGGACTTTAAGCTTTCTTCAGCACCTTCTATCTTCGGTGGATGGAGCTTTTTCTCCACAGGTTGTATCACTTCTATTCTGTCGGCTATACTCTTTGGATTGTATATGACTAGTTCTCTTGCTATTTGTTCGTCGTCAAATATCTCCATTGCAGCCTCTATCATTTCTTCCGTTGTACGTAAGTAGTAATTCGAGTTTTCATCTGCTATGTTACTCTGAGGAGCGAGCAATACCTTGCGAGCCTTTATATCTTCAGGGTCTATGAAGTGCGCATTCGATACCATGATGATTGGGACGTTCGATTCTTTACTCACTTGGTAGAGTAGTCTGTACGCTTCCTTTACCTCATCTTTTGTAAATTCTTCTGAGCTTATCGTATCAAGTGGCATTACTTCAACGTAATCGTAGAATTTTAATGCCTCATTTAGTGCGCTCTTGTCTTTCTTCAATGCAAGGTTGAATATCTCTGAATTTGAGCAGCCTGTGCCAATCAAGAGACCTTCTCTGTTTTTTTCTAAGTCTGATTTTAATACTTGCGGCACAACGAAGAATGTCTCTGTGTGAGATTTGGATATGAGTTGATATAGGTTTTTGAGTCCCAATTTGTTTTGAACTAGTACAGTAAGATGAAGTGGATGTTTTGTCAACGGATTCATGCTCTCAACCAGTTTGTTGAGTTTTTCGAACGTCGTGATAGACTTTTTCTTTGCAAGGTCCACGAGTTCCCAGAAGACTTTTGCAGTTACGCTTGCATCGTCAAGTGCACGGTGGTGGTTGAACGTGCCTAAACCGAAATAATCGACTATCTTATCGAGTGAAAATGATCTTAATTTGTTTCTCAAGAGTGCATACGATAATCGTAATGTATCGATGTACGATGGCATAAATTCTTTTCCAGCTCTTCTGAACGAGTTCTGCAAAAATCCAACATCGAAATCTGCATTGTGTGCCACAATTATGGAGCCATCGATGAATTTCTCAAGTTCTGGTAATACTTCAGATATGTCAGGTGCATCTTTCAACATTTCTTCCGTTATTCCCGTGATTTCCAAGCTCTTTCTTTTGACTGCCGTCGGTTTTACGAACGTACGAAATTCATCTATGATTTCTCTGTTTCTCGTCTTTACCGCTCCAATTTCCATTATTTCGTCTTGCCGGGGATTTAGCCCCGTTGTCTCCAAGTCCAACACAACGTAAGTAGCTTGCGATATTTCTCCTTCTATTTCATTTATCATTATCTTCTTTGGGTCATTGGCTACGTACATTTCAACGCCATATATGGGCTTAATTCCAGCTGATTTCGCCAACTCGTAGAATTCCGGTATGCTTTGTACATTACCATGTTCTGTGATGGCAATGGCTTCCCAACCCCATCTCTTGGCAGTTGCAACATACTCGCCGATACCCATCACGCTGTCCAAATCACTCATTTTCGTGTGTGCGTGGAGTTCTATACGCTTTTCGCTTGAATTGTCAACGCGGTCCAACGATGGTATCTCAGTCAAATTTTCCAATTTGAAGAATGTGGACCCCATTTTGTCGTAAGACAATGTACCGGTGAATATGTACCAACCACCTAAGGTGGCCTTCTCTTCTGCAAGTGGCACTTTGGAATTGAATGCTTTGACGATGACAGAATCTTTCTTATCCGTTATATAGATGTTCAGCACATCGTTCGATACTTTTTCTATCTTGAAGACCTTACCAAAGATCTTTGCCCTTTTCTTTGCAGGTGGCATATTTGAAGGTGAGTTGATACTGCTCAAGTTAATTTGTACATCCACGTGAGATGAAGTTATGGAAGATGACGTTGTTATGTTGTTGTCCGCTGCCAGTTTCTGCTTACTGCTTTGTTTATCTACGTTAATTGCAATGTCAATTCTTTCTTCCGCTTTGTCAATGTCGTCATTAACGTTGTAAGAGTTATCTTCAATTGAATCTACGTCATCACCAGATTGTACAGCGTCAACAACCTTTGGTACATTTGGCGATAGTTCTACTACGTATCCTTCAAATGGCAATTTGGATTTTATCTTTTCTATCTTTTTCGTCAGGTGTACCTTTGCAAACTCACCGAGTGCATATACTTTCAGCACATTATTCTCTATCTCCAACTTTTCGAGATACTTACCAGAACCATTGAGCAGGTCCATGGTGTACTCCTTCAGGCTATCCGGATTCGCCAAGTCTACAGCCCTTTCTTCAATCAACACGTCGGCATGGACACCCAAGAATTCGGTTAGTTGATGCTTAAGTAGCTCCGCATCTCCTTTGAATTTCTCCACAACAAAGGTGACAGACTCCCTCATCTTATCGTATATTACCTTTTTGAGAGTACCTTGCGCATCTATACCAAGCTTTTTAGTGATGTCTTCTATAGGCTTTTTTACGTCGAATGTATATATCATCGAATCACCCCGATTACTATCTGACAAAATACTTGAATTGCTTTGGTTGGATTGCTTTGGACCTGCTACTGTCTAAATTCTCTTGGTGATGTCATTGACACAGTCATTTCGTTGATTGAGTTGATGTTCTTTGTAAGTTACAGCCGCAGACCAAGCGATTGCAAGTGCATCAGCTGCATCGTCTGGTTTAGGTATTTCATCGAGTTTCAAGAGCATCTTCATTACTTTTTGAACTTGATTCTTATCAGCTCTTCCATACCCGGTTATTGTGAGCTTTACCTGATGTGGAGTGAATTCAACAAAAGGGATATTTGAGTGCTTGATAGCTAAGAGAATAACCCCTCGAGCCTCACCAACAAATATAGCAGTTTTTACGTTCTTGTAGAAATACAAGCTTTCTACTGCGATAAGGTCTGGTTTGTATTCTGCAATGATCTTCATTAGTTCCTGATATATTGTGTCCAAACGGTCTTCAAATTGCTCTTCCTTACCAGTGGTAATTGCGCCGTGCATTATGTAACTTAGCCTATTACCTTGCTTTTCTAACATACCATATCCTACTATACCATAACCTGGGTCTATACCAAGAATCCTCATCTTATCCCTCTATCCAAATGAAACTATGATTAGTGAAACTATGATTATTCTGTGATTATTCTGTATTTTGCAAAATGGTTCGGCACTTCTGACACTTGGTTCAGTCGATATTATACATCGAAAGGTTCTTCCTTGGTGTTACAATTGTATCGGTGGTGTATGTTAACTAAAAAAAGAAACATGCATCGCCAAATGAGAAGAATCGGTATTTTTCTTCAACTGCAGTGTTGTATGCTCTCATTACTAAATCATACCCAGCGAATGCACTCACCAGCATTAAAAGTGAAGATTTTGGAAGATGAAAATTGGTTATTAACGCATCGACGTACTTAAATTCATACGGTGGATATATGAACAAATTGGTTCTTCCACTGTAGGAAGGTGCCTTTGGAAGTTTGGCTATAGTTTCCAACGTCCTAACGCTTGTTGTACCTACTGCAACTATTCTTCCACCATTCTTGCGACAATCTTCTATTGCCTTTGCACTCTTTTCCGATACGATGTAGTACTCTTCGTGCATCTTGTGTTGCGTAATGTCCTCGTCCTTTACCGGTCGGAATGTGCCGATGCCTACATGCAATGTGATTTCTGCAGATTGTACACCCTTTTGGGCTATTTCATCGAGCAACTGTGTTGTAAAGTGCAACCCTGCAGTTGGAGCGGCAACGCTTCCTTCTTCCCTTGCATAGACTGTCTGGTAGCGGTCAATGTTTACGTCTTGTGATTTTATGTAGTGTGGCAGTGGAACAGTTCCAAAGAAGAATATCTCACTATCTTCCACTGAGGAAAAAGAAAAGATTCTCGTGCCTTCTTCAGCTCTACCTATACATTTAGCAATGAGCTTTTTGAAATCTTTTTCGAATAGTACCTCTACTCCTTCTTTTAGTGCCTTGCCGGGTTTTACAAGGCACTTCCACACACCGGGTTCCAGTTTTTCTAACAGCAGCAGCTCTACGTGTGCACCAGTTAATTTCCTACCGAGCAACCTTGCAGGTATCACCTTACTAACGTTGAATACGAGTAAGTCACCTTCTTTGAGATACTCTTTTATGTCTGAAAATATCCTGTGCGATATCTCACCCGTTGTCTTATTGATGACCATCAGTCTTGATCTATCACGAGGTTCCATCGGAGATTGGGCAATAAGTTCTTGTGGTAGATAGTAATCGTAGGAATTCAATTTGTGAAGGTCTACATCTTGACAAGAATTTGAATAGAGTTTCTTCATATTATCACAACTCCCGTAAATGATTTGTATAGATTGACTTCCATGAACAGAGGGCGGATAGACCGCCCTCTGAATTGAATTAAGCAATTGAAAATTCTGATCGTTGATTATTGTAAAACGTCTTTATTTTCTCAATGATAGCTTTTCGAGAAGCTCTCTGTACAGCTCCGGATCTTTCTTCATCAAATACTTCAGCATCTTTCTCCTTCTTCCAACCATCTTCATGAGTCCTCTTCTGGAATGAAAGTCTTTTGGATGGTTCTTAAGATGCTCAGTGAGATGTCTTATACGAGCCGTTAAGAGAGCAATTTGAACGGCTGCACTGCCAGTATCTGTGTCGTGAATCTGAAACTCTTTGATGATATCTTCCTTGTTGAACTCTTCCATCGTTTCACACCTCCACGTGTTTTATCCACAAGCTAAGTAGGGGAAAATCCCACAACTGAGCAAGGGTAAAAATATGATACAATATATATTGGTTGTTGTCAAGAAATACTAAAATTGTTGAAGTATGATTAGATGAGCGGATGATATGAAAACGGTAACGTCAACGTGATTTTTTTCGAAAATGGTGCAATGTTACACGGTTTCGTCCAAATGTTCACTATGCAAAGTAAAATCATCGTAGAAAATTTCATAAATCTGTTTGCACTTTCGGGTAATATAGTGATATAATAACAAATGTATGTAAAAGCTACGATTTCACATCTTTGAATTTGCACTGTTCTCTGTTCATCTTTTGTTGCTTTGCTGTAAACTGAACGCTCTTTTGTTTATTGTTGCACTATCAATTATTCGCAAGTGGGCGGAGGAAAAATATCGTAAACCGGCGTATTTCTGTTCTTTATGCATATTTCTATATTACATTTTCAAAAGGAGGGAAAGATATGAAGAAACTGGGGATTATCCTTGCGGTTGTTTTGTTCAGTTTAGTTGCTTTTGCACAAGAGGTGGATCTTGAAGTTCTTCAAAACAGGGTTGATTTACTAGAAGAATATTCAAACATGATCTACGATTCACTTGGTACAAAACTTTCAGTAGACGATTTTGACGTAGCTATGGCGGGTCTCGATGAAAGATTGGGAGCACTCGAGACAAATGTTCTAAATTTACAAGGTACCATTAACGATGGACTTCCGGCATTAAGGGATATGATTTACGAACTTTCAGCAAATCTCTCATCACTCGAAGAAAGGCTTACATCATATGTTGGAGTATCTTCCGATGAAGCCAAGGCAGCAGCAATAGAGGAAGCACTTGCTGAAGTCAATCCAGTCCTCGATGATATCAAGGTAACGCTGGATATACACGATGGCGATATTTTGAAGATCTACGAGACACTTGGGAACCTTTCAGATGAACTCGCAAATCTTAACGATATGGTTAGTGAGCTTCAACCAGTTTCCGAAAATCTCCAAGCACTTTCTCTAAAAGTTGACATGCATGATCAAGACATAGTCAATCTTTACGATAATCTTTCTACAAAAGCAGATGCGGAGAAAGTAGATGCCCTTGAAGCCACAGTAACGGATCTTTTAGATAGCATAGACGGATTGAGCGAGATCATCACTGGACTTGGTGCACAGATAGGCGATACAGATTACTTACTCAGAAAGCAGATAGAGAACCTTACAAAGACAGTCGATGCAAATACAGCAAAGATCGACGAACTTGCAAAAGGCACCGAAGAGAACTATGGCACATTATCAGACAAAGTATCATTACTCGAAGATTATTCTAACATGATTTATGACACTGTTAATACAAAGGCAGCTCAGGAAGACGTTGCTCAACTGCAAGAGACCGTTGACAACAACACTGCAAAGATAGATCAGCTTGAAAAATCTCTCAACGAAGCAAACGCAAAGGTTCAACAGGCTCAGCTGATAGGAATCGCTGGTATAGTTATTGGTGTTATCGCTGGTATAGTTGGAGCGATGTTGCCATAATAGTTACATTAAGCATTTGAATATTTTTGAATATTAAAGATATTGAACAGAAAAAGCGGGGAGAATCCCCGCTTTTTTATTTTGAATGGAATTGTCTTTTGAGGAAAGTCACTCTTACATCGAAAAATGCAACGAAGATCCGTTAGAACTGCATTCTCATTATTTCTCTGTATGCATCGACTATTTTGTTTCTGACTTCAACTGTGAGGCGTAACGAGATGGAGGCCTTTTCCGCTTCAACTACGAGTTCATGTATGTTACTCACTTTCCCTTGTGCAAAATCATCGGAGAGTTGCTCAACCGCCTTTTGCTCATCGTTGACTGATTTTATTGCATCTGATAGTATTTTACCAAAATCGCTATCTGATTTCACATTTTGCGTATTTGCCATATTAGCTGCATTCTGTAGGTTCTGAACACCGCTAATCTTTTCTATCATGTACTTCACCTCCCAATTTGTAGGGCAGAAGTTATCATAGCCTTGGTCGTGTTAATGGACGTTGCATTTGCTTCGTATGCCCTCTGCGCGTTTATCATATCTACCATCTCTCGAACGATGTTTACATTTGGTAACCTAACGTATCCATTCTCATCTGCATCTGGATGCGTTGGATCGTAAACTGTCCTGAATTCTGATTTGTCTTCGTATATACTCTTCACTACAACACCACCGTTTTCTTGGCGGCCCTGAACATTCCTCAAGAGCTCTTGAAAAACTGGAACCTTTCTTCTGTAAGGCTCACCATTTTCCGTTCTTGTGGTTTCAGAATTTGCAATATTTGTCGATATCAATTCTATTCTAAATCTTTGGGCAGACAACCCAGTTGCCGATATGTTCATTATATTAAACTCGCTCTGCACAATGCCTCACCTCTTGCCAAATATTCTTCTTTATATCTTTGCTTTTTGATATTCAAATGTATATTCTCTTATATATTCTCTAAATTTACCTTGCATTCCTAATTACTGTGTTGTATCTGTCTATGTTCGCACTCATCAACCTTGAAAGTACTTGATACCTCAACGCATCTTTTACCATTTCTGTTGTCTCCATTTCGATATCAACGTTGTTTTCATCATTTGTAATCGATGTGTTGTCTTGGGTTATCTGCTTTGCCTGCACAGTACTAGGTGATGATGACATGTGTTTTTCATCCGTTGTATTCATTCTAAGCTTCATCTTGGATTGTTGAAGATATTCTTCGAATGCAACGTACTTTTTCTTGTATCCGGGCGTTTCAGCATTTGCTATATTTTCAGCGTGCAATTCTTGCCTCTTGAGCTGCACATCCAAAGCAGTCTTTAGTGTATCAAAATTCGAGTTGAAGATCGAATCCATAACATTCGCCTCCAAATTTCGTTCAGTACTTTGAACTACAATTTAATATTCTACCATACAATATGTAAATCCTACACTATTTTTTTGGAAAAGTTTTTTGCGAATAGTGAATATTCTTGTGATAAAATTAAACAAAATCACAAAACGGTGGTCTAAATAGTTATAGGGGTACGTAGGGAATGTGATTCAAAAATTGGAGGTGGTACTGTATGAAAAGAACTTTTTACATCTTTTTCATCGTTGTTGTAGCTCTCAGTTTTGTTTCGTGTGGTTTGAGAGTGCCCAGTAAAGTACCAGAAAAGGTCTCAGTCAAGTACACTAAGTATCTTGAGTTTCCCATCACAACATTCGACTTCAAGATGAACACATTCATCGACGATTTACTAAGTGAATCAAACCTTGCACCACTTAATATTGTAAAGGGAGACCCAGTTGAATTGACGTATGCAACGGAAGTTGTTTATTCTCCGGAGACAATACTATCTGGAGTTGAGCAACAGATCAAAGACCAACTTGCTCAGTTCGGTCAGGGTTTTAGTTTTAATCTTGACACATCGCAATTCCTTGGCCAGTTATCCGGTCAAATAGAACTTCCATCTTTGAATTTGGAAAGTCAAGACACCGAAATAGATGTCGATGAAGTGGAGATTCCGGATTTGGTTTTAGTTGAGAACCAGTCTGTTATAATTCCAGCCAGTGGTTCGATCGAGGTTGGCAACATACTAAGCAGCGTATTACCGTTCGACGAGGGCAATTTCAAAGAGGCCACCATTGAGCTGACATTTACTGGGTCAGGCGGTCCGCTGAGTATCTATATAGATGGTACTGAAAAATCCATTGGCTCACCGATAAAATTGTTCGTAAAGAAGACTTCAACTGTGACTATAAAGAATACAGGTTCAGATGCAGTTGGTACGGTTACACTCAAGCTCACTGGCCTTAAGCTCAACTATTTCAAGAATTTGGACCTTTCAACGGTTACAGATGAAGGTAAACTCGAATACACAATACCAGAGGTAAATGTATCTTTGATAAATGATGCAAACTGGTATGCAAAGCTTGGAGGCAGTGTAAAGCAACAGATTGCCATCGATGGTTTTTCTGGAAGTCTGAACCAACAGATAACGTTAAAGAGTGGAAGTGTTACGCTTGGTAGTGGTGAGATTAGTTCAAACATGCTGGAAGTTCCGCTGAATGAGGTATATTTCAAAGTCAATGACGGCATACAAGTTAGTGGAAAGCTCACACTTT
>Ga0208940_1003844_pt1 | contig 12303 bp, 17 predicted proteins | sample AD_JPNNA6_MetaG_FD_184445 | JGI IMG/M metagenome (GOLD analysis project Ga0208940, IMG submission 184445) | Active sludge microbial communities of municipal wastewater-treating anaerobic digesters from Japan - AD_JPNNA6_MetaG (SPAdes) (version 2) | ecosystem: Engineered > Bioreactor > Anaerobic... | reverse complement strand
AAGCTTTTCAGGTAGCGAGACGCCTATCCTCATTAATTCCTGTTCCATGTATAATCGCGTTTAAAATACAGGTGATATTTAGTAATAAGCTTTATGGAGCAAAATCATAATTGCAGAGATATTAAACTATGGGAACCATAAAGATTTTCCTCTTGCCCGGCCAAGATAATGGCATATGCCAGACATCGCACTCATCGGCCAGAGGACTCTGCTCTTCGAGAAGCTCTTCCAGGATGTAGGGGCCAGCTACCAGTTCCTGTCGCCAAGCATCCTTGGAAGCCCATTTTTGCCCCAGTACAAGATGGTGATGATTCCATCCGGCTTTGCCAATTCGGATTATTCCCAGATCCTTCCCGGTCTGGAGAGGATGAAATCGAATATAGAACGCTTTGTCATGAATGGGGGAGTGCTGACGGTGTTCGGCCCCCTGGTCCCGGAGCATAACTTTGATTGGCTGCCCCTCCCCCTGAAATACATTTGCGAGATGAGCACTCAGAGTGTCAATCCCTCTGAGGGGGATTGCTCCTGCTTGATCTGCACCACTACCCCGGAATGCGACGGCTACCTCATTCCAGGAAAGGGTTTCGAGACTGTGATAAAGGATGATAAGGGCAGGGCTATTTTAGTCATGGCCAGGCACGGAGAGGGCCTCATTGTGGTCACCACTGTGCATGAGTTCCCCGCAGCAGAGTACATAAGATGGGCTTTAGAAATGGCTCGGCCCGCTCGAATCTGAGGGAATGAGGTGGCGATGGCGGACTGCAGTCATGAGAATGAGCACCTCCTGATCAAAAAGAAGAGCAAGCTGCGCGAGGAGATAGAGGATTTGCTGGAACAGAGGGGATTAGTCATGGAAAAGAGAATCTCTGTGATGAACCTGGACAATGGAGAAGCCCATTACTTTGAAGACTATGCGGCATCCCTGGAGTTCCTAAAGGGCAAGAAGGGGCGATGGTATATCACCACACCCGGTTTGAGATCCACTAGAAAAGATCGCTAATGCTGCATATAATATTCTTCTTTATTTTATTTTTTCCTATGAATCCTCTAGCGTCATTTCAAACGCGTCATGAGGTCTTTGATTTTTAGGGTTATGGCAGCTTGCGTCCCTTTGTTTCTCTTGGAGGGATAGTTTTCCTCATCGATGATTAGAGCCAGCGCATACAGCGCTTCAATAACCTCTGATTCATCTATCCCCCTGATTCGGCAGACTTCGGATAGTATATCTTTAGGATCTTTCTGTTTAGATTTGGCGAGGACTATGGTCTCCCTACATACCGCGGCATATTTGCGAGGAAGCTCCATCCGGCCAGGAAATTCGGGATCCCAGGATCTGGCCGCCCTAGCGATCAGCTCGTCTTGAGAATGTGAAGTCTTGGACTTCACTAAATGCAGGATCTCCATGCTATTTGCCCCTAACCATGGTTAATAACATTTATTAATGAAGAAGTTTTCGCTAATAGTATTCAATTTTTATCAAAAAAGATAATTATTATGTTGTGCGTTGGTCGCAGGCGAAGTCTGCTGAAACCATCGCCTAGAATCAGTAGCAAAAGGTATATTCCTCCGGCAATATTCGCCATCTTGGATGTTGGCGGTTTTCAGCCATTCCTGTGCGCGACAAGGGATTCGATAGGCTCCTAACTCGCGTCTGCGAGTAGATATGCCACTCAATTAGCTAGTCATCAATTACTCTATTATTATCATTAGTATCTATGCTCATCAATTCAATATTTATCAGGATCATCATCTTGCTGGGCTAGGAAATAAATTTAGTTTCAATTGACACGTTAAATTATTGACTAAGTGCAGATAATTGTATGGAGAAACTCGTTGAATCTATATATATTTCAAATTAAGAATATACATATCGTCGAACACGGGTTCGAAAACTACATATATAAGTATTATCAACATTATTTGTGATGATTATCCCATTTCTCGTTGTTGGAATTATAATAGCGAGCACAATTCTAGTGTGCTCGTACAGAGCTATCTATGGACCGGGGACATTCAACCGCATCGTTGCAGCCAATGTGATAGGCACGAAGGCGATTGTGCTATTGATTGTGGTGGGCTACATCATCGAGAGGCCGCAATTCATCGACATCGCACTAATGTATGCAGTAATCGCGTTTATGGGAACGATAATTATCGCCAAATATGTGGAAAGAGGAGAACTATGCTCGCGATAGACGTGGTAGCTACAATGTTTTTGGCGGCGGGAGCTTTCTTCATGATAACTGGGACAATAGGGCTGCTGAAGTTCCCTGATTTTTATACCAGGATGCACGCCACGGGGAAGTGCGATACACTCGGACAGATCCTCATAATAGTTGGCTGCATGATCTATGAAGGATTTACCCTGATAACAATAAAGCTTCTCATGGTTTCGGCCTTTTATCTACTCGCGGGTCCAGCTGGCGGACACGCCCTGATGAAAGCTGCATATGTCACCGGCTTGCCGGTATGGAAGAAGGGTGATAAAAGGATGTGATGGATATGGCAGTTATGGAAAGAGGGAACAAGACATTCTCAATTATCCTGACGTTTTGCATTATGTTTGCATTCTGGATGCTTCTATCCGCATGGACAGTTTATCTTGTCGAGCCCTACGACCTCTTCATAGTGTCATCAAAAGGCATTTTAGCAGCAATAATTGTATCATTCCTCACTTATGAGATCTTTGTGCCCAGCCGAGGTGAGAATGTGATCCTAAAGCTGCGAAGATTCATTCCATATGTGGGATGGGAGTTGTGGCAAATCTATTTGGCCACTATAGATGTGGCAAAGCGTGTCTATGGTATACTGGAGGTAGACCCCCAAATAATTGAGTTTGATACCACTCTGAGAAGCGACTTTGCTCTGGTCACATTTGGAAATTCCATCACCCTAACACCGGGCACTATAACCATAGACATTGAGCCCGAGAGAGGGAGGTACATAGTCCACGCCATAGCCAAGGGGCCTGCAGATTCCTTAACTGTGGACCAGACCATGCAAAAGAAAGTGGGGCATGTCTTTATGGAGGAGTAGGGAGGCAAGAGATATGATAGTTCCTATTGACTTATTATTATTGCTATTCCTTCTTATAGTAGGTACAGCAGCCTTGATGATGAAGGACCTACTGGCGGCCATCGTCCTGACGGGCGCTTATAGCTTTATAATGGCAAATGTATGGCTGCAGCTGGGTGCATGTGATGTTGCGTTCACCGAGGCGGCGGTAGGCGCCGGCGCCTCAACTGCTCTGATGATGGCCTGTCTATCTAGGGTGCCGAGGTGGGAGAAGTAATGAAACCTCTGACCTATGCAGGGCTCTTCACGGCAATACTTTTGACAGCAGTATCTCTATATGCAGTTGAAGATATCCCAGCATTCGGCGACGAAAATTCCGCAGCAAATAAATATATTAAGCTATTTGCCATCGATGCAGAAGCAGGCCTGGCGGAGAAATTAAATGCCGGCACTCTTCCCGAAGAGATAAAAAATAATATATATGATTTTGGATTCATTAAAGGTCCTACTTGCGAAGGATGCCAGGATGAAAATTATCCCGCATTGGAGGAAGGGAACTACAAGATAGAGTATATCGAGAAAGGCACTTGGCTGGGGGGAAGGTTCTACACGGAAGGAGGATGGGATGTCCTCATCCATGAAGGGGAAATATTCTACAATGAACCTCAGCAATATTATTTCATAGCAGAAAAAGATGGAAATCTCTCCGTTTACAGATATAATTGGCCGGTCAGAGTCACAGAGAGAACCGAAGAGGAGACGGGTATCGCAAACGCCGTAACCTCAGGACTGGCGGATTACAGAGGTTACGATACAATGGGCGAGGAGACCGTCATCCTCACGGGTGCCATTGGTGTTATTTTGCTGCTGAGGAGGCGAGGAAGACTATGACCCCGGGGAAAAGAGGCTACAAGAGGGATGTCATAATAGAAGTGACAACGAATCTGATGTTTCCTCTGACCTTACTGTTTGGGCTGTATGTGATGTTTGGAACGGGCGGCACAGGAGGAGGATTCCAGGGCGGAACAATACTTGCATCCGCCTATATCCTTTACATAACAGTCTTTGGCCATGAGAAAGGCAGAGTGAAAATGCCAGAGTCTGTGAATGCCCTATTCAAAAGCCTCGGGCTGTTTCTCTATAATGGGGCCGGCTGGATATGTGTGCTTTTCAGCCTGGCTACTGCGCAGTGGCTGAACATGCCAGCATTCTGGCCTGTGACTGATTATGTTGGTGTTGCAGGATCGCGGTCATTTCTGGTTGGGTACATGATATCAGTGGGTATAGGGTTGACGGTGATGGCCGCCTTCGTCTCTCAATATTTTGATCTGGCTTGGAAAGAGGATGATGAGATGGAAGGTGGTGAAGAATGATGGAATGGGTAACTGTGCACGTCCTTGAAAAATACAACTTCTGGATCGCCATGCTCATCATCATCATAGGCCTCACTGCAACGATCGTAAAAGAGAATCTAGTTAAGAAACTCATTGGACTGAGCATCTTTCAAACCGCATTTTTCCTATGGGTCGTGTCACTCGGAGATGTAGGAAGAAATATATTGATCACATGGGGATTGAAAACGCAAACCCCGCCCATTTTGTGGAGTGAAGCTGCTGAAAAAGGATATATTTACGCCAATCCCCTTCCTCATGTGCTCATGCTGACGGGTATTGTAGTGAGCGCAGCCACAACTGCAGTCGCCCTTGCCATAGTGATAAGGATTTACCAAAATTACGGGACGATAGAAGAAGATGAGATAATACAAAAAGAGTTGGAATTTGAGAGAGCGGGGTGACTTAAGATATGGATCTCGTTGAGCACTTCCCGGTTCTCATCGTCGGGCTGTCCATGTTCCTAGCCTACACTATGCTGCTTGCGGGATATCTAAATCGAAGGCTACCGTTCTTCATGTCCCTGGCCATGAATTCCTTCTTCCTCATATTGTCCCTGTTCATATTGAATCACGTCCTTGCCACAGGACCTATTCGCTACTGGCAGGGTGGATGGAGGCCACCCTGGGGCATAGAGTACGTCGTAGATGCCATGAATGCCTACCTGCTGGTCATAGTCATATCAATGGTCATATTAGGATTAATATACTCACGCGGGAATGTAAGGCATGAGATAGAGGAAAGAAAGCATGTCACCTTCTATGTCCTTGTTCAGCTCATGGCTGCCGGAATGTACGGAATAACCGTTACTGGCGACCTGTTCAATATGTTCATCTGGCTGGAGATAGCCTCTCTAACCGCTTATGCACTAATAGCCGTTGCTGGCGGAAGGGCACTACGATCCGCTTATAATTATGTGATAATGGGTTCTATCGGTGCTTGCCTCTACATCTTTGGAGTATGCTGGATTTATTCCGTCACGGGCACCCTCAATTTCGCTGATATGAGGCTTTTGCTTCCACTCGTATATGACAATAGAGCAGTTCAAATGGGCTTTGCCATGATTGTTGTGGGAGTAATGATAAAGGCATATATTTTCCCTCTTCATTTATGGCAGCCCGATGTGTATACCTATGCGCCGTCCACTATAAGCTCAATGATGGCTTCAGTGCATGTGAAGGTCATGTTTTACATGCTTCTTAGGATGTTTTACTCCGTCTTTACATTGGATTTCATTAGACATTATATCGGTCTAGATTTGTTGATATGCTGGGTTGCGGCGATAGCCATATTGGCCGGTTCAATTTGGGCCATTAAGCAGAGAAATCTGAAGAGAATGCTCGCCTACTCCTCGGTATCACAAATGGGGTATATACTCTTGGGGTTGGGGCTGTCTCCCTTATCTCCTTGGGGGCTGGTTGGCGTTGCGGCTCACATACTAAATCATGCCATAGGGAAAGGCTGTCTCTTCATGTGCGCCGGCGCTATCAGTCAGCAAGAGGGACTGAGGGACATAAGGGACTTTGAGGGCCTCGGGAAAAAGATGCCGCATGTCTGTGCAGCCTTTACTATTGCCGCACTCTCGATGATAGGAATTCCGCTTACTGCGGGATTCGCATCCAAGCTTTTCTTGATCGTTGCCTCCCTGGATGCCGCACAATACCCCTTCGTGGCCGTATTGCTGCTAAGCGGCCTCCTCAACCTGGTATATTTTTGGAGGGTGATTGATCAAATGTACTTTGTGAAGCACAAGGGGACAGAGAATGCGGCAGAGGTCAGAGAAACGGGCAAATCTCTCCCGCTCTCTATGGTTGCACCGATACTGATCCTGGCGTCCCTTTGTATCATAATGGGCATCATCTGGCTCACAAATATTCCTATGCCTTTGATTAATCACATATTATCGAATCTGAGAATGGGGGTGACGCTCTAATGGAGCTAATGACGCCGCTTTTTGCCATCCTGTGCCCAGCGATCGCGGCCGCTTTAATTCTGCCATCCCGGAATCATCCCAACATAAGAGAGGCTTGGACAATAGCCGCAAGCTTAGCGATGTTCCTGCTCGTTCTGTCCATGGCACCACTGATCGTGAAAGGAGAGACGATAAAACTCATCTTATTCCAGTCGATGTTCAAGGATATCTATATTGGATTCAAGGTTGATGCCTTTGGCGAAATCTTCGCCATAACTGCATCCTCCCTCTGGGTGCTGGTCTCCATTTACTCCATAGGATATATGCGAACGCTCAAGGAGCATGCTCAAACTAGATACTACTTCTCATTCTGCTTTGCCATAATGGGTGCGGTGGGTGTTGCTTTATCGGCAAATTTGGTTACTCTGTTCATATTTTTTGAGATAATAACAGTCTCTACCTACCCACTGGTGATTCATGAGCAGACGCCGGAGGCACTGCGGGCAGGGCATAAGTACCTGGCCTATCTGATGCCAGCAGGCGCCTTCCTCCTTTTCGGCATCATGATCACTTATTACCTGGCAGGCACTACGGATTTTACCCCCAGCGGGATAAGGCAACTCGCTGATGCCTCACCACTGGTAGTAACCGTGCTATTCTTCGCCTTCCTTCTAGGATTTATGAAGGCGGCGTGGATGCCCTTTCATTCCTGGCTGCCCTCGGCGATGATTGCACCTTCGCCCGTGAGCGCGCTACTGCACGCCGTGGCTGTGGTCAAGGCGGGAGTCTTTGGAATCGTGCGCATAGTAGGCTACGTCATAGGTATGGACCTGATGCAGGAGCTGGGGCTTTGGCTGATCCTGGCAGGCATTGCCGGCTTCACCATGATCGTTGCCTCCTTCTTCGCCATCACCCAGGACAACCTCAAGAGGAGGCTAGCCTACTCCACCATAAGCCAGTTATCCTACATAATCTTGGGTGCGGCATTGCTGACCAGAGACAGCATGCAAGGGGCGATGTTACATATCCCATTCCACGGATACATGAAGATAACCCTCTTCCTTTGTGCCGGTGCCATATTGGTGGCTACAGGTAAGACGAGAATAAGCGAGATGGCGGGAATAGGGAAGAGGATGCCCCTGACCATGCTCGCATTCAGCATAGCTGCCATAGGCATGGCGGGAATTCCCCCCGTTTGCGGATTTATCAGCAAATTGTATCTCTGCCTGGGCGCATGGGCAGTGGGCTCTCCATATGGGATGATATTCTTAGCAGTCATCCTGATAAGCTCTTTGCTGGATATAGTTTATTTCTTTCCTATAATACTGACAGCTTTCTTCAAGAAACCTGCTGAGGATATCAGCGTATTTGGAGAAGAAAAGATGAAGGAGGCACCACCGTTGGTGGTCGTCCCCTTGACAATAACTGCAATTTTTTCCCTAATATTTTTCATATATCCAAATATGTTCTATATATATGATTTGGCAAAAATGGCTATATCAGAGCTGTTCGGAGGTGTATGAAAGAATAATCCAAGACAGCATCAGAATGATAATTATAGGCAGATATATTGGGATTGATGATAGAAAATATGGAGAATGCATCGATTCGGACATAAGGGGGATGCATGATTATAGGGAGATTTGTGATTGTGCTGTGGATGGCGATATGCTTAGCATCAGCCAATCCCGATACGACGACTACCGGCCAGCTTAACACATTCCCCAGCGGCCCAATTCCTCAAGAGGAATGGAACAGAACCTATGGCGGCTCCAGTGACGATGTGGGCACCTATGGCCAGCAGACCAAGGATGGCGGCTACATCATTACCGGCTATACCTCCTCTTATGGCGCCGATGCACCATTTTCCTGGCTTATCAAAGTCCAGCACAGGGGAGATCTCTGGCTGATAAAAACGGATGCGGAGGGACAAAAGGAATGGGATAGAACATACGGCGGCCTGGGAAAAGATCTGGGCTTTTTCGTCCAGCAAACTAAGGATGAGGGGTACATCATCGTGGGAGGAAAGAAGTCCTTTTGGATTATCGGCAGTTATGACTTATGGATTATAAAGACCGATGCAAAGGGGAATGTCTTGTGGGATCGAACCTTTGGAGGATCCGGCGAGGATTTGGGGTTCTCAGTGCAACAAACCAATGATGATGGGTACATCATAGCAGGTTACACGTCATTTACCAATGGCAAGAAGGCCTGGATCATCAAGATCGATTCGCAAGGAAACAAGCAGCTGGATATGGCCACGGGCAGAGCGGATTCAGAGGCCGCATCGATCGGGCTGACCAAAGACGGCGGCTATATCATTACAGGTTACACACCGTCTTCTGGATCCGGCAAAGAGGATGTATGGCTGATAAAGACCAATTCGAAGCTGCATTGGGATTGGCTCAAAACCTTCGGTGGACCTAACCGGGATTTGGGTTTGTCAGTGCAGGAAACGGAAGATGGCGGGTATATCATTGCTGGCTTAACAGAGTCCTTTGGTGCGGGAAAAGGAGATGTCTGGCTAATAAAGACCGACCCGAAGGGAGACCGAGAATGGGATAGAACCTTTGGGGGGAGCAATTTTGACTCCGGTGCTTCTGTGCAGCAGACGAGAGATGGCGGGTATATCGTCACCGGTTATAACACCACAACTATCGACAATGTTGGTAGCTATTCCCGGCTGTTCAACTCTGACAATATTGGGCGTGTATGGTTGATAAAAACCGATTCAGAGGGGATTGAGCTGTGGAATGAGACGTTTGGCGGCACCCGCAATGACTGGGGAAATTCCGTGCAGGAGACGCGGGATGGTGGCTATATCATAACCGGCGTCACCGAGTCTTATGGCGCAGGAAAGGAAGATGTCTGGCTGATAAAAGTAAGATAAGAGAGATGATGATGGGATGTCAGGAGAGAGATCGATGGAAAATACCGCAGAAGAAGAGAGGGAAACGAGGGCGAGAAGCGAGTACTTTTGGCATACCTATTACGGCTTTCCCTCGGAGATGCTCGGCTGGGCCTTGCTAGTTGTGACGCTGTTATTCTCTGCATTCGTGATATCAGTAGCTATGGGTATGTTATGATAATTATTGGAAATGAGGGATCAATTATATCCAAGATGAGGAGATGATGAAAGTGGATTTATTACTCGCAGTTCTCGCCATATTGGGCATTATTGGATATGTATTTCTCTTTCTCGGGACCGCTGAGCCACGTCACCGGCACGGGAACCTATTCCTCACAATCGTTGCGTTTTCCCTCATTATAATGGTAATGGCTGGTTTATTTGTTCAGTGGCCTGTCGAGTTCGCATGGCAAGAAGTGACGGCATTTTATGCTATATTCGGTTTCTCTGCATTCACCTTCCTCATCTATGCCGCCAAGGGATTGCGTCTTTGGCTCTCGAAAGATGAGGACTATTATAAGAAGAAGGGGGTGTGAAGCTGATGATCGGCTGGTTGCATCCTGGATTTATACTGATCATAGGAGCGTTGCTCATACCGCTCTTCAAAGGTAAGTGGAAGCAGGCATATTTAATTATTCCTCCCTTAGCAGCGCTAATAGACGTAATACTCATGTATACGGGAGTGTTTGGAGAAATTCCCTTCTCTTCATGGCATCTGCCATTCTTGGGATATGATCTCGTCTTCGGAAGAGTGGATAAACTGAGCTTTCTATTCGCATTGGCATTTAGCCTGGCCTCCGTCCCGGTCATGATCTATTCGCTTCATGTAAAAAGTAGCAGCGAACATATGTGCCAGCTAGTATATGCGGGAAGTGCGCTGGGAGTGGTCTTTGCCGGTGACCTGATAACCCTTTATTTCTTCTGGGAGATAATGTCGGTCGCGTCCATGCTCGTTATCTGGCATGGTGCAACTGAGAAAGCGCATAGTGCCGGGTTTAGATATATCATGTGGCACATTGCTGGAGGCATAATCCTTCTGGCAGGAATTGTCATATATATAGCAAGCACCGGCTCAATAACCTTTGATGCCATTGGCTGGAATTCGGGCAGTACTTATCTGGCTGCTATGTTAATCTTCTTAGGATTTATTATAAATGCTGGCGTTCCTCCGCTGCATGCCTGGCTACCTGATGCTTATCCCGAGTCAACTGTTACGGGATCAGTATATTTGAGCATATTTACAACCAAGTCCGCCGTGTATGTTTTAGCGAGGGGTTTCACGGGTTTTGGGCCTTTGATGTGGCTGGGGGCAATTATGGTTATATATCCTATATTTTATGCCGTCCTGGAGAATAACTTGAGGAGGGTCCTCTCCTATAGCCTCATCAACCAGGTGGGTTTCATGCTATGCGGCATAGGAATGGGCACAGCTCTTTCTCTCAATGGCGCGACTTCTCATGCCTTTGCCCACATCATCTATAAGTCGCTGCTATTTATGAGCGTGGGAAGCGTGCTTTTTAGGACGGGAACTGCAAAGATCACCGACCTGGGCGGATTATATAAGACCATGCCGTTAACTACCATTTTCTGTTTAGTTGGGGCGGCATCAATTTCGGCATTCCCCCTTTTTTCCGGTTTTGTGACCAAAGCCATGGTAGTTCAAGCTTCTGCATTTGGGGGTCTGGCAATAGTCTATGTTCTCTTGCAGCTTGCCTCTGCAGGCGTTTTCGAGCATGCAGGCATAAAGGTTCCATTCTTCACCTTCTTTGGCAACGACTCTGGCCTGCGGGTAAAGGATCCACCACTCAATATGCTATTTGGCATGGGGATAATGGCATTCTTATGCATCTTCATAGGCCTGTATCCGTATCCTCTATACCAGCTTCTCCCTTACCCTGTTGATTTCGATGCGTACACAGCGCCCCATGTTATAGAATCACTTCAACTGCTGTTATTCGCTTCATTTGCGTTCTTCCTTCTCATAACCTCCGGAATATATCCTCCTGAGGGGAGGACAATTAGCCTCGATACGGACTGGCCATTGAGGCTTGCTGGGGGGAAGTTTATATGGTTCGTAAAGGGGCCTTTGACGAGCTTCTCAAACTGGATGGACGGCAATGTCAAGAGGATAGCTGCCGATTTCTCTTTATTAGGAGAAGAAAAGGAGGAGAGAGTGTTTATCGGAGTATCTGTGATGCTGGCGCTCTTATTCCTGGCGTTCTACTTGATCGTGGAGTTGCTATATCAGTGGATTTTCTCTTAGTCTCAGCGAAAGGAGTCGTATGATACAATCATCAATCGGATCTTGGAGCAGGATTCTTGCAAGGAGCAGGATTCATCCTGTTGCGACTGCGTCGCAGCTCCCCCGGACTCACCGTCCGGGAGACCACCCTAAAGGATGGGGACTTCTCTGCCCCTTGACCCCATGAGCTAAAAGCAGAGCAAAGGAGAGAGCTGAGCCAAAGAGCTATGTAATATAAGTAACTATAAGCTTTAATGGTGATAGTATGCGAGTTCAATCGCTTGGTTATATTCTGATGGCACTCATTACCCTGTGGATATATGTAACCATGGTAATAGATTCTGTTATTTAGGGGATTGAGAGGATATGGATGCTGATGAGGGATTAGTGTTTGCGGGAGCATCGCTTGGGTTGAGCATGCTGGTTGTTTGGATTATTTTCATTATTGCCCTTTTATGGACTGGGAGGGCAGGATGAAATGGCTGACGAGCACGATGAAAGCAAGACCAGAAAAAGAGAAGACTCAATAGAACCTATTATTAAATAAGATTCGGATCAAAGACCGCCGGAGACGGCCGCTTGAATTGGCGAGCCCATCAGCTTGAGCGCGGCTATCTGCGAGAGAGGAAAATCCATCGTTGCCAAGGCTGCGCCTATAACTATTGAAATGCATCCGATTATTGCTAAGCTTGTGCGCACCCTGCGTTCAATGGGCAGGAGTCCGACTACACCAAATAGTGCCAAGAATGCCAATACGGGTGAAATGGTCCATGCAAAGAGCCCTAGCACAGCTACGATTGCAGTGAGCAACGCTTTGAGAGAAGTCCCCTTTAAA
>Ga0208940_1003838_pt1 | contig 12323 bp, 11 predicted proteins | sample AD_JPNNA6_MetaG_FD_184445 | JGI IMG/M metagenome (GOLD analysis project Ga0208940, IMG submission 184445) | Active sludge microbial communities of municipal wastewater-treating anaerobic digesters from Japan - AD_JPNNA6_MetaG (SPAdes) (version 2) | ecosystem: Engineered > Bioreactor > Anaerobic... | reverse complement strand
CCTGATGAACTACTGGAACGACATCATGCAGGACGATTGCTACTACCTTTCGGTTGAAGGCTGGAAAGCAGAACTGACCATTACCAAGCAAACCAAATCGGTAACCGAATGGGATTGCGACCTGGTACCAAAATCTTTGGTAATTGACCGCTATTTCGGCGTAGAGGCGCAATACATTGCGACTCTCGAAGCCGAAAAAGAAACCATTGCAATAGAAATTTCCGAACTGGAAGAAGAACATAATACCGAAGAAGGGTTATTCGCCGATGTTCCCGATAAGGTAAACAAAGGGAATGTGCAAAAGCGATTGAAAGCAATTGATACACCAAAATTGAAAACTGAAAATGCCGAAGAAATTAAAGTATTGAAAGCATATTTAAAACTGATTGATGATCAAACCGCTATTAACAAAAAAATAAAAGAAGCCCTTGCCGAACTCGATAAAAAGGTAATTGAACGCTATAAGACCCTTACCGAGGACGAAATAAAGCAACTGGTGGTAGACGACAAATGGATGACCGTTTTGGAGCGTGATGTAAAAACCGAAATGGAACGCATTAGCCAACGACTCACCCAGCGTATAAAGGAACTTGCAGAACGCTACGAAACAACGTTGCCACAGCAAACCACAGAAGTTGCCGAACTAGAAAGCAAAGTGAATACTCACCTACAAAAAATGGGGTTTGTATGGAAATAGTTAAGCAGCAGCATATTGAGTCAAAAATAGTGATGCTACGTGATGTGCAGGTAATATTGGACAAAGATTTAGCTTCATTTTATGAAGTAAAACCTATAAGGCTAAGGGAGCAAGTTAAAAGAAACCCAAATCGATTTCCTCCAGATTTTGTATTTCAATTAACGGAAAACGAGGTTGATAGTTTGGTATCGCAAAATGCGATACCTTCTAAACAAAGCCTGGGCGGACATCTTCCGTATGTATTTACCGAACAGGGGGTAGCTGCTGTTGCCGGTGTGCTTAAAAGCGAAAAAGCAGCAGAGGTGAGCATTACCATTGCAAGGGCTTTTGTGGCCATGCGTAAGTTTTTATTTCAAAATGCTTCTGTATTTCAACGACTTGACCGCATTGAATTGAAACAAATTCAAACGGATGAGAAATTTGAAAGAATATTCAAAGCACTCCTGGGCGGACAAGCCACGCCTGATATGGGAATTTTCTTCGACGGGCAGGTGTTTGATGCCTATACCTTTGCTGTCAACTTGATAAAATCAGCAACCCAAAGCATTGTTCTTATTGATAATTACATTGATGAATCGGTTCTTACGCTGTTGAGCAAGCGAAATATAGGAGTATCTGCAAGCATTTATACAAAAGAGATTAATAAAGCATTGCAATTGGATGTAAAAAAGCACAATGCACAGTATCCAAGCATTGAGATTAAGACATTCGCCAATAGCCACGACAGGTTTTTAATTATCGACCACAAGGAACTCTACCATATAGGCGCCTCGCTCAAAGATTTGGGCAAAAAATGGTTTGCCTTTTCGCGAATGGATTCTTTGGTTAATGAACTTTTAAAAAGGATTAAATGATGGATAATGAACAATTGCCAAAGGGTTATAAAGTTACTGAAGTCGGAATAATTCCTGAGGATTGGGAAGTTTATATTTTAGGTGATTTATTACTTCGAATTGCAGATGTTGACCATTATATGCCTAAAACCGAAAAGTATGGAATTCCTTACCTAATGACAGGTGATATCAAGGATTATGCAAGTGAAATAGATTTTGATAATTGCAAGAAAATAAGCAAAGATGATTTTGAAAAACTCTCAAAAAAAATAAGAACTTTAAAAAGCGACATAATTTTGGCTCGGTATGCAACAGTAGGAAGTGTGTCATACGTGGATATTGATGAAGAATTTGTTGTGTCGTACTCTTGTGTAACTATTAAACCAGATAAATCGAAGCTGAATGACGTATTTTTATTTCACTACTTCAAGTCAAATATTTTCGGATTAGAAGTTAAAAATAAAGTTAATGCAAACATTCAAGATAATGTTGGGATTGGTGATTTGATGAAAATGAAAATTCCTCTTCCCCCAACTAAATCCGAACAAACCGCCATAGCCACCGCCCTAAGCGATGCCGATGCCCTGATAAACAGCCTCGAAAAACTCATTGCCAAAAAACGCAACATAAAACAAGGGGCAATGCAACAATTGCTTAAGCCTAAAGAGGGCTGGGAAGTGAAGAAGTTGGGGGAAGTAGCGGAGATTTATCAACCGCAGACTATTTCACAAGATGTTTTTATTGATGATGGATACTTAGTTTATGGTGCTAATGGAATTGTTGGAAAATATCATTTATATAACCACGAAACTTGGCAGACAACAATCACTTGCAGAGGATCAACTTGTGGTACTGTAAATAGAACGGTAGGAAAGTCTTGGATTACAGGTAATGCTATGGTTATGAATGTAGATAAAAATACAAATATTGATAAGTTATTCTTTTATTACATTCTCACAAAACAAGATTTTAGTCAATGTATTACTGGTTCTGGTCAACCGCAAATTGTTCGCAATCCATTATTTGAATTTAAAGTGTCAATACCAAAAACAAATGAAGAACAAACCCGCATCGCCACCATCCTATCCGATATGGATAACGAGATCAATGCCTTGGAAACCAAATTGGAGAAATACCGCAAAATAAAACTGGGTATGATGCAGGTTCTGCTAACTGGTAAAGTGAGGTTGGTGTAATGAAATTTAAGGACCTTGCGGATCTGGTTAATCAAGTCAATGCAACATTGGGAGAATTCTGCGATGAATTTGGTTCAAAGCGGAAGGAACTGGCCGGGTTAGGGAAAGTCCCCAAAAGAAGAATATTATTCAAACTGACTGACCAATCAAGGGATTGGGCAATAAACGAAGGTGGTGGTACGGAGTTACAGTATCACATTGCCTTTGTTGTCGATGATTTGGAGATTCGATACGGCTTAGGCTTTAATACTCAATATGTACCTTTTGCAAATGAAAAGAGTTCTGTTGATTATATGCGCCCCTATATGTTTGGATTCTTAAAAAATGAAAAAAAAGTCAGAGGGATATTACCAGATTACACTTTTGTTTATGGAGATATTCAGCAACTTAAAGCCCCGCAGAATAATCAATATACACTTTTTGGAAAAAGCATAAGTGTAAAAAACGAAAGAAATGGGTTTCTCATTGATGATGATGCTTTTGAGAGCATGATATCAGATTTTAAAAAACAATTTGAAGCATACCAAATCATTTTTTCCGATAAAAATCATTTCAGTGAGGCAGCTATGAACAATCAGAGCATAATTGATGTATTAACACATAAAGGACAGATAATATTGCAAGGCCCTCCAGGTACGGGAAAAACATATACAGCAAAAGATATTGCCGAGCAAATGCTTTTTTCGGAAGTTTCGGAGGATAAAACAATTCAAAAAGACCGTCTAGAAAACACAGAGCAATTCAAGTTTGTCCAGTTTCACCCTGCTTTTTCCTATGAGGATTTTGTAAGAGGAATAGTTGCGGAAAGCAAAGGCATATCTATTGAGTATAAGACCAAAAACAAACTTATGGTGGACTTTGCTAATAGAGCATTGCGAAATTATGAAAACAGCCGTAAAGATAAAGCTCAATTAAAAGAGGAAAACTGGATTCAGGAGAATTTTTTAGATTTTTCTGACTTTGTCACAGATGAAATAGAAAAATCAAATGGAAAATTATTACTAAAAGGAACTACAACATATTTGCGGGAAGTTGAAAATGATTGCTTTAGGTACACAGGAGACAACTGGAGTAACATTGCAGGTAACCGAATGCGTTTTGAAGATATCATTAAAATGTACCGTGCCAATGTAAAAACCAGACAGGAAATCAAGAAAATGACTGGAATTTCCGGTTTGGCGATTCAACATGCCAGCTATTATATGAGAGTGCTTGATATGTTTTATTCGTTCATGGATACAAAAAAGAAACCTGATATAGATATACCTGAAATTGAAGAAAAGAAATATGTGTTAATCATTGACGAAATAAACAGAGCCAACCTACCGGCCGTATTGGGTGAATTAATCTATGCTCTAGAATATAGAGGTGAGAAAGTCGAGAGTATGTATCCTGTTGATGATGATAATACGCTAATAATTCCACCTAATCTTTACATTATCGGCACAATGAACACTTCAGACCGTAGTGTTGGACATATTGATTACGCCATACGCAGGCGATTTGCTTTTATTGATGTATTACCCAAAATACTGGATATAGAGAATTTTGAACTTGAATTATTTCAACAAGTCTCAGCTTTATTTATACAAAACTTTGATGCCTATGCACTAGATACTACAGTAGAATTAATACCTTCGGAACATCTATCAGAAGAATTCAGGCCGGAGGATGTTTGGCTTGGTCACAGTTATTTTATTAAAGGAGAAGGTGATTTTTCTATAAGGAAAAGTTACGAAATTATTCCTATTTTAAAAGAGTATTTAAAGGATGGGATTCTTAAACAGAGTGCAGAAACCCTTATACGAGCGTTATAGGCATGATAGTTGTTAGTGAACAATACGGTTATAAAAATCCATTACCAATTGATAACATTGATAAATATTCAGATATACTGAATAACAAATCGTACTGTAGATCTATTCAGCGTGGTGATAATAAAACCTATTGCTATAAAATTGACCATTTTCCCGATGTTGAAAATCCATATCGCCTTGAAGCATCTTATTTTGTGGGTATCGATTGGGTAGTAGAAAATGAACTGGCAATAAATATAAAGCCCAAAATGAGTGATACTTCAACAGAAATCAATTTTTTAAAAATGCTTTTTGATATCTTAAAAGAATCTGAAAACTATAATTATCTAGACCAGCTTTGTGAAATAGACTTTAATAAGCCAACGATAACAATAGAGCAACGACAAGATATTTTGACTCCTTTATTAATAATTCAATACTTAAATATCCTTAAAAAAATTGTTCAAAAGGGGCTAAGAAAAACCTATTATCCAATTACAAAAAATCTAAATGCTAAAATAAAAGGAAGAATTTTAATTAATGAAACGATTAAAAAAAATCACTTCAATAATAAAATGCTTTATAATTGTTGCCAGTTTTCTGAGTTTGGAGTCAATAGCATAGAAAATAAAGTGCTTAAGAAGGCCTTAGAATTTTCTATTTCAGCACTGAAAAACCTTAAAGGTATTGATACTTCATATTTGAATGAAATGCTGAATTATATACAACCTGCATTTGAAAATGTAGATAGCAAAGTAAGCATTGAAGAATTAAAGAATATCAAGCCAAACAATTTTTACAAAGAGTATATACAGGCTTTGATATTTGCCCGACATATATTAAAGCGTTATGGGTATAATATTTCGAGCGTAAACTCCCTCAGTGTAAAAACGCCACCTTTCTGGATTGACATGAGTAAGCTCTTTGAATTGTATATTTTTTCAAAATTAAAAGAGCGTTTTAATAAGTCTAAAGAAGTCACTTATCATAAAAAGTTTAATTACTTGGAACCAGATTTTATTATAAAAACATATGACGGATTATTAAAAATGGTTGTTGATGCAAAATACAAGCCTCAATATCAAAACGGAAAGGTAAATGTTGATGATATTAGGCAAATAAGCGGCTATGCAAGACTTAAAAAGATATATAGTTTCCTGGAAATTGAAGAAAAAACAGTTATAGACTGTCTTGTAATATACTCCAGTCAAAGTGCCGGCAGAAAGGATTTTATAGCTGATAATTTTCAACTTGAAGAAGAAAAAGAATACAACAGGTTTTTTAAAATTGGGATTGAATTGCCTGAAAATGTTTTTGAAGGAATGACAACATGAGTAAAGTCGGACAAATTGAACGCATAACCCAAAATCGCATTGTTGCTTTGTTCCAGTCAGAACTGGAATACCGCTATTTGGGTAACTGGGAAGAACGAGAAAACAACAGCAATGTAGATGAAATTTTGCTTACTGCTTTTCTTACAAAAAAGGGATATACTAAAAACCAAATCAGTAAAGCCCTGTATGAGTTATACAAAGCGGTAAACATCAATACACACGACGACCTTTATCAGGCAAATAAAGAAGTTTATTCACAGCTTCGTTATGGTATAAAAGTAAAAGAAGAAGCGGGCGAAAACAAAGAAACGGTTTATTTGATTGACTGGAAGAATCCGCTCGAAAACGACTTTGCCATTGCCGAAGAAGTTACCATAAAAGGTGTTCACAACAAACGCCCCGACATTGTTATTTATGTAAACGGAATTGCTTTGGGTGCATTGGAATTGAAACGCAGTACGGTTTCGGTTTCCGAAGGTATCCGCCAAAGCAACGACAACCAAAAGCATATTTTCATCAAGCCGTTTTTCACCACCATTCAATTGGTTATGGCTGGTCAGGATGTGGAAGGTTTGCGTTATGCAGGTATCGACACATCAGAAAAGTATTATCAAAAATGGAAAGAAGTTAGCGAAGAGTTCAATCCAAACGATTCGTATTTACTCGAACTCACAAAACCCATTCGGGAACAGGCAGCAAAAGCCGAAAACCTCTTGGATAAAAACATCATTGAAATGCTCAACAAGGAGCGTTTAATTGAAATAATCCACGATTTTGTGGTCTTTGACCGTGGACAAAAGAAATTCTGCCGACCAAACCAGTATTTCGGAATTAAAGCTGCTCAGGAAACACTTCGCAACAAAGAGGGTGGTATTATCTGGCACACGCAGGGAAGCGGAAAAAGTTTAACCATGGTTTGGCTTACCAAATGGATTAAAGAATACAACCCCAATGCCCGTGTTTTAATTGTAACCGACCGTGACGAACTCGACAAACAAATTGAAAAAGTTTACAAAGGCGTAAGCGAAGATATTTACAGATGCAAACCCCGTAACGGAAAAAGTGGTGGTGCAATACTCATTGATAAACTCAACGACACCGAACCCTGGCTTTTGTGTTCACTCATTCATAAATTTGGCAACAAAGAGGAAGCCGATTACGATAGTTATCTGACCGAACTGAAAAACAGTCTGCCGAAGGATTTTTCACCCAAAGGGGATTTTTATGTGTTTGTAGATGAGTGTCACCGTTCTCAGAGTGGCGACCTTCATAAAGCTATGAAACAGTTATTGGATGAGAGAGCTATTTTCATCGGTTTTACAGGCACGCCTTTAATGAAAAAAGATAAGCAAAAAAGTATTGAGGTTTTTGGCAAATACATCCATACCTATAAATTCGATGAAGCGGTTAAGGACGGTGTTGTTCTTGATTTACGTTACGAAGCCCGAGATATTGAACAGAAAATCAGCTCGCTGGATAAAATTGATACATGGTTTGAAACAAAAACCAAAGGCCTAACCGACTTTGCAAAAATAGAACTAAAACAAAAATGGGGAACCCTGAAAAAGGTATTCAGCTCAGTTGGGCGTTTACAAAAGATTGTTGCCGATATTCTGCTCGATATGGAAACCCGTGAGCGTTTACAAAATGGCAGGGGAAATGCACTTTTAGTTTCGGACAGTATTTACAATGCTTGTCGTTATTACCAATTGTTTCAGGAATCGGGCTTTACCCGTTGTGCCATTGTAACATCATTCGCCCCATCTCATGCTGACATTAAAGGTGAAGGCGAAAACTACACCGAGAAAATCATGCAATACGAGATTTACCAAAAGATGCTCAATGGTAAATCACCCGAAGATTTTGAAGATGAAGTAAAAAAACGCTTCGTTGACGAACCTGCACAAATGAAACTTTTGATTGTTGTAGATAAACTGCTTACAGGTTTTGATGCTCCAAGTGCAACCTATTTGTATATCGACAAAAGTATGCGAGACCATGGTTTATTTCAGGCAATTTGTCGTGTAAACCGTTTAGATGGTGACGATAAAGAATATGGTTATATAATTGACTACAAAGACCTTTTTGGAAGCCTCGAAACAGCATATAATGACTTCACCTCAAAAGCCTTTGAAGATTACGACAAAGAAGATGTGGAAGGTTTGCTATCCGACCGTTTGAACAAAGGAAAAGAACGCCTAAATGATGCGTTGGAAACCATTCGGGCTTTATGTGAACCGGTTGTACCGCCAAAAGGCACGAAAGAATACATCCAGTATTTCTGTGGTAATACTCAAATTGAAGCTGACTTAAAAGACTCGGAACCTCGCAGACACGCTTTATACAAAGCGGTAATCTCACTAATTCGTGCATTTGCCAACATTGCAGACGAATTGGTAGAAGCAGGTTATAAACCCAATGAGATTGAGAAGATAAAAGCGGAAATCAAACATTACGAGAATGTTCGTAAAGAAATACAATTGGCAAGTGGCGACTATGTGGATTTAAAACAATACGAACCGGCAATGCGTCATTTAATTGACAGCTACATTGGTGCTGAGGAAAGCCAAAAGATTTCGGCTTTTGACGATTTTAGTCTGGTTGAACTGCTTGTTAAAGATGGTGAAGATGCATTGGATAAAATTCCTGAGAATATCAGGAAAAATAAGGATGCAATGGCAGAAACCATCGAGAATAATATGCGAAAAGTGATTATTGAAGAAAGTCCAACCAACCCAATTTATTATGAGAAGATGAGTGTCTTGCTCGATGAACTGATAAAAATGCGTAATGAAGAAGCTGACCGCTATGAAGAATATTTAAAGAAAATTGTCGAACTGGCTGTAAAAGTTAAAAAACCTGAAACAAGCAGCGAATATCCAAAAAGCATAAACACTCAGGCAAAAAGGGCTTTATATGATAATTTAGACAAACATGAGCCTTTAACACTAGTAATGGATAGTGCTGTCAAATATGGTAAATATGATAATTGGGAAGGAAATTTTGCCAAAGAAAGACATCTAAAAAATAAAGTGGTAAAACCTGTTTTAGAAGATTACAACAAAGTCGAAGTTTTAGACCCTATTTTTGAGATTATCAAACAGCAAAACGAGTACAAATAGAAATGGAAGAAGTCAAAGTTTTACATATTACTTCAAATCTATCCATTGATGTAGTTCGAAAAGACATCAAGAATATGCATTTGGCTGTTTATCCGCCAACTGGCAGGGTTCGTATTGCAACTCCTTTAAATGTAAACGATGAAGCTGTACGACTTTTTGCTATTTCAAAAATTGCGTGGATTCGTAAACATCAAAGACATTTTAAAGCACAGGACAGACAATCGCCCAGAGAATTTATACAACGGGAAAGTCATTATTTTCAAGGCAAACGGTTTTTATTGAGAATAACAGAACATAAAGCTTCCGTCAAAGTTGAGATAAAAACAAAAACGTATATTGATTTATATATCAGACCAAACAGTACCATTGAACAAAAGCAAATTGCTATCAATGAATGGTATCGTGCAGAGTTAAAAAAGCTTATTCCAGAAATTATTCAAAAGTGGGAACAGAAAATTGGTGTGCAGGTTTCCGAATGGCAAGTAAAGCAAATGAAAACCAAATGGGGAACATGCAACATTGAGAAAAAAAGAATTTGGATAAACCTGGAATTAGCAAAAAAACCGATTCATTGTTTGGAATACATCATCGTTCACGAAATTATTCATTTCATTGAAAGGCATCACAACGAGAGATTTATGGCTTTGATGGATAAATATATTCCTCAGTGGAAATTTTTCAAAGAAGAACTAAATAGATTACCAGTAAGTCATGGTGAATGGGATTATTAGAAACAGGATGAACTCCTCCGCGCGCTCCGGCGACGTCATTTACTTGCGACTCATCATCGCCAATTAAACAAGCCTATTTGTCGATTAAAATCTTGTTCTATTTTTTGATTGACCAAATATATATCACGATATATATTACTTTCAAGGTGTTGAAAATGCAAACTGCGAAACTATTTATTAATGGAAGAAGTCAGGCCGTCAGATTGCCAAAAGAATATAAATTCTCCGGCAACGAGGTCATTATTCAAAAAGTCGGCGAGGCTGTTATTCTGCTCCCTCACAACAAATCATGGGAAGTGTTTCTTCATGGTTTAAACAGCTTTTCTGATGACTTCATGTCCGATGGCCGGGCGGAAGAGATCAATCAAAATAGAGAATCATTCTGATGTATTTGCTGGATACAAATATCTGTATCTACACCATCAACAAAAAGTCCGTTGAAGTTCTATCCAAATTAAAGAAAAAAGTGTCAAAAGATATTTATATTTCATCTATAACTGTTGCCGAACTTGAACACGGTGTAGAAAAAAGTAATTATCCGGAGCGTAACAAAGTAGCTCTTGTTGAATTCTTATCTTTATTCCAAATACTCTATTTCACCGATGGAGATGCGTTTTATTACGGCAAAATCAGATCCAGCCTTGAAAAGAGAGGGCAAATAATTGGAACGATGGATATGCTTATTGCTTCACAGGCATTATTTCACGATTTAATTCTTGTTACAAATAATACAAAAGAATTTGAAAGAATTGAAAATATCAAACTCGAAAACTGGACTTAATAGATATGTGCAGCTGCCGATAACTTCGGCTGCGCGCTCCTTCGTGCAACAGCTCCGTGCTTACTTCGTTCCGCGCGGTGTTTGTGTTTTGCCGCATTTCTGTTTCGGCGTATGTTCATTGTTTACGGAATGCTAAACGGTATTTTAAACAGGATAATATAATTGATAATAGCTTTAACCGGAGCACACAGAGTCGGAAAAAGGCATTAGGTGAAAAACTGCAGGAGTATTTGCGGATTTTAATATTGAGATATTAGAAGTTAAGGGAAGCGTTGTGAACCGTAAGGATTAAAAGCTTTCTAAAAAAATAAAATGAATATTTGAAAAATATATCTAAGATTTGTTCGAAAAAAATATGATTGACGAGTGTTCACATGTGAGCTAACTTACAAAAGTGAGCAAGATAATAAAATTTTATACGAAATCTGATGGAAAGTGTCCGGTATGTGAATTTCTTGATTCCTTGCCCGCCAATGTTGCTTAAAAAGTAACTTGGGTTTTGACAATTATTGAATCTTATGACAAGATTCCATCAACTTATTTTAAGAAAATTGTTAATACTGAATTATGGGAATGCCGAATTCAATTTAGTTCTAACATATATCGATTATTGTGTTTTTTTGAAGGTAATTCCATAATAATTCTTACTAATGGATTCATAAAAAAAACACAAAAAACTCCCAAGAGTGAAATTGAAAAAGCTGAACAATACATGAAAGATTACATAAAAAGGAGTAAATCATGAGCGATCTTAAAAAATATGTTGAAAACCGTAAAAAAAAGGATAAAGCATTTGCTGAAGGGTATGATCAGGGATTTGAAGAATTTAAAATAGGTTTCATGCTAAAAGAAGCGCGTGAGAAAAGCGGACTTACTCAAGAAGCATTAGCCAGAAAAATTAAAACTACGAAAAGTGCAATATCAAGAATTGAAAATCATTCTGAAGATATTAAATTATCAACACTTATAAAAGTAGCTAATTCATTAGGCCGTCAGCTTTCTGTGAAAATATTATGATAGTAAAACGGATTTAAGCGTTTAAGGAATCCGGCAAATAATTGTTAGCGCAAATGCCCTCTTGCCGTAAATTCCTGATGAGCGGGAATCCCGTCCTTTATTGTGAAAACAAAATCATTGACATACTGAAAACTCTTCAGGGAAGATAGGTTGTTAGACATATAAGGACTTAGTATTTTATGAAAGGAAAAATATCATTCTATTTAACTCTGTTTATAATTGGTTTGCTGACTTCAGCGGCTATGACCATTTATGAATTTTTTAAGCAGTATCTGATTCCCGACATCAGCATCTGGAATTCTCACATAATTACTATCGTCTTCAGCACAATACTGGCTCTTATCGTATCTTTCTTTGTCCTTAAACGTGAAAATAGAATTAAAAACACTATCAATCAAAAAAATCAAGAATTGGAAAAAGCTAAAAATGATTTAGAAGAAAATATAAACCGGCTTGAAGAGGCCTCCCGGAATATAAAAGTATTAAGCGGTTTGATTCCTATATGTTCTTCATGTAAAAAGATAAGGGATGATGCAGGATATTGGCATCAAATCGAGAAATATATAAAGGAACATTCGGATGCTGTTTTTAGTCATGGGCTGTGTCCTATATGCGCCAAGGAATTATATCCTGATATGAAATTAGAAGAAGATTAGTTCTTTTTCTGTTTCGAAGTAATTATATGGAAAACCACTGCTGTCCCATAGAATCATAAGAAAACAAGAAAAATGCTATTAATTCTCAAATGCGTTGATTATGTTGGAATTGCAAAACACCAATAAAATCAATACAATCGGAGAATTAATAGCATGTTTA
>Ga0208940_1003822_pt1 | contig 12357 bp, 12 predicted proteins | sample AD_JPNNA6_MetaG_FD_184445 | JGI IMG/M metagenome (GOLD analysis project Ga0208940, IMG submission 184445) | Active sludge microbial communities of municipal wastewater-treating anaerobic digesters from Japan - AD_JPNNA6_MetaG (SPAdes) (version 2) | ecosystem: Engineered > Bioreactor > Anaerobic... | reverse complement strand
CCTCAAACTTTATGCCGTTAATCTGATTGAAAAAGCCGCCGCGGGCGAAATCGATCCGCTGGTCGGGCGGGAAGAAGAGCTCAAGCGCAGCATCCAGGTACTGTGCAGGCGCCGGAAAAACAACATCGTTTATGTCGGCGAACCGGGCGTCGGCAAAACCGCGCTGGTCGAGGGTCTGGCGCTCAAGATCCATCAGGGATCTGTTCCCGAGCCGTTGAAGAAAACGACGATTTACCTGTTGGACATGGGCGCTCTGCTTGCCGGCACAAAGTATCGCGGCGATTTTGAGGCCCGTCTGAAAGCCACCATCAAGGAACTGGAAAAGATTTCCGGCTGCATCCTTTTCATCGACGAGATTCACACGATTGTCGGCGCGGGCGCGACCAGCGGCGGATCGATGGACGCGTCCAACATCCTGAAGCCGGTATTGAATTCCGGCAGGCTGCGCTGTATCGGCGCCAGCACCTACGAGGAATACAAAAATTATTTTGAGAAAGACCGCGCACTCTCCAGGCGATTTCAGAAGATAGAAATCTATGAACCCACGGTCGCGGAAACGATTGAGATCCTGAAAGGCCTGCGTTCTTATTACGAGGATTTTCACGGCGTCCGATATACGGATACCGCACTCAGGGCCGCCGCGGAACTCTCCGCGAAATATATCAACGACAAGTTCATGCCGGACAAGGCCATTGACGTCATCGATGAATCGGGCGCCACGCAAAAGCTGCTGGCGGACGGCAAAAGTAAATCCGTGGTCGGCGTAAAGGAAATCGAGGCCATTGTCGCGCACATCGCCAAAATACCGTCCCTGAACGTAACGACATCCGACACAGAAAAATTGAAAGACCTTGAAGCGGAACTTAAAAACGCCGTCTTCGGCCAGGATAACGCCATCCACTCTCTGGTGTCCGCCATCAAGCGATCACGCGCCGGACTGGCCATCCCCGAAAGACCGATAGGCTGCTTTCTCTTTACGGGACCAACAGGTGTCGGCAAGACAGAAGTTTCCAAACAGATGGCCAAGGTGCTCGGTGTCCAGTTCACCCGCTTCGACATGAGCGAATACATGGAAAAGCACACCGTGGCCAGGCTGATCGGCGCGCCTCCGGGTTATGTCGGCTTTGATCAGGGCGGTCTGCTGACGGACGCGATCAGGAAACATCCCTACTCTGTTCTGCTGATGGATGAAATCGAAAAAGCGCACCCCGATATCTTCAGCATCCTGCTGCAGGTCATGGATTACTCCACCCTGACGGATAACAACGGCAAAAAAGCAGATTTCAGGAATGTCATTCTCATCATGACCTCCAACGCGGGCGCCAGGGAGATGGATAAGGAGACGATTGGTTTCGGCAACAGAAAGGATGAGACGGGATCAAAGAGTGAAGAGGCGATCAAGAAACTCTTTAATCCTGAATTCAGAAACCGTCTGGACGCGATTATTAACTTCAATCCGCTTTCCCCCGCGGTTATGAAAAAAGTCGTAGATAAGTTTGTCAATAATCTGGGCAAACAGCTTGCGGTCAAAAAAGTTAAAATTGAACTGGCTGATGCCGCCCGTGACTGGCTGGCTCACGAGGGGTACGACAGTAAATTAGGCGCGAGGCCCCTGGCCCGGCTTATTCAGACAGAAATCAAAGACGCGCTCTCCGAGGAACTGCTCTTCGGCAAATTGAAAAAGGGCGGCAGCATCACCGTTGGCTTCAAAGACGGGCGTCTCAATTTCCAGTACAGCGATCAAGTATGATGTCTGAAGTGATCATCCTGTAGCATGACTGTTTATCGACTGACCAAAAAGCTTGCCTTCCCGCCGCCCGAACTGGCCGACGATGACGGTCTGCTGGCCGTGGGCGGTGACCTGAGCGTCAACCGTCTGGTACTCGCCTATTCGATGGGGATATTCCCGTGGTCTTCCGATGACACGCCCATCCTCTGGTGGTCACCGGACCCTCGTCCGGTTATCTTTCCGGGAAGGCTGAAGATCCCCCGCACCCTGCGGCAGACCATGAAGAAAGGCATTTTCAGAATAACAACGAATGCCGCTTTTGAAGATGTCATCAGAAACTGCGCCACGATCAGCAGAAAAGGACAGGACGGCACGTGGATCAACCATGATATGATCGAGGCATATATCCGGCTGCACAAGGCCGGTTACGCGCACTCCGTGGAGGCATGGGATGGCGATGAACTGGCCGGCGGTCTCTACGGCATCATTCTGGGCAGGGCCTTTTTCGGGGAATCGATGTTCGCCAAAAAAAGTGACGCCTCCAAGGTCGCCTTCGCGACATACGCCTTAACCCTTGCGGAAAAAGGCTTTGAACTCATTGACTGCCAGGTCACCACGGCGCATATGAAACGATTCGGCGCTGTAGAAATCTCCCGTGAGGAATTTATGAATCATCTTCAAAAAGCCCTGCACGTGGAAGCATAATCATTGAGAGGGCTTGAGCGGTTTCAATCTTGCAGATTGAACCCGGAAATTTTTATCCGGCAAGAACAACGAAAAGGGTTTTTACCTGAATGAAAAATAATCCCCTGGAAATACCGTACCGTCTGGAGACCATTGAAGATGTCCATCAGGCTGTGCACGGCGAACTGGTCAGCGTGACGGATTACCAGAAACTCCTGCTTCTGGCCGACAAGACAGCCCTCAACAAACCGCCCGCCTTGATGAAGGCCAAAAAGAAAGCTTCCAAAGAATTTGTTAAATTTAACATTGATGAGAAAAAGATTCGTGAAGTAAAGATCGATGTCGCGGAAGTCGCCCATCTACCGCTGCTTGACCAGTATCCGCTGATCAGGCAAAGCATCCCGTGGATGAATGATATTATCCGCCATCCGGACCTCTTCTGTTTTTTTCATACCTTCCCCCTGGAAATCCGGAAACGTTTTGAGCTTGAACATCTTCCCGCAACACCTTTGCCGATGTATTCCGCCGTCATGGCCATCCGCAGGTTAATCAAACGGGAGTTGATCGTTTACGTCAAGGCACAAAAGACATCCGTCCTGAATCCAGCCCAGTTGAAAAAAGGCCTCGTCGCCCTGACCGTATTCGACCCGCGCAACGAAGACATCCTGACCGTCCTGAAAAAAGAAAAACAAGACGGAGACAATCCGCTTCACCAGAACGCCATGGCGGAATTACTTTTTGCCCGGTTGCCGAAAACCATTCAGGAATTGTTGACGAGGAACGCGAACAGCATGATCCCGAAACTGTCTTTGAAGATGTCCGGTCTCAATTTGTCATCCCGCCACATCATGAACCTGATGGGTTATCTCAAACCGAACATGACCTCCGATGATTTATACAAAACATTGAACAAGATAGACGGTGTCGCCGCGAAAATGTCCATCCCGGAGGAATCCAGAAGCAAATTGCATCATTATATTGAATCCATGAAAAAAAACATCGACCGCGCCCCCGCGGTTTACAGAACCCTTTTCCTCAACCCCGGACTGGAAACATTCCAGAAGCTCCACCGGCCGGCCAAAGTCATGGAAGCGGTGGCAACCGTAACAGAGAAAACGGTCCGGCACTATACGAAAGCCATCACACTGGATTTTTATCCGACAAAAGATTTTTTTGATCTGATCAAGGGGAAATTCTCCAGCGATTGCACCGACTCCCGCCTGGGAGAGAAACAATTAATGACACCTTTTTTCTTCAATATCAGAATATTTAAAGGCCCAAAATGGATCGGCAACATCTACATGCTCGATTTTTGCGCGCAACACGATACGCTGATCATTGACCGGATACAGATACCAAGGGAACGCAAGGCGCTGTATCATCGGTTTTTTGAATGTTTGAAAGATGTCCTGATTGAGATTTTTGAAGATGTCCGCTACCGGTACATTCTGATGCCGCTGAGGATCTCCAATCACGCCGCGATTCAAAAGACTTTCAATCAATACAAGAACCATCTCGAAAAGAAAGCAAAAGACATTGAGACAGAATATGCGGACCGATTTGAAAGCCTTGATGGCCGGAAAACGTACTACGTGCTTCATCAACGATCTTCGATATAAGTCGCTGCTCCAATGCCTTTGCGGCTGACAAAGAGGTTCTCTGTCACGACGCTTCCCCTGTTATTTCAGGGAAACAAGTCCGCTTTCCCTGTATCTTGAAGCAATGGATAATTCCGGGTTGAGATCCCTGCGCTGTTTCATAACCTGATCAAATGTGCGAAACGCGAGTTCCGGCGTGTTGTTGTTTTCGGAAATGTGAGAAAGGACAATGTGCTGCAATCTCGGGGATGCATGCTGTAGGGCAATCATCGCGGCCTGCGCGTTGGACAGATGGCCGACATCAGAGGCAATTCTTGCTTTCAGATAGGACGGATAAGGGCCATGCTTCAACATATCGTCATCATAATTTGTTTCTAAAAATATCGCGTCGGCATCTCTCAGATGAGCAACCACATTCGGGCATTGCAATCCGATATCGGTCATCACCGCGACATTCCGGCCTGCTGACGAAACCAGGAAACTGCAGGGCTCCGCGGCGTCATGATTCTTCAGGAATGAGCTGACGCGCATCCCGCCGATTTCCACCTGCTCTCCCGGAGAAAAATAATTCAGCAGGGACGCGCTGATTTCCCGGCCATAGGACGCGTATGTTTTTCGGGTCAGGAACACGGGAACAGAAAATCTTCTGGAAAGAACATCCACCCCGCGGATGTGGTCGGTGTGCTCATGGGAGATGAACAATCCCTTCACCCGGGACATGGAAAGACCGAGGTTGGCCATCCGGTTGACAATCTGTTTGGCGCTGATGCCCGCGTCCACAAGAATGGCTTCCCCGTCATTTTCCAGATAATAACAATTGCCATTGCTTCCAGACGCTATCGATGCGAATTTCAAATGCGTTCCCCCGGTGTTTTAATGCCGACTTCATAGCATACTTTCGTATTCATTGACCACTGCAAGTTTATGGAACCCATTTTTGAACACAAAAAATATTCCCGGATTCAATCCTCAAGACTGAACCCGGGAAAACTTTCTCCCTGCCTTGCTGGGCCGGAACAACTGCATTTCTCTTGGCAAACAGCGCGGCGATTATTCTTCTGTTGTAAAGCTCCATCTATAACTGCAACTGAGTGACTGCCCGTCGGCGGTTTCCGCATTTTTGGTAATGGTCACCGTGTATTCAGTATCCTTATCCAGCGGATCATCCGGTGTGAAGAAGGCTATCATGTTTGTGGCATCCATTGTAACGGTACCGTCCACAGGGCGTTTAAGGACTTTTTCCCTGACTGTGAACGTCAGCGTATCGTCCGGCACGATCGTGTGCGGGTTCATTGGCTGGCTGAAAGTGACCCCGATGACGATGTCAGTCGGGACATCATCCGAACCGTCCGGAAGATTGGACGCGGTGACCTTGGGCCCTTCTTTCGTACAGGTGCCCGGGTTGACCGAATCACTCTCCGCGTCTATCAGCTCTTCCACATCCCCGCTGTCACTACTGCACCCCGCGCTCAAAAACACGCATAAAATGAGCATCAACATCAAAACATAAACTTTCTGAATTTTAAAATTTTTCATCAAAAACCCCTTTCCGTAATTTTATTTTACAATTTTTTTTTGCGGGAATCCCGCGACATTATATTTTGATGCCTCCCGTCCCCTTTTCCGCTGTCTTCCGCTGTTTTGCAGACGGAGCAGATACCAGTTCTTTGTTGCGCAAACGATAAGCTGCTTTTAACCGGTCATCGACTGTAACATCTGCAAACATATCGGACTTTGGCAACTTACCGGCGTATTTTTCCAGAAGCTGACCTTCAAGTTGGGCATTGGTTTTAAGGGTCTTGTCCTTGAAGATATGCAGAACATGAAAACCGTTTTGCTCGAGTGCGGCAGATATCAATAAAAATCTATGGCAGTTGAAGGGATCACTTTCCGCGCACATCAAGGCAATGATAAAACCTTCAAGGATGCCTTCATGGAGTCGCTCAATCCCTTTTCGGAAATTCTGTGTCTGGCGAACCTTTTCAAAGTCAACCCGGCCTTCATCATCAAGTAATTCAGGAGCTGCGTGCCTTGCGCCAAATTCCTTTGCAAAGTGCATATAGGTCACTCCGTTATCATGAAGAAAATTTGAAAGGGTCTCTTTATTGTACTGCGGATTGTGGAAACTCGCGGCAACGCTTCTTACATCAACAAGGCAGTTGATCTTGTATGTTCTCAATAACTCTAAAAAGTAGTCAAGCGGATGCGTTGAATGTCCCACTGTGTATATTACCGGTCTGTCCATTTATATTTTCCCATCAGCTCATTAACCGAAATTCGCCATCTATTTACCGGACCGCCTGGACTTCAGATAAAATCCATAACCGACGAACAAGAGGACAAAGATCAACGATGGAGGAAAAAAGGCGACGATAAGAATACAGACAAATGCTATTACAGACAATCCCAGATACAGATGCTCGTCCAGGAAATCCAACATCGGATTAAACAGCTGATTGATCATTCCCTCTTTCTCTTTATTCTCGGTCATTGCTTATTCCTTTGTGCTCAGAAAGGTTCTTTCTGCTCGTTCAATCTTCCTCATTGAATCTCATTGCTGGTTCAATCGTCCTTCGATTGAACCACAACATTTCAGAAGCATTTTCATCTCATTAAATCATTATTTCCAGTTCTCAATTTCCGGGTTCAATCTGCAACATTGAACCCGCTTAAAGATTTATCAGGCCGGCGTGGCCAGTTTCAGGCCAACAATACCCGCAACAATCAGAAAAAGACTCAACAGCCTTATAAAACTTGCAGACTCACCGAGCAGGACAATACCAACGATCGCTGTTCCTACCGTGCCGACACCGACCCATATCGCGTAGGCGGTCCCGACAGGCAGTGATTTCAAAGCGATCCCCAGCAATCCCATACTGATAACCATGGATAGGACCGTGCCGACGGAAGGCCAGAACCGTGTAAAACCTTCAGTATATTTCAACCCGACTGCCCAGCCGATTTCAAACAATCCGGCAACAAAAAGAATTAACCAATGCATACCCGCCTCTCATGTATTTTGTCTCCCCCGAATAAAGATAAAGAAGTGCGGTCATCATCACTTCCGGGTTTTGTTTTTCCGATCTTGGGAAATACTCTTACCCTTTTCATTTGATAATGCAAAGAGGAAATTGCTGTTTGCCGGTTCAATCGTCCTTCGACTGAACCACAACATTTCAGAAGCATTTTCATCTCATTAAATCATTATTTCCAGTTCTCAATTTCCGGGTTCAATCTGCAACATTGAACCCGCCCCAAGAAATTTTTTTAGAGTCTCTTTAAATTTATCCCGTCGGTCGCCATACTATTTCAACACATCGTTCAACCCTTTAAACATTTCATTGAAACAAATGGAAGAAAAAGAGCATAAGAGATAAATATTGCAAGCCATCTTTATTGCTAATTCATATCAAATATCAATACCTTATGATCTTCTTTTATTTGCTTTAAAAAGTTGGCACGGTATTTTCATTATATAAAGGCAAATCAACAAACAAATTACCCCAAGGAGGTAACAGATCATGAAAAAAACATTAGGAACAATCATCGTAGCAGCGGCGGTTATTATGATTACGGCAACCTTCAGCTTTGCTGAATACGCGGCAGCCGGAACGACCAATTTCCCCTTCTTCCAGTTGGGATGCCTGATTGTCGGCGGGTTGATTCTGGTTTCTCTGAAACGTAAATATGAAAAGATGTATGTCGGCGAGGTGGTCGGTATATTCGCTCTTTATGCCGTGCTGATGGCTCTTTTCACCAACCCGGTGATTAACGCAGTAAAAGGTATTGTCAGCTAAGAAGTATCGTAACAAGATCATAGAAACAAGGATGCTTAAGCTCCGCTAAATAAAACATGATCTGTTAACGCAGGAAAAACCCCTTCAAGGTCCGGACGACTTGAGGGGGTTTTTTTGAGTTGTTTCATTGCTGGTTCAATCGTCCCTCGATTGAACCAGAACATTTCAGAAGCATTTTAATCATTTTAACTGTTTTATCATCTCATTGAATCATGATTGATCCGTTCTCAATTTCCGGGTTCAATCTGCAAAATTGAACCCGCACAAAACCCGCACAAAGGCATTTGGCAGTTTTTTTCAAGTGTCCGGATTGGCATACCTGTTAATATTGCAGGCGCAAGCAGGTGAAACTTCTGTCTTTTTGATTTTCGTCTTGACATACTCACCATATTGAGATAATTTACTCAACACATTGAGTAATTATTATGTATAAGCGCCCCCTATACCAAACGCTAAAAAAGCGGATATCCGAAAAAAGAAAATTCATTCAGGTTCTTTTCGGACCCCGTCAATCCGGCAAAACAACCATCGTCCGCCAATTGATGGAAGATTTAAAAATCCTGTCGCATTACGCCTCCGCCGATGAACCCGCATTAAAGGGTTCTGTCTGGATCGAACAGCAATGGGAAACGGCCCGCGTTCAATCCACCGGCAAACAGGCGCTGCTGATTCTCGATGAAATTCACAAGATTCCAAACTGGTCTGAAACCGTTAAAAGATTATGGGATGAAGACACAGCCAAGCGTCAACCCCTGCATGTCATTTTGCTTGGTTCAGCCCCCTTGTCCGTTCAAACCGGGTTGTCAGAAAGCCTGGCGGGTCGTTTTGAAGTCATTCCCGTTACCCACTGGTCCTATTCTGAAATGCGCGATGCCTTTGGATGGAATGTCAATCAATATATATGCTATGGCGGCTATCCCGGCTCGGCGGACCTTCTCATTAAAAGCACTGAAGAGAATTTTAAAAGATGGCGCCACTATATCATGGAATCGCTCATTGAAACGACGGTCTCGCGTGACATTCTTCAAATGACAAGGATAGACAAGCCGGCGCTTCTGAGGCGGATGTTTGATCTCGGCTGTGCCTATTCCGGTCAGATTCTATCCTACCAGAAAATGCTTGGACAGTTGCACGATGCCGGCAATACCACGACGCTTGCCCATTATCTTGATTTACTGGAGACTGCCGGATTGATTAAAGGATTGCAGAAAATCAGCCTGGAAAAAGTAAGACAACGCGCATCCAGTCCCAAACTTATTGCTCTCAATACGGCATTAATGACTGCCTCTGCAAATAAAAACCTGCAAACAGCGCAGCAAGATTCCGATTACTGGGGACATCTTGTGGAAACGGCCATCGGCGCGGCGTTGATCAACAACCTTAAAGGCGGAGATGGTGAAGTATTCTACTGGTCTGGAAATAATCGAGAAGTTGATTTTATCGTAAAAATCAAAGACAAAATGATTGCTCTGGAAGTAAAAAGCGGAGCGAAGAAGGCAGCCCTTCCCGGCATGGAAGAATTTGCAAAATCTCACCCGAAATGCCGTAAACTTCTCGTAGGCGCGCAGGGTATCCCGATAGAAAAATTCCTTTCCGAGACATCCGAAATTATTAATGACGCTCGCTGACAAATCGAACCCGCCCGAAATATTTTTATGGTTTTTAATTTTGATCTTTCGCCGGCAATCTTTTTGCGTAATTGTACGCGGTGATCGCGGCGATGACATGACAGATCCAGCCCAGCATTCCACCGGAACCGATCCAAAGGCCGGGGGTGACAATCAGCCAGAATATTCCCCGCCAGAAAGTGCCGTTGTAAAACTGGCCCACTCCCGGAATGATCAAACTTAAAACGGCTGCTATGCCGGACCTGTTCGATGATGCATCAGACATGATTGTTAACCCTGCCCTTCCGCAAGTTCCTTTTCCTGAAACTTGCGACGAAAAACCAACGGTTCGCTTATATCTGAAAAGGATTCCCGTGATCCGCCGGTTCCTATTACGGTGACAGTGCCATACCCGAGCATTCGTCCGAATAAAGACTGATCCACATTAACCGACTCTATCTTCTGCAGATTCATCTCGAAAGTCTTTCTGGAAATAAAACCGGTTTTCATGATGACCCTTTTGTTGGTGATGATGAACTCGCTTGTCATTTGGCGAATCAGCGGAGAAAGTCCCAAAGTCAGCAAGGATGGAACAGTAAAATAAATCCGCCAGTGCAATTTGGCCTGATATTCGACTTTTTCCCCTTTGATTAAAACTGAATCAACGTAGCTTCCCATAAGACTTATCCCTCAGAATTCAGTTATCCTTATCATGTTATAGTGGTCAGATCGAATTGTTTTTTCAATAGTCCTCATTGCTGGTTCAATCGTCCCTCGATTGAACCAGAACATTTCAGAAGCATTTTAATCATTTTAACTGTTTTATCATTTCATTGAATCATGATTGATCCGTTCTCAATTTCCGGGTTCAATCTGCAAAATTGAACCCGCACAAAATCCCTTCGTAATGTAATTCCAGCCTCCGGCTGAAATCTCATTGCTGGTTCAATCGTCCCTCGATTGAACCAGAACATTTATAAGGTCGATCAAGAAAAATTCCTTGCTGGTTCAATCGTCCCTCGATTGAACCAGAACATTTATAAGGTCGATCAAGAAAAATCAAAACTGGGCTTAGCATAGAACTTTGAACGTAGAACGTAGAACCGGAGCGAAGCTTTGCAATCCCTTCGTAATGTAATTCCAGCCTCCGGCTGAAATTAGCGGCAAGGAAGTGTTTCCTGTTTCCTATTGTGCTCACTCAAGACTCGCGTCTTTCGTTTCGCACTTCCGCTCAGGTCGTTTGTTTCATTAAGTCCTACGAAAAACAAATCGAGTACCTGAAAAACCGTCGCAATCCCTTCGTAAATCAGGTCGTTTGTTTCGTATTACAATCTGGCCATTAAGAATGGCTATCAGCCACAGAGTCGCAATCCCTTCGTAAATCAGGTCGTTTGTTTCGGGGGGTAATTATGAATTTAGGGGCTGCGTTACAGATTGTCGCAATCCCTTCGTAAATCAGGTCGTTTGTTTCGAGCTTAATAATGAGGGGGTTGATATGAACGCCATAGACATCCGTCGCAATCCCTTCGTAAATCAGGTCGTTTGTTTCTTAATTCGCTTCCGAGCCATTTACAAAAACCAGCAAAAGTCGCAATCCCTTCGTAAATCAGGTCGTTTGTTTCCTCCGGGGCCAGACCAAGGACATCCACGATCTGATGGTGGATGGGGGTCGCAATCCCTTCGTAAATCAGGTCGTTTGTTTCTTAGAGTACCCGGCCCGGATGGCTGCCTGTGTGCCGTTATAGTCGCAATCCCTTCGTAAATCAGGTCGTTTGTTTCCAAATAGCAGTGCTTGAAATAGCACTAAACAAAGAACAAGTCGCAATCCCTTCGTAAATCAGGTCGTTTGTTTCGGAAAGATGATTGCACCCTCAAAAGACGTGAACTTGAAGCCCACAGTCGCAATCCCTTCGTAAATCAGGTCGTTTGTTTCATCAGCATAATGCAGATTGAAAGAGAGAAAAAAAATGAACAGTCGCAATCCCTTCGTAAATCAGGTCGTTTGTTTCAAGCTTTAAAACGTGTAAGAAGACATTTCACTAATGATTTGCAGTGTCGCAATCCCTTCGTAAATCAGGTCGTTTGTTTCCAGCGGAGGTTCCAGCAATCGGTGATTCAACATTGCTGTCGCAATCCCTTCGTAAATCAGGTCGTTTGTTTCTGCGCGTTTAAATTCAACGAGAATGAGCAAACACCGAAGGCGGTCGCAATCCCTTCGTAAATCAGGTCGTTTGTTTCTCAGGACATTGTATTTGGAATTGAGGAATGTAAGGAACGCAAGTCGCAATCCCTTCGTAAATCAGGTCGTTTGTTTCATTGACAATGGCGTACCGGCAATCGGAGATTCAACGCTGGTCGCAATCCCTTCGTAAATCAGGTCGTTTGTTTCGTCAAGCTAGTACGGACGGCAAAACAATTACACTTCCCGCACTGTCGCAATCCCTTCGTAAATCAGGTCGTTTGTTTCAGCACAGGAACACGGGGATTTATAGGAACGTCTAAGGTATTAAGTCGCAATCCCTTCGTAAATCAGGTCGTTTGTTTCGTGGTCTTGGAATTTGGAAATAAGTATGACGAAAAACTCGTCGCAATCCCTTCGTAAATCAGGTCGTTTGTTTCGGCGTGTTTTGTCAAAAACATTTGGAGGAACACCACGGGGTCGCAATCCCTTCGTAAATCAGGTCGTTTGTTTCTAATGACTGGTATTGTGAGAAATGCGGCAATATCAGTCGTCGCAATCCCTTCGTAAATCAGGTCGTTTGTTTCCTATGAAAAATGCGGCTGAATTGATCCTTGCTTTCGGGTGTCGCAATCCCTTCGTAAATCAGGTCGTTTGTTTCATTTCAAAGCTCCTGAAGGAAATGGATTTCGCTGTTTATGGTCGCAATCCCTTCGTAAATCAGGTCGTTTGTTTCGGCGACCATTATCGCCGGCCAGAATGG
>Ga0208940_1003811_pt1 | contig 12379 bp, 9 predicted proteins | sample AD_JPNNA6_MetaG_FD_184445 | JGI IMG/M metagenome (GOLD analysis project Ga0208940, IMG submission 184445) | Active sludge microbial communities of municipal wastewater-treating anaerobic digesters from Japan - AD_JPNNA6_MetaG (SPAdes) (version 2) | ecosystem: Engineered > Bioreactor > Anaerobic >... | reverse complement strand
GAGAATGATGAACTCATTGACAACGGGAAAATGTCCTTGGTTGAAAAATTAGGGTTTAATGAATCCACAACCTTTATCTTTTCTTCCGTCAAACCATACATTGTCAGCATCCCAGATTACACTGATTTAAGGATTTCACAGATTTCTTCCTCAATCTCATTCTCCGCAATCAGCGAAATCTGCGCAATCTGCTTAATCAGCGATTCAGACTCTTTTCCCCTCCACCACCCACGATCTCATCTTCCGTCAGCCCGTACAACGCCTGCACTTTGATTTTTCTGATTTCCTGATTCACTATGATTCATAAGTCACCCGCTCTTTAAGTATAGTCCTCATTATAGTTTAGAACCTGTCTATGCCCAAATCTCCTCCTCTAAAAAAATACGAAAATTAAATAAATCATATGATTTATTCTTCCAGTACAAATGTACTAGATTTTGGATTGGTGCACTGTTGTGTGATTTTAATTAGGGGAATAGTTGTTTATATGAGATCGCCCAAGGTGATTAATAATAATTTTCTGGGCAGTCGTTCTCTGAAATAAAATTGTTGCACTATGGTAAATAGTAAGTACTTGATCCTCAAAATTTTTATCGTCATGAAGATTAGTTACATTTAACCTCCCTTGCAAATCGTTAATAAATATCCCTTGCCCGTGAGATGAATGTTTCTCGTGACGATTTAGGAAATTAGCAATCTCTGTTCTCTCTTGAGGAGTTTTATTTCTACAATTACGTTTTGCGAGTAGGTCAACCAAATACTTTGTTGAATTATCCTGCATTACGATGGCGGCATTTAATCTTCCAAAAGGTATCTGTTTTAAACGTTCATTCCATAAAAGTGCCTTTGCAGGATTTTTAGATACTTCGTCAAAAGCAATATTAAATTCATCTATTATTGCTTGAACTGGAACATAACCTTCTTTTAAAAAGAATTGTGGATCCGTAGGGCCAATACTTGAATAGGGCCCCATCCAAATTTCATCGGCTGCACAGGCAATCAGAGTACCTCCACTCATTGCCAGGTGGGGAATAATTACTCTGATATGCGGAAATGTCTGATGTACATAATTAATGATTCTTTTTGTAGCTTCATAATCCCCACCAGGTGTATGGATAATCAAATCTAAAGCCGATTTATCAGTACCTTGAACACAGGTCATAAATCCTTGAATGTCTTGATCGATTATTGAATGAAATGGAGGGGGAACAGACGGTTTTATAACAGAAAATGCTGACATATAACAGATGGTAGTTCGTCCTGTAGATTGATATAACTTATCAAGACAATCCTTTAGATATGTTAGAGGATTTAATTTATCAACCTCTTCGAGAACTTTATCCCAAGTAGGCATTTACATTTCCAACAGTAAAAGTAAATTCCTCAGGATTAGGGGTGCTATATTTTTGAAGAATGTCCTTTGCTTCCTGGATTTTTTTATCGGAATAGTAGCATTTAAAATTATCTCTAGATTTTTGATCAATAAATGTTTTAATGGCAATTATATCAGTAACCTTCCCACCGTTTTTCACATCATTCTTGTTTTTCATGTTAGCCTCCATTTCTGACTAAAGGTATATTTAAATAAAATTAAAAGCAATTATTTTTTCACCTCCACCATCGCGATCTCGTCCTCCGTCAATTCGTACATTGTCAGCATCACAGATTAAACTGATTTAAGGATTCCACAGATTTCTTTTCCCTGTATTGTTCTCTATTATCAGCGTCATCAGCGTAATCCGTTTAATTAGCGATTCAGACATTTTTCCCCTCCACCACCGCGGTCTCATCCTCTGTCAAGACGTTCAACTGATATTACGAGATTTGAATCGCATACATCTCGACACAAATTTTATCTCTTGCATCAATTCATCTTTGCATAATCGCTGGTAGAGTCAGAGGTGGAAGATTCATTCTCGATATAGTGTTCTGAACGATCTCACGAAAATATGGCCATACTATATATTTTAAAGATGCGTTTGGGAAAATCTCATAAAATTCCGGATTGATGGAAATATTCTTTGGATTGGAATATAGAACTGCGAACTCGGCATCTATCTTAACAGCAGGTTTTTCCTTATCCGGAGACTTTGCCGTTAGCGAAAAACGGTATGTAAAACCGATTCTTTTATCGTCTGGAATGCGTTTTGGATTATCCTTTATTTTTAATTCTAAATTTTTATCGAGATATTCTTCCGATTTCTCTGCCTTTAGATTACACAGACTAATTTCTCTAAGCTGAATTGCTTTAAGTATTTTCTGATATTCTTCGACGCTGAGTTTAAATTTTTTCATCTATAATCTCCAGTCTTGAATCCTTCAGCGATAATATTTTTCTCGAATTGTTGCTTATATTGGCTATAGTCAGGTTTATCTTCTGTCTGAGTATTTTTTGCTACTCTATATACCAAACTAGACATAGCATTATAACTTGCTTCAATACGATCGCATAAGTGAGAAAGTTGCTCATCGATATGCGACTTTACGTCTTCTACCGATGATGCACTACTTAGTATCTGCACCAAATATTGATTCAGGCTTTGATTGGACTTCCTGGCCGCTTTTGCCAATTGGCGATGTAAGGCAGGTGAAACGCGAGTGATAAATTTACCACTATAATCTTTTTCCTCAACTTCCTCCGGCAATGGAATGTCGTGACCGCGTTCAAGATAAGTTTTGAACCATTCTTCTTTAACAAATTCCAGTGTTTTCAGTGCTTCTTCCACAGTGTCACCATCGCCTACGAAGACATTTCTCCCTAATTGAGGAATAGTTGCCATAAATCCGCCGCCTTCATCGGAAGGGATTTTGACAATCTCGATTGGATAATTCAGAGACATATAGTAACTAAGATCTTTCTTCACTTTTACTCTCCTGCTGATTTAACAGATCTATTGCTTTGACTAACTTTTTTAAATAAATCGGTTTGACTTTTTGACCACCTGAAACGGGTATTGTCAAATCTCCATCAGGATTGCTATCTGCCATTTGAGCTATCACAGGATGCGATATTTTGAATATGTGAGAACCACTTTTTTCACTTTGACTCCAGCAACCCGGGAAGTAATGATTGAGTACACTTTCAACGTCATCTTTTGGAACTGGTTGCTTGCCGGTTCGCCAACTTGTTACTCTCTTTTCAACCTTTGACATTCAAACCTCCGAAAGATACTGAATATAGTATCAAACACAAAGATATTTTTTAAATCATTTCACATTTCCCCTCTACCACCGCGATCTCTTCCTCCGTCAGCTCGTCCATTGTCAGCATCACAGATTACACTGATTTAAGGATTTCACAGATTCCCTTTCCCGGCTTTGTTCTCTATAATCAGTGCAATCAGCGTAATCTGCTTAATCAGCGGTTCAGACATTTTTCTGCTTAATCAGCGGTTCAGACATTTTTCCCCGAACTCACGAACCGCTTCCACTCCAGACTTTTTCCACCAAAATTCATCAGCAAGCCCACTTCAAACCGATATGCTTTCAGATAATTCAATATCTGCGCCCAATGCACTTCTTCCAATTGTATAACCGCCTTCAATTCAACCAAAACGCAATTTTCCACGATAAAATCTGCCCGTCGTTCCCCAATAGGATGATTGACATCCTTGTAGTATATAGGCTGTTCTATCTCACGCTGAAAATTTAATCCTACCCGCTCCAATTCAATAGCTAACGCCCTTTGGTATATCACTTCCTGAAATCCATTCCCAAGAAATTTATGCACTTCCATCGCGCAACCGATAATCTTGCCGGTAATATCTGAATATTTGTAAGCTTCAGTCATAACATTGTCAGCATCACAGATTAAACTGATTTAAGGATTTCACAGATTTCTTTTCCCTGTATTGTTCTCTAGTATCAGCGTCATCAGCGTAATCCGCTTAATCAGCGGTTCAGACATTTTTCCCTTCCACCACCGCTATCTCCTCCTCCGTCAATCCGTACAACTCATACACTAACTGGTCAATCTCCCGCTCCAACGCGAACGTATCCGCCTGCGGATTGGCACGCTTGGCGGCAAGAATACGATCTACAATTTCAATAAATGGTTTTTGGTTTTTAACTGAAATGTCAGCAATCGGGAGCTTACGAAAATCATCCGGGTAAAAGTAATTTTCTAGGCGATGACGTCTAATACTATTTAGGAACCGGTTTGCGAATTTAGAATTTAGGATAGCGAGAATATATTTTAGATCAAAACGAGTTGATATTGCTTCAAGTTCTGCGCGAGGTATTGAATTAAATTTCTTGAGTGAGCCTGAGATACTTTTATTATCTATGTTTTTCAATTCAGCAAAACGGACCAACACAACAATACTGTGATTACAAATGATATGAGCATTATCGAAAGTACCTCCTGTCATTATTCCACATAAGATTTTCGGACGGTCATAAAGCTCAGGGAAAGTAGGACGCACCAACTTTTTAGGAACGCGGTCTGTGCCCCACTCAAGATATAAAACCTTATCAATCCGATAATGACCAATATTTTTTCCCTCAACATAAGGCACAGGATGAGTTGCGTCTTTTGTTTCTGAAACCAAATCGTCTCGTGTAAATTCGCCTTGCCAATATCGTTCATCGCTATTAGGCCTTAATCCGTAACTTAAATAGCAAATATCGCCCAATAAAATAGTTTGAATTGTTGGCTTAAATGAGTTAGAGGATAGCCTAAATGCATCTCTGCCAAGCGACTTGAAATCTATGAGCGGGATTATTTCTTTTTGGGCTACATCATTAAATTTACCATGATGAATAGTTTTTCGGACAGATTGAGATACTGCCTGTCTGGACAATCCAAACACGACGGGCACAACACCCGCCTCGAAAACTTTAGTATCATCAGTAAAGTAATCAATAAATTGGGCGTCGTAGTTATGTTGAATGTATTCCAAGAGGCGAAAGGCAAACTTGGAAGTTAATAAAGAATTGGAAGTGATATAACTGAGAAAGCCCGATCTGCTTAGGAGTTTTAGCCCTTGTTCGATAAACGGGATAAATAAATCCCATTTTTCATATAGTGTTTCATATCTCCCGCTTTGCATAATTGCATCACGCTGGGCTTTTAAATCTGGACTATCAGCGCGCACATAAGGCGGATTGGCAATCACAATATCAAAACCACCGGTTACTTTTGGGAAGAAATATTTCGCTTCAAAAAAGCCGACTGCTTCATGTTTAAACAGGTTTTTATAACTATTCCACAAGGCGATTTCACGATTTTTTTGTCCTATGACATTCTTATGTCTTTCTTTAAGCATCTGCCGGGTTTTTTCATCATCGCTCTCGGTTTTTTTCTCAATCTCTCCGATTTTTTCCTGACATTTTCGGTTAATAAGGTTGGCTATATCATCCTTTAGTTTCTTTTTTTCTCCAGGTAAGTATGCCGAAAAATACTGTTCGGTAAGACGTTCAAATTGCACCGAAAAATCATCTTTAGCTGCGGAGAATAATCCCACCTTAATTGCTTCGGATTCCGGCGGAGAAATCAAGGTATTGGCGCAGACGAGCTTGAAGTCAAGATTTGGGAGTGGCTCCAGTCCCCGGTTTTCCATTCCGGGTTTTTCTTTCTGATCGACCAATAGTGAAATAAAGAAGCGTAATTTTGCTATCTGTATGGCTATGGGCTGTATGTCGATTCCGTATATGCACTCCTGGATAAGACCAAGTTTGCGAATATAATCCCAGTTCTCCGGTTCCAGCTTTTTCCGCATTTCGTTTTGCATAATAACCGGGAATTTTGCGATGACCTTTTCAAACCAGAGTTTATTCTCGGGATCGATCTTACGTAGAAGATGTAACATTTTATGAACCATTCCCATCAGGAAGGCGCCGGAGCCGCAGGCTGGATCGAGAATTTTGATATTGTCGAGCGCTTGAATCAGAACCGTGATTTCCTTGTCGCTAAAAGGATGGCTTTTTTCGGTATAGGAAAGCACTTCGCGAATAACTTCATTTAAAGAATCCATCTCTTTTAGTTCGGAAAGATGCTCTTTCATTTGTTGGTCGAGGTAAGCAACAAGCGATTCATCCACCATATAGTTCACAATCGCGCGGGGTGTAAAAAATGATCCGGTCTGTTTGCGCGCTGATATTTTTGTTTCGGGATTGTAACTGGCAAGCAGGTTTTCAAAAACTTTGCCTAAGAGTTCCGGGTCAAGAGCGATTTCTTCTTCGACCGGCGTATTTTCTTCAATGGTAAACTTATACTTGTTGAATATATCAATCAATCCATGGATAGTAACATTCGATTTCTTTTTATCGTCATATTCATTGCTTAAGTCAATACCTTTATATTCTCCAAAAAACAATTTATCGGGAACTGTCGGTTGTTTTAGCGGTTTGCTTGAGAATCCATCCAACCTGATTTCAACCGGATTGTTTTCATCTTTGCGTTGATCGAGACAATCAAATAAACCACCATTCAGGAACGGTATCTCAGAAAAAAGTTTTAGAATATCGACATCCGGATTAAATAACTCCTCGTATCGGTAAACCAATTGGTCGCCGTAGTGGGGATTGGGAAATTCTTTACGAAGTAATTCACGATCTTTAACCGGTTTGTTCAAAGTAGCAAAAAACAAATTTTGAAGTATTGCCTTATAATAAATCGTATCTTCGGAATTAATTCCATTGAAATTCTTTAATATTGTCTGAAGATATGAAAGCCTGAAAAGTTCATCCTGGATCAGACCCTTCTCTTTCATAAACCAGCAAAACAAAAGGCGGGTAAGCAATCGGATAAGCGACTCACTCTGATGGATTTTATCATCAATCATATCCTCTATTGCCCTAATTTGAGGAAATTTGACCATCTTTGATGCCCATAAATACCAGTGATATAGTTCTTTGTAGAACTTATTATTGAGCACATCAATATCGAGTGTTTTTTGCCAGGCTTTGTGCAGTCCTTCAAAATTACTAAACCTGAAATTCGTCAGTAATTCCGGGTAAGATAGATCGTAGAGAATCTCGATATGCGCCCGGTGCGGATTGGCGATGCTGATATCTTTAATCAGAGTTACTTTTTCCAGAACATCCTTGGATTCGTCGCGCTTATGTTGTCGGCGGTCAATAATCGAGAAAGTCAGACGATTTCCATACTTAAACAGAATGAAAACGGGCATCGGAAAGAGTTTATTCACTTCACGGGTAATTTGTGCCAATTTCCCACGCTGATAAATTTTAGGCTCAAGTTCTATTGCATAAAACAGATAGGATTGCATCCGATCAATATCAAACTTGATCTCGAATAAAAATCCCTGATTAGAAAGGTCTTCGCCTGTGACCTGATAGAGCAAACCGGCTTCCCGCCAGTCGCTAAATAAAGCCTTCTCCTGATTTAAGCCTTTATTGCAGAGATAATCTTTGTCAATTTTTACGCGCCGGTCGCTGGCATATCCCAGGGTCGTAAATAGACTTTCGGCATTGGTCATAAAATCGCCGGTCTGAAATCGACATATATGGTTTTGAATTCGCTCTTTTTGTTCCCGTTCTTCCGTTTTCAATTTATTTCCCTTTATTTAATTACCAACCAGGTGATCAATTCAAATTCGGTCTCTTCATTAAGGAAAGCCTCCTGTGGTGGTAAAACAGCTCCACGCGAATCGAAAAGTTGGCCGGTTGCGCGTTTCTCAAAGGTATGCACGATCGACTTGACCGCCGTTTTCATCAGCTCAGTATATTTCTGCATATCGTTGCCGTTTTGCGTTTCGGAGTCGAATTGGCGGCACAAATCCTCGAATGGTTTAGTTTGACCCACGCATAATAATCGGAAGATTTCCAATATTTGTTTGGGGTGAGTAAACGTAAAACGTACAACCTTATCATCCCGGATATAGACGAGGAAATAAGGTTGCAGCGGATTGACCTTTTGGTTTTCAATGGCGTTTTGCTTTTGCATCAGGCAAAAGATAACGCCTGGCTGAATGATCTCAGCGATTTTCTGATCAAATAATGTAGTTCTTTCGATAACATGCGGGACCACCGAATATAAGCCTAAGGGCGCTGCCTCCAACAGTTTCTTGTTGGCTTCGATGTAATTTGCCAACTCAATCCGAAAATCATCCAAAGTAAATTCGCTGAGGTTGACCGATTCGTCAAAATCTTCGAGGTCGAGGATTTCGTCCTTGAGTCTCATTAACTGTTTATCGCGATATTTCAGTTCGTCTTTGATCAAATCCTTGATTTCATCGGTGCTCAAAATATTATCTTCGGCGGTTGCCGTAATATCAACTAACGCCATGCGGGCTTCGACACGGTATTTGAGTTTGATATACTTCTCAAGGTCTTTGGTCGGCCAGAAATTGACCAAAGAGACTTCAGGATTAAGTGAACCGATCCGGTCAATTCTTCCGAATCGTTGAATAATCCGCACCGGATTCCAGTGAATATCGTAATTGATCAGATAATCGCAATCCTGTAAGTTTTGTCCTTCGGAAATACAATCGGTCGCAATCAGGATGTCAATTTCGCCTTCCTGTGGCATACCTTTCATCTGGTTGCGTTTCTTGGAAATCGGTGAGAAGTTCGCCAGAATCCAGGCATAATCGGTTCTACCGGTAAATCCTTTCGGTGCGAATGTCGTCGTACAGCCGCCGGAACCACCGGTCACTAAAGCAATATGCACGTTGAGATCATTTTCCGCCCAATTCTTGATTTCGTTGTATAGGTATTTGGCGGTGTCAGCAAAAGCGGTAAATATGAGTACTTTCTTGTTCACTTTTCCCTGACTGTTTTTCGTCGGATGGTTGACTTTCTTCTTAATTAGGGATTTAAGATCTTTTAGTTTGGCATCTTTGTTCGGTGATACGAGGACGGCAGAGTTGTAGAGAACGCTCAACTGATCTTTATCTTTTTTCAGGTCGGTCAGCCATCTGTCCAAATCTAAATGTTCGAGTTTGAACGTGACTTTTTTACCAACTTCAAAAGCATCTTTCAATTCTTCATCTTCATCGGTTGGTATTTCCGTTTCGGAGTTATCAAATTCCACCGGCTTATTTTTTAATTGCTGAAATTGGTCGATTTTCTTTTCCAGGTCTTCGATCTTTTCGATGGTACGACCAATGGTGATTTCGAACGATTCTATCGAACTCTCTAACCGTTTCATGAAATTGATTTTCATCATCCCGATTAAAAAACTTTCACGATCGCGCTGGGTGAATTGGGTAAATCCGGACGTTCGGGCTTTTTCCTCATAATGAGACACCCATTCGGACAAAATGTATTTCGATGGATTGAATAGAGACAGGGCATATTTCTCTATTTCATCATTGACCTTGTCGTATGATAAAAACCTGCCTGATAAGTCTATCTCAGAAAAGATGGATTCCGGTTTAGAGCGTTTTGGGAAACCACCGATTTTGTCGATCTCTCCCTGGTAGTAACGATGGATATGTTTACGGGAGCGAGCAATCGTAAGTTCATCCAATAATCGGAAAAACGCGGAATCTAGTTCATTTAGCAAATCGCGGGAGGTTCTTTGTTCCTTTACACGTTTTGCCGCCCATTCGGTGAATTTCATTTGCGCGACTCTTAGAGTCTCCTTGATGCTGGGAATCCCCATAGACTCCGACGCGGCAAAGGCATTATCTTTATCTTCGGTAATGAATGAAATCTGATTCCGGAGATCGCTCAGCGTGTTGTTGACGGGCGTTGCGGAAAGCATCAGCACTTTTGTATGGACACCGGATTTAAGAATATCCTGCATCAATCTTTCATAGCGACTACGCCGAACGACATTCCCGTATTCGTCTCGTTTGCCTTTGATGTTGTTTCTGAAATTATGCGATTCGTCAATGACGACGAGATCAAAAACACCCCATTGGAAATTCGCCAGATCGATGTCGCCGGAGTGACCGTTTTCCCTGCTCAAATCGGTATGACAAAGAACCGAATATCCGAACCGGTCTTTGAGAAACGGATTAAGAGAACTCGCATTGTGCGCCTGATAAACCGTCCAATTATCCTTTAGTTTCTTCGGACAAAGCACCAGTACCCGCTCATTATGCAACTCAAAATACTTGATAATTGCCAGCGCTTCGAACGTTTTTCCGAGTCCAACGCTATCTGCGATAATACAACCGCGGTGCTTATTGATCTTGTTAATTGCGCCTTTGACGGCGTCTTTCTGAAAATCGAAGAGAATCTTCCAGATTTCGGTCTCGGTTAGGAGATGCTGTTCGGCCAGCAATCCGCCTTTAGTTTGGTCTTCAAGGAATTCCTTGAATATATGGTAGAGCGTTTTAAAGTAGAGAAATTCGGGCGGTTGGTCTAAGTAAAGTTGTTCAAGGTACTGTAGTACTTCTTTTTTAACATCTTCGACTAGAGTTTCATCATTCCAAATCTCAAAAAACCAGTTTTTTAAATCCTTCCGGTCTCTGTCACTATCGACGACCATATTTAACTCGATGTTTGAGGAAGTGGCAACACCTAACCCTCTTTGGGTGAAATTTGAACTTCCCATCAGCCCCACTTCCACACCGTTATTTTCGATGTGGTACAGTTTACCGTGCATCAGATTGGTCTGTTTAATCGAGCGGATGTCAACTTTTTTCTGAATCCATTCAGCGCACTCTTTAGCAACCTGACTTTGACGCATCCGGTTCGAAAGAGTGATTCCATCATCTTCAATTTTGAATGTCTTTTTATCGGTTTTACTCGGATCCAGTGCCTTGACGAATTTTGGTTCGCCGAATAGAAAGTTCAGTTTTTCGATTCCATCGAGAGAATTTTTCAATGTCTCATAGGCATAGATCGTAAAATATGCCGAGACGATATTCACCTTAGAATTCGCTTTTAAATTTTCCAGAAGAAAATCCGCTACGCTACCACGATTGCGATTGTCACGAATGGAAGAGTCTATAACCATTCAAAATCCCCTTAGGTTTTTTATGATTTTTCAAAGATTGCCGAGAATGATCACAGTACGCACTTATTGTAACTTATTTTCCAACATTAAACAAGCAGATTTTCACCACTTGAACAGGCGCAGGCGGCAGGTAGAAGACGAAAGAGTAAAAAAACCATACCGCCCGGCGACCTCCTTAAGCAGGGGCAGCTCGGTCGAAAGGGCTTTGACCGTAGCCGGGACGTCCTTGCCGATTCCGAACTCTTTCTGCGTGACCTTGTCGCCGTAGAAAGCCGACTGGGCCGCCGCCCGCAACTTACGGATGACGTCCTGCGAAGCCAGGACCTGGACACCCTGGCTTTCGGACAATTCCGATTTCCGGTTCTTGGCCTCGCCATAGGCCGTATTTTCCGTTCGGAGGGTTCCGATTTGTCCTTCAAACTGGGTCAGATATTCCGCACTGATTCCGGCGGTTCCCAATTCCTTCGCATACTTCCGGGCCGTGGCCAATCTGATCCCGGCGTCCTGCAATAATTCATCCACGCTTTGAGACATAAGTCCTCCTTTGTTTTACCCTCCCGCCGGTTATTTCCGGCCGGGAGGATGTTTCAACTTCTTAGAATATTTTTTTGTCTCGTTCATTTGTCAACTTGCATCCGTTGATAGTTTTTTACCACCTTAAAGCGGTTGATTTCCACCCGTAAGCAAAATGAATCTATCCGCAGACAATTTATTACCACCCGCGACTAATTTGGAACCATCCCAGAGCAATTTATAACCACCCTTTAGCCGTTTGGAACCGCCTGCGGGCAAAATATTTACACCTTTTTGTTATTGGGAAACATCTGTGAGTAATTTGGCGCAACCCTACACTAATTTATTTCCGCCCTTTTGTCGTTGGGCGCAAACTTTTTGCAATTTGGAAACGCCCTGGAGTCGTTTGTAACCACCTAAGAACAATTTATCCCGGCCTTACCCCAATTTATTTCCGCCCGCGGCCAAATATTTTCCGGATGAATGCAAAACAGAGCCGCCCGGGCGAAAAACCCTGAAGCCATTGACCGGATTATAAACGCTCCGCTAAAATTGTCCGCCGGAAAAAACGGTTGCGAAAAGACCCTCGCTTGTCAAAGAGCAAAAGACTCAAAATACGCACCGGACTTTCATATTTATAATGTTACGTTATCCCGACCGGCCTTAATTTATTCACAGGCGCGGGGTATGCAATAAAATATTTGTCGGTTTCGGCCGCATTTGAATTTTCCGGGTCGTTTATGGGCGCCGCTTGAAAATTCCCCCCGTTTCCTGTTTGCAATTAACCTCCAGTTGTTCTATATTTGCCGGTTAATTATGATAGACATCGAAAAAACAGATAAAATTATGTCCTCTAAAACCGATAAGGTAGATTTCAGCAAAAATCTCTCACGTCATGAGAAGGAAATGGGCATCCAGATTTCCGAGATGGAAAAGTACAAATGGATATGTAGTAAGGATCAGGGACGTGACGTCGGTAAAATGGCTTAT
>Ga0208940_1003804_pt1 | contig 12393 bp, 8 predicted proteins | sample AD_JPNNA6_MetaG_FD_184445 | JGI IMG/M metagenome (GOLD analysis project Ga0208940, IMG submission 184445) | Active sludge microbial communities of municipal wastewater-treating anaerobic digesters from Japan - AD_JPNNA6_MetaG (SPAdes) (version 2) | ecosystem: Engineered > Bioreactor > Anaerobic >... | reverse complement strand
CGTCCCCGTGACCGCGACTGTCATATGTCGCGACGCGCGCTCGAGCAACGTACTGACGCGCTCGGGAGTGATGGCCGCCGGCGTCGCGCCGGCGTCGGGCTCGTCCGCATGGCGCCCGTCACCGGCGTCGGCCAGCGTGGCGCCGTCCAGCTTGTACAGGTGCGCCGTGTCGTCGGCGAACGTGTAGGTCCATACGGTGCCGGCCGCGCCGTCGGCCACGACCACGCGGTCGCCGCCCGCGCCCTGCGCCTCCAAGCGCAGCTTGCCGTCCTGCGCCCAGAAGCGCCCCGAGCCGCTGGTGAGGAGCGGCGACCCGGCCGCCAGGCCGGCCTCGTCCGGCGCCGCCGGCAAGGCGCCGAAGAGCTCGTTGGTCCACTCGATGTCGCCGCTGACCGCCTGCGGCGCCCGCGACGCATCGCCCATTCGGGCGATGAGCTCGGGCGCCGTCACGCCGGGCAGAGGACTCCCCTCGTCGGCGCCGGCCACGGCGACGAGGACACCGCCGAGCGTGGTCAGCACCGCGACGGCCAGGATGATCAGGAAGAGTTTGCCGCGCATGAGATCGCTCCTCTTTGCGTCCGCGCGCTTCTCACCTTATGCCGCATGCGCGGACAAATCGAACCTGCGCCGACGCAATGCCGTGCGGCCGCCGCTCGTCCCCAGGCGCGGCGCCGTGCAGCCGCCGGCGCCTCGCATCACGACGGGCCCGCGGCAGGCCCGCCCGGGCCGCTCAGGGCAGCGTCTGCACATACCTGGTCCACCCGGCGACGAACCCGCCCCACGTCACGCCGAGCGCGTCCCGGGTGGCGACACGCAGCCCGTCCGGCGTGAGGTCCGAGTCGGCGACGGCGGTCATCCAGCGCTTGAGCCCCTTCGATCCCCACTCGTCGACGACGTAGAGGACGACGGACCCCGCCTCCAGGTAGGCGAGCTGGACCTTCTGCTCCGAGTTTCCGCTCCAGAGGCTCCCCATGGCGATCGCACTCGTGAGCGGCAGACGCTCGTTCCCGCTGGCGAGCTCGTCGCGCAGGAGGTCGTATGAACGCCCGCCCTCGACCGCGACGGCCAGCCCTTCGGCGAGGAACATGGGGTCGTTCGCGGTGTCGGCGAACCAGTGGACGGTGAACGCGTGCGTGAACTCGTGAGCGAGCAGACGCGGGGCCCAGGTCTGCCAGTCGTGCTGTTCGAGAAGCGCGGGAGCGAGGATGTCGACGTCGCGCGGCCACCAGAGCGCGCCGGAGGCGCGCTCGACGGGGGCCGAGAAGAACTCGAAGCGCTCGTCGCCCGGCCCGCCGCCGAGAGCATCGCGCAGCTGGCTTCGCGAGGCATAGAGGAAGACGAGGACGGGCCGGGACGGCGCGATGCCGAACGCACGCAGGCGAGCGGCCGCGTCGTCGGCGGCCGCGACCAGGTCCTTGGCGAGGTCCTTGTCCTTGGGCTCCGTGAGGACGACGCAGGCCTCGTCCCTGACCACCGTCGGCCTGTCGTAGGCCATGAAGTACTGGTCGCGAACGGCCGCGGGCGTCACGTCGGCGCTGACGACGACGCGCCCGCCGAACCTCGACAGCTCGAGCACGCGCTCGGCGACGAGGCGATCGTCGGGCCCGACACCCGCGACCGCGCCGACAAGACGGACGTCGAAGCGCGCCGGTCGTGACGGGATGGCCTCGACGGAGGCGGCGAGCGCCGTCCACGGCAACCCGGACAGCGTGTCGAACAGGTCGTCGACGGCGTCGGCGGCCGCGTCGCCCGACGCCGGCAGCGCAGCCCGCCAGGCGTCGCCGTCGCCGCTCCGCAGGGCGGCGACGGCGCGGTCCATGGCGGCCTGCGCCTCGGCGCGGGTCGCCGGCCGCGAGGCCGCCACCGGGGCCCCGGAGTGGCCGTCCTCCTGGAAGGCGAGCGGCAGCGCGACCGCCAGAACGATGAGGACGCCGAGGCCGGCCAGCAGCGCGGACGCGGCGACAAGCGCGGCATGGGCGATGCTTCCGCTGCGCGTTCGAGAACGCATCCTTAGCCCTCTCGTCATCGTTCCGCCAGGGTCCGCCGTAGCCCATCAGCAACGAGACGGTGGACGGAGGGCGCCGGCGGCCGCCCCTGCGGGCGGCCGCCGGCGCCCTCCAAGGGCATTGTACCGCCGCGCACGGGCGCGCTTTCGAGCTCCGCGGAGGACCGCGCAGTTGGCGGCATCCCGGCGCACGTGTACCATCGCGGAGCGATGGGCTCCGGTTCTTCCAGGGACAAGCCGTACACGACGTATCGGGTGGGCTCGGACGAGCCGCTCGGGGTTGAGCGCTGCGGCACGGCCACGGGCGGCGCAGACCGGGGCGGCGCAGACCGGGGCGGCGGGGCGGCCGGCGGCCGCCCTCGGCGCCGCCCGCCCCGCCGGGACCGCGGGCGGCGCCTCGCCCTGATCGCGGCGGCCGTCCTCGTCGCCCTCGTCGCCGTCGCCGGGCTCACCGTCTCGGGAGCGCTGCCGTGGTCCCATGGCGACCAGGTGGCCGGCAAGAGCGGGAGGACGACGGCTCAGGGCGCGGCCGCGGCGTCTCCGCCGGCCGCGGCGACGCCGTCGTCCTCGCTCGCCGCGGCAGCATCATCGTCGTCATCGTTCGCCACTGCGACACCGACACCCACAGCCACCAGCGTCACGATCGTCGCCGGCGGCGACGTCATCGGCGACCGCTCCATCCGCACGATCATCGCGAACCAGGGCGGCGAGGCCGTCTTCAAGGGCATCACCGGCATCCTCACCAGGGCCGACCTCGCCTTCGTCAACCTCGAGACGCCGCTCACCACCAGCGGCGATCCGCAGTACTGGAAGGACGTCGTCTTCAAGGGCGACCCGCGTCTCGCCGAGGCGATGGCCGACTCGGGCGTCGACGTCGTGACCATGGCCAACAACCATGCCGGCGACCAAGGCGACAGCGGCCTCACGGACAGCCTCCGCCACCTGCGCAGGGCCGGACTGAAGGTCTGCGGCGCCGGAAGCGACCTCGCCACGGCCCGCCTGCCACGCTTCTTCACCGTCGATGGCGTGCGCGTCGCCTTTCTCGGCTTCACCGACGTATTGCCGGTCGGTTTCCCGGCGACGTCGTCGAGCCCGGGCACGTCGCCGGGCCGCTCCGACGTCGCCGCCGTCAAGCAGGCCGTCCGCGACGCCGCCAAGAAGGCCGACTACGTCGTCGTCGGCTGGCACTGGAACTACGAGCTCACGACGGCGCCGAGCTCCCTCGAGGCGGCCGAGGGCAAGGCCGTCATCGACGCCGGCGCCGACCTCGTCATCGGCCACCACCCCCACGTCCTTCAGGGCGTCCAGGCCTACCATGGCGGTCTCATCGCCTGGAGCACCGGCAACCTCGTCTTCGACCACCAGAGCGGCCCGTGCGCCGAGACCATGCTCGTCCGCGCGCGACTCTCGAAGACACGCATCGCCGTCGACCTCATCCCGCTGACCATCGCCTACGACGGCCGCCCGAAGCGCACCTACGGCGGCGCCGCGAGAATCCTCGGCCGGGTCAAGTCCTACTCGGCGGACCTCGGCACCAAGGTCACGATCGCCGACGACACCGGTCACGTCGTCGTGAAGCGCTGATGCGCCCCGAGCTCATCCACATCGGCGACTTCACCCTCTACAGCTTCGGCCTCATGGCCGCGCTGGCGCTCATCGTGCCGGGCATCGCCGTCGTCTACCCTCTTCTGCGCCGCCGCGGCGTCGTCCCGGACTTCGCCTTCGAGCTCATCTTCGCCGCCGGCATCGGCGGTTTCTTCGGCGCCCGCCTCTACTACATGGCCGAGCACTGGAGCACGGTCCGCGAAGACGTCTGGGGGGCGCTCACCTCGGGCTATGGCTTCACCTGGTACGGCGGCCTTATGGGCGGCTTCGTCGCCGTCGTCCTCTGGTGCCTCGTCCGCAAGGTACCGACGGGGATCGTCGCCAACGCCATGGGCCCGGCGGTCGCGCTCGGCTACGCGATCGGACGCGTGGGCTGCCAGCTCGCCGGCGACGGCGACTACGGCACCCCCAGCGACCTGCCGTGGGCGATGGGCTACCCGAACGGGACGGTGCCGACGCCGCCCGGGGTCAGGGTCCACCCCACGCCCATCTACGAGATCATCATGATGGTGCCCATCATCTGGGTGCTCTGGCGCCTGGCGAAGAAGGACCGGTCAGGGTGGTGGACGTTCGGCTGGATGCTCGTCCTGACCGGGATAGAGCGCTTCGTCGTCGAGTTCGTGCGGCGCAACGAGGAGATCGCGCTCGGACTCACCCAGCCACAGTGGGTAGCGATCGCCAGCGTCGTCATCGGGACTGGGCTTGTGTTGCTGTTCCGAGGACGGCCGGCCGAGCGTATCGTCGGTGCTCAGCGCCGATCCTGACGCCCCGCATTCGGAGGTGGCTACACCTTCAGCGCGGTCGCCCGGCCGTAGCTGTCGCACCGCCCCGAACGGCTGTGCTCAGCACACGCCGGCCACCTGTCACTCGATCCAGGCGGCGGCGAGACGTGTCACTTGTCGCCGCCGCGTACACAAGTGCCGCTTGCCGTGCAGACCAGGACCGGCTCGGGGAGCAGCTCGGCAGCGGAGTCGCAGACATCTGGGCGCGCAGTGATCACTTTGCGCGCCTCGAACTTCATCTTGCGCGACCGGTTCCCGACAGCGACGATCTCGCCGGTCGCTTCGATGTAGTCCCCGGCGCGCACCGGAGCAAGGAACGTCACCTCGTCGTACGCGGCGAACAGACCTTCGTCGCCGTCTATCTCGACGAGGAGCTCTGTGGCGACATCTCCGAACAACTGGAGCAGGCGGGCCCCGTCGACAAGGTTGCCACCATAGTGGGCGTCCTGTGAGCTCATGCGCACTCTGATCATCGATCTGTATGTCACGGTACGTCCTTTGGGTCGGTTTCCGCCATGGGCGGGCCGGATGGTGGCTCGCGGTCGTGAGGCACGCTCTGCGTCGATGATTCTAGCAGCATGCCGCCGTAGCCCCCGCCTCCAGGTAGTCCCGTTTCGAGTGACCCTTCGAGGGGGCCAGCGCAGGCGCATGGTGACCCCTTAGGGTCCTCACGAGGTCTCCGGCGCGGCCGGGACCAGGTAGATGGCGCAGGGCGAGCCCTCGAGCAGGGCGCGCACGACCGGGGCGCGGTCCTCGGCGAGCGTACCGCGCCACGAGACGACCACGAGCTCGGCGTCGAGGTCGCGGATCTCGCGGAGGATCGCCGTCGGCGGGTCGCCGACGCGCACCGAGACGCGGTGCCGCCCTCCCTCGACGCACTGCGAGAAGCGCATCGTGAACTCCTCCTGCCAGGCCTTCCATTCGTAGTGCTCCTGGTCCATGAGGCGCGGCGCCGGCAGACTGCCAGGTTCGAGGGGCGCGTCGCTCGTCACGACGTGGAGCATGACGATCTCGCGCCCGCGGGCGCAGAAGGCGTCGTCGGCGTGCTTCATGGCGACCGAGGCCGACGGGCTGCCCTCGAGGGGGACGACGATGCGGCGCAGGCGCTCGACGGGACGGACGCCCGGCCGCACGACGAGCATCGGCACGTCGAGGGCGCCCAGCAGAGCGAGGGCCACGCCGCCGATGCCGGGGGCGGGCCGGGCGCGGGCGCCGAAGGCGACCGCGTCGGCGCCCGCCGCGACGAGACGCTCGATCTCGGCCACCGGCGCGCCCTCGGTCTCGATCAACTCGACGTCGGTGAGATCGATACCGTCGAGCGCGTCCGTGCCTGCGCCTCGAGGATCACGAACGTGCACGGCGCGCAGCGACCAATCCGCGGCGGCGGCCACGCCGCGGGCGACGGCGAGCAGCTCGCCGTCGGTCGGGCCGCCGCCCAGGGCGACCAGCAGGTTCACGCCTTGTCCTTGCGCCACGGACCTTCCTCCTCACGCCGGAATAGGTGTCGCCCCGCCACCAGCGTCCGCTCCCGTCCGTCCAGCACGACACGGACGGGCGCGTTCTCGACTGTTATACCCAGGCGCTCGGCGGCGCGGGCGCCCCGACCCTGACGCCGCACCTCGATCTCCAGTCTCGCGCCGCGGAAACAGAGGGGCACACTGAATCGGTGCCAGCGCGGCGGCAACGCCGGGTCGACGACCAGCGACTCGCCCACCCGGCGGATGCCGCCGAACCCCATCACTGCGGCCTGCCAGAGGCCGCCCATGGCGGCCATATGCAGGCCGCGGGCGGCGTTGCCCATGTTGTCGGCGAGGTCGATCGCGGCCGCCATGGCGAAGTCCGCGAGGGCCGTGTCCATGTCGCCCAAGCGGGCCGCCACCGCCGCGTAGATGCTCGGCGAGAGGGAGGAGCCGTGGCAGGTGATCGGCTCGTAGTACTCGTAGTTCGCGCGCATCACCTCGCGCGGCAACTCGTCGGCGAGCACGTGGCAGAGCATCACCGTGTCCGCCTGCTTGATGACCTTCGAGCGCAGCGTCACCTCGCGGCCGAGGAGGACGTCCGCGGCCATCGGTCGCGGGCGCAGCTTCTCGATGGGGACCTCGTCCATCTGATGGAACCCCGCGAACTGCTCGTAGATGAGGGTCTTGGGGTCGAAGCCGTCCACCAGGGTGTCGGCAACCTGCGTCCACTGGGCGAGCTCGCGGTCCCGCAGGGCGAGGCGGGCGCGCAGGGCCCTCGCCCGCTTCGGGTCGGCGCCTTCCAGCCACACGAGCGCCTCCGCCGCGCGGCGGATGTTCCAGCGCGCGAGGACGTTCGTGTAGGCGTTGTCGTCGACGCCCTCGTGGTATTCGTCGGGGCCGACGACGGTGCGGATATGGTAGCGGCCGTCGGCGTCGCGGCTGGCGCGCGAGGCCCAGAAGCGGGCCGTTTCGAGCAGGAGCTCGACGCCCATCGTCGCCATGAAGTCGTCGTCGGCCGTCCCCTTCCAGTACTGCCAGACCGCCCAGGCGACGTCGGCGGAGATGTGGTGCTCCATGAGGCCAGAGAGGATCGGCACTATCTCCCCGTCGGGACCGAAGCCGTAGGGCGGCGTCACCTCGACGCCCTTGTCGGCTGACTCCCAGGGAAAGAGCGCCCCGCGGTGCCCGAACAGGCGCGCCTTCTCGCGCGCCCCGTCGAGGTTGTGGTACCGGTACGCAAGCAGCGTGCGCGCCGTCTGAGGGTGCGAGTAGACGAAGAACGGCAGGACGAAGACCTCGGTGTCCCAGAAGACGTGCAGGAAGTAAGACAAGCCGCCGAGGCCCCGGGCGCCGATCGACACGCGCTCGTTCGTCGGGTGCCCCGTTGAGATGAGATGGAAGATCGAGAAGCGCAGGGCACGCTGCGCTTCGTGGTCACCATCGACGACGAGGTCGGCGTCGCGCCAGCGCTGGATCCACGCCGCGCTATGGCGCGCGAGGAGCTCGTCGTAGCCGAGCTCTTCCGCGCGCCGCAACGCGCGGCGCGCGACATCCGGCGACGGCGCCCGCGTCCGCGCCGCGGCGATGGCCGCGAAGCGGTCGACGGTCGCCGGCTCGCCGGGCTCGAGGCGACCGCCGATCACGTCGCGGCCCTGCTGCACACGACGCGCGATCGGAGAACCCGCCGCCGGTCGCGTCGTCACGGCCAGCGCGTGGCCGCCGCCGTTCCTTCCCTGGGACACGGCGATGAAGCCCGGCGCGTCTCCCAACGCCTCGAACCTCGTCTCGCGTGTGGGTCCGCCGGCGTGGCTCACTCCCACGAGGCCCTCCCAGACGAGTCGCCCGCCGGAGTCCTCCGGCACGGCTTCGGCGCGGATGGCCATGACGCTGCGATCGTCCATCGAGGCGAAGCGCGCCGTACGCACACTGAAGGTACGACCGGCAACGTCCCGCTGTCGCCAGAACCGGTAGACCACGCCGTGGCGCATATCGAGCACGCGTTCGTGGTCGAGCAGCTCCCCGTTCGTCACCGCGAGACGCATGTCGCCCATCGTGAGACGCAGTCCGAGCCAGTCGGGTGCCGGCACCGGCTTGCGGATGCGTGGTTCGCTGGTGTCGTCGCCGAAGACGCCGGCGACGAGGGTGGCCGGCGTCGAGACGGCCGAGCCTTCCTCGAGCGCGCCGCGCGTGCCTGTCGCGCCGTTGGCGACCGTCAGCCAGGTCTCCACCTCGCGCTCGCGGAACGGGTCGAAGCCGTGCACCTCGAAGCGCCAAGCCGGATCGGCCACAGGCTGTGGAAAGCGCTCGCGGGCGACCCGGGCGCGACGGGCGATCTGTTCCTCGAGGACTTCGAGAAGGCCGTCGACGCCGCCCTCAAGCCGGAGGACACCTGGAGGCAGGCCGCCGCGCCGGGGACCGATCGCGACCACCGTGGCGCGCCCTGCTTCCGGCACGGCACGCGACAGATCCGCCGCCAGACGTTCGAGGACCCCATCCACACTCGCTACCACGACGAGGAGTTCTTCCGGGCGACGGCCGCGCCCCTGCACAAGGTCGGTGTGAACGCGGCGCAACGCATCCGCCATGTCCGTGAGGCCGATCTCGACCCTCGAGGGAGCGACGCGGACGCCCACGCCGGGAAGACCTGCATCGCGCGCGGCCTCGACGGCCCATGCCGTGACCTCGGCCTCGCTGGGCAGCCCTCCCTCATCAAGCACCGCCGGCGCGGTCTGCGGGCCCCCGCTCACGGTCCCGGCGCGGGACCTCGCGCGCAGGACGACGGCGCGGCGATCGGGCGAGGCGGCGGCCAGGTCGGCGGCGGCGCCGGCGGCGGCCAGCCGGGCGCGCAGCGCCTCGGCCGCCGTGCTCAGCGCCGCCGCCTCTTCGGCCGCCGCCTGCCGCCGCTGGAGCAGTCGCGGACCAGTCGGGCCGACCACGTACACCTCGGCTCCCTGTGACGGCATGAGGAAGAGACGGCCCTCGACCGGAGGCCGGGCGCGCAAGAGACCGTCGACGACGGCGACGTCCTCGTCGGCCAGCAGGACGACATCGACGCCGAGCGCGGTCAGGCGCTCGATCGCACTGCAGAGCCCCGCCGCGCCGAGGGCGCGCGCCACCTCCTCGCCGACGAGACCGCCGCTCGCATCGCTCGTCGCCGCTCTCCAGTCGACGATGATGACGGCGAAGTCGCGGGCGAGCGCGTCGGCGCCGCCGGCCGCTTCCCGCTGCTCGCCGGCGGCGCGCGGCGTACGCTCTCGCGCCGCAGCGCTCCCAGGGTCTCTTTCGTCCGCCTCCGCCATGCCTCTCCGCACGATGCTACACGGTAGACTAACCGAGCCGACGAGTCGAAAGAGGAGTTGCGAGATGACACACTTCGACGTCGCTTGGGTGCGCGGACAGTTCCCCGCCTTGTCGCGGACCATCGATGGTCAGCCGGTCGCCTACCTCGACGGCCCGGGTGGCACGCAGACCCCGCAGGGCGTCCTCGACGCCGTGCGCGAGTACCTCGTCGAGCACAACAGCAACACACACGGCTTCTTCGCCACGACCGAAGAGACCGACCAGATCATCCTCGCCGCTCGCGCCGCTATGGCGGACATGTTCGGCTGCCTGCCGGAGGAGGTCTCGTTCGGAGCCAACATGACGACGCTGTGCTTCATGTTGGCCCAATCGCTCGCCTCCAGCCTCTCGCCCGGCGACCAGGTGCTCATCACCGAGATCGACCACGAAGGGAACCGCGGGCCCTGGCTGCGCCTCGCCGAGCGGGGCGTCCTCGTCCGTGAGGTCCCCGTCCACACCTCGACGTGCACCCTCGACCTCGAGGCGCTCGAGCGCATGGCGCACGAGGGACGCACCAAGGTCATCGCCGTCAACTACGCCTCGAACGCGGTCGGCACCATCACCGACGTGAAGCGCGTGGCGGCGATCGCCCGTCGCATCGGCGCCCTTTCCGTCGTCGACGCCGTGCACTACGCCCTCCACGGGCCGATCGACGTGGCGGACATCGGCTGCGACGTGCTGCTCTGTTCGGCCTACAAGTTCTTCGGCCCGCACATCGGCGTCATGTACGTGCGCCACGAGGCGGCCGAGCATATCGACGCCCTGCGCCTGCGCACCCAGGCGCCGACGCCGCCCGACAAGTTCGAGACCGGGACCTTGAACCACGAGGGCATCGCTGGGACCATCGCCGCCGTCGACTTCATCGCCGAGATGGGCCGCCGGCACCTCGACCTCGTGGCGGCCGGCCTTCCCGAAGGCCTGACCGGCCGGCGCCGCGAGGTCGTCGCCGGCATGCTCGCCAACGAGGCCTACGAACAACCGCTGGCGCGCTACCTCGTGACCGAGCTGGACGAGATCGACGGGGTCACGCTCTACGGGCCGCCCGCCGGACACCCCCGTACGTCCACCGTGTCGTTCACTCTGGACGGCTACACGGCCATGGAGGTGGCGCGCATCCTGGGCGAACGTGGTCTGTTCGTGTGGGACGGCCACTTCTACGCCATACGCCTCGTCGAACGGCTCGGGCTGATCGACAGCGGCGGGCTGGTGCGCGTCGGGCTTTGCCCCTACACGACGAAGGAAGAGCTGGACCGGCTTCTCGAGGCGGTGCACAGCCTCGCCTCCGCGGTGCGCTGACATGGCGGACGCCATCCGGCACGCGGACAGGGCGCGATGCGACCACGCACGCGGGCGACGCGCTGCCGGCCTGGAGCGACGCGATGCGGGACGCGAGCGACATGGTCGCGGACGGAGGAAGACGCGATGAGCGCCGACCTGCGCACCGTCAAGCTCTGCCTGCTCGGCTTCGGCGCCGTCGCCCGCGGGTTCTGCGACCTGCTCGAGCGGCAGCAAGACGCTCTCGGCCGGAAGCACGGCCTGCGCGTCCTGATCACCGGGGCCGGGACGCGACGCGGCAGCCTGCTGGCGCCGGAGGGCGTGACGGCGGGCGCGGCGTTGGCAGCGGCGCCCAAAGGGGCGCCGCTGCCCGAGCCGCCGCGCCCGCCCCGCGACCTCCTCACCGCCTCCGGCGCCGACGTCCTCGTCGAGCTCACCGTCATGGAAGAGGACTACGCCCCCGCGGCTACCGGCCACATCGAGACCGCGTTCGACCTCGGCATGGACGTCGTCACCGCGAACAAAGGCCCCATCGCCTGGAACTGGCGCCGGATCGCGGCCAAGGCGGCGGCCACCGGACGCCGCATCCGCTTCGAAAGCACGGTGATGGACGGCTTGCCCGTCTTCAGCCTGCTCGAGTTCACGCTCGTCGACTGTCGCCTGCTCGGCTTCGACGCCGTCTTCAACAGCACGACCAACTTCATCATCGACGCGATGGCGCACGGAGCCCCGTTCGACACGGCCTTGAAGCACACCCAAGATGAAGGGTTCGCCGAAGCCGACCCGAGCCACGACATCGACGGCTGGGACGCGGCCTGCAAGGCGGCGGCGCTGGCCAACGTGGCGATGGACGCCGGCATCACACCCGCCGACGTCGAGAAGCAGAGTCTGCGCGACGTGCCCCTGGAGCGCATCCGACGGGCGTACGCCGAGGGCAAGCGGCTGCGCCTCGTGACGAGCGTCTGGCGCGACGGCGGCGTGGATGATGACGGGACCGCAGACATGGACGGCGGCGCGGACGGGGCCGGGCGGGCGGCCGCGAGCGGCCGCCCGCCCGGCCCCGTCCGCGCCCGCGTGCGTGCCGCCGAACTCGACATCGACCATCCGCTCGCCCCGCTCGGGGAGGAGTCGCTCGGTGTCGTCCTGCACACCGACCTCATGGGCGACGTCGTCGTCGCCGAACTCGGCGCTCTCGTCCCCCAGACGGCCTACGGCGTTTACGCCGACCTGCTGCACCTGTGCCGGACGACCTGAAGACGCCGCCCGGCAAGGGCCGGCCGGTGGGCCCCGGGGGGATCCCCGATCGCTTGGAAGGCGCGGCCTCAGCCTCGCGACCCGCTTCGCCCGCCCCGTCGGCCCCAACCGCGTCTTCGCTTCATGCCGCATCGCTCGCGCCGGCCTCCCCGCTCCCTCCGGCCCCGCCGCTGCCGGCGGCCCTCGAGAGCCCCGGCGGACCCGACTGGCGCCGGCCGCTCCTGGTCGCTCTCCTCGTCCTCATGGTGGGTGCGGCCCTCGGCGCCGCGGCGTTCGCCGCCGAGCAGCGCGCCTTCGTCTGGCGCCCCGCCGTCGAGGCCCGGGCGAGCGGCGGCTGGACCGTCACGGGCTCCGCCGGCCTGCGCCCGTCGTCGCCTGCCTTGGCCGCCGACCACCTCGTGTGGAGCCAAGGCGCCCGTACGTGCGTCCTGGACCTCGAGAGCGGCGACACGCACGTGGTCGGCGCCGCGGCGCCGGGCAGCTCCGTCTGGCCCAGCGCCGCCGGTGACCGCTACGTGGCATGGATCGAGGTCCCCCGCGGCAGCGGCGCCGGTTCGCTTTGGGTCTACGACCTCGACGGGGGACGACGACAACGCTTCGCCGTCGGCCGCGCGGCGGCCAGTCCCGCCGTGTGCGACGACCTCGTAGCCTGGTACGGACGGTCGCCGGACGG
>Ga0208940_1003796_pt1 | contig 12420 bp, 10 predicted proteins | sample AD_JPNNA6_MetaG_FD_184445 | JGI IMG/M metagenome (GOLD analysis project Ga0208940, IMG submission 184445) | Active sludge microbial communities of municipal wastewater-treating anaerobic digesters from Japan - AD_JPNNA6_MetaG (SPAdes) (version 2) | ecosystem: Engineered > Bioreactor > Anaerobic... | reverse complement strand
CCGATTTCTATTATACTTTGCTTGATTCAATGCAAACGGCATATTATAATGCTTCTGTGATAACTTTTTTGCCGGGTGATTTTCCTCAAAGGTCTGACCTTTTACTAAAGGAAATGGATAAACATAAGTTGGATGTTTTGCTTTATGATATGGCATTTACGGAAGGAAGTAAAAATCCGGAATACGGTTCAGAAGCATTTTCCATTGCTAACTACTGGCGTTTTGAAGCAGAATATGATTCCACTTTTAGAGAAAATCTGCTGGATGATATGTATTTTTATAACAATTCCTACACTACAGGCACTCCTGTTTTTAATGAGCTTGCTTCCGGAAAATACCTTTTGCAATTAAAAAACGGACAGCCAGGTTATGCCTTTAACAAACTGGAATTCCGGTGGCAGGAAAAGGGTTATACAAAATATAATATAGGTAATGAATTCAGATTCATACAGCGTGAAATGATTGATGGCAGGAAAGGGGATATTAAAGATAATCCGGCAGGCGATGATACTTTATATATTACTATTGCATTTAAATGTTCAAATATACCTGATGATCCTAATACGGAACTGATGCGATTTTCTTTCAACGGCTTTGATAAGGCAAATAAAGAATGTCAGGTGCGCCATTATAATACTTATAATTCCAGATATGGCACGGTTTCTTATCTTACTGTAGGCGAATATAATAAACTTCCCTTAATCACTAAAGATCAGGAAGGCAATTCTGTTTGGCAACATAAGGAAATTGTGCTTAAAATATCTCTGCAAGACCTTTATTATGCAGGGCTTTTAGATAGCAATATAATATGGAAATATTTGCTGATTAACCTCAATCCTCAGATTTATTGGAACGGGAAAGGCATTTTAGAGCTTGATTATGTGGAGTTTGAAGATACAATGTATAAACGCCAGAAGACAGATACGGAACTGATTGAAGCTGTCAGAAACAGAATGTATAATCTTTGTTCCCGTTATGACAATATAAAGTATTTCTATTTAACCGATGAACCCACTCAAGGACAATTCAGTTCTTTTCGCCGACTGGAAAAAGATATTTTCAAAGACCTTAAAACCTTTGCTCCCAGTTGTTCGGGCTTTTATACCTGCTCCATTTTGCACCGGAAAAATGTTATTAAACCGAACAATATGATGTATGATCATATCGGGTTGTATTCTAAAATAGTGGAGCCCGAATTGATTGCTTTTGATATATATCCTCTCTGGGGATGGATGCAATGGAATAACCCTACAGAAAGAAGAGGAGTTCAAAGACGGCTGGATTATGATATGTTAGACCAATATAAACATTATAAAGAACTCTGTATGAAAACAGGAGCTAAATATATGCCCTGTCCGCAGTCATACGGAGAATGGAATTATACGGATGCCGAAAATGGTTATTGGGCTTTACTTCGTCCTCCCAAATATATGCAGAAATGTTTACAGCTTTTGCCTCTATGCTATGGAGCAGATGGAATTTTAACCTACAGAATTTATAACCGGATTTATGAAGAAAATGTAATGAAACTCGGTTTCCAGGAATTTACTACTATAGATGTTTCGCCCTCGGGAAAAGTAACCTTCCGCCCAGGTTGGGAGGGCTTAAAAGAAGCAAATCAAAAAATAATTTTTTATGCTGATTACCTTGAACCCCGGGAATGGCTTGATGCAGATGCCATTCTAACTACCGGATATAGAAATCCTGAACAACTGAAATCTGTGATGGTAAAGGCAATTGAAGTTCTACCTCAAAAACTTGTGCAAAATGATGTTGATCTTTACGATGGCTATGTGCAATGTGGTCTCTTTAAAGCAGAAGGTAAATATCCCTATTTTATGTTGGTCAACCGCAGAACGGAATATATTTCTATGGTCAATAACCCAACTCGCTCCGATAGTTTGCTGAATGTTCCTCCCGATAAACTGGATGACCATTTTCTGCCAGCACCACCTCAAACTGTTAAATTTAGTATAGATAACAGCGCTAAAGAAATTTTGGGAAAATATGTAGCTCTCTACGATCCATTTTCTGAGGAACTGTTTTATTCGGATTCCAATACACCGGAAATTAGTATTGATCCTGGTGATGGACGCCTACTGCAAATGTGTGCAACCCTGCCCAAAAAAGTAGAAGGGAAAGCGGAAATGAACCATCTGGCTATCTTACAAGGAAATATAACCCTGGAGAAAAAAGCGGATGTAACCGTTAAGTCGGACTGCAAATTGATAATTAAAGATAATAGCAAAATAACGGTGAAAAAAGGTGCCAAACTGAATATCTTCGGTGAAGTTGAAATTGGAGATAATGTCCAAATTCAAGTCCACAAGGGGGGAACGATCTATTTGAATGAAACCGATTGCAAATGGGGGAAGAATTCTAAAATTAGTGGAGAGAAGTAAAAGGGTATCCAAGGTCTAATCGTCGTTATTGGTCCTCACTGCCAAATGTGTTAATAAAAGGTGTGAAAGTTATTTTGGCAGTGAGGACTCCTGACTTGCTAAGGTCAAGAAGTTTGGGGGCAAATTATATCATATCTTGAAGGAAATGTTCTTTGCCATTCCTGCATCCAGAGAAGATAAGAAATATTTATGCATTTTCAATCTGAAAGTAATATTGGAAATTTTCACTATGTTTTAGGTGTTTTCGGTGCTACAAAAAAATCTGCTTAAATCAGCAAAATCTGTATGCTCGTCTTTCCAATCTGTGAAATCCGTGAGATTCCTATTTTATAAAATCTATGAGAGGTAACAAATCGTTTTTACTTGACATAGCCAACTAAATAAAAAATAAGGTATAGAATGGCAAAATTGTTATTATTAAAATTCATCCTGCTTGCCAGCAGATAATAGAGAGGTCTTGAATGTCCGTATTTGATTTTTTTGGAATGATGGCTAATGACATTGCAATTGATTTGGGAACAGCCAATACTTTGGTCTATAAGAAAAATGGTGGAATTGTGATCAACGAACCCTCGGTAGTTGCTGTTTCAACTGACAACAAAAAGATTATTGCTATAGGCAATCCGGCGAAACTTATGCTGGGTAAAAATCCGGATGAGGTGAGAGTTATCAAACCTTTGAAAGATGGTGTAATTGCCGATTTTCAAGTGACAGAACTGATGTTACGCAATCTTATTTTAAGGGCACAAAAGAAACGCCTTTTAGTTCGTCCCCGAGTGATTGTTTGTGTTCCTTCAGGAATAACGGAAGTAGAAAAAAGAGCTGTGCGCGATAGTGCTTTGCATGCTGGTTCGCGTGAAGTTCATTTAATTTCCGAACCTATTGCTGCAGCTATTGGTGCTGACTTACCTATAGATATGGCTTGCGGAAATATGATTATGGATATTGGAGGCGGCACAAGTGAAATTGCCGTTATTTCCTTATCGCATATAGTTGTTCAAAATTCTATCCGGGTAGGTGGGGATAAAATTGATAACGACATTATAAACTATCTTCGGAAAAAAAGTAATCTTTATGTTGGTGTGCAGACCGCAGAAAAAATTAAGACCACAATTGGCAGTGCCTATCCTTTGAAACAGGAATTAACAATGGATGTGCGCGGAAGAGATATTGTATCCGGTTACCCCGTAACGATTAAGATAACTTCTGAAGAAATTCGGGAAGCAATCTCTGAAACAGTAGCTACAATTATTGATGCCATAAAACGCCTCTTTGAAAGAACTGCTCCCGAGCTTTCTGCCGATATTGCTGAACGGGGAATATTTTTAACCGGTGGAGGTGCTCTGTTAAAAGGACTGGATGAAAAAATACGCAAGACAGTTGATTTACCTGTCCATGTTGTTCCTGATGCATTAGAATGCGTTGTTAAAGGTGCTGGAAAGGTTTTGGATGATATAGACCGTTACCGTCAAGTGCTTATTAAAAGAATTGAGGATTGAACCCGAATTTTCCTCTTCAGGATAAGCTTAGTAAAAAGATAATACCCTATTTTAATAGGGATATAAGATGCTGAAGAAGAACCTTGTTCCCCTAATTTTAATAGTCCTTTCGCTGTTAATGCTAATTGGCAGCAATGAAAGTCGCCTTAAAAAAGCCGGCTGGATGGGTAATACGGTTTTCTTTCCGTTTGTAAGGTCTTTGAAAGCAGTGGAAACCAGGCAGGAATTGAAACAGGAGGTTTTTTCCCTGCGTAAAAGATTAGCAGAAACCACTCTGGAAAATTTAGCTCTGCAAAATGAATTGAAGCAGTATACAAGTGCTTTTTCCATAGCTTTTGATATTGGTGAAGCGGATTTGGTGCAGGCAGAAATTATCGGCATTTCAGGTCAATATCAGGAACTTAATCTGATTGTGGATAAAGGAATTGGCTCCGGAATTCAAATTGATGATCCAGTTATTTCTGCTAATGGTATTGTGGGTAAAATAATTCAGGTTTCGTCAGACCATTCTATTGTTCTTCCTTTTTCCAATCCCCGTTTTCAATTGCCTGTAATGGATTCCCGCACTTCCGTCCAGGGAATTTTACAAGCGGATATTAGTGGCTCAATTGCTATGAATTTAATTAAGCTTGGTTCGGATATTGCAGTTGGTGATACAATTGTAACTTCCAATCTTTCGCGTCTTTTTCCCAAATCCTATCCCGTTGGAACAATAAAACGCATTCGGGAATCGCAGGATAATTTATTTATCAGTGCAGATATCAATCCCTTTACTTTGGTGGAAAACCTGGAACATATCTTTATCTTGAAAAAGGCAGTTAAAAATGAGTAAAAGTAAACAAACAGAGCCCATTATCACAATTGGAGGAGTGAAGTTTGAACGCATTCCTGTTAAAACCAAAATCCTAACTCCTCAGGATGATATTGGTGAAGTTATTAAAGAGTATGCCTTGCCTTTAATGCAACCAGGAGATATTTTAACTATCAGTGAAAGCCCTTTGGCTATTACTCAGGGACGTGCTATTCCAGTTGCCGAAATAAAAGTTTCTCCTTTAGCAAAATTGCTTAGTCGCTTTGTTGCCAAAGTTCCTTATGGCATTGGTTTAGGAGCTCCAACCAGTATGCAATGCGCTATTGAAGAAACAGGTGTTCTCAGAATTCTTTTGGCAGCTTTTATTGGAGCAATAGGTAAACTTTTGGGCAGGAAGGGTGATTTTTACAGAGTTGCAGGTATACAAGCCGCTTTAATTGATGCTGCAACTACTTCTCCTGTTCCACCTTACACGGATATGGTTATTAAAGGTCCTGTGCATCCCAAAGAGGTCTGTGAGGACTTACATTCCCGTTTTGGCTATGAATTTGCCGTTATGGATATTAATGATATTGGTGGTTGTTGGATGATTGGCAGTAGCCCAAATGTCAGCAAACACTTTATGGAAAAAGTAATGAAAGATAATCCTCAAGGTCAGGGTGACGAATTAACTCCTTTTTGCATCGTGCGTAGAGTGGATAACTAATGGTTTGGAAAGGAATTTGGAGTTTTATTCTGGGTTTGTTCTTTTTGTATCTCCAAATTCTGGTAATGCCTGCTTTAGCTATCTGGAATGTTATTCCTAATATTCTTTTACCTTGGTTGATTTATACGGTTTGGACTCGTCCGCGAGACCTTGCTTTGATTGTGGTTTTTATTATTGGACTGATGTTTGATTCGGTAAATCCGATGACTTTTGGCTTGTATGCCTTTGTATTTTGTCTGTTGGCTTTAGCTATCAATGAATTTCGTAAGCCCTTTGAGACGGAAAGTTTTGTAGCCAAGATGCTCACTATTGGAATTGTCAATCTGCTTTTCTCTATTATTCAATTGCTTGTTTTCGGGGTAACTTTCAGTTTTGCCAGTCCGCTTTTAACAAAATCACTACTTGGTTTTGGCTATAATGTTTTGTTATCTTTAATTGTTTTTTGGGGTTTGCAACTTTTAAGCAAAGTCCGTTTAAACATCAGCAATGATTAAAAATCAAACGACAGTAATCTTTTCCCTTGTTCTGGCAATTCTTTTTCTTCTTTTGGCTGTATCTCTTTTTCGTTTGCAGGTTGTTGAAGGGACTAAATATCAACGCATTGCGGAAAGCAACTTTGTCCGTATTAGAAGAATAACTGCCACCCGGGGAGAAATTTATGACCATAAATATAGACCTATAGTGCAAAATGTGCCTTCTCAAAATCTCTTTTTAACAAGCGGCAAGATAAAGAATTTACCTGCTTTAAGCAAATTTCTGGAACACAATTTCGGCATTTCTGAAAATGAATTGAAAGACCTCATCTTTAAACAGAGGTTTAAGACCTACGAAGAAATCTTGCTGGCAGATAATATCCCCTATGAAACAGTGCTGACTTTAAGTGAAGAACTGAATTATTATCCGGAGCTTTCCTTTCGCATTGGCTCTACCCGCAATTATCTTTATCCTAATCACTTTACCGGTTATGTAGGAAGGATTAACGAACAAGAATATGAACTTTATCAGAAAGAGGATTATTCCCTCAATAGCTATATCGGAAAAACAGGTCTGGAACGCTATTACGAAGTTCTTTTACGCGGAAAAGACGGCAGGGAAATTGTTCAGGTAGATGCTCAAGGACGCAGTTTACAGCTTTTTGAAGACGGGGGATATATAGAACCCTTGAATGGGCTCTCTCTTGTGTTGACTATTGATAATGATCTGCAGGAATTTGTTGCCGGTATTTTTCCCGAAGGAATGAAAGGAGCAATTGTTGTAAGCGACATTCGCAGCGGAGGTATTCTTGCTTATGTTAGCAAGCCGGATTATGATCCTAATCTCTTTATGCAAAAAATTTCGCCCGAAACCTGGGAATATCTGAATCGTGCAGAAAAGCCAATGATGGATAGAATCATCTACGGAACTTATCCTCCGGGTTCCGTTTTTAAACCTGTAACCGCAGGAATCGGTTTGGACAGGGGTTTGGTTACACCGGAAACGCGTTTGGCTTTTTGTGCTGGAGGACTTAAAGTTGGCAACCGTTTTTTCCGTTGCTGGTATAGCAGTGGGCATGGTAGTACCAGTATTGTTGACGCTTTAAGGGTATCCTGTGATACATATTTTTACGATTTGTCGTTGAAGATAAATTTGGACGATTTTTATAACTATGTGCGCGATTCACATTTGTATGGAAGAACAGGGATTGATTTGCCTAATGAAAGGCAGGGTTTTTTCCCCAATACCGAATGGTACAGAAAGACCTTTGGCAAGCAGGAAGGTATTATAGGACACAAAGTTAATTTGGCAATTGGCCAGGGAGAAGTGCTAACAACACCTTTACAGATAAATGCCTTTTATGGAGCTATAGCCAATAACGGTTTATGGGTTCAGCCACATTTATTAAAACAAACTGTAGGCAGGGGGCGCCTTACCCGCGAACAGGTTATTCCTTTAACAAAAAAGAAGTTACCGATGAGACCGGAAACCCTGAAAACAATTCAACAGGGTTTATGGTCTGTTGTAAATGCTCCAGGTGGAACAGGAGCCAATGCCAGAATTAACGGAGCCACAATATACGGTAAAACCGGTTCCGCAGAAAATGTGATGGGCAGAAAAACACATGCCTGGTTTTGTGGCTATCTGGTTACAAATAAACCGGAAATCGTAGTTACCGTTTTTTTAGAAAATGCAGGTGGAGGTGGAGCTATGGCTGCTCCTCTAACAGCTAAGATTTTTAACTATTATATGGGTAATCTAGAAATTATTAAACAGATTGCACCTTTGCCTCCTCAATTTAGAACTGCCGAAGGAATTGAGGCAGAAGAACAGGAACAGGGAATAGAGGATAGCGGATTTTTAACACCGGAAACGGAAACGGAACCTTCTGTAAGCCAACCCCAGGAAGAGAGTAATGTTCATTAACAGAAAAAAGTTTGATTTTGTGCTCTTTACTCTTTTACTACTGTTGATTATTTTTGGCTGTGTAATTATTTTCAGTGCTTCTACAACGGTTATCGGGGGTCAGATACACACAGAAAACAACTGGTGGAAACAAATTATCTTTGCATTCCTTTCCTTAGGAGTAATTCTTTTGCTATTACGCCTTCCGATGCCTATTTTTGACCTTCTAATTTTACCGCTTTATATTCTTAATATCCTGGCTTTAATTTTAGTGTTTTTCACGCCTGCAGTGAGTGGAGCTCACCGTTGGTTTTCTTTAGGAGGAATAAATCTTCAGCCCTCGGAAAGTGCCAAATTACTTACTATTTTATTAGTAGCCAAAGTTATTTCCAAAGAGAATCTAAATGAATACAAGCAGATACTTTATGGCTTTTTGTTAACTCTATTGCCTGCTTTGCTTATTATTCTTGAACCTGATTTTGGCACAACTCTTGTTTTTTGGGCATCGCTAATTGCAATGTTGATTGCAGCGGATGTTCCGCTATATTTTATTCTTTTGATAATCAGTCCTGTTGTAAGTGTGATCTGTTCTGTTTGGTTGCCTGCCATTCCTTTTTGGATTGCGATTTTGGTTATTTTACTATTAAAATCCCATCTTTCCTGGGTAGCGATTACTGTTTCGGGCATCATCAATGTTTTTATAGCTTTGATAACACCTGTGTTTTGGATGGGATTGAAGGATTATCAACAAAATCGGATTTTAACTTTTATGGACCCCACGCGCGATCCTTTAGGAGCGGGTTATCAAATTATTCAAGCCAAAATTGCTATTGGTAGCGGTTCTGTTTTTGGCAAAGGTTGGCTGAAAGGAACGCAAAAGAATATGAAATTTTTACCGGAACATCATACGGATTTTATTTTTTCCGTGTTGGGGGAAGAATTCGGTTTTATCGGTTGTATGCTTTTACTGTTGTTGTTTGTGGCTTTTTTCTTGCGTCTTATTCATAATCTCGGGGAATTGAAGGTGCGCGAAAGAAAAGTTGCCACGGCAGGTATTTTGGCTTATCTTATGTTTCAGACCTTCATCAATATTGGAATGAATATTGGTCTGGTTCCAGCCACGGGGATTCCGTTACCGTTCATAAGTTATGGAGGTTCTAATTTATTAGTAAATTCTATTGCCGTGGGAGTTGTTCTAAAATATTTAAACGAAAGGGGTTTTATTAAATGACTAAGCGTTTATTTGGTCCTTGTTTATTGGTCTTGCTGTTAATTTTTATCGGCTCCTGTTCTACAGTTACTACTTTAAGTTTCACCGAACGGGATGTGAAAGATAGCCCAAACCTGGTTAAGAATAATAGTTTCAGTCCCTATTCCACTATTGGAGAAGAAGCTTTAAAGGGTTGGATGGTTATTCTTAATCCCAAGGAGACCGGGGAAAGCCCTGTAGTTATTGATCCTGAAGTGGCTTTGGAAGGGAAAACATCTCTGCGGATTGATGCTTCCGATAATTCCGTTTTGATTTTAAGTGAGCCATTTAATGTGCGTCGCTATGGGGGTTATTATTTAAGATGTTATTTTAAAACTAATTCTCCTCATCCGCCACGACCTCAGTTACGCTTTATTGTCTTTAAAGAAAATGGCAAAATTGTCAATCGTTTCAAAATAAAAGCCAAAGTAAACGAGGACTGGGAACGCGCTACAATTAGTGCCGGTTTTATTAAACCAGGTGCCCGTTTTGGACGCCTTGGAATTTATATTCCTCCTTTTAAAGAAGGGTCTATCTGGATTGACGATACCGGCTGCTTTGAAGTGCATGGCTTTAAAATTGACTGATGCGTATTACCCTGCAAAGAGTTAGTAAAGCAATCTGCTATGTAGATAACGAAATTGTCGGCAAAATAGAGAACGGTCTTCTAATTTTTGTCGGTTTTGCCACTAACGATACCTTTGAAATTTTACCTCTTGCTGTGCGGAAATGTTTGGAACTGCGTATATTTAATGATGAAAATGACAAAATGAATAAAAGTGTTTTAGATATTCAGGGTTCGGTTTTAGTTATTTCTCAATTTACCCTCTATGCTAATTGTAAAAGGGGACGCAGACCCGATTTTACCCAATCTGCTCCTCCGGAAAAAGCAAAAGAACTCTATGAGGAATTTGTGCATCTGTTTAAACAGAACAATATTAATGTCCAAACAGGTATTTTTGCTGCAAAAATGCAGATAGAACTTGTAAATGAAGGTCCGGTTACTATCAACCTTGAATTCTGAGTTTTTTTTACAAAGAGAAAAGAGAATGAAGAACAGAAGGTGGCGTTAGCCCCTCGTGAAATTTTACAACCGAGCTTGCACTGATTTCCTGATTAAAAAAATTGTGAGCTAAAACAAAAACAAAGTGTAGCTGGAGGACGCTGTTCCTTCGCCAAAAAGGAGAACAACAAAATGAAAATATCCGCCTGTGTTTTTCCTGTCCTAGAAAAAATAGACCAGGCAATTGCATCAATGCATCGCTATATAGAAGAGGCAAACGCGCAAAAAAGCGACCTGATTATTTTTCCTGAAGCCGCTTTAGGGGGCTTGAACATTACAGGAATCTACACTCAGGATAGCCAAAATTGCCTTGCAATGGATTCTTCTGAAGTAAAATCCTTACAGCAAAAAGCAATACAATACTCCATAGGAATCGGTTTTGGCTTTTTGGAAAAAGAAAAGGGTTGTATTTATGACAGCTTTGTCTTGTTTGACAAATTTGGTCAGATTGCCGTTCATTATCACAGAATATCCAGGGGTTGGCTACCTTCAGAAGTTACCTCAAACGACTATGCTTGCGGAAATATTCCGGGGATTGCAGATACTATTTACGGTAAAATCGGAGTTTTAATCTGCGGGGATTTGTTTGAACCGGAAATACTTAATTGTCTTATCCAGGTAGAAACGGATTTTTATTTCCATATTATGGCAAGGAGTTTTCCCTGCAGGAATAACTTTCAGAAAAATTGGGACGAAGAAGAATTTCCCTTCTATCTAAATAAATATCAAAAACTTGGTAAACCGATTATGGTCTGCAATTGCGTTGAGGAAAATGCCAAAGAAGAAGAAAGATATTGTGGAGGCGCCTGGTTTATTAAAGGAAATCGGATTATTAACAGAATGCCTCTGTTACAAACCGGGCTGTTAAATGTAGAATTGTTGTCTGAATAAACCGCAAAAATGTAGCTGGAGGACACCGTTCCTCCCCAAGAAAAAAAAGTTTGTGATTTTGGGGAGCTCCATCTACACAATTTATTACACCGTTCTTAATTGTTATCCATTATCCACCCATCCTAAAGGTTGGGTTGATGTTTGGGGGTTAAATAAAGTCCATTGTTTTCAGAGCTTTTCCCAGCTTGAATTGCTGAAGCATTGCTTACCCATTACGGATGGGATTAGCAATGGGTAAGCAATGAGTAAGCAATGCTATTAAGGAAGAAAATGGAATTATATTTATTTAGTAGGAGTTAGGAATATTTAGGGGGAAGAAGAAAATATTATATCTGTAACTCCATATTTTATATAGTTTTAATATTCATAAACTTTATATAATAAGATAAATCCTGTAGTGATGGCAGTTAGATAACGACAGGTTTTAACCCCAGCGCATATTCTATTTTAACTCACAATTTTTACCGAGGAGAAAGTTTTGACTCACAATTTTCATTCGTTTACCCAATTATCAGCCTCCCTCTTGCTTATACACTTCCAACCGAGCTTTCACTGATTTCCTGATTAAAAAATTGTGAGTTAAAACAAGAACAATTATCACCATCCCTCTTGCTTCTACACTTCCAACTGTACTACAAATGGTTTCCCAATCTAAAAATTGTGAGTTAAAACAAGAACCCTGCACACTTGCAACCGAGCTACAACATTCCCTCAAATTCCACGGTCACGGAAAAAATATATATTCAGCCGCTCCAGAAATGTGGGGTAGGAATTGTTCAGAATTTGTGACTTCGGGGAATACTTTCGTTTTAACTCTAAACCGAGCTTCAGCTTTGAAAGTAGAAGGCAACAAACAAAATTTTCTGTTACCTCAGAATATAGTTGCAAACACAAAAGGGTCGGTTTAGAGTTAAAACTCCACCGCGGCAAAATATAGTTGCAACGATGCTTGTTTTGACTCACAATTTTCACTTGCCCTCCAGGTTCACACATCCCACAAACATCTTCATTTGCAACCGAGTTATAACTTGTTTACGAATTAAAAAATTGTGAGTTAAAACAAGAACCCTAACGAGGGGCTAACGCCACTTTCTACATCATTGTGTCGCCCTCAGGGGCTTTTGGTGAAAAAGAAAGGAAAAAAATAGAAATTCAGGGGCTTTCATTTAACGAGGGGCTAACGCCTCCATCGCTATCATTGTATCGCCCTTTGGGCTTTTAAGGTATCTCAACCTTCTAAACCGTCTAAACCTTCTAAACCCTCTCAACCCTCTAAACCCTCTCAACCTTCTAAACCCTCTCAACCTTCTCAACCTTTTTTAATTTTCAATTCTCAATTCTAATAGGTTTTCCTTGTTAATTTCATTCTTCATTTATCATTTTTTTACTTGTCTAATCATCACTTCGGTAAAGAGTTCAC
>Ga0208940_1003792_pt1 | contig 12425 bp, 3 predicted proteins | sample AD_JPNNA6_MetaG_FD_184445 | JGI IMG/M metagenome (GOLD analysis project Ga0208940, IMG submission 184445) | Active sludge microbial communities of municipal wastewater-treating anaerobic digesters from Japan - AD_JPNNA6_MetaG (SPAdes) (version 2) | ecosystem: Engineered > Bioreactor > Anaerobic >... | reverse complement strand
GGATTGGGCAGACCGGCTATGACCCCATCACCATAGTTGGCCGGCAGCTTTCGGCGATTGCCGACATCCTTACCATTTTGCTCGTCTTTCTGATTGCCTTACGGCTTTTTGACGAGAAGATCGGTTTAATGGCGGCGGCGCTGTATGCCTTTGCAGTGCTGCCCATTCAGCAATCCCATTTCATGACGGTAGATACATTCACCAACACCTTTGGGATGCTGACAGTCTACTTTGCCGTCGTGATCCTCACGCGCCCGAAGCCATCACTGCGGGATGAAGCTGGGCAGCGCCTCAAGCTCAAGGTCAGCGATTGGCTGCCCTACATTGCTTTTGGCGTTGGCTTGGGCATGGCAACGGCTTCCAAGATTAATGCGGCGTCGCTGGCGCTGCTTTTGCCAGCTGTAGAGCTGGTGCGCTACTTTAGCCTGGAACGCGATCAACGTGAGACTTATCGCAGCTTCAGCTGGCGCATGGTGCTGCTCGCGGCAGTGGTGAGCGTTTTCATCTTCCGCTTAGGGCAGCCTTATGCCTTCCAGGGACCAGGTTTACTCGGTGTACGCTTCAATCAGGAGTGGATCGCTGGGTTGCGCACGTTGCAGCAACAAAGCACGGGGAATGTGGACTTCCCGCCGGCATTGCAATGGACGCGCCGTTCGCTTACCTTCCCATACTACAACTTAGTTGTATGGGGATTGGGCATTCCTTTGGGTGTTACCGCACTGGTCAGCTTGATAGGGATGGGCTGGGCTGGCATTAAAGGCAAACAGTTCAAGCTTTTGCCACTTTGGGGTTGGACGGTTTTTTACCTGCTTTGGCAAACGACTGCTTGGGTGAAAGCCATGCGCTATTTACTGCTAATTTATCCCCTCTTGGCTATCATCGCCGCTTGGGGCATCTTTCAGCTCTGGCGGGCAAAGGGAGAGTTCAAGCTCTGGCGCTTAAAAATTTCACCCAAAGCGCTGCATATTATTGGGGCAGCAGCGGGGATCGTGGTCGTTATCGGTACGGCATTGTGGGCATTTGCCTTCACGCGCATTTATACCCAGCCGCACACGCGCGTGGCAGCTACAGATTGGATCTATGAGAATATTCCCGGCCCAGTCAATTTGGTGATGAGCACCACGGAAGGGGAAACCATCCTGCAGCAACCCTACCGCAGTGGGGATTATTTAACTGGAACCCAAAGCTATCCGTTTGTGTTCCAAACCGAAATCGATGGAACGCTTACCAGTTTTACCATCCCAACCTATGGGCAAATGAGTGGGAGCGAGCCCCTCAACCGCTTTACGGTCATCATCGTGCCTGCGGACGGGCTCAGGATGCCGCTTGATTTACCCATATTGGCTGATAATGCTGCTTGCAAGCTCAATAGTTCATCCTTAGCATCCTTAGATTTTAGCTTCCCAACGGCGATACCTTTGGAAGAAGGCGAAAAATATCTGATCATGCTGCGGCAGTCAGACGCGCAATCTCAGGTATATATCAGCGGCGTACCACAAGTCGTGCTGAAAGATAAAGAAGGGCAAACCTTTGCCCAAATGCTGCCAAAGCTTGTGGAAACCGTTACGCCTGCGCATAGTTATATGATGGATATGGGTGTGCTCGAGCCTGGCGAGATCACTGCAATAGACATGCCTTATGTGCTCGACCTGAACCAGAGCAATGAGCAGAAAACTTTGCGTGTCACACTGACGCCTTCAGCTGAAAGCGACCTGACCCCGATAAGCGGCACAGCCCAAGGGACTTTCACGGATCTTGGTGATGGTAAGGGTACAGCACTTCACATCGAGCTGGACCAACCTCTGCGCATCACCACTGCCCAGCTGGTGCGCTTTGACCTCGAAATGATAGCAGGTAATGGGCAAATTGCTATTGCCTCGGTGGCGCCTGTGCACGAGTCCTCTTGGGATGATGCCTTACCCGTCGCGAAAGCTGGTTACGTTCCCTATAGCGATGCCGGCGGCATTTTCCGTGGCGACCTAAACCTGGAACTATATTGGCCAGATGATGCTTCGAAGCTAGAGCGTTTTATTAATATCCTGCAGCAGGGAGATTATATATTCATCAGCTCCAACCGGCAGTGGGGCACCACCACGCGCGTCCCGGAGCGTTATCCGCTCACCACGCAGTACTACCGCAGCCTGCTGGGATGCCCGGATGAGATGGACGTGGTGACTTGCTATAACGTTGCTGAGCCCGGGATGTTCGCCGGCGAACTTGGCTTCGAGCTTATCCAGACTTTTACGTCATATCCGCGCTTGGGTTCCTGGCAATTTAATGATCAATTTGCTGAGGAAGCTTTCTCGGTTTATGACCACCCTAAAGTCCTGATTTTCAAGAAGACTGCCGATTTTGATATCCAACGTGTTCGAGAAATCCTTGGTGCTGTAGATCTTTCACATGTGGTTAACCTCGCGCCACGGCAGCTAGATTCTTACGATCGCAGCCTTGAGAAAAGCAACTACCTGATGCTCACGGAAGAGCAGAAGCAGATCCAACGCGCAAACGGCACCTGGTCGGAGCTGTTCGACCGAGAATCGCTAGTCAATTCCAACCAAGCAGTGGCGGTAATTGTGTTCTACCTGTTCACCTTCATCTTGGGCTTGGCGGTTTACCCGTTTATCCGCCTGGCGCTGCCCGGATTGGAAGATAAAGGGTATGCTTTCTCGCGTTTATTGGGTCTTTTGCTGTTCGGATATTTAGCCTTTGTCTTAGGCTCAGCCGGCGTCTTCGTCACGCGAAAGCTGCTCTTAGGGATCTTCGTTGCTATTATGCTTGCTGGGCTGATTCTCGGCTTCCTAAAGCGTAAGGACCTAGCTCGGGAACTGGCGCAAAACTGGAAGCGCTATTTGATCATTGAGTTAGTTGGACTGGCAGCCTTTCTGTTTTTCTTATGGGTGCGTTACCAAAACCCCGATCTTTGGCATCCCTTCAAGGGTGGGGAGAAGCCTATGGACTTCTCTTACTTGAATGCGGTGATTAAGAGTACGGTTTTTCCGCCCTACGACCCTTGGTTTGCTGGCGGCTACATTAACTATTATTACTTTGGCTTTGTCATCCTAGGTATGCCGATTAAGCTCTTGGGCATCATCCCAGCAGTAGCGTATAACATTGTGCTGCCACTCTGGTATGCGCTATTAGTTATGGGCGCATATAGCGTAGGCTGGAACTTAACCCGGCGCATCATTGCAGCTAAGCAAGGCGCCGATAGCCCAAGGCTGCAAAAGCTCTTCGGACAGCCATTCTGGGCGGGGTTGTGGACCGCTGTGTTACTCGCATTTCTTGGGAACCTCGGCAACCTTAAGCTGCTTACAGATACCTTAGCCTCCATGGGCGCCGCCGGTGCCCTGATGGAAGGGGCTTCAGTCTTTCAGAAAATCGGCTGGTTTTTTAAGGGTTTTGGCATGGTCCTCCAGGACATACCTATGCCGCTTTACCCGGGTGATTGGTACTGGATGGCTAGCCGCACCATCCCGGGTGAAGCAATCACTGAGTTCCCCTATTTCACCTTCCTTTATGCCGATTTGCATGCCCACTTAATTGCCATGCCCTTTGTGGTCTTCTCAGTGGCTTGGGGTATGTCGTTCCTCTTCGCGCAGGGCAAATGGAGCCAAAACCGAAGAGATAATTGGGTTGGGTTTATCCTCAGCTTGTTATTGGGCGGCTTGTTGATTGGCGCACTCAAACCCATTAACACTTGGGATTCCTACACCTTCTTGCTGCTTAATCTATTCATTATCGGCTATACCGGCTGGAGATATATGGAGCCAGCGAAGTTTGTCAAAAACCCCAAGTTTGGCAAGGCGATCACCATTGCCGGCTTAATGTTGGTCCTTGTTGTGCTCAGCTCTGTGCTTTATACACCCTTCAACCGAAATTTTCATCCTGGGTACAGCCAAATTGGGCTATGGAGCGGTGACCGCACACCACTCAATTCTTACTTTACGCATTGGGGCTTGCTGCTCTTCCTTGTGCTTTTCTGGTATTTGTGGGAAACGTATCAATGGTTAGCCGTAACGCCACTCTCGGCCCTTAAAAAGCTCGAACCGCATCGGCGGCTCTTGACCGTCTCTGGCATCGTGTTATTGGCGCTGCTCGTCATTTTGCTGCTGCTGAAAGTAAGCGTCGCTATCATTGTGCTCCCGCTGTGCCTGTGGTCGCTGATTCTCATCCTTAAACCGGATCAAAGTGATGCTAAGCGCTTAGCCTTTTTCATGATCGCCACAGCCTTGCTGGAGACGCTGGTGGTGGAACTGGTGTACCTGGTGGGGGATATCGGCCGCATGAATGTGGTCTTCAAACTCTATATGCAAGCCTGGCTGCTGCTTACGCTAGCCCTTGGCACCGGATTAGTTGCGCTCTGGAACGATCAGCACAAGTGGACAGTGCGTACGCAGTTGATTTTCCAGATTCCGCTTATTCTTCTGGTTGCCAGCACGCTGCTTTTCCCGTTGATGGGCACGACCGATAAAATTCACGACCGCATCGATGTGAATGCCCCGAAAACATTGGATGGTATGCAGTATATGCAAACCTCAAGTTACTACGATATGGGCGCGGTTATACCTTTTGGAGAAGATTATGCTGCTATCCGTTGGATGCAGGATAATATCCAAGGCTCACCCGTGATTGTGGAAGGGCAGGCTTACGAATACCGCTGGGGGAACCGCTATACCATTTACACAGGGCTTCCAGGCGTGGTTGGGTGGAATTACCACCAACGCCAGCAGCGCGCCATCCTGCAAACCAATGAGGTGCAAAACCGTGTGGATGCGGTGGATAAATTCTATATGACTGACGACTTGGATTACGTGCGCAGCTTCCTTAAGAAGTATGAGGTGAGTTACATCGTGGTGGGCCGGTTAGAACAGGCATTTTATCCGGGCGGTGGATTAGATAAATTTGCGGCGCAAGAAGGTATACTTTGGGATGAAGTTTATCGCAATGGCGAAACGGTGATTTATCAGGTGAGGTTACCTTGACGAGCTTCATCATTTGGTATGTTTTAAGCCTGATCTTAGCAGTGGTTAACTTACCCCTAACCTGGAGGCTCTTCAAAGCGCTCCCTTCCCGAGGTTACGCCCTCAGCCGGCCTGTCGGGTTGCTGCTGTGGGGCTATTTGTTTTGGCTGCTGACCTCGTTACAGCTGCTGCATAACGACTTAGCCGGGCAGCTGGTGGCATTTGGGCTGGTGCTCGTGCTCAACCTGCTCGTCTTGCGAGGCGGATGTGCCAAGGAGCTGTGGGCTTGGATAAAGGCGAACCGCCGACTAATTCTCACAACCGAAGCGCTCTTTTTAGTTGCTTTTGGGCTGTGGGCGGTCGTGCGGGCTGCTAACCCAGCTATCATTGGAACAGAAAAACCCATGGAAATGGCGTTTATCAATGCCATCTTGCGCTCGCCAACCTTTCCGCCCAATGATCCTTGGCTTTCTGGCTATGCCATTTCGTATTATTACTTTGGTTATGTGCTGGCTGCGATGCTCATCCGCGTGAGCGCGGTGGATGCCTCCATCGGCTATAATTTGATGTCTGCGCTGTGGTTTGCCCTCACGGCGCTGGGGGCTTATGGGGTACTTTTTGACCTCTTGGCAGGGGATCGACATAAAGAGGGGAAAATCTCAGGTTGGGTCTACGCAGCCACTTTGCTAGCTCCGTTTATGCTCCTGATCGTTTCCAATTGGCATGGTTTTCTGGATATTTTGCATGCCCGTGGCTTGTTTTGGTCGCAGGATGCTGCCGGGCAGTCGGTTTCTTCATTTTGGCAATGGATCAATTTGAAGGAGTTGACTACAGCGCCAGCGAGTTATTCCTGGTTCCCGCTGCGACTGGGCGGAGTGCAATGGTGGGGTGCCAGCCGTGTGGTGCAGGATTTCACCCTGAGCGGCACGGCACTCGAGGTAATTGACGAGTTTCCCTTCTTTACTTACTTACTCTCGGACCTGCATCCCCACCTATTGGCGATGCCCTTCGTGCTCTTGGCGATTAGCCAAGCTCTAAACGCCATTCGCGGCGGCTGGCAAGGCGAAACACGCTTCTGGCGCTGGACGCTGCCTTGGGGGCTGCCCGAAATTGCCTTTGCGGTACTGACGCTCGGCGGCTTAGCCTTCATGAACACTTGGGATTTCCCGTTCTACCTGCTGCTTATAGCCGCTGCCCTGGTCTATGGACAATACCGAAGTAAAGGTTGGAGCAGCCGCAGAATTGGTGAGTTTTTCCTGATATGTTTTGGCTTAGGTATTCCAGCGATATTAATGTATTTCCCCTTCTTCCTTAGCTTTTCCTCACAAGCTGGCGGGATTCTACCAAGCTTGGCGTTTTTTACCCAAGGGCATTACTTCTGGATTATGTTTGGTCCGCTTCTTTTGCCGCTTTTTGCCGGCTTGCTGGCACACTTTTTTGAACGCCCACAAGCACGCGCAGTTAAGCCAGCGTTATTGATCACCTTGGGTCTGTTTCTTTTCTTATTTGTCTTTTCGTGGAGCCTTGCATTTATCGGTACAAAGCTACCAACCCTCAATCAGTTGTTTCTGGGCTTGCAGGGTGCCACTCCTGGAGAAAATCCTTTATGGCAAGCGCTCCTCAACCGTTTTAAAGCGCCGGGCACGTGGATCACGCTCTTCTTACTCAGCTTTTTGGCGCTGAATGCATTGCTGGGCGAGCATCGTTCCCAAGCTGAGGAGCCGGAATCCGAGCGTACAGAAAAATCGACCCATACCTTTGTGCTATTCTTACTCATCTTGGGTTTGTTACTCACACTTGCACCAGAGTTTATTTACTTGCGGGATAATTTTGGCACACGCATGAACACTATCTTTAAGTTTTACTTCCAAGCTTGGATTTTATGGTCACTAGCTGGCAGTTACATGCTCGTTCAGTTAATTAGCAGCGCGAGAAAAGCCAAGCTTTGGGAGAAACTTTTCCCCTTTGGGATGTTCTTGCTGGGAATGCTTGCAATGTACCTTGGGCTCTATCGGGACGATGCGGTCTTTCAACGCTTCAACCAAAACTTAGGCGCTTTAGGCTCTAGCCCGCTGGATTATATTGTCTTGGGTATATTTGCTTTAGCCATAATCTGGTTTATCTTTGAGCTGGCGAGCCGGCGCTGGAAGATGGCGTTAGCTGTGATGTGCATTTGCGGCATCGCGATGGGCTTGGTTTACCCTGTCGTGGCGCTCTGGAACAAAATTGGCGGGATTCCATCACTCGATCAATTGACTTTGGATGGAACGCAGTACTATAAAGCCGTCTGGCCAGACCAAATGCAAGCGGTGGAGTGGCTCAAGCAAGCGCCCTTAGGTGTGATGGTCGAAGCTGTAGCGGATACCGGCGGCAGCTACACGACTTATGCTTCAGTCTCTACCTTCTCTGGCATGCCCACAGTGTTAGGTTGGATTGGGCATGAAGCTCAATGGCGTGGGGGATACTTGGAAATGGGCAGCCGACAAAATGACATCCGCACGCTCTATAGCACGCATGACTGGCAGGAAGCGAAAGCGATATTGGATAAATATCAAATCAAGTATGTGTACGTCGGCGATTTGGAAATGAGAACTTACGCGCTGGATGAAAGCAAGTTTCAGGAGCATCTCCAACTGGTGTTCGACTCACCCGGCGCTAGAATTTATGCTTATGCAGCAGGTCAATGATATGACAGAGACAGAAACGATTTCTCATAAGAAGGGTTTATCTGACACCCAAATCCAGCTAAGCGTGTTAGCTATTTTTCTGTTTGGGTTATGCCTGCGCCTGCTGGGCTTAGGTTCAATCCCGTTCTCAGCGGGCGAAGTCCAAACCGCCTGGCAGGCGCTCGAGGTGGCGCGAGATCTGCCGGTGGAAACCGCTGTTAATGCTGCTTATCAGGGCTTGACTACGGGTACTTTTGCGCTCATGCAAGCTAATACTTTTTGGGCGCGCTTTTGGCCAGCATTGGCGGGCGCAAGCTTAGCGCTTGTGCCACTTTTTTGGCGGCGGAGGCTAAGTCCATTTCTAACCCTTGGGCTGGCTTTAGCTTTGACGCTGGATCCAGTACTCTTTATTCTTTCCCGGCAGGCAGGCAGCGTAATTTTCGTGCTCGCTGGCTTGGTTTGGGCACTTAGCTTTTTTATTGCAGGCAAACCCGTAGGGGTTGGAGTAGCCTTGGCTGTGGCTTTACTTGGCGGTCCTTGGGCTTGGGCTGTTTTATTACTCCTGTTGATTGCGCTTGGAATTGCCTACTTCATTAACATGGCAGCATTAAAGGTGTCTGCATCATCCTTGCTGAATATATGTCCCCTTCGTAAATCGCCAGCTAAATTTGCTCTGGGCTTTGTGCTTACCCTGCTACTTTTATCCACATCTTTCGGCTTGGATCCAGCTGGAATAAGCGGGATCGCTGGAGGGTTAAGCGCCTTTCTTCAAGAGGGCTTCTCGACCAGCCAATTCCCAGCCTGGACCCCGATTTATCGGTGGGCTGCGTACAGCATGTGCCCAATAATATTGTCTGTAATTGCAACGGTGCATGCTTGGATGGACGGCGCAAAAGCGAAAAGGGCACTGAGCCTGCTCACAATGGTTTTATTGTTAGGTGCGGTTTTATTTGCTAACTTAGGCACAGGCGGCTTAGCTTTTGTGCAATTACCCATTTTGATTTTAGCGCTTAGCGAGATTGAGCGGCTAGTGAAATCACCAAATGATCAACCACGGATAAGCCTGTATGTGTTTATTTTTAGTCTGGTGCTTTGTGTTTATCTGGCAATTAGCTTGAAATCTCTTCTCAATGCTTTCTCGGGTACGCTTGCGTTTACTCAGCAAGGATTAGCTTTTGGCTTAGGGCTGGTGTTACTTGGGTTGGTATATCTATTCACCGGCTTAGGCTGGTCATTCCAAGCCGCAGGAAAAGGAACAGCCTTGGCACTTACTTTAGTTTTACTCGTTTCATGCTTAAGCCTGACGCTTTCGAGCACGGTCAATAAGGCAAAACAAGCCGCGTTGTTCTGGTCGGATTCACCTATACTGGATTCTGCCGATGAAATTTCCAAAATACTGCATGAATATGAGCGTTTGAATACCTTTGAACCTGAGACTGCTTCTGTTGCCATATTGGACCCCAATTATTCGGGTTATGCTTGGATTTTCCGCAACTTTGGTCAGGTGGACGTGCCTTTAGCGCTACCTGAGAGCCAGAGCCCGGAAATCATACTTTCGCATCCCGAATGGCAGCTGGAGCCAAATCAACCTTATCGGGGTATGGATCTCGTTGCCAGCCGCCAAATCGCCTGGGAAACCTTGACCCCGATGGACTTGGTGAAGGGTGTTTTTACCCAAACCTTTAATACAAACTCGAACATGGCGATTTTCTGGATCCGAGAGGATTTGTTCACAGGAGCTAACCCTTGACCACACCAACTGAAGCCCACAAGGCATTTCCACGAACGATTGCAATAGACGGCCCAGCTGCCAGTGGAAAAACCACTGTAGGTAGCATTTTAGCTGAAGAATTAGGCTACCTCTGCGTTGATACAGGCATCATGTACCGCGCGGTAACCTGGCAAGCTTTAGCTGAAGGTATTGATTTGGAAGATGAGGAAAGCGTCACCAAACTCGCCGAGCAAATCGACATTGACATCTTGCCAAGGAGTGTAGAGGATGGACGCCCGTTTGACGTTTTGATAAATGGCATCGATCGCACGTGGGAGATTCGCTCCCCAGAAGTGGACCAAAATGTGTCCTTGGTGTCCTCATATCCTGGTGTACGAGAAGCGATGACCCGTCAGCAGCGAAAAATCGCTGAGCGCGGCAAAATTGTGATGCTTGGGCGTGATATCGGCACTGTTGTTTTACCCAAGGCAGATTTAAAAATCTACCTCGATGCTTCTGTGGAGGTCCGGGCGAAACGCCGCTACGCTGAGGAGATTGCCCGCGGGAATAGCATTTGTTTGAACGATGTGATTGAATCGCTCAAACGCCGTGATGCTTATGATTCCACGCGCAAGGTCGCTCCGCTCAGAGCTGCGCCAGATGCCATCGTAATTAATACAGACACGCTTACAGTTCCTGAAGTAATTGCAAAGATCAAGGAAATTCTTCAGCAGCGCGATACGTAGTTTAGTCTAAGTTTGTTGCTTAAAACTGATAGATTTACCACAGGCGTGCTATAATCTAGCTAACCCTATGGTACACTTTATTAGCTCCTTCTTTTTTCCTCAGAACAAAACTATCATCGCATCACAACCGCTGGCGGTGTTGATATTAGAAGGGCTGGTTTTAGCCGGCGTCATTTGGCAGCTTTGGCGCTTGCACAAACCTGGTATCAAAATGGGCAGCAGAGAAATAAAATGGGCAGTTCTACTCGCCCTATTTGTGTTCCCCTTTAATTATTTGGTTCATTTCCCTTTGTTTGAGGGTGAGGTTTTAGCAACTAATGGGGCCTTAATTCAGCCACAAATTTTTCTATTAGGCTTAATCCCTGCTTTTGCTGCTGTAGGCTTAGCTGGACCCATTCTGGCGAGTGTTTTCGCATTCGGTTCAGGTTTAATTCAATCCTTGATGTTTGATCAGGACTCGATCGTTAGCCTCCTGCTTGTTGCGCTAACTGTGCTCTTTATTTGGCAAACCAGCCGCACCGACGCTGAAAACAGCGGTAAAAGTAAAAACTCAGTTTTGATCAATGGCTTACTGGCTTTTCTTTATTTTCTTCCACTGATGCTGCTTACGCGCTTGATTGTGTCAATGAGTTGGGGAGAGAATGATCTGCTTATTATGCTCGAGCATTTTTTGCTCGAAGCAAGTACGCTTTTCCCAGCGCTATTGGTTGCGGTTGGCACTTGTGAATTGCTATGCCGATGGGATTATGCTGCCTGGAATCCTTTCCAGTTTATCCTCGAGCAAGAAGTACCTAACGCTTTCAGTCAAGCCGTGAAGGAGATTGAAAAACTAATTCTCGGGGATTACGAAGAAAATCAGGAGCTCAGGCTAAAATCTTCCAGTGAGGCGAAGTTTTATAAGGCACTGAGTGACTTACGCGAAAACTTACGTGTGCGTCAGGATACGCAATCACGCTTGCTCTCGTTAGACCCCTCGTACTACTCACGAGAAGCGTATGATTTGCTGCTCACTTCAATCCTGAGAGCAGCGCTTGGTCGGGATGCAAGCTCCGCCCGCCTGATCTTGTTCAACCCTACACGTGACCCGGATCGCCGAGAAATGCGCCTGCGGATCGGCCAGGGAGAGCAAACCCGCGTCTATGCCTATCTTGACGTGATGATCTTGGAAAAGTTGGGGAATTTAGATCAGCTCATTCTGAGTGATATTAAAGATGATCAGTATTTTGGATCGAGCGAAGGCTTACCCTATCCGCGATCTCTTGTCGCCTTGAGGCTCAAAAATGATGCCAATGCGATCGGAGTATTATGGGTCGGATTTGACCAAAATCATTGGTTTAGTGAGGATGACATCCACTTTTACCAGCAGTTAGCCTATCGGGCTTCAGCGGCACTGAACACGAAAGAGCAAGCCGTTAAAATGCAGTCGGAAAAAGCTTGGTTAGAATCAGCTTTTCAAGCTTTAACTGACCCCGTGTTGATCATTAATCAAGCAAATGAGGTACTTTTTGCCAATACTGCAGCTGTGCAGCTGCTCACCAAAGAAGCTGGAACGCCTTTGCGTACTCTAAAAGAGATGCAATCGAATTATCCTGAGCTCAATGACGCCCTTATAGCGACGAGCGATTCCGGAGAACCCTTCCGACTAATGGTTGAAAAAGGGCTGGAATATGAAGGGCGCGTTTTTCCGGTCAAAACTCAAGAGGGGCAATCTGGCAAGGTTCTGTTGCTCAAGGATACAACATGGCAGAAGCGCATAAACGATCAGAAAAACGAATTTGTTACCAATATTAGCCACGACTTACTTTCCCCGCTTCAGTTGATGCGCGGGTACGTGAATTTACTCAAAAATATTGGCAACCTCAGCGAAGAGCAAGAAAAATATATCAGCCGAATCTTACTCAGCATCGAGAATATGTCTGGTTTGGTCAGTAAAGTGATGAGCATGGAAATGCTGGATTCGGATGAAGAAGTAAAACCCATAACTTTCGATCTTAAAGAGCTAATTGTGGAAGTTGTCTCTATGTTAGATTTGCAAGCCCAACAACGTAAGGTAACTTTGCATACTGATTTCAGCGGGCTGCGCAACCCAAATATCGTAGCTGATCGCGTACTGCTGCGTCAGGCAGTGTTTAACTTAGTCGAAAATGCAATCAAGTTTAATCGCGTGGGTGGGGATGTGTGGATTAGCGCGACGAAGGATGCTGGTAAGGTACACATCGAAGTGAGAGATAATGGCAAAGGAATTGCCCCTCTGGATCAGCCAAAGGTTTTTACGCGCTACTTCCATATTGAATATGGGGAGAACTTCGATAGTCCTGGTCCAGGATTGGGTCTTTCCATT
>Ga0208940_1003791_pt1 | contig 12433 bp, 15 predicted proteins | sample AD_JPNNA6_MetaG_FD_184445 | JGI IMG/M metagenome (GOLD analysis project Ga0208940, IMG submission 184445) | Active sludge microbial communities of municipal wastewater-treating anaerobic digesters from Japan - AD_JPNNA6_MetaG (SPAdes) (version 2) | ecosystem: Engineered > Bioreactor > Anaerobic... | reverse complement strand
ACATGCGGCGTGCGCTACGGTTGGAGGATGAACGCGATGCCTCGCGGCGTGGCATAGAGTTGAACATGACGGCGGTCTACGCCTACGGCGTCTGGCGACCAGCGATGGGCATTACCGGCCTGTTTGACGCATCTACGCCGACCAGTTAGGAGGGTAATACAATGGCTCAAGAGGTTAAGTACATTTTGGTCAATCCTGGCGTTATGTCGGATGACAATGACCTGTGCTACGTGTGCAAGGTTTACGACGGCTACGGTGGGATTACCATTAAAGAGGTCAACGCCGTGACGGGGGTTGCTGGCACACTTGACCTGATTCTCATGAAATATGGGACATCGGGGACAGTAGCGGGGGCGACCATCGCCCATACGACCAACGGCACAGCGACCGTCTGGGCGGCAGACACGCCGCAATCGCTGACAATTACGTCATCGCAGGCGTATTGCAGCGAGGGTGAGTGGCTGGTGCTTAAGAAGCGTGAGGCGGCGGCGGGCAATGACCTGTCCACCAACGCATCGGTGGTTATCGCCTACGTGGACGGCGTGGTGACGGACTACTAGGTCTGGCTCGTGGAGAGGCGAGCTAATACGGGCGCGGGCGTGGTAGAGTCCTCTCCATCTCCACCTCGCCACGTCTGCCGCCCGCTGTAGGAGATGGGCTGATGAGGGTTCTGTGGCATTCGACAGTGCCGTGGGGTGGGACAAGCTACAGTGTCCTGACCAAGCGAACTGTGCCAGAATTGCTGAAACTGGGGCACGATGTGACGATTAGTACCTGGTGGGGATTGCAGGGCGCGCCGCAGAAAGTGTCTTGGGTCGAGGATGGGCAGACATATCAGGCGACGGTTCTGCCGTCCATGCACGCCGCCAGCTACGGGCAGGACGTGTTGCCTGCGGCGGTCAAGATGATTCGCCCTGATGTGGTCATTACCTGCATGGATGTTTGGGTGTTGCCGCCATCACTGACTGGTCTGTTTCCATATTTCGCCCCCTGGTTACCGATAGACCATGACCCTGCGCCAGAGCCAGTGGTCAAGGCGTTGGAGACAGCCAAAAAGCCATTGGTTTACTCGAAGTGGGGCAAACGGGTGTTGGCTGAGTCGGGCGTTGAGGCGATGTATGTGCCGTGTTCCGCGCCGTCGCACATCTACCGTCCGTTGGACAAAGCTGACTGCAAGAGGAAATTGGGCATTGACCCTGGCAGATTTGTAATCGGCATGGTGGCGGCGAACAAAGACCAGGCCGACCGTAAGGGCTTTTCCAGCGGGTTGCAGGGCTACGCTGAGTTTGCTCGCAAACATGATGACGCCATGATGTACATTCACACGCTCATGGACGGGGCGATTGAGATTGCGGCCATGTGTGACCAGTTGGGGTTGCGTGGACGGGTCATCGCTCCTGACCAATCGCTGTTCATGTTCGGCATGTTCACCGACTCGGACATGGCTATCATCCTGAATGCGTTTGACGTGTTGCTCAATCCAGCCATGAGTGAGGGGTTTGGCCTGCCTATCCTGGAGGCGCAGATGTGTGGCGTACCAGTGTGCGCTACGGACTACAGCACGACTGATGAGTTGCTCTGGGCTGGGTGGAAGTTCGGCGGCATCCGCTACTGGAGTTTCGGCGCGCGTTCCTGGCGGGTAATTCCTGACCCAGACGCAGTGGCTGATGCTCTGGAGATAGCGTACACCGAACTGGGCAACACCCAACGGCGTGAGGTATTGGCTCAGAAAGCGCGGGCTGGGGCGACCAGTCTGGACACCAAAACAGTGGGGAGTGAGTTTTGGGCGAAAGCGTTGGCCGCAATCGAATCAGAGCTACGATAATCGTGCCGTGGTGGAATCACCCAGAACTGATTGGTGATTTTGTTGAAGCGATAGGCAGCGAACGGGCGGATGAGGTGTTAATCATGGACAACGCCAGCGAACCAGAGGTCGCTAACAGCCTGGATGAGTTGTTGGGGCGGCGTTGTGGCATGACTGTTGTGCATCGGGACAGTAACAGCCAATTGCAGGCTCTGACCGAAGGTGTTCGCCTGGCGCGTAATGAGACCGTCGTGTTCCTGAACAATGACGTGGTGAAGCGAACGACTGGTTGGTTGCGCACCTTGACGGCAGCCATTGAACCAGGCGTATTCTGCGGCGCACAATTGCGTGAGGCGGAAGGTATCAAGTACCTGGATGGTTGGTGTTTGGGGTGTAAACGCGCTGACTTTGAGCGTATTGGTGGCTATGACCTGACCTTTGAAGAGCCGGCGTACTGGGCTGATGTCGAACTCTGTGCGCGGGCGCAGGCACATGGCATCGTATTGAAGCAGGTCGAATTGCCGCTACACCATTTGGAGTCGGTCAGCAGCCGGCCATTGCAACGAACCGAGAGGTTTTGGCAGGCGTTTGGACGTAACAGGCAGCGTTTGTTGGAGCGATTGCATGGCGGTCTGGGTGTTGACGTTGTGGAACAAGCGTGAACTGATTGGTGACGCGGTGAGAAGCCTGTGGGATCAGGCGACCAGGCGGCGCGTGGTGCACGTTTGCGAACAGGATGTAGGCCAATACGCTGGGCAGGGATACCCTCCAGGCGTATTCTACAATGCCATAGTCGCCAACATACCGCCAGAGGACTACATCGCCTGGTTGAGTGACGATGACGTGTTACTGCCTGATTACGTTGAGGCATTAGCGGGTTATCTGGATGAGCACCCAGAAGCCAATGCCTGTTACGGGCAATCGGAGCGGTGGGCGTTGGCTGAGGATGGGCGCACCTGGAAGCTCGGTGACCTGCCGGGCGGCCCCATCTACGGCATTCAGGGGATGCCGTGTTGCAACATTGACGGCGGGCAGGTGATGTATCGCGGCCAGGTATTGGACAGGATTGACCCGCCCTGGCATCCCATGACGATGCAGGCGTGTCACGTTTCGGACGGCCTGTTGCTCAACAAAATCGCAGCGGTTACGCCGATTTACCCTGTCGGCAAGCTGGTCATGAGAAACAGAATTACCTGGCTCTCATCACATTGGCGGTTGGTTGGGGACAGCCCACAGTTCACGCATTAGGAGATGGAAATGGTGGACTTGCGATTGCGGATGATGACGGATTCAGACCAGGACACTGCTTTGGTGGTTTGGTGGCGCAATCAGCCTGATGCGCGGACGCTGTTTTTCAATACCGATGTCGTCACGCCAGACACGCACCGCAGTTTCATAGCGACGCGCCAGCCGCACGACCTGGTTTACATGATTGAAGTGGACGGCCAGCCAGTGGGTATGTGTGCGTTGACGGTTGACGTGAAAAAGCGTGAGGCGGAGTTTGGCCGCATTTACATTGACCCTGAGCAACGGGGTCGTGGCTACGCGCGAACTGCTGTGCAACGCACTCTATGGTACGGGTTTGAGATTTTACGCCTCAATCGCATCTGGATTGAAGCGTTTGACGATAATCGCCCTATCCTGGCGTTGTATGAGTCGTTGGGCCTGACGCTGATTGAGGGACAGAGCCGTGAGGTCAATGGGCGGCGGACTGTGTTCTACGAAATCAGTTACGAAACCTGGAGGCTGTTGAATGCCGATACCAGTGCTTAAACCTGCTCCCTCAGGTTTGGGGGAGCACATGGTCGTCGAGGCTCTGCGTAGTGGCTGGTGGGGCAACGGGCCACGTTGTCGAGAATTCGAGGAATTGTTGGCGAAGGCGTATGCGCGGCAACACGCCGTAACAGTGAATTCAGCGACAGCTGCGTTGCATCTCTCCTGTCTGGCAGCGGGTATCGGGCCAGGTGATGAAGTCATCGTACCTGCCTTAACGTTTGTCTCTACGGCGTTGGCTGTACTGTATTGTGGGGCGAAGCCAGTATTCGCCGACGTTAGGCAAGACACCTTGACACTGGATTGGCAGGACGTGCAGCTGAAAATGAGCGAACGGACGAAAGCCATCATCCCAGTTGATTTCGCCGGGTATCCCGCGTTTTCAGCGCGGCCTGATACGCCATTGACGGTGATTCAGGATGCGGCCCATGCGCCGCTCGGCCCGGCCTACGGCGATTACATCTGCTTGTCGTTTCATCCCGTCAAGCCGATTGCCTCGCCTGATGGCGGGGCAATTGTGCTCAATGACGATGCAACGGCTGACCGTCTGCGTCGGTTGCGGTGGTGTGGCATTGACCGCGACACCTGGCAACGCAATGGCCGCCAATACGCCTGGCGGTACGAGGTGCGTGAGTTGGGCTATAAGTGCCACTGGAACGACGTTGCGGCCAGCATCGCTCTGGCACAACTGGAACGCTACGATGCGCTGTTGGCCCGGCGGCGCGCTCTAGCACGTCGCTATCAGCTGGCGTTGTGTACATGTCCGGTGGGTTTGCCTGTTGAGCATTACCGCCACCAATGGCATCTGTTCGTCATCCGCGTCGCGGCGGATGAACGTGATGCATTGATTGATTACCTGACCGAACGGGGCATCTCGTGTGGCGTGCATTACGAGCCGCTGACGCATTATGCACTGTTCAATCAACCGACGCCGCCTGTAGCGGAGCGAGAGTGGCAACGCCTGGTCACATTGCCGTTGTACAGCGATATGTTGGAATCAGAGCAAGATCAGGTCATTCAGGCAGTGAGGGAATTCTATGGCTAGAGCGGGCATGTTGAACCTGATAGCGCGGTTGCGCATGTTGACGCAGGCCGGGCAAAGCGATTTTACGCTGAACGGCGAGAACTATTTCTCAAACGACCACCTGCAGGACATTCTTGACCAGAACGTCACCTACCTGGTAAATGAGCCTCTGGTTTGGCAACCGGACATTATCAGTGGCGGTACGGTTGAATATCATACCTGTTACGCTGGTTACCGAGATTTTGAGGGAGCCACCAGCGGCACAGCGTACTGGGCCGTGCGCACGTCGGCGGGTGACCTGGCCGGCACTGCGGACTACACGGCGGATTATGGCGAGGGTCGTATCGTATTCACCACAGACCAGGCGGGAACGGCTTACTACCTCACCGCCCGTAGCTACGACCTGTACAGTGCAGCGGCGGATGTATGGTTGGCGCGGCAATCATTCTACTCAACGGCATATAACTTTAGAAGCGATGGGCAACAGTTTGACCGCCAGGCTCTGTTCGACCATGCCGTAGTTATGGAGAAGCAGATGCGCAGCCGGGCGGGACAAAACCGTGGGCGGGGTGTATTACATCGCGCGCATTTTGTGCGGACTGATGTAAATCCTTCGGAGTGACAGATGTTGACTGATACCGAACTGGCCCAAATGCGTGAGGCGATAGAGGACATCCTGGCTGAGACCTGCACGATTTACGTGCGCAGTATGATTGGCGACGGTCAGGGTGGAAAGTATGAACAGTGGAGCGCGGGCGAAGCGGAATCATGCCGCATCGCGCCGATGTCGGCAGAGGATGCTACTCGTTACGCTGATAAATTGGGTGCACAATCTGGTTGGGTCATTACATTGCCGTATGACACTGACGTAAGCGTTTATGACAAAATTGTCGTGGATGATGTCGAATACCGAGTTATCGGCACAAACGAACACGAATCGTGGATTATGGCAATGCGAGCGTATTGTGCGAGGTCGAAATGACAATTAAGGTCAGGTTAGATGACCGCAGGTTGGCGGCTTTGCCCAGAGAATTGGTGAAGTTGGGTGACCAGATTTGCAACAAGGCGGCGAAGCGGATTGAGACGCGGGCCAAAGTCAAAATCCAGTCTGGGCCGAAGACGGGGCGTATCTATCGGCGAGGAAAAATTGAACATCAGGCCAGCGCGCCAGGTGAGCCGCCGGCGACAGATATGGGTAATCTGGTTAATAGCATTGCCAGTGATCGTGTTAAGCCATTGTTGCATGAAGTCACTGTTGGAGCGGAATATGGTGCGTACCTGGAATATGGGACGGTGCGGATGGCCCCTCGACCGTTTTTCAAGCCGAGTTTTGATGAAGAGCGTGACGATTTTCAGCGTGATGTAAACCGATTGATTGGCCTGGCACGTGAGCGGGTGCGATGAACGAAATTGAGCGAGCGGTTGTTGCAGCATTGCAATCTGATTCAGGGGTTATGGCCATAGCAACAGAGATTTGCTATGGGGCAGGTGACATAGACACGAAATTTCCATTCGTGGTTTTGTTTAAGCAACCCATAACGGATAGTGATCGTTATAGCTTTACTGAACGCACAGCGCGGTTGCAGCGTTACGTAGTTAAGGCGGTAGATGGGGGCATGAGCAAACAACGGGCGCAACAGCTTGCTGATGCAGTAGATGCCGTATTGACAGATAGTCAGCTTGTCTTATCGGGCTGGGCCTGGCTGCATTGTCATCGAATAGGCGACATTGAATATTCAGAATCGTTGGTAGATGGTACGATAGCCTGGCATGTAGGGGGTGTTTATGAAATTATCTTGGGGAGGATGACATGAAGTGTTATGTGATTGTGATATTGTTGGCTATTAGTCTAGCGTTGTTGGGGGGTGTTGCCTATGCAGTGACATTGACGCCGCAGACTATCACGACTGATGGCCTGGTGATTACGCCGGTAGCGGCGACGAACACTGAGTATGAGTTCAGTAATTTGGGGCGTGAGTTTATTTACATAAACAACGCATCGGCCTCGACGTTGAATTACACGGTGACTATACCAGGCACGGTCAGCGGCTATGAATTGGAGGATATTACTGGAACGGTGGGTAGCGGAGTGACCGTATATGTCGGGCCGTTCAATCCGACATTTGCAAATGCGGCGGATGGTAACGTGGATTTCACGATAGACATTACGGCTAGCGTTACATTGGCGGTATTGAGATTGCCATAATTTGGAGGTGTACGAATGACAGCGATTGTGGGGAATGCGTGCAAACTGGAGATTTCGCCTAACAATAGCACCTGGCTGGACATTTCGGGCTATGCCACCAGCGTTGATCCTGGTGAGATGGTACGCAATGATGGCGAGGTCTTTGTTTTTGGCAGCGATAAGGGCGAGGTGACGACTGGTAAACTGGCGGTGCGCGAGATAAATATTGAGGTGCTGTACAATGAGGGCGGCACGTGTCCCTATGGGACAATTCGAGCGGCTATTGATGCAAACTCAACGTATTACATCAGATGGTCACCGCAGGGTGGCGGCTCAGCGCAATATCAGTACACCAGCGACGCGGGCAAATGGGTCAGCGTCAACGATCCAGGTAGCGAAGCAGATAGTGCTGACCCTATTGTGCTCACGGCGACGTTTAAGACGCCCTACGTGACCAAGGGCCTCGTGTCGTGATATGGCCAGGCAACTGAAGCGGGTTAATGCGCAACCCGTACAGGGAGATGGAGCGTACATGGTTATCAGGCCGCTCACGTTCGCCGAACGCAAAGTCGGTGTCAATGTAGACGATTTGTTAATGCGTGTCGTGGAGTGGAATTGGACGGATTGGGATGACCAGCCGTTGCCATTGCCGCACGATGAGGCGAGTCGTGAGTTGCTGACTGACCAGGAAATTGAGTTCATCCTGACGCAGTTTGGCCTGGTGTTCAAATCTAATGATGCTGGCCCAAACTGAAAACGCGGGTGGCGGCATGGTTGATTGAACCGACCCGTCACCCGCTGCCAGATGAGTATCTGGAGTTGTTTCTGTGCCGTGATGTCTATCACTGCACACCAGCGGAACTGGCAGAACAGGACTGGGCGGTGGTCTCGGCGCATCTTCAATGTATCGCCGCTGAGAATCTGATACGGGAGAAACGACATGGCACGACGACCAGACGCCAGTCTGCTCGGCGAAGTAAGCCTCGATACACGTAAATTCGACCAGGGCGTCAAATCCGTACAGAGCAGTATGCGCGGGTTGGCCGACGGCCTGAAGGCTGTCGGCGCGGCTTTCGCCGCCTGGGGCGTGAAGGAATTGGCTCAAACTGGCTATGAGATGGCGAGGCTGGGCGCACAGTCGTTGCGTCTCAAGGAATCGTTCGAGCAATTGGCTGACGCCTATCAGGGTAACAGCCAGGCCATTCTAGACACATTGAAGCAAGCCTCACAGGGGGCTATCTCCGAAACCAACCTCATCCTCGGCGCAAACCGCGCCATGATGCTGGGCTTAGGGGCGAACGCCGAGCAATTGGGCAAACTCATGGAAGTCGCCGCGTTCCGCGCGCGGGCGATGGGCATTTCCACCACGCAGGCGTGGGACAACATCGTCACAGGGATCGGGCGTAAATCGCCGCTCATTCTGGACAACCTGGGCATCGTTGGCCTGAAGATGGATGAGAACACATCTAAGGCCGAACTCATGGCGCAAGTCATTGAGCAGGGCCAGAAGATGATTGCCGACGCTGGCGGAACGACGGTGGATGCGCTGGCCAAGATGGAGCAGCTGGAGGCCAAGACCGAAGACCTGAAGGCCAAGCTGGGCGAACTGTGGGTCAAGACTGACATCCCCAACGTGGTAGTGGATTTCATCAGCGGCGGGGCTGAAGGTTGGATCAACACGCTGGATTACCTGGAGATTCTGAATAACTGGGCGGCCAAAGAGCATAAGACTACGTTCCAGGTCATCATGGAACAGATTGGGCCGAGCCCTGAGGAATTGGCAACACGCGACTTTGCCCAGCCAGAGAACCTGACGGAGTACTGGGGGACTATTTATGACCCCTACGCCATGCAGCGTGAACAGATGCAACAATTCACCGCGCAGGCCAGAGAGGCAGCGGACGTTGTAGAGGATATTCGGCAGGCTCTGGCCGATTTACCTGCGTCTGGCGGGATTTTGACGCAGGTTTTGGAGCGTGCGACGGAGCTTATCCAGCAGGGCAAGGTTGACATTCAGAACTGGGGTGACGCCTGGATAGACATACCCTCGACCGTTGAGGACTTTGCCTCGAACTTCGCCATTTTGCAGGAACGGTTTCGGCAACAGTCCATGCCGCTGGACGAATTCACCCGCGATATGGATTACGTCGGTGGGCAATTGCGGGAGCATATTGCCGAATACGAACGCTACCATGACCACGTCACCGAGACGGTGACACAGGCCAAACGGCTGGGTGATGAATACGGTTACACGGCCATGCGGGGCGCCGAAATTGGCAAGAGGTTGCAGGACGCGGGTTGGGCCACAAGGCGATTGGCAGATGAATGGTCGGCTGTTGGCTTACAGATTGCGGCCTCCTATGAACGGCTTGACCGTTTTGTCGAGAAAGTCAAGCGGCCAGGTTATGGCGATTATTCCGTTGCGGAGCAGTTTACCCCGCAGGCGCAGGCACAGGCGGCTTTGGCTAAACTTGACCTGGACGTGACCATTGCTAAGGCGAATAAAACTGCGGCGGACGACTTCCGCGCTAAATTTGAGGGAGCTAACACCATCATCGCAGGCGATATTAGCGACAAAGTCAGGCGGGCGTTGGGGATTGATGAACCAACGCGCGGTGGGCCGCTGGACAGAGGCGACGCGCCTGCTGAGTGGTGGCGGCGGTTGCCAGACATCATCACGCGCGGTGAGGGTAGCCCGTGGGCTGAGGAGATGCGCGGCGACATTGCCAAAAGCGCTGATTTCCTGGTTGGGCCAGGCGCGGGCGAAAAGGTGTTGGCCGATGAGGGGGCGATGCGGGCTGGCGCTGAGGCCATTCAACGGTTCGCTGAGCAATTCGGCTACGCCGGAGCGGCTGGAGCAATTGAGCTTAATGCCGGTGTTGTGACCATTGACTGGGGAAAAGCGGCGATGGCTATGCAACGTGAAACCAGCCTGGAAGAGGCGGTTAGACAGGGGCAGGAATTTGCTATGGGGCAGATGGGTATGCCTGCTATGCCTGGCGTAGCTGCTGCACCTGGTGCAGCTGCTGCACCTGGCGCGGCGGGCGTGGCTGGTAGCAGTTACGCGGTCATGGCTCAGGACGCGCAGGTGCTGGCTGAGATTTTACAGACAACGTTAATGCCACAGTTGACAGCCGTCAACGACTTTTTCGCCATGCAACTCAATCTCAATATCGGCGTGGCAAACACATTGCTGGGGACGGATATACCGAATTCCATCACCACTGCAACTGGCAGCTTCACATCGTTTGTGTCCGACGCGCTTGAACCAACGACAAGCGCAGCCGCTGCGCTCAATGAGCAATTGCAAGGACTGATTGACAAGTTGGAACGGTTGGCTGAGTTAGACCTTGGCGATTTCCAGCCGGGCAGTCCGACGCCATTTGAGCTTGGTTTGCGTGGAATCAATGAGGAACTGACGCAGATGGGTGGCGCGTGGGGGATGATTACGCCGTTGAGTGGTGGAGGCAGTGCGGGGCCACCGCTCAGTATCCACCTGCACGTTGGAGCGATGCTGGGCCGTGAAGCTGATGCCTATCGTCTGGCGAATGAGCTGTTGCCGTACCTGAACCGGGCGCGGAGAGTGCAGCGGTGGGATTGATTGAGACGAAGGTCTACATAGATTTCGACAACGACCTGGATTTCAGCGACGCTGATGAAGACATCAGCGATTATGTTACAGGCCTGGTCATTCAGCGTGGCACAGACCAGACGTTGAACGCTGGTTCGCTGGAATTGCAAGTGTTGGACGCCGACGGGCGATTCCAGCCACAGAATACCGGCGGGCCTTACGGCAGTGGCCTGATGATTGGGCGGCGTGTGCAGGTTACGATGGAGCTTGGGGGCGCGGAGACACTATTCTTCACACTGGACGTAGATACATTAGATTCTGAGGCAGTACTGTGGTACAGCGAAGTTTCGCAATTCTATGGGTTCATTACTGAGATTACACCAGAATACGTCGCTAGTGATGAACATACGCCAGTGCGCAGCATACTGGCAACTGACCTGCTAGGACTATTGAGCATCCGCCGCTTGACGACCGGGACGCTACTTGGCAAACAGACTGGTGAAATCGTAAATCTACTGCTGGACAATCTAGGCTGGGAGCCGGGGATAGCGACTTTTGATCGTATTTACCTGGATACGCCAACGGCGTTGCTGGGTGGGCCAGGAGCGAATTGGCGTTATGTAGATGCGGGGCAAACGACTATTCCCTATTGTAGTTGGGAAAAGACGCCGATAGCGGTGGCAATTCGAGATATAGTTGAGGCAGAACATGGCTTGTTTTGGATCGGTAAAGACGGCTGGGTACACTATGAGGATAGGCATCATCGCAACGCTGACCGCACCAGCCTGGCGACGTTGACTGATAATCACATTTCGGAATTGGTTTTACGCTACACGGATCAGGATTTGTTTAATGTCGTTGAGGTTGTCGCGCATCCGCGCAGCGTCGGCACGGCAGCCAGCGTTGTATTTGATGCGATTGGCGACAACAACGGTCATGAGATTACAGCTGGGGCCAGTCGTAAATATTATGTCTCATATACCGACCCTGTTTCGGGGCGTCCATGCGAGGCTACCGACATTATCACTCCGGTTGCTCCGACTGACTATGCGGCGAACAGCGCGGCGGATGGTTCGGGTAGTAATCGTACAAGCGATATTACTGTCAGTCTCGTTGCTGATGATAATGGCCGTTACACTTTTACTGTGACCAACAATAGCAGTTCAAAACTCTATCTAACCAAATTGCAGTTACGCGCGACTCCGCTTGTCGCGTATGACGCAGTGTCGCAGATTGCCGAAGACGAAGCTAGTCAGACGCAATTTTTGGAGCGTGATTTGGTTATAGACAATTATTTGCTTAACAGCCCTACTGAAGCGAATGATTACGCCAACTGGTTATTGTTGCAATATAAAGACCCGCACGCCAGGATTGAGCGATTGACGCTGTTTGACAGCAACTGGACAAATGCGTTGCAGATTCTCAACCGTGAGATTTCCGACCGCGTGACGATACAGAGCGACAAGTACAACATTAACGGCGACTGCTTCATAGATGGCATCGCGTTAGAAACCGACCTGGTAGCAGGGTTGGTGCGTTGTGAATGGACATTAAATGGTTTGGCGGCGGAGACACTATTCTTCACACTGGACGTAGATACATTAGATTCTGAGGCAGTACTGGGGTACAAGACACTATTCTTCACACTGGACGTAGATACATTAGATTCTGAGGCAGTACTGGGGTACTAGGAGGTCAATATGGCCTGGACAACACCGAGAACATGGGCAGTCAAGGAGCGACTCACCGCAGCACTGATGAACCAACAGGTGCGGGACAACCTCTCATACTTAAAGAGCACAGCGAGCGGTTATGCTATTTACACAAAGCCCGACGCTTGGTCTGTAACCGGAAGCACATTTCAGGCTATCACTGACCTGAGTGTGACGATAACGACTACGGTGACGTGCAACCTCTACGTTTTTCATGCCGGCTATGCAGGCGGAACGAATGGAGCGTATGTTAAGATTTACATTAACGGACAAGAGCCCCCCGAGGTGTTTGTTGCTGTGCGGACAGGGACTGAGCAATCCTACGCATTTGTTTATCGTAAAAGCTCGGTCGCAGCGGGCACAT
>Ga0208940_1003790_pt1 | contig 12441 bp, 10 predicted proteins | sample AD_JPNNA6_MetaG_FD_184445 | JGI IMG/M metagenome (GOLD analysis project Ga0208940, IMG submission 184445) | Active sludge microbial communities of municipal wastewater-treating anaerobic digesters from Japan - AD_JPNNA6_MetaG (SPAdes) (version 2) | ecosystem: Engineered > Bioreactor > Anaerobic... | reverse complement strand
CCCGCACGGGATCGGTGGGCATCAGCCAGAGCCGCTGCATGCCCTGCCACGAACCTGCCAGTTGATTCAAACCTGCGGGAATGCTCATTGCTGCCGGGTGATGACTTTTAAGGATGGCTGTTCACGCACCACGTCCAGCAGTGCATCGGGGTGTTTTGCAGCCACGCGCAGCAAGACCATGGCTGGACCTTCCGGCACACGCCTGCCTTGCTCCCACTGCTGGAGTGTCCGCACACTGATACCCAGGAGGGCGGCAAATGCATCCTGGGTCAGGTGATAGCTTTCGCGGATATTCCGAATGTCCAGCGGATCCAAATGGAAGGATCGGGAGGCTGGTTTTTCTCCCCGGAGAATGGAACCACCTTCCCGCACGCTTTCCGCCAGTTCGGCAAACAGGTCTTCTTTCATGGGTATTCTTCCTCAAGAATGTGTCGTAATATCGCCAACTGCCCGGGTGTTAAATCATCCTGTTCGTTTTTGCTGTAAATCATCAGCATCAGGATCGCATCCCGGGTGGCTGCCCAGTAATAAATCACCCGACTTCCACCGCGCTTGCCGCGTCCTTTTAACGCCCAACGCACTTTTCTCAATCCGCCGCTGCCCGGGATAACACTACCCAAATCCGGTTGTGCCAGAAGAGCCAGTTGCAGCAGGCGATATTCTTCTGGAGAAAGGAGGGCTGAGACCCGGCGGGTGAAAATGGAAGTTTCAATGATTTCCACAATGACTTCTTCCTCCTGATTATACGCCATTGGCGTAGTTTGTCAAGTTTTTGTTATCCCGGATTTGGCTTTAGAATGGAGGCATCAGCCAATTGTTGCGTGGAGGAACTGGATCGTCCGCTCCCAGGCGAGCGCCGCGGCGGCGGGCTGGTATTCCGGGCGGTCGGCTTCCACGAACCAGTGTTCCGTACCCGGGTAGATGTAAAAGCTCGCCTCCCTGCCTGCCGCGCGGATGCGGTCTTCAAACCGCATCGCCCGGGCGGGGTCCGCACCCCACGCATCATGGTCGGCAAAATGACCGAGGTATGCCGCGCTGGTCTTGTCGAGCAGACCACCACCGGTGCCATAAAACACGACCACAGCCTTGACGGCTTTGTTTCGGCGGCGCGCCGCCTCCACGGCGTAACCCGCGCCCAGTGAGAATCCAATCACGCCGATCCCGTTCCCGGTCACGGCTGGCAGCCCTGCCAGGTAGTCCACTGCCCGGGTGACGAGCTTTTGGGTGGCTTTGTGGTCCAGCTCCAGCCGGGCGGCATCGGCGGCTTCAATCGTCTCTGCCACCCTGCCCTGGTAATAATCGGGCGCAAGCGTCACAAACCCCACCCGGGCAAGCTGGTCACATGCCTGGATGAAGGATTGGTTGAGCCCCCACCAGGCGTGCAGCAGCAGGACTCCCGGTCCCTTTCCCGCTTCCGGCATGGCAAGATGGGCATGGAATGGGCTTCCGTTGGTTTCAATGATTTGCATTTGGTCATTCTCCCTGGGTACCTGGTGGGATGAAGTTCGAAGAATACCGGGTTTTGTCCCATTCCTCTTATTATAAGATCAAAGAAGTTTATACCGAAAATAAACCAGAATCATCACGAAAGCCAGTAGGATGTCTCCATGGCTTAAAAACCCGGCTTCTGAAAGGAATATCACCAGGATGAAACTCCCGCACCGATTCAATCGATTTGTCTGCCTTGTCATTCTCGCCCTCTTCCTGGCGGGCTGTACAGGCTCCGCTGCACCCACGGCAGGGGAGCAAAGCACCGCCCCAACCACGGCGGGCACCTCCGCCCCGCGGGAGGAAACCCACGGGGAAGAGGCGGAACCGGATTATGCGGTGGTTTTCCCCCAGGATTCCGTCAACCGGATGGACATCACGCTCTCCCCCGAAGCCTGGGCTGCCCTGCAGGCTGAAATGACCGAACTTTTCGGCGCGGCGGGTCAGCAGCAGGGATTTGGCAACCCCGGGCAGATGCCCGGCGGGCAGGATCAAGCCCGCCCACAGCCGCCAGGTTTTCAGGGAACCATGCAGCCGCCGGATTTCCAGGGGAACCAACCGCCGCCGGGCAATATTCAACCCGGCGGATTCCCTGGCAATGGCATGGGCAACCTGGATTTTGCCGACACCAGTTATGTCAAAGCCACGGTGACGTTTGATGGTCTCACCTGGGAGAGCGTCGGGTTCCGTTACAGCGGCAACTCCACCCTGCAAAACTCGTGGAGCAGCGGTACAAAGAAAATCTCCTTCCGGCTGGATTTTGATGAATTTGAGGACGAAGACCCATCCACCAAAAACCAGCGTTTCTACGGCTTCAAGCAGATCTCCTTTAAGAGCAACGCCATGGATTCCTCGTATATCCGCGAAAAGGTTGTTGCCGATATCTTCCGCAATGCCGGGGTTGTGTCCTCCCAGACTGCCTTTTATGAAATCTATATAGACTATGGGGAAGGCTCGCAGTACTTTGGTGTGTACACCGCGGTTGAAATTGTGGACGATACCGTGATCCAATCGCAATTCAGTGATGACAGCGGGAATGTCTACAAACCGGAGGGAACCGGCGCAGCGTTTGCTGCCGGGACGTTCAACGAAGAATCCTTTGAAAAGCAAACCAACGAAAAGGAAGCGGATTGGAGCGACATCCAGGCTGTCTTTTCAGCCCTGCATTCCGAACTGCGCACCAGCGACCCGGCAGCCTGGCGGGCGGGGTTGGAAGCCGTCTTTGACGTGGACGCCTTCATCCGCTGGCTTGCGGTGGATACCATTGTCCAAAACTGGGATACCTACGGCACAATGGCGCATAATTATTACCTGTACACCGACCCGCAGGATGGATTGGTCACCTGGATTCCCTGGGATAACAACATGGCGCTCAGCGCAGAGGGCGGCGGCAGGGGTGGCAGGGGCGGCATGGGGGGGATGGGCGGCGTGCGGGAACTGGACTTGAGCAATGTAACCGATCAATGGCCTCTCATCCGTTACCTGGTGGATGACCCGGTCTATCATGCGAAATACCGGCAATTCCTCCAGGAAACCATCCAGGGAGCCTTTGACCCGCAAAAGCTGGCAGCCACCTACCAGAAAGCCCACGACCTGATTGCTCCATCCGTGGAACGGGAGGAGGAAGGGTTCACGCAAATCGATTCGCTGGATCTGTTTAACCAGTCGGTGGCGGAACTCAGCCAGCACGCGGTTGACAGGTACAATGCGGTGGTGGATTACCTGGAGACCCAGCCCTGATGCACGCGGCGGGCTTATCCCGCCAACCGGCTGCGGATGGCAGCCAGGTCTGCCGGGCTGGCTCCGCCCGCCAGCAGGTAATTTTCCACATCCAGCCCTGCCAGGGTGCTTTGGATGGCTTCCCGGACCGAGGAATGTTCCCGCGCGAGGAGTTCATCCCGGTAAGGGTCCGGGCTGAGCACATAATCAGCAAGAATCTCCTCCGGTTCCACGCCCGCCAGCGCCAGCAATAACAGGGCGATGATGCCGGTGCGGTCGTTGCCGCGAATGCAGTGGAAAAGCACCCCGCCCGGCTGTGCCCGGGCAATTGCGCCAATGGCTGCTGCATGCAGCCCCTGCCAGCGCTGAAGTGCATCACGGTAATAGAGCGGGGTACCCCAGAGATTCGTCTTTGCCCACCGCTCCAGGAATTCCAAATCCGTAATGTCTTCAATGGCGGTCTGGATGGTTGCAATATCCGCATAGGGCGGTGTGAAGTCCAGCTCCTCCTCCACCATGCCGGTGGTGCGCAGGGTGACGATGGTGCGGATGCCGTAGGCATGCAGCGCCGACCATCCAGCTGCGCTCAGCCTGGCGGGGGTATCCGACCGGACAATTGCCTTCCAGCGGGTTGTCTGCCCGCTGCGGGTGGGCAGACCGCCCAGGTCACGCACGTTGGTGCAGCCATCCCAGGCAAGGATTCGTTCGTTCATGGATCGGGGATTAATTTCCATCTTGATCCAGCTCCATGATCTGCTCCTCCATCAGAATATCGGGATCATTCCAACCTTTTTGTTCCATGAGTTCGATAAATGCACGCCGATAGTACAGGCGCACATCAATGGTTACGGGTCCGGCAGCGGGAGCTTCAAAGTGATATAAGGTGGTGTCACTTCCAAGAGCCGGAAGACGGTTATCACTGATCACCCGGGTTGGATTCCAGTATGCGCCACTGGGCGAAATCTTCGTCCACATTTCCTGCAAGATCTTTGCATATCCCTGCCCGGGCAAGCCGCCATAATAACCTTCTGCTGGATTCCCAATCCCAGCCCACGCTGGCACAGTTGGACCATCGACAAAATCAAGGGATTTACCATCCTCCTGCGCAGCCTGTACAAGAAGGATCATCTGGCGCAAGGGGGAGTCGGTGGGCACATGATGCCCAACGCGGTCGTTGATGATTGTAACAGAGACAGTCACAAGATCTCCAGTCCTCTCAGCCTGTACGGTCATCGTAACGGAATTTTGCAGCAGATCAAGGCTGGCGGCTCCCGGGAAGGTGTGGGCACGAATGGTCAGCGGGTCGCGTTCAATTCCACCTGTATTGGGGGCAATGTTGGTGATTGCCTGACCGTCAAAGATGGTGGGAGCGGGCATATGACACTGCTGGCAGGTTTGCGCCGCTTCCAGTCCAGCCGCCAGCGCCGCGTCCTGGCTGCTGTATGGGCTGTCCAGCCATTCCCCGTAGGAATTATAGATGGTGGTGTCCCAGAAGATGCCATAGTGACAGGGGGCACAGTACTGGCTTTGCTGGTAGAGCGGCAGGTAAGTATCTTCCATTGGCACATTATCATCATCAAAGGATCCCACGAAAAGTTGGTAACGATCGGGGTCATCTGTGAAGGGACGGCGTATATCCTGCGATAGCACGCCGGGCATGTTCGGATAGGGTAAGCCGGTATTCGGATCCAGGGTGACATCCACCACCTTGTGGCAGTAATCGCAGTGGATGCCGAACTCGTCCACACCACTGACTATGTTCGGGTTGGTACCATAAGGGGCGTCGATGGCTGCCCCGGCGTTATGGCAGGCAGCACAGTTGCCGGCGGTTCCAGGGAAATCAATCATATATCCCGGTCCGTAATAAGGCTGGGTCATATCGGGTTTCAAGGGAAAATAGCCGTAATCACGGTTAAAGACATAGCGGGTGAGCGGGCTCTGGTTCCCGTACACATCCGTGCCGTTGTACATGGTCAGGTAGCGCAGGTTGGTGGCGGACCTGCCGTGGGCGTCATTGTCCAGCCAGACCTGTGTCACCCCTGCCTTGCAGGAGTAGCACGAGTTCTCACCCGTGGGTGCAACCCACTCATAAGCCGGGTTGTCCCCCGTTTGCAGCGGTCGCATGGAAATGGTCAACCCGCTGGCAGGCGCGGACACCTGCTCCACCTTGGCACAGTAATAACCTTCCGCCCAGGCACTGACGGTAACCATTTCTCCAACCGTTGGCACCGTAAGGAAAAAATGTCCCCTGTTATCCGTGAGGGTGCTGTTCTCCGTTGCCTGGATCCGCACGGCAGCCCCGGAAATGGGTTGCCCATCTGAAGTGAGTACCACGCCGCTGATGATCGATCCATCGGGGATGGGATCCAGTGTTGGAGGGACCAGGCTGGGTGAAGCCACCTCTGGTGATGAAGTCGGGGGTGTCCCGGCTTCCTTCTGGCAGCCTGCCAGCAGGAAGATTCCCAACAGTACCGCTGCTGCCTCAATGAATAACCGTCTCTTTTTCATTAACCTCTCATGGTAAGGCTGGTGTGAACAGACGCCAGACACCCGACCGGCGCGTTCCGGCATATAGGACCGAACCGTCTTCCGAGAGTGCCAGGGCGCGCAGGTTGGTATAGCCGGTGCCTCCTCCAGTAGGCAGCCACGTATCGCCACCATCGGTTGTGTAGAGCACCCCTGAAAACGTCGTCCCGATGTAGAAAACCCCCGGGCGATTGGAATCAGGAAGGATGTCGAACACATAGTCATTCGGCTGCAGTCCGCTGATCGATTGCTTCCAGGTAGTTCCGCCATCGTCGGAATGGAAAAGGATGCCTGGTGCGGTGGCGGCAAAAAGCGTGGACGGGTTTGCCGGATCGAAGACGATATCGAACACTTCAATATCGCCACGGACGGTGTAATCGTTCCCGAAGGGTCCAAGGCTGCTGATGGCTGTGCTCGTCAGGCTCTCTACTTTTTGCCAGGTTTCACCCTGATCGTTACTCTGATAGAGCCCGCGTGCGGTGGCTGCAAATACATCTTGATCATCTTCCGGATGGATGGCAACGGACAGGACATTGGTCTGGTCAAATGGAGCCCCCGTCAGTTTTGTCCAGGTGGTTCCACCATCCCGCGAACGGAACAATCCTGAGGCAGCTGCATCACAAGCCGGTCCATAGATTGTTTCTTGCATACCGGGGCAGCCTCCGATCATGAATCCGGTGAAGATCACCTGCGGGTTGGATGGGGCAACTGCCAGGGCGCGCATTTCTTGATGAACTGCTCCCAATGGGATCACCCGGGTCATTGTCCAAGTCACACCCCCATCTATGCTAATATTGATATTACCCTGTTCAGAGGTGGTGGTATAGATGGTATAGCCGGGTACTCCCTCCCTGCTTTTAATCAGTACAGCCGGAGCCATTTCCACATCCACGCCCTGCCAGGAGATACCGCCATCGTCGCTGCGGAAGGTGGCGGTATCCGCCCCGACGATGACCGTTTCACCGCCTCCAGGGGCGACTGTTATACTGGAGATGATCGCGCCGGAATACCCCTGGCTGGCATCCTGCCAGGTCTCGCCTCCATCCTCACTTACGAAATTCCCGCCACCGTAGTTGTTCACAAAAATGCGGTAGGGGTCACGCGGGTCCACCTGCAGGTCGATGGGCATGCCGGACTTGCGCTCCTGCGAGCCCATGAAGTACTGCTGCCAGGTGACACCGGAATCCTCGCTGCGAAAGATCTGCGACTCGGTGGCGGCATACCAGATTTGCGGGTTGGAGAGCGAGATCTCCACGGCATCCATGCTCATGCCGCCGGTCTGCACCAGGATCTGCTGCCAGGTATCGCCGCCATCCCGGGTGATGTAGACCCCCGCCTTGTCCGGGTCGCAGGGGGTGGTGACAGCCGCCAGCAGGATGTCCGGATCTTCGGGATGCATAAACAGGCTGGGGATGTACAACCCGCCCAGTCCATTTTGTTCATCGAGTACTGTCCAGGTCTCTCCGCCGTCATCGCTGCGAAGGATGCCAACCCCGCCCCAGATACCCGCAGGAACGTTCGAGTTAACGGCATCGCGGTCAAAAATACCCGTGGAGACGTAGAGGCGATCTGAGTTGCGCGGGTCGACCCAGATGTAACGCGCCAGGCTTAGCCCCTGCCAGATGAGTTTCCAGGAGGCACCGGCATCCACACTTTTATAGACTTCTCCTCCGGTGGGTCCACCCAGTAATCGACGCTGGATAAATCCTGATGTCCCATCCGACCAAGTGCTTACTGTCACCTCCACACCGGCGTATATCACGTTGCGGTCGTTGGGGTCAATGGTGATGCCGCGCACGCTGCGGATGCCATCGGTGGTCAACAAGCCGGTGTCGCGCAATTCCCAGGTAGTGCCTCCATCCGCGGAACGGTAGATCTCGCCGGTATCCTGGGTGCCGATCCAGATGGTGTTGTGGTCGAACGGGTCAATGGTTGCCGAAAACACCCGCCAGACGGGACCGGGCATGGGTTCGATGCCGGTGTTGGAAGGAACCCATGTTTTCCCTCCATCAGTGCTCTTAATGATGCCTGCAAAGGAATCGGTGACGTACATGACATCCGGATTGGTCGGATCCATGCGAATATCGTAACCCAGCCCGCCCGCAGGTCCGCCCAGTTTGACCCATTCCTCAGCCAGATAGGCAGGGGAACCGGATGATACAAACGCAACAGTTGTCGCTGTTGGTTTTCCCACGGTTGGTGTTTCAGCCGCTGCTTCACCACCTGGCTTTGCCTGGCTGACGATTATTTCCAATGAACGCGTCTCCATGGATGTGCCAAGATCCACAACCAGCTGGTAGATGTGTGTTTCTGCAGGACAAATTTCTCTTTCCCCTGTTTTTGATACTGCCTCCCCATCCAGCAAAACATCGAAACCGCCATTCACCTCCCAATGAATCCAGGTACAATCCCCGGATTCCAGGTCCATTCGATCTGCAGTCAAAACAATTTGTATGGGTGTGGGAATTGGTGGTGGTTCCGGTGTTGGGCTTTGCGTGCAGGAAACAATGACACAGACAAGAATCAAATAAATCAGCAGAGAAAATCTTCGAGCGGGCATCGTTCCTCCTTGTGAATTGAACCGGAAATCCTGATCAAGAAAATACAGACACCATTTTCACAAAAGAGGGATGATGGTTGTGGCAGAACTGACTCTACTGTAGCGGATTTTTCTGCTTTTTTGCTGTTGCTTTCAACTTATTTCAGAAAGTAAACTTAGGTAATGGTTATCCCAACCTGAGGTATGCTATATCATTGGTTGTCATTTCATGGATACCATCATATTACATCAATTTTCATCGAAATTCAACCGCAGCTTGGGAAAAATCCAAATGCCAGGTGGCTGAACTACTCCATGGAAACCCTGCATCGATTATCCTGTTATCCTCATAATTGTATTTGAATGGATCAGACATTCCCGGGCTGTGAAGATTGTCGATTACAAGAATAACGATCCCACAACCTGGCTGGTGACCTAGGGTACTTTTGGAACTGGTTTATCTTACCGGGTCAAGCGATAACGAGTTCCTCTTGAAAAATGAGGTTGACCATCCACAGCCGACAAGTCATTCACTGTTTTTGGGGGATTGCCGATTGTTGATGACCCAATGGGTGACAGCAGCCACGGTTGCACATAAACCAACAACCACGGCTCCATTCTTATCGGTGATGATCCCGCCAATCATTAATACAATCCCAAGGATTACTGTGATTGCGCTGAGGATTATTCGAATGTTACTGGACATGGCAGACTCCTTTTTCACTGCAACAACCTTTTTGTATAAGGATTTCGCCCGGGCGATATAGGAATCGGGCTTATTACCATTATCCAGTTTCTCTTCACCAGAATCACCTGTTGATTCCCCTTGTTGAACGGGATGATCACCTGTGTTTTTCCCCAGCTTAAGAATCAATTCAACCCTGGAACTTACCTGAAATTTATCATATATGTTTTTCAGGTGAAATTCAACCGTGCGCTCTGATATACCAAGGGCATAGGCAATCTGCTTGTTGCTTTTGCCTTGTAATAAAAGGGATATTACCTCCTCTTCACGTCGGCTTAATCCCTTTACGCGTTCCATGTCTTCATCACACCTTCGTATGTTGGGCGGTTGCCAGACCAAACATGGTACTGCTTTTTAGGAAATGGATCCAATTTGGCATGCATATCAAGCATGCAGTCCATATCGAAAAACCGATTAATTGGATTATACGTCAAATATCAGCCAGGATACAATTGCCCCAAGACCTTATACCCACGATGAGATTATGGGATATCAGCCCCAAGAAAATAACTCTGGATTCCCATCATTCCTTTTTATCTTCATTTCCTTTCCACAACCGCCCGGTTAAGGTATGATTCCCTCATTCCACGCAACGGGAGCAGCAACCATGATTCAATGGATCGTAATCGGCATCATTCTCGTCATGTTCGCCATCAACCTGGGGGTGTCCCTGCTGAATTACCGCCAACGCCGGCAGCCCATCCCCGCCATTGTAGAGGGCGTGTACGACCAGGAGACCTATGCCAGGTGGCTGAACTACTCCATGGAAACCCTGCGCTTCCAATTGATCACCCGGGCAATTGACATGCTGCTGACGCTGGTTCTGCTGCTTTCGGGCGCCTTCGGCTGGCTGGAACGCCTTGTCAACACCTGGTTTGCTGCCGATCTCCTGCGCACGCTGGCTTTTTTGGGTGTATATGTCCTGTTTTTTAACCTGGTGGTCAACCTGCCGCTGGAATATTACGCCACCTTTGTAATTGAGGAGAAATTCGGCTTCAACAAGTCCACCCGCAAAACCTTTTTCCTCGACCAGTTGAAAAACCTGCTGTTGATTGCCGTGCTGGGCGGGGCGCTGGTGGCGGCATTGAACGCCCTTTACCGGGTGTTTGCAGACCGCCTGTGGCTCTTCATCCTGCTGGCATGGGCAGCCGCCTCCCTGGTGATGGCGGTAATGTTCAGCCTGAACAGGGTTTTTGTGAAGATCTTTAATAAGCTCACCCCCCTGCCGGAAGGCACGCTCCGCGAGCGCATTGAATCCCTGGCTGCCAGCGTGGGCTTCCGGGTGTCCGCCATTTCGGTGATGGACGCCTCGCGCCGTTCCACCAAGTTAAACGCCTTTTTCAGCGGGCTGGGAAAAACGCGCGAGGTGGTGTTGTACGACACGCTGATTGAAAAGATGAGTGAAGATGAGATCACCGCCGTGCTGGCGCACGAACTGGGGCATGCCGTCCACAAGGACGTGCCCCGCATGCTCCTCCAGCAGATCATCCTGGTGGGCGCCTACCTGGCTTTATTCGGGCTGGTTGCCGGGAGCAGCAGCCTGGCACAGGCGTTTGGGCTTTCCGGCGCGCATTTCGGCTTCAGCCTGCTGTTGTTCAGCATCCTGGTCAGCCCGCTGGATTTGCTGCTGGATATTCCGCTCAACTTCCTCAGCCGCAAGGCGGAGTATGCCGCCGATGCCTTTGCCGCCCAACATGCCGACCCGCACTCCATCCGCAGCGCGTTGATCCGGCTGGCGCAGGAGAACCTTGCCAACCTCAACCCGCACCCGCTGTATGTGCTGCTGCACTACAGCCATCCCACCCTGGCGCAGCGCCTGGGGGCAATTGGCGGAGACAAATAAGGACGAATCTACGCCTGCCGGCGTTTATGCGCCAGCCGCTCAATCAGTATCACCAGCAGGAACCCTGCCGCCATCAAGCCAATCGACAGCCAGGTTTCGCCTGCCTGCAGGGATGGCAGCACATTCACATCCCCCACCGGCACACCTTCCACGTGCAGGTAATCCTTCCAGGGCCAGATCTCCCGCAGGGCTCCTGCCATGAAACCAAGCAGCAGCGCCACCGTCAGGTCGTGGTGGTGGTGCAGCAGCCAGCGCAGGACGCTTGAGAATGCCATCAACCCCACCACCGCACCCGCCAGGAAGACCAGGATGGGGATGACCTGGAAGGTCAGCAGGGCGTTCAGGATGTACTGGTATTTGCCCAGCAGCACCAGGATAAACGCCCCGGAAATCCCCGGCAGGATCATGGCACAGATGGCAACCGCCCCGCTGATGAACAGGAACCATAGCGCATCGGGTGTTTGTGAGGGTGTTATTCCCACCAGCAGGTAGGCGCCCAGGGCGGATGCTGCCGCAAGCAGCAGCGCTGCCGGGCTCCAGTGTTTCACCCGGCCGCGTATTGTCAGGATGGATGCCACAATCAAGCCAAAAAAGAAAGCGTAGATGTAGCTGGGGTGGGTTTCCAGTGCCCAGTGCAGCACGCGCGCCAGGCTGAGCACCGCCAGCCCAATCCCGCTGACCAGCGCCAGGAGGAATTGCCAGGGGAAGCCGCCAAAAGCCGCCCGCCAGCGCAGGCGCAGCAGGTTGCGCAGGAATGGCAGTGCAGATTGGATGGCATCAATTAACTCGTCATAAATCCCAAGGATGAATGCCATCGTCCCACCCGAAACGCCGGGGATGATGTCGGCGGTTCCCATCAGAAATCCGCCCAGGAAGATGCCCAGGGTGTCCTTGAAGGTGCGGTTTGAAACAGGTTTCTCCATTGGCTCCCAATATTCGTGAAGATCCTCCCGCCCGGGCTGCCGGGGGGTGAAGCCTTGATTGTAAAGCCAAATGGCACAGATGCCAAGCCTGATGGAGTCAAAAACCATTTTGTGCAGGGAAAAGCCTTGACCTGGAACTCATTCCAAGTTTATAGTAGATGTTGAAATGAGCCCATGCGAATCATCAGATGGGTTCGATTGGGAACCCGAAAGGAGGACGCGATATGGAATATGTTAAACTTGGAAACACCGGGCTGGATGTATCGCCGATTTGCCTGGGCTGCATGAGCTTTGGCACCGCACCGGGCTGGGTGCATAATGAATGGGCGCTGGGCGAGGAGGATAGCCGGGCAATCATCCAGCGGGCGCTCGACCTGGGAATCAATTTCTTTGATACCGCCAATGTCTATGCCTATGGCAATAGCGAGGAAATTCTTGGGCGGGCAATCCGGGACCTTGCCAACCGGGATGAGGTGGTGATTGCCACCAAGGTCTTTATGCCCATGCGGAAGGGTCCCAATGGCGGCGGTCTCTCCCGCAAGCACATCCTGAGCCAAATTGACCAGAGCCTGAAACGCCTGGGCATGGAATATGTCGATTTATACATCATCCACCGCTGGGACGATCACACCCCGATTGAAGAGACGATGGAAGCCCT
>Ga0208940_1003789_pt1 | contig 12441 bp, 8 predicted proteins | sample AD_JPNNA6_MetaG_FD_184445 | JGI IMG/M metagenome (GOLD analysis project Ga0208940, IMG submission 184445) | Active sludge microbial communities of municipal wastewater-treating anaerobic digesters from Japan - AD_JPNNA6_MetaG (SPAdes) (version 2) | ecosystem: Engineered > Bioreactor > Anaerobic >... | reverse complement strand
CTGCAGTCTCCGCACCAATCGCGTCTCGGTGCCCACCGCCCACGCGCTTCCGGCGGGCGCGGCGGCGATTTGCTGGATGATGTGACTCGTGGAGCCGACGCTGTCGGCGAGCTCCACCACGCTCCGATCGCATTCGGGGTGGACGATGACCCGGATGCCCGGATACCGTTCCCGCACGGCAGCGACATCCGCCGGATGGAAGCGCTGATGCACGTTGCACGCGCCGGGCCAGAGTACCACTTTCGCGTCGCGGATGGCGTCGGCGCTCGGCGGGCGATAGGGCGTCCACAGCAGGATTTGCTCCGCAGGGACGCCCATGGCGAGGGCGGTGTTGCGTCCCAGGTGTTGATCGGGGAAGAAGAAGACGCGTGGCCGCTGCGCGAAGGCCCAGGCGAGCACCTTCGCGGCGTTGCCTGAGGTGCAGACGGCGCCGCCGTGTCTGCCGCAGAAAGCCTTGAGCGCCGCATCGGAGTTGACGTAGGTGATGGGCGTGAGCTCGGCCCCGGCGTGACCGTCGAGCGCGGCGTCGAGCGCGGCCCATGCCTGCTCGACCTGCGTGCGGCCGGCCGTCTCCGCCAGATAGCAGCCTGCTGCGGGATCGGGGATGTAGACGTGCTGGCCGGGTTTGGCGAGGATCGCCGCGACTTCGGCCATGAAGTGCACGCCGCAGAAGACGATGTGCTCCGCGTCAGTTTTGGCGCCATCGCGGGCGAGCTGGAGCGAATCCCCGCGAAAATCGGCGAACTGAATCACCTCGTCGCGTTGATAGTGATGTCCCAGAATGACGAGGCGGTTGCCCAGAGCCGCTTTAGCGCGCCGGGCGCGTTCCTCCCACGAAAGGGCGGGGGCGGCGACGGGATTGAGGATCTTCATGCTCAGGTCGAGAGCGGCGACGGAATGGGTGATGGCGCCGGTGGAAATGAAGTCCACGCCGGTGCCGGCGATAGCGGCGACCGTGGCGAGCGTCACATTGCCCGAAGCTTCCAGCGGCACGCGGCCTCCCGCGAGGGCGACGGCCTCCCGCAGCGTCTCCAGGTCCATGTTGTCCAGCAGGATGCGGTCGAGCGGCGGGGTGATGGCCAGCGCTGCGCGCAGCTCGGCGAGGGTGCGCACTTCGACTTCGATGGGCAGTTCGGGATGCGCCGCGCGGGCGCGGGTCACGGCGGCAGTGAGGCCGCCGGCGCCGTCAATGTGATTGTCTTTCACCATGAGCATGTCGAAGAGGGACAGGCGGTGATTCTGCCCGCCGCCCATGCTCACGGCGTATTTATCGAGCACGCGATAGCCGGGCAGCGTCTTGCGGGTGTCGAGGATCACGGCGCGCGTCGTGGCGACGGCGTCCACGAAATTGCGCGTCGCCGTGGCAATACCCGACATCCGCTGCAGGAAGTTGAGTGCCGTGCGCTCCCCCGCCAGCAGCGAAGGGCCCGGGCCGCTGACCTCGGCGAGGAGCTCGCCCGGGGTGACTTCTTGTCCGTCGCAGACATACGCGGTGAAAGCGAGTGCGGGGTCCACGGCGCGGAAGACGGCTTCCGCTACGGGCAGGCCGGCGACGATCCCCGGCGCTTTGGCGACGATGCGCCCGATCAGCGACACGGCGGGGTCGAGGGTGGCCTGGCTGGTCGCATCGCCGGGCCCGATGTCCTCGGCGAGGGCCAGTTCGATCAGCGGTGCGGCGGCAGCGAGGAGTTGTTCGCGTGAAATTGGCATGATAACCTCCGGCAATGGTGATTCAGAAGTGGCGTCGCGTACCTTCATACATGGGCGCGTTTTTCCAGGTCCTCCCGGCGGATGCAGGCTGGCGCCCCCGCGTGCGGAGCACGGCGTTGATCCATTTGGGGCGGTCGGGGATGTAGATGGTGACGGCGACGAGTTCGACCGGGTCGCTGTATTCGCACACAACGTGCACGTCGAGGTCCAGCTGCAACGCCGGGCCGGCGATGAGCACTCGTTCGCGGTCGGGATAGTGCTCGAGCAGCCGCCCATTGAAGATGGCGTGGAAGATGTCACTGGCACGCAGGCTTTCTTTGTGGGCTTCTCGCAGCGCGTGATCGGAGAGCCGCAGCGTCTGCCGACGGGCTAATAAATCCTCCACATCGGTGATGTACATGGCTGATTTCCTTGCTTCATGATGTCAGGCCATTCACGCGCCCCCGGGCGCTACCTCGCAGGCCGGCTACCATGTCACCGGCACACGTTGGAGTTTGCGCTGACGATCGTAGTAGGCCACATAGCGGTACGTCTTGCCAAATTCGTAGAGCTGGCGGGTCACTTCGACGTCTTGCTCGCAGTATTGGAACAGCTCCGCGAGACGTCCCTCGCGCCACCACTGGACGGCTTGCAGGCCGTCGGCGCTTTTGCCAATCTTCAACGTCGCGGTGGCCACGGTATCCAGCCCGATGCGGTGTCCCAGACGCCTCTCCAGCACCTGCATCATGTCCACGGTAGGCAGTTTGGCCAGCTCCACAGTTTGCGTGTAGCGTTGCAGTACCGGATAGTCGAATCCATAAAGATTGTAGCCCACCACCAGGTCGGCGGCGGCGAGTTCGGCGACCAGGGCCGCCACGTTTTGCTCGGTGTAATGGCGGAAGGCGGCGTCGGTGCTGTTGTAAGTCACGGCGACGGACAGGCGCAGCCGCTCTGGATACCGTCCGCCGACTTCCTGGAAGGTGTTTTGGGTCTCGATGTCAAAAAACACGGGCATGACATGGCCTTTCTGCGCGCTATGTGTGTGTGGCGCTGTCAGTGACGACGACTTCGTAAATGGGCAGGGGGGCGGCGTGCCCTTTGACGGGAACCGGCGGCAGCGGGCGAGTGGGGAAGGCTGTGCGTATGAGGGTGTAGGTGCGCTGGCAGATGAGGATCTTGCCGGCCGGCGCGAGCTCCTGCAGCGTATGGGCGGTGTTCACCGTCTGGCCGACCACGGTGAAGTTGACCAGCTCGGTGGTGCCGATGTTGCCCATGATTGCCTCGCCGGTGCTGATGCCGATGCCAAAGGGGAGGCGGTGCTCAGGCGGCAGCTGTTTATGGAGCTGGGCCGTGGCGTTGAGGAGGCGCACGGCGGCGCGGACGGCGTGTATGGCGTAGTCCTCTTGCGGCAGCGGCGCGTTGAAGAACGCCATGATCTCATCCCCCATGAATTTGTCGAGCGTGCCTTCCTCATCGAGGATGACGTGGGCGGCTACGGCGAGATGCTGGTTGAGCACCGAGATAAGCGTCTCCGGTTGGGTGCTGGCGGAAAATGTCGTGAAGCCCCGCAGATCGGCAAACAGCACGGTGATGGTCTGCCGCTGTCCGCCCGGGCGGATGCTTTCCGGTTGCTGCAGGATGCGTTCTACCACCGGCGGCGCGACGTAGTGCTCGAAGACCTGGCGGATCTCGCGTTTTTCTCGCTCGCGTCGCGCTTCGACTTCCGCCAGCAGGCGCGTGTTTTCGATGGCAATGGCGGCGTAGTCGCTCAGCATCCGCAGGAGGCGCTGATCATGCTTGTCCAATATTTCGCGGCTGCGCTTGTTGCTTACCGTCAGCGCGCCGAGGACTTTGTTGCCGATCTGGATGGGCGTGGCTATCATCAGGCTTTGCGATTGCGTCAGCATGTTGGGATCTTCCACCGGCGTTTGGACCCCATTGTCGGAGCGAACCCGGCTGACGCGGGCGGTTGGCTGTCCTGTGTCCGGGTCGAGCATGATCAGGGCGCCGTCCATGGCGCCGGTCAGGTACAGCGCCGCGTCTACAATGCGCTCCAACAGGGTGTCGCCCTCGCGCAGCGAGGTGACCGATTTGCTGACCTGGTAGAGCGTGTCGAGTTCCTGGACGCGCTGGGTGAGTTGCGTGTTCGCCGTCTGCAATTCGTTGAGGAGAGCATCGCGTTGCTGCTCGAGCCGGGCGGTGTGAAGCACCCGCTCGATCGAGGCGAGCAGGTCTTCTACTGCAAAGGGCTTGGGGATGTAATCCCGCACCCCAAGGCGGAAGACCTCGACTGCAACGGATTCGGAACCGTAGGAGGTCACCAGAATCACGGGGACGGCAATTTTCTGTTCCTGGAGCGCGCGCAGCATCTCGATGCCGTTCATCTGCGGCATTTCGTAATCCAACAGGATCAGATCGGGACGTTCCTCGCGCGCTTTGCGGAGCCCTTCCAGACCATTGCTGGCCGTGATCACAGCGTAGCCTGCCGGCTCCAATACCGACGTTTGGATGAACTCCCGAATGTCGGAACTGTCGTCTATGACCAGGATGCGCGGGGATTCAGATTTGGATGTCGTCATGTTGCCCACTTGGTTGCCGAGATCGGAATTCTGCGGGTCATTTTACCCTTTTTGACCCAGAACGCAAAGGCAGCGTTCAACGCTCGGAGCTGATGAGGCCACCGCCCAGGACCTCATCTCCCGAGTAGAAGACTACCGACTGGCCGGGGGCGAGACCCCGCTGGGGCGTTTCAAAAGTGACTCGCGCCCGCTGATCTGGCTCGATTTCGAGGTGAGCAGGAGTGCGCGCGGCGCGATAGCGGATGCGGGCTTCTGCATCGAAGCCTGGCGCGGGGGGAGCGCCGCGGACAAACGTGAGATTTTCGAGGCGACACGCTGTGCGTAGCAGGGCCTCTGCCGGCCCGACGACGAGGGCATGGTCCTGCGGGCGGAGCTCGAGGACGTAGTACGGCGTCCCGAGCGCGAGTCCCAATCCGCTGCGCTGCCCGACGGTGTAGAGTGGCAATCCTGCGTGCCGACCGATTTCGCGTCCTGACCGATCCACGATGGGGCCGGGCGTCAGGCGTTCGGGCAGCAGCTGCTGGAGCAGCATGCGATAATCCCCGCCCTTGAGGAAGCACAGATCCTGGCTATCGCTTTGCCCGGCGTTGGGCAATCCCAGGCGCGCGGCGTGAGCGCGGACTTCGGCCTTATCCGCGACTTCCCCTAGAGGAAGCTGCAGGCGCGTCAGCTGGGCTTGCGAGAGGCGATAGAGCATGTAGGACTGATCGCGCTGCAGAGCGCGGGCCTGGCGCAGCGCCACGGAGCCATCGGCCTCGACGGTGACGCGCGCGTAGTGTCCTGTGGCGATCCAGGGCGCGCCGAGACGGTCGGCGGTCTCCAGTAGCGCGGCGAATTTCAGGGAGGGATTGCAGCTCACGCAGGGGTTGGGCGTCCGTCCGCGGGCATATTCCTCCATCCAGGGGACGACGACCTCGCGGAAGAAGCGCTCGCGCAGGTCCAACACGGTCAGGGGCAGCTGCAGGGCGTCGGCGATGGCCTGCACCTGCGGTGGTGGTTCGGCGATGAAGGGCGCTTGCCAGAGCTGCAACGTCACGCCGTGGACTTCGAAGCCAGCTTCGAGGAGCAGGGCAGCAGCGACGGCGCTGTCCACGCCGCCGCTCATGCCGACGACGACCCGTCGCAAGGGCGAATTTTGAGGGTGAGTGTGCATACGGGGCATTATACCTGAAGTCGCCGTCAATGCTTTCCAGATTTCTCCCAAGAGCGAAGTGGGGTGCGTTTTGTCCCCCGTCATTCCGGGGTATAATGGGTCGGGCCGTGAAATCTCTCGTGAACACCTATGGCAGCTTGAAGACGGTTGCGAGTGTGGCGCGTGTGAAGGTGAGAACGCAGAGGAACACGGATGAGAGAAAATCTGCCAGGAAATTGGGCGCCGATGGATGCGGAGGGAAGAAGAATCTGCGTGCTCTGCGCAAATTGGCGTCCTATCAGATGAACGCAGAGGAACGCGGATGAGAGAAGAATCTGCGTCCAAACATTCGTCACGCAAGTGATTTTGAGATTTGCTGAGGAGTTTATGGCAAAGACCTACGTCTCCCTGGATCTGGAGACCACCGGCCTGGATCCCCAACATGATGCCGTGATCGAAGTGGGGGCCTTGCGTTTCAGCGGCTCGCATGAGATCGAGAGTTTCTCGACTTTTGTGAACCCCGGCCGCCGCATTCCTCAGTTCATCACAGAGCTGACGGGGATTTCCGACGCGGAGGTGGTGTGCGCGCCTTCCATCCGCCAGGTGGCGCAGGAACTGCGCACCTTCGTGGGTGATGACACCCTCGTCGGACACAACATCGGCTTCGACGTGGCTTTCCTGCGCAAAGAAAAGGTGCTGAGCACCAATCCCCGCATTGACACTTTTTCCCTGGCGAGCATTCTCGTGCCCCATGCCGGGCGTTACAGTCTGGAGAACCTGGTGCACGAGCTCGGCCTGGCTTTCGAGGCGCAGACCCATCGGGCTTTGGACGATGCACGCCTGGCGCATGCCCTTTTCGTCGCCCTGGAGGAGCGCGCTCTGCAACTGCCGCAACCGGTGCTGGAGGAAATCTCTACCCTCGGTTCGAAGGTTGGATGGGCGCCCAGCTCTTTCTTCCAGGAGGCCTTGTACCATCGCGCCCGGCAGGGATTTCAGGGCGGGATTGGGGCGCAGCTGGCCGCGCGCCGGGGCGGCGATGCGGTCGGGCCGTTATTCGTGCCGCCGGTGGATGTGGACCCCCTGGAGCCGCGCAACCCGCCGTTGCTGCTGGATCTCGAAGCGCTGGCGGCCTATTGGGGGCCTGAGGGCGCGCTCGCGCAGGCCTTTGAGGCCTACGAGGTCCGCCCGCAGCAGGCCAGGATGATGCGCGAGGTGGCGCGAGCCTTCAACACCGGCTCCCATCTGCTGGTGGAAGCCGGCACGGGCACCGGGAAGTCGCTGGCGTACCTGCTCCCGGCGCTCCGCTGGGCCGATCAGAACGACGCGCGGGTCGTGATCTCCACCAACACGATTAACCTGCAGGAGCAGCTGGCGGACAAGGACATCCCGCTGCTCGAGCGCCTTTTCCCGACGGGGTTCCGGTACATGGTGCTAAAGGGACGCAGCCATTATCTGTGCCGGCGGCAGTTCCAGGCGTTGCGACGGCGGGGACCCGCTACTGACGATGAGATGATGGTGCTGGCGAAGATCCTGCTCTGGCTGCCCAACACGCTCGATGGCGATGCCGACGAGCTCTTTTTGCCGACGCCGGGGGAACGGGCCGTCTGGGCGCAGCTCTCGGCGGCGACGGAGAACTGCGATGCCCGGGATTGCCCTTTCTACGCCGGAGAGGGCTGCTTCTTCTACCGGGCGCGGGAACGAGCGGAGACCGTGCATCTGCTTATCGTCAATCATGCCCTGTTGCTGGCCGATATCGCTGCTGAAAACCGGGTGTTGCCCGACTACGAGTATCTGATCGTGGACGAGGCGCATCACCTGGAGCGGGCGACGACCGATGCGTTGCACTTTTCGGTGGATTGGTACAGTTTGCGCTACGCTTTCGAGGAGCTGTTGCAGCCGCGGGCGGGTTTTGCCGGCCTGTTGGGGGAGTTGCAGGGCCTGGCGCATCATCTGCCCCGCGAGGCGCGCTCGGTGCTGGCGACGACGGCCCTGCAGCTGGGGGAGTCGGCGGAGCAGGTGCTCTATCGCCTGGAGTTGCTTTTCGAGGCGTTGGCGCATTTCCTGGGCGCACATGCGACTTCAAACAACGACGGCTATGCTTTGCGCTTGCGGGTGACGAAGAGCCTGCGTTCGCAAGCGGAGTGGGACGAGGTCGAGATTGCCTGGGACGCCGTCGCCGCCCCGTTTGAGAGCCTCGTCAAGGGGCTGGCCAAAATGGTGTCGGCCCTGGAGGATCTCAGCGCGGTCGAGCTGCCCGCCGTCGAGTCGCCGCGCTCGCGGTTGCTGGCGGTGACGCAGCGCCTGGCGGAGACGCAAGTGCAGCTGCAGGCGTTCATCGCTCAGCCTCAGCAGAACGCCGTCTACTGGTTGGAATCCGCCAGCAGCGAGGGCAGTTACAACGGGCCGAAGGATGCGGTGGCTTTTCACAGCGCGCCGTTGGAGGTCGGGCCGTTGGTGAAAGAGCACCTCTTTGAAAAAAAGAAGACGGTCGTCCTGACCTCGGCGACGTTGCGGGTGGGGGGCACTTTCGATTATATCCGTCAGCGCCTGAATGCCTGGGACGCGGCGGAACTGGCTGTCGGCTCGCCGTTTGATTATGCGACGGCGGCGTTACTCTATGTCGCCAGGGATCTCCCCGACCCCGGCAGCGCGGGCTATCAGCGGGCGATTTCCGAAGCCATGGTCGCGCTGTTTGAGGCGACGGAGGGGCGCGCGCTGGCTCTGTTCACTTCGTATAGTCAATTGCGCGCGACGGCGCAGGCAATCACCGGGCCTCTGGCGCGTGCGGGGATCACGGTGTACGCGCAAGGGACGGGCATTTCGCGGGCGCAACTGCTGAGCAATTTCCGCAAGGGGGAGCGCTCGGTGTTGCTGGGCACCCGCTCTTTCTGGGAGGGCGTGGATTTGCCGGGCGAGGTCCTCTCGTGCCTGGCGATCGCCAGGTTGCCGTTCGATGTGCCGGATGACCCCTTGGTGCAGGCCCGCTCGGAAATCTGCGATAACCCGTTTAACGATTACATGGTGCCGGAGGCCGTGCTGCGGTTTTTGCAGGGCTTTGGGCGCTTGATTCGCACCCGGACGGATCGGGGGGTGGTGGCGGTCCTGGATGGGCGCCTCGTGTCCAAGCGGTATGGCGCGCGTTTTCTCGATTCGTTGCCGGGGCCTACCGTGCGCGTCGGGCCGGCCGCGCAGTTGCCCGAAAATGCGCGGCGTTGGCTCGCGGGGGAGCCGTTGCCGCCGGTAGATGCGGGAGCCGGTGATGAGCCGTGGTCGGTGCCCCCTCCAGAAGAGCCGCCATGGTAAAGTAAAAGCAGAGGAAAGTGAAAATGATTTGCGCCGTTGGGCGCGGCCCCATGTCCGTTAAACTCTCTTGGAGGTTGCCATGCGCATTGTCGTAGATGCCTTTGGGTCGGATGCCTGTCCCGTCCCCGACGTGGAAGGGGCAGTGCTGGCGGCGCGAAAGTGGGGCGATGAGATCATCCTCGTCGGCCCGGAGGATCGCATCCGCGCGGAGCTGGCCAAACATCGCACGGAAGGGTTATCGCTGCGAGTGGTTCACGCGCCTGAGGTGTTGACCATGGAGGATCACGCCGAAGACGTGCGTCACAAGACGCAGTCTTCTATCCGCGTGGGGTTGCAGCTGGTGCAGAAGGGGGAGGCGGATGCCTTCGTCTCGGCGGGCAACACGATTGCGGTGCTCTCCGGTGCCATCTTCGACCTGCGTCGCATCCCCGGTATCCATCGCCCGGCGCTGGGAACGCTGTATCCCCTTGCGAATCAGCGGGTGCTGCTGTTGGACAGCGGCGCGACCGCCGATCCCAAGCCTGAGTACCTGGTGCAATTCGCGCAGATGGGCGCTATCTACACCGAGCGGGTGTGGGGAATCGCCAATCCGCGCGTGGGCTTGCTCGCCAACGGCGAGGAGGAGGAAAAGGGCACTCTCGCGTTGCGGGAGACCCATCACTTGCTCGCGGCGAGCGGACTGAACTTTGTGGGCAATGTCGAGCCTAAGGAAGTCGTCCATGGTCATGCGGACGTGGTGGTGACCGACGGCTTCACGGGCAATATCATGCTCAAGACCACCGAGGCAGCAGCCTCCTTTGCCGCGCATTTGCTCAAGGGTGAGTTCTGGCAGAAGCCGCTTTCGAAAGTCGGCCTGGTGTTGATGATTCCGGGCCTGGTGCTGGCCTTGCCGGGCCTGTTGCTGCTGACGCCGGCCTTCCGCCGCCTGATCCGGCGGGTGGATTATGCGGAGTATGGCGGCGCGCTGTTGCTGGGCGTGGAGGGCGTGGTGATTGTGGGACATGGGCGTTCCAACGCCAAGGCCATCATGAACGCGATCCGTCAGGGGCGGGAAGCGGTCGCCGCGCAGGTGATTCCTCTCATCAAAGCGGGGTTGGGCGTGTAGCGCGTTTTGCAGCGGGAAGCGGTGTGGGGGTTGCAGGATGGGCAATTCGGTATTCTTGGGGAGGCGTCATGCGTGTTGTTGCCAAAGAGGCGTACATTCAGCGTGCCACGAAAGCCGGTAAATGGCTGACGCTGGTGGCACTGGGGTTGTTGGGGGGCTCGCTCCTCATCTACATGGTGCGGATGGAGTGGTGGTTTATCACGCTCATCCTGGGCAGCCTGGGTTTCGTCTGTTCTGTCGCCGGCAGTTATTACGGGGACCGCTTTGCGGGGCCGTCGGCGTATCATGTGAGTGTGCCTGACGCGCTCAAGGGTTTTGACGACGATTATACCCTGTTGATTTATCAGAAACCGGTGCCGTTTTTGCTGGTCGAGCCGGGTGGGTTGACGGTCCTGCTGGTGAAGAATCAGGGGGGCGTGGTGACGTACGCCAATGGCAAATGGCGCCATAAGCAGGGTGGAAAGTTCTTCCGCCAGATGGGGGGCCAGGAAGCTTTGGGGCGTCCTGATGAATATGCGCGGTTGTTGGCGGCGGATCTCCAGCGTTATTTGCGCAAGAGATTGCCAGAGGGGATGGACGTCCCCGTACGTCCCGTTATCGTCTTCATCGCGCCTAAAGTGCAGCTGGACGCGGAGGATTCGCCCGTGCCGGCGCTCCGTGCAGAGAAGTTGAAGGGGTGGCTGCGCGGCCCAGGACGTCGTCCGGCGTTGCCGGCGGAGACGCGCCGGGCGTTGGCGGAAGCGCTGGGCCTGTCCGCCGCCTGAGTTACGTCTCCGTTGTGGGCAGCGTAAACCAGAAGCGACTGCCGCCTCCCGGCTGGCTTTCGACGCCGACGGCGCCGCCGAATTTCTCCACGATGCGGCGGACGATGTTCAAGCCGAGTCCGTGGCCGTTGCTCCGCATGTGCCCGCCGTCCGCTCGCACAAAGGGCTCGAAGAGGACCTCACGCAGCTGCGTTGGGACGCCGGGGCCAGAGTCCTGCACCCAGAAGCGGTAATAGCGGTTTCCCTCGTGGGTGACGACGTCTGCGTCGTACCCCAGCGCAATTCGCGGTCGCGTCCCGCCGTATTTGAGGGCGTTGCTGATGTAATTCGCCCACACTTCCTCGGCGAGCTGGGCGTGTCCGCGTACCTCGGGCCATTCCTCCGGATAGGTGATCTCCGCTTCGCGCTCCGCGATTTGCCATGCCAGCCGCTCCAGGACCTCTTTCACAATTTGCTGCATCTGCAAGGGTTTGATGTCGTGTTGTAGATGTTGCACCTCGGCCAGCAGGAGCAACCCGTTGATGATGCTCACGGCCTTGCGACTTTTGGTGACGATGATGCCGAGGTACTCCGTGAGTTTTTCCGCGGGCAGCTGCGTGTGTTCCTCTTGCACCACCTCGGCGAATCCCAGGATGGCGCTCAAAGGATCTTTGAGATCGTGCGCCACGACGTGCGCGTAAGCCTCAAGATCGGCGTTGCTGGATTCCAGGTCGGCGTTGAGCCGTTGTAGTTCCGCATTCATCGCGCGCAATTGCATAATATCGGCAAAACGCGCCATGGCAATGGTGATCGCGCGGTCGAGGTCTCGCGGCTGAGGCGGTTTGAGCAGATAGGCGCCTGCGCCGGCGGCGGTGGCCTGGTTGACCAGCTCCTGGGTCTCATACGCCGTGAGGATGACGATGGGCGTCGGGCAGCTGGCATGGAGTTCTTCGGCCACCTCCAGACCGTTGAGTCCGGGCATCTCAATATCCAGGATGACAACATCCGGGCGCGTTTCGGTGACGACGGCGATGGCGGTGTAGCCATCGTAGGCCTCCCCAACGATGGCGTATCCGAGGCGTTCCAGCTGGCGCTGCACCATTTCGCTGACGAGGGCGTCATCTTCAGCAATGACTACGCGGATAGGGGAAGGGATCATACTTGGGTCACTCCGGAATGAAGAGGCTATCTTGATCTGAGATTGGGAAACGCAGGCAGGCGACCGCGCCATGGTCGTTGTGGAAGGTGACGACGCCGCGCAAGTTGATGGCGACCAGGCGCTGCACGAGGTAGAGTCCCATGTGCCAATCGTTCGATTCGAGGACTCTTTCGGCATAGCCGGGGCCATCATCGCGGAATTCCAGGCGCACCCCCTCCGCCGTTCCCCAGGGGCCGGGCGTTTCGGTCTCAATGTGGACGGTAATCCTGGCGACGCCGCGCTCACCAATCCCGTGTTTGACGGTGTTGGTGGTGAGCTCGTGCAGGATCAGGGCCAGGCTGTTGGCCTGTTTGGAATCCGCTTTGAGGGGTGAGGGCGTGACGACGACGCCAATGCGCGCTTGGGGACCGATAACCTGCAGCGAGGCGCGCACGACCTGTTCCGCCAATCCCGCCAGGGGCAACATCTGCCATTCGGCGGTGGAGAGCATTTGATGTACCGTCGAGAGGACATGGATCTGATTTGCCAGCCGTTCCAGGACGGGGACGCACAGTTCCTGGATCGCCGGGTCGAGGTGACGCTGCGCCATGAAGATCAGGCCGATGATGGACGCCAGGTTGTTCTTGACCCGATGGTTGATTTTGTCAATGAGGGTGGTCTTAATGGCGGCGTCCTGACGGGCTTGTTCGTTGAGGCGCGCTTGCCGGATGGCGACGGCGAGTGAAGCCGCG
>Ga0208940_1003776_pt1 | contig 12478 bp, 8 predicted proteins | sample AD_JPNNA6_MetaG_FD_184445 | JGI IMG/M metagenome (GOLD analysis project Ga0208940, IMG submission 184445) | Active sludge microbial communities of municipal wastewater-treating anaerobic digesters from Japan - AD_JPNNA6_MetaG (SPAdes) (version 2) | ecosystem: Engineered > Bioreactor > Anaerobic >... | reverse complement strand
TGGCAGGCACAGGAACATCAGCAGGACCAACGTCAGCAAAAGGGAGCGTCGCATGGGTGGCTCCTTCGAAAATAGAGATCAGCGAGTCAGCAGTCAGCGAATCAGCGAAAAAGCGAATAAGCGGAAAGGCGAATCTGTGAACTTTAGAATCACTTGCCTGGTAAAGGGTGCGCGAACTTCAGGCCGCTCTCAGGCCGCCCCGGAATGAATTCCAGGGCTGACACGCCCCTAAACAACGCGCTGCAGCGCGGTTGGCTCGTGTCAGGCCGGGGATGGAATCTCCAGCCAAACCGATCACATTTTCTGAATTTGCGCTGCGCGCAGCGCAAACTAAAGTTTGCGGTACATCGAAAATTAAAGTTTGCGGTAGCTGTCACGGCGAAGGAGAAGGCCGCTACCCAGCAAGGCCGCGCCGGCCAACACCAGGAGATACCCTACCTCCATCGCGGGGCCGCCCGACGTCGGCAACAACGGTGCGGGAGCGGCCTCCGGCGCGCTCTCCACGGCGAGCGCCGCGCTGGAAATCAAGACGCCCCCGGGCGCGGCGAGATCCACCAGCGTCATGCCGCTGAGCGCCTGCACCGCCTGCGCGGTCGCCAGGACGTTGGCGCCAGGCATCGCCAGCTGCCAGTTATAGCCGCCGCTTTCGGCGTCCCACAGCGCCAGGAGCGCGTCCACCGGCGACGCTCCCTGCGGCGCCCAAGCGACAGGATCCTCGCCCAGCGCGACGAGCGCCTGCAGGACTAGCGCCGTCGAATTGGCGTCGGTGTCGGTGCCATACGGCGAGGGCTTCTGCCAGGGGAAACCACCGTCATCGTTCTGGGCCACCTCAAAATAGCCGAGGGCCTTCTGTGCCGCCGCCGTCTCACCCGCGGCAACAAGCGCCTGCGCCGCCAGCGACGTGGTGTTGGTATCCGCCGCCTCCTCGCCCCCCAACATCGCCCACGAGCCATCGTCCTGTTGCTCCTCGAGCAGCAGGGTGACGGCGGTCTCTGGCAGAGGCTCGCCCGCGTTGTGCAGCGCGAGCAGGGCATAGGCGTGCGCATACAGCGACTCGCCGAAGCGCCCCGTGGTTTTGTCCTGGGTGGCCAACAGCGCCTTGACGAGGTCTTTCCCGCCGATCGCGCGCGGATCCGCCCCCAAGGCCCGCGCCAGCATCACCGCCCGGCTCAGGCTCGCTGCGTCGGTCACCGCGCCGGCCTGCACCTGCGCCTCCAGGTACGCCAGCGGCGAGGGGTCCTCGAATCGTTCACCTGCCGCCGCGAAGGCCAAAACCACCTCCGTCGTCGCTCCCAGGTCGGAACCGGCGCTAAAGCCGCTGGTGAAACCGCCGTCCTGCTGCTGATTGGTCAGCAGCCACGCGAGGGCGCGCTCCAGCTGTGGGTACTCCGCCGCTTGCGCCGGCGCTCCCCAGCCCAACAACAACGCCATCACCACGATCAAACCTATCACCTTGCGCATGGCAATCTCCTCCTTACAAAAATGGCCCCGAATGAACACGAATTTCACGAATAAGATGAGAAATTCCTGGCCCCCGGGGCTGCTACGTCCTCAAACAACGCGCTTCAGCGCGTTAGGCTCATGTCAGGCTGGGGATTCCATCCCCAGCCGACCCGTGAGCCGTCGCCGTCGCTGCTCACGGGCTATGGCTCACATGGCAACTGTTCAGCTGGTGACTAAAAACGCAAGATTTCCTGGCGACTGCCGAAGATTGAGAATCAACTTTTGCCCCCTATCCCCTGCCCCTTTCCCCCGCGCGCGGGGGAAAGGGGCACTTTTTTTGTAAGGTTTTACAGGCGGGCTACGCCCGCCTGCAAAGCCCCTTTATTTTTTTCCTTCCCCTCCCCAACGGCACAGGCGCCGTTGGGGAGGGGGCAGGGGGTGGAGCAAAAGCTACAGCTTACAAAGGTTCATCCATCACCGTCGAGCTACCTGACGCCAGGCTGAACTATGACCGCACATTTTCTTTTTTGGATGATGTGCGCCAGCACCTCCTGGCGTCTCCTACGACAACAAAAAACCCCCTCCTGACCGGAAAGGCCAGAGAGGGGGTTCGATACTGCCTCACTGTGCCAGGCCTTTCCGCGAAGGTCGTCGCACCGAGGGAGGCGGAGTATCGGGCTTCTGCCAAAGCGCATGGCTTTGGCAGCTACCGTTGCGGGACAGCGCCGGACTGCAACCGGACTTCCTCGCTTTAAGCCCCAGAACAGGCGGGGCACCCCCATCGTCGTTGAAGGATGTTAAACAGCCTGAGCGCTTCTCGCGTCAACACCGGCGCTCACAAAGCACGCTATTTATCCTACCACAGAATCGGCAGAAGGCAAGCGCGGGATGTATTCGGCCAGCTCGCTCCGCAGGGTCACGCGCCCGTAACGCCAGCGGACCCAGCCCACGATCGCCAGCGAGCCGACAAACATGGCGAGGAGACCGATCAGCCCCGCTTCCGGGCCAAACGCGCCGCCGGTCCACAACGTCGGGCCGCCTTGCTTGATCACGAAAAAGGCGGTATCCGCCGCTTTGCCGCTCACCGGAAAGCCAAAAACCGTCCCCTGGAAGAAGTTCCAGGTGATGTGAATCCCGATGGGCAGCGCCAGGCTGCCGGTGAGGAGGTATCCCCATCCCAGGAAGAGGCCCGCCACGATGAGCGTGAGGGTGCTGACGACGCTGGCGTTGGGATTGGAGGCGTGCGCCAGCCCAAATCCTACGGAGGTGAGCGCCCAGCTGAGCGCCAACGCGCCGCCGCTGCTTACGCGCGGCAGACGCAGCCCCTCCGCCAGATTGCGCAGGAAATACCCCCGGAAGAGCAATTCCTCGTAGATGCCCACCGCCAGGTAGAGCAGCGCGTCGAAGCAGAGCGCCAGCGCAAACGCGCCCCCAAATGCCGTAGTGCGCAGCGTATCGGTGACGGTAATCCATCCCGCCGCGCGCTCCATGAGGAAGATCACCGCCATCAGCAACGCGCCCAATGCCAGCCCGGCGGCAAAATCGGCCCACCAGGCGCGGCCAAAGTGGAACCCGAAATCTGCGAAGGGCCGCCGATCCAGGAAGCGCCCGGCAAGCCAGACGCTCAGCAACACCGCCGGGAACATCGCCAGGTTCGCCAGCCACAACAAGGGCCCCTCGATGCGGAGCTCCTCTTCCAGGCCATTGCCGATAATCGCCGGCAAGATAAGAGCCATACCCAAACACGTCGTGAGAATGAGCAACAGCGCAATCTGGCCCACGAGCCGCCACAAGGTGCGCACGCGCCGCTCCGATGCGTTCCAAAACAGATTTTTCATGGGAATAACCTCAGCGCGATCAAAGTACGACATAGGTAAAGTAACCGCCGAAGCAGCGCCGCCGGGATGAAATTACCCCGCCAGGCGTGTCGCAGCGGCGACGAGGCTTCTCGCGGCCTACGCCCCCTGGACGAGCGACTGCGCTTCTGCCGCGGTCAGGGGCGCGCGCTGCTCGATGAGGGCGCCCAATTTCTTCGCCAGCACTTTGTCGTTAATCGTGATCGCCCCCACGATCACGCTGCCGCCCTCCGCGTGCTGCAAGACAATCTTCCGATACACCGAGGCGTCGGGCGCCGTGAACTGGAAAGCCTCATGGGCGTTATCAGGGGGATTAATCGTCCCCATGGAGTTGACCTCAATGCCCATCACTTTGAGGGTCGTCGTCGGCGGGAGGTTCTCGTAGTAGGCCGGCTGCCCCAGGAGGTTGGAGACAGCGACGCGCGCCTGTGCCTGCGCCGTCGGCACGATGGCCCAACAAATGCCCTCAAAGCGCGCCACATCGCCCGCAGCGTAGATGTCCGGCGCACTCGTCTGCATCTGCGCGTTCACCACCACCCCGCGATCCAGCGTCAGGCCGGCTGCCTGCGCCAGCGTGGTGTTGGAACGCACGCCCGCCGCGACGATCAGGAGCTGCGCCGGCACGGTCTCGCCGCTGGAGAGGACCACGCCGTCCATTTTCCCGTCTCCCACCACAGCTTTGACGCTCGTCCCCAGGAAGACGTGATAACCCTGGCTTTCGACGAAGTTCCGCAGGATCGCCGCACCGTCAGCGTCGAGCTGCACAGGCATCAGCCGGGGCATGAATTCCACGATCGTCACCTCCAGCCCCATGCCTTTCAGACCGCGCGCGGCTTCCAGTCCCAACAGCCCGCCACCGACCACCACCGCCTGACGGCACTGCAGGGCATACTCCTTGATCGCCAGCGCATCGCTGAGGGTCCGCACGGTGAACACGCCGGGCCTCTTCACCCCCTCGATGGGCGGCACGAAGGGGTAGCTGCCGGTCGTCAGCAAGAGCTTGTCGTAGGGCACGACCGTACCGTCCTCCAGGACAATTTGCCGCTGCTCTGGCTCCAGGCGTGCGACAGGCGAGTTCAAATGCATCCGCACGCCGCGCTCCTCGTACCAGGTAAGTGGATGGAGGAACACGCGCTCAAGCGGCACCACCCCCGCGAGGAAGTTGGTGACCTGAGGACGGTAATAGTAGGGATGCACTTCGTCGGTGTAGAGATCCACTTCCACACCCTTGGCCTTGACCAGATCGAGGGCTGCCGTCATGCCGGCGACGCCGCTGCCAATAATCACGCATTTCATAGAGCTGCTCCTCCTTCGAAAATGGCCCCGAATGAACACGAATTTCACGAATAAGATTAGAAATTCCTTGCCCCCGGGGCTGCTATGTCCTCAAACACCGCGCTTCAGCGCGTTGGGCTCGTGTCAGGCTGGGGATGGAATCCCCAGCCGACCCGTGAGCCGTCACAGTTTCTGCTCACGGCTCACCACTCACATTTTTTAGATAGATGGTGTGCGCCAGCACCAGGCGTCTCCTATCTGAATGGTTCTATTGTACACCGGATCAACACGCTGAAAAACGAGACGCTCGCGTTTTGTCCAACTTCAGGTATAGTGAGCGCATGAGGTCAAGACGGGGGATGAGGATAGCGGCGTTGCTCGTCGCGGCGCTGGCGTTGGGAGGGCTGAGCGCCTGCCAGCAGGCCCAGCCCACGTCGTCGGTGTCCCTGACGGCAGAAGCCGCCGCGCCCGCCCCAACCGCCACGCTCACCTATCTGAACCTGCCCACCATCACGCCGACGCCGGCGCCCCGTGAGAACGAGGGAGTCCCCACAGAAAGCATCGCCGGCAGCGATGGCACCGCGCTCGCGACCCCCTTGCCGGAAAGCCCAACCGTCGTCGCGACGCCAACGAGCGCCTCCTACACCGTCCAACCGGGCGACACGCTCCTGGCGCTGGCGATGCACTACGGCCTGCCCATGGCGGCGATCCAGATGGCGAACCAGATGGGCGGCTCCACCACGCTCTACGCCGGGCAGACACTCGAAATTCCCGCGGCCGACGCCTGGCGCGGCGCTTCGCCATTCTGGACCGTGTACGAAGTTCAGAGCGGTGACACGGTCATTGACATCGCCCAACAGTTCGGGCTGGATTTCGTCGCCCTGGTCGCCGTGAACGAGCTCACCGACGCCGATGTGCTCCACCTCGGGCAGGCGTTGGTCCTGCCGCTGGATGTCCCCCTCGAGGTGGCCGCGGCCCCTGTTGCCACGCCGCCTGTCGTCGCCGCCGCGGCGAGCGTGGCCACGCCCGCGCCGGTCGCCGCTGACGCCCCCATCGCCGCCTTCACGCCGATCGCCGCGCCGCCGGCAGCCAGTACCGCGCCTGCCGAAATCGCTGGCTGGCCCGCGGAGGTCTTCGCCCGCATCAACGCCGAGCGCGCCGCCGCCGGGCTGGGCCCCTTCACCTGGAACGACACGCTCGCGCAGGCGGCCTATCTCCACGGGTTGGATTGTCAACAGCGCGGCTCCTGCAATCACACCGGCTCAGACGGCTCGACCGTCAAGATGCGGGTGCTCCGCGCTGGATATCCCGCCATCGGCGCGGCGGAGTGCATCGTGTATAGCCAGACGCCGCAGCAGGCCGTCTTCTGGTGGATGGACGAGGTTCCGCCCGATGACTGGCATCGCCGCACTATCCTGAGCACCTGGGTGACGGAAATCGGCATCGCCGTCGTGCCCAATCACCTGGGCAGCTACTATTTTATCGCCGATTTCGGGCGTCCGCAGTAGTTTTCTGCGGCGGCGCGCGAAGGCCGTTCGTCTGGCGAGCAATCCCCCGGCTGACACTCAAGGCTTGTTGAAGGAGGCCTGGTCAGGCGTCAATCCATGGCATAAAAAAATCAGCGAGCCGGAACACCGGCTCGCTGATGCGCTTTTTCACTGCCCCGCTTTTTCGCCCTACTGGCCCAGATTGGTGAACGCGGCCATGCCGGCGTACACCGCCTCTTCACCCAGCTCTTCCTCGATGCGCAGGAGCTGATTGTATTTGGCCACCCGATCCGAACGGCACGGCGCGCCGGTCTTGATCTGGCCGGTGTTGAGCGCTACCGCCAGGTCGGCGATGGTGGCGTCTTCGGTCTCGCCGGAGCGATGCGAGGTCACCGCGGTCCACCCATGGCGCTGCGCCATCTGAATCGCGGCGATGGTCTCGGTGAGCGAGCCGATCTGATTGAGCTTGATCAATACCGAGTTGGCAGCTTTTTCCTTGATCGCGCGCACGATGTACTCGGTGTTGGTCACCAGCAGGTCATCGCCCACGATCTGAATCCGCCCGCCGAGGCGCGCGGTCATCAGTTTGAAGCCCTCCCAATCGTCCTCCGCCAGCCCGTCCTCAATGCTGATGATGGGATATTTCGCCACCCAGGCGGCGTAGAAATCCACCATCTGCTCGCTGGTGAGCACGCGGCCTTCCTTCTTGAGGTCATACTTGCCGTCCTCGTAGAGCTCGGAAGCGGCAGGATCCATAGCAATCCAGATATCTTTGCCCGGCTCGTAACCGGCCTTCTGGATGGCCTCCAGGATCACCTCGATGGCCTCCTCGTTCGTTTTGAGGCTGGGAGCAAATCCGCCCTCATCGCCGATGCCCACGCCATATCCCCGCTTCTTGAGCACCGCCTTGAGGCTGTGATAGGTCTCCGCGCCCCAGCGCAGCGCCTCGGCGAAGGTCGGCGCGCCGACGGGCATCGCCATGAATTCCTGGAAATCGGGGCCGTCCACCGCGTGCTTCCCGCCGTTGAGGATGTTCATCATCGGCACCGGCAGGAGGTGCGCATAAGTCCCGCCGATGTAGCGATACAGCGGCACTTCCAGATAGTTCGCCGCCGTCTTGGCGACCGCCAAGGAGACACCAAGGATGGCATTGGCGCCCAGTTTGGACTTGGTCCGCGTGCCATCCAGCGCGATCATGAAATTGTCAATGCCCTTCTGGTCGGTCACGTCCCAACCGATCAGTTCCGGCGCGATGACCTCGTTGACGTTGTCAACGGCCTTCAACACGCCCTTGCCGCCATAGCGCCCCGGATCCTCATCGCGCAGTTCCAACGCCTCGCGCGAGCCGGTCGAAGCGCCGGAGGGAACAGCCGCCCGCCCCCAGGTGCCATCTTCGAGGACGACTTCAACTTCAACAGTGGGGTTGCCCCGCGAATCCAAAATTTCGCGTCCGGTGATATCGAGAATATACATCGCATAACCTCCTTATTAAACTAATTCTTGGTGATTCCTGGATTTGATCACAAGCGTCATTCACGCCGCAGGGTCTCAATGCCAGGCTCATGATACCTCAAAGCAGCCATAGGGCAAACGTGGCGCTCATCGCGGGACTCATTTATGACAGTGACACTTCAGGCCGCGCGCGCAAAAAACCGCGCCGATCTGCAGATCGGCGCGGCCCTCAATAAGTATGAGTCCCAGGTATTTTCGGATGGCCCAAGCAGTCGAGTGTACCTCCCCTCCACAGGGGCACCCTCTTTCGGTTCTGAGTGCGGTGACTTTGAGCCCTCTCGCACCCGTCCCCAGGGAAAATCCGATTTCCCCCGTCAACGGCCCCGGCTCTGGTCTTCCGCCCAAGATCAGGACATTGGCCGTACCTCCAGAGTGTTTTGTCGGTTACCCTCTCCTGCTTTTCCAAATCCCATACTTGGGACTCACAAGCTTTACCATAACCTTCCAGGGTCACAAAATCAAGGGGATTTCCTTAAAACCCGCTTAAAACTCCCGCGCCTCAACTCCGCGCCAGGGTGAGCGCCTGCCCCGCGAGCTGATCCTCGCGCAGCGCTGCCACAAACAACAGCGAGGAGAGCCGATTCACAAAGGCCAGATTCGGCGCGCCGATGCCGGGTTCGAGCTCCGTGAATTCCACCAACCGCCGCTCGGCCCGGCGCACCGTGGCCCGCGCCATGTGCAAAGCCGCTCCCGCAAGCGAGTCCCCCGGCACCACAAATTCCCGCAATGGCGGCAAATCCGTTTCCAACTGAGCGATCTGACCTTCCAGCCAGGCCACGTCCGCCTCGGTGACGCCGCTGTAGGTCGCGCGCAACGCCGGCGTCGCGGAGAGGTGCGACATCAGCCGATAGAGACGGCGTTGCGCCTCGGGGAGGATGGCCTGCAACGCCGGCAGCTGCGCCTGCGCACGCGCCACGCCGATGGCGCAGGTCGCCTCGTCCATCGCGCCGATGGTGTCAAGGAGCGCGTCACTCTTGGGCAAACGCCCCTCTCCTCCCAGGCGGGCCGTGTCCCCGCGATCTCCTTTTCCGGTGTAGAATCCAGTTTGGTTCATAGCGTTCCCCCAAAATGGCAGAGATCAAAGAGCAGAGGCCAGAAGTAAGAGGTCAGAGAGCACCTATCTCCCACTCTCCCACTCTCCCACTCTCCCATTCTCCCGCTCTCCCGTTCTCCCGTTCTCCCGCGCTCCCGCTCCTACTGCCCTACCAGCTTGACGTAGTTCGCGCGTTCAAAGGCCTCGGGGTTGGGGGTATTTTTGTGGCTCAAAATGCCCTTCATTTCTTCGACGGATCTGTAGCCCCGCGCGGACATGAGGATCGCCAGCTCGCTGAGCAGCTCGGTGATCTTGCTCACGCCCTCGCGCAACAACACCGAGCACACCTGCGCCACATCCGCCCCCGCCATCAGCGCCTTGGCGACGTCCTCCGCGGTGTGCACTCCCGTCGTCAGCGCCAGCGACGTCTGCACTTGACCGTAAAGGATGGCAATCCAGCGCAGCGGCAACAGCAGTTCCGCCGACGTACTCAAGGTCAAAGTGCGCTTCGTCTCCAGCGCCTTGATGTCGAGATCCGGCTGGTAGAAGCGGTTGAAGAGCACCAGGCCATCAGCGCCGGCCTCTTCCAGGCGTTTGGCCATATACGCCATGGCGCTGAAATAGGGGCTGAGCTTCACCGCCACGGGAATCTGCACCTGCGCCTTGACCTCGCGCAGGACCTCCACCACCATGTCCTCCACCATGGCGCTGGTGACCCGTGGGTGAGTCGGCAGGTAGTAGATGTTCAACTCTACCGCGTCCGCGCCAGCTTCCTGAAAGAGACGGGCGTAGCGCGTCCAGCTGCCGGCGCTGTACCCGTTCAGGCTGGCAATGATGGGGATGTCCACCGCCGACTTGGCCGCTTCGAGCAGCTTGAGGTACTCCCGCTCGTCCCGGCGGAACTCGGTCAGCATGGGGAAAAAGTCCAGCGACTCGGCGTAGATAAATTGCGTCTGATCCAGAACGCTGCCGAGCAACTGCGACTCGTGTTCAATCTGCTCCTCAAACAGCGAATAAAGCGTGATGGCGCCTGCCCCGGCGTCCGCCATGCGCTGGAGGGTCTCCACCTCACGCGAGAGCGGCGAAGCCGAGGGCACGATCGGGCTGCGCAGCGGCAACCCCAGGTACGTAGTTGTCAACGCGACCATTGCGGAAACTCCTTTCCTGACGAGATGCTTTCAGGGACCCCCGAAAGCCGCGAACCTTTGATAATTAGTATAAGCAATATTTTCAAAAAGGACAACTGCGTCCTTCTCAACTCACGGCCAGCTGAAATCGCCCAAATACAGGCGATCCGCGCCCGTCGTCAAGGGCAAACGCTGCCCGGAATCCGGCGCGTAAAGCAGCGCAAAAAGCGGGTACGTCCCCGGCGGTAAATCGGCGGGAATCACCATCTCGTAACGGTCGGGGAGCACCTCGCCGACCGGCAACTCCGGCAGGAGCCAGTACTCGCTGAGGACGGGCTTGTCGCGCTGGACGGTCGGCGCAGAGCTGGCATCCGGCGCCAGATGTACCGCCCCGCTGAGCGACCGCGTCTGCGGCTCCAGCAGCTCCCAGAAGAGGTAGACGGCGATCAAGCGCTCCTCCCGGTGCAGGGACCAGCCACGCAGCGCGATCCCTCCCTCGAAAGTGGCCGTCAGCGCCTGTCGCGGGGTCAATGGCGGAACCGCGCCAGGATGCACATAGGCGTAGAGCCGCAGCTCGCGGCTGTACGCCATCTCCACCCGATAGCCGCCCGCCGCCTCCAACGTGCCGATGAGCACCTGCCCCGGATCCACCGCCTCATCCTGGTACAGCAAGGTCCACACGCGGCCGGCGCTTTGGGGGATCAGCCGCGCCGCCGTTTCCGGCTGTAGCCGCTCACCGATGGCCGGGCCGGGGATGAAGGTCACGGGGCTGCGATAGGCGGTGAAGACCTCGACGCCGTGCGCCGCCGTCGCGATGCCTGCGTCGCCGGGGAGCGCCCGCTCGTTGAGCAAGCGCACGGTGTCGCGGAAATCGGGATACCACACGGTCCGCGGCGCGGTGATGAAGGCCCGCGCCAGTCCCGCGCTTGCCAGGGCCGCGGCCAATGCCAGCCCGGCGAGCGCCCGCCCGGCCGCGTCGCGCCGCCGTCCCACAAGCGCCGCCGGCAGCGCCGCTATCCCCACGGCCAGAAGGGGCAGCATCCACACGAGATAGCGGACATGCTGCACGGGACGCAACTGCCACGCGACGAAGGTCGCCGCCGCGCCCAACACTGCTGCGCCGAGGACAATGCCGGCGCGCGCTGGCGCCTTCCATGCCCGCAACGCCAGCCCCAATCCCGCCGCGGCGAGCAGGCCATAGCCCCAACGCGGATCGAGCGCGCGTCCCAACGGCTCCAGGAAGACGCGCGCGGTCAACAGATCAGGGCCAGCCAGCCCCAGAAACGTCGCCAGGTCAGGCGGGCCGCCGGTGCCGAAGCTCTGGAATCCCAGCGTGACAGGCAAAGCAAAGAGCATCCAGGCCAGTAGAAACACAAAAGGGCCGCCCAACACGGCGAGATGCGCCAGCCGCCGCGAGCGTGCCCCAGCGGCGGACGGCGGGCGCAATCCGCCGGTGAAAAAAGCGACTGCTGCCGCGCCGGCCAGCGGGAACAGCGCAAAATAATGGGTGAGCAACGCCGCCGTCGCCGCAAGCCACCAGAGCCAGCGCCGGTTCGCCGTCAGGGCATAGATCGCCGCGAGCGTCAGGGTCATCCACACGGCGTACATGCGGGCGTCGCGCGCGTACCACAGGAGCAGGGGGTGCAGCGCCAGCAGCCAGGGGAGGGACGTCGCGCCGGGGAGGCGCAGTCGGCGGCCCAGCGGCACGAGCATTGCCAGCAGCAGCACCCCGGCGAGAACGCTGGGAGCCCGCAGGAGAAATTCAAGGCCGGAACCGGGTTCAAGGCCGGGGGCGTAAGGGCGGGCGCCGGTCAGCGCGGCCCAGCCCTTGAGGCAGAGGAAGTAGAGCGGCGGATAGGGCTGCTGCGTGCGCAGCACCGTCATCATGCCGGGGAGGTCGTGTCCCAGAATCAGGTTGACGTTGAAGAGCTCGTCGTACCAGAAGGCCGGCGTCCCCACATGCCACAGCCCTGCCCCCCAGAAGAGGAGCAGCGCTACTCCAGTCCACGCGCGGGTCCATCGCTTCATCGCTGCGCATTATAGCCAGGGGAGAGGGGACTGTCAAACCGCGGAATTCCATATCACCGTCCATCGGCTCGCGCAATCAGCCGCCGCAAACGAGGGCAGGGAAGTCAGCTCCAGCGTAGATCAATTCTCCATAATCCCGGTCAAAGGTTAACGCGACGTGTTGCTCATTCACTGCCCGCATGAGAACTCAATGCGTAAGTGATCTCCACCTCTAAAAATAGAGATCAGTGAGCCGTGAGTAAAGAGCTGTCGTAATCACGGCTCACAACCCGCGTCTCACATTTTAATTTGCGGTGGTGTGCCGCAGAAACATGTCTACTCCTTCGAAAGACCCGCCTGGAAAATGACCTGGATGGCTCGGATCAGTAGCTGAAGTGAACGATACTATCACAGTATATGATAGATTCTTTGCAATTTCAATACAAACATGAAATATTCGAGGCCTCGCCGCGCGAGCACCACGGCCAACCAGCAGGCGCCATGGCGCCCCCTGCCCGGCCGGCCGCCGCGCTCTTCCCCAAATCGCAAAATCGAGTACAATTATAAAGAAACATCCCTTCCAAAAGGAGTCGCAGATGAACGCTGAACGGACGCTGTTGATTCACGGCGGGACGGTCGTCACCCCGGAAACGATGCTCGAGGCGGATGTGCTGATTACAGGCGAGACCATCCGCGCCATCGGGAGGGATTTGACGGCAGTCTGCGCCGACGAGGGCG
>Ga0208940_1003765_pt1 | contig 12502 bp, 9 predicted proteins | sample AD_JPNNA6_MetaG_FD_184445 | JGI IMG/M metagenome (GOLD analysis project Ga0208940, IMG submission 184445) | Active sludge microbial communities of municipal wastewater-treating anaerobic digesters from Japan - AD_JPNNA6_MetaG (SPAdes) (version 2) | ecosystem: Engineered > Bioreactor > Anaerobic >... | reverse complement strand
CCCGGTGGAGAAGAGGTAGTCGTCCTGGAGGGGTCTTCCGAAGAAGGGGAAGCGCTCAACCTGGTCAACGAGATCCAGGAGCTCGTCTGGAACCGGGGATTTCAATACAAGGACATCGCCGTATTGTATCGCGCAAACTTCCAGAGCAGGGTCCTGGAGGAATCGTTTTCCCAGCACAAGATCCCCTACCGGATCGAGAATGGTCTCGGTTTCTACAATCGTCCTGAGGTGAAGAAGCTTCTGGACTATCTAAGAGTGATCTCCGATCCGAAATCGGATGCCGGCGACGAAGCATTGCTGTCCATTTTGAATGTTCCCGTTCGATACATCGGCAGGAAGGTCGTCACCCAGCTCGAGGAGGAGGCTGCAGGCAAGGGGGTCCACCTGTATGAGGCTCTCAAATCGTTCAGACCGGATACCCCTTTTATCCGGAAGAACGTCAGGGAGTTTGTATCGTTCCTGGACCCCCTGACCCAGCTAGCCAATACCCTGCACCCTGCGGAGGTCATCAATCTGCTGAGAAACAGTCTCGACTACGACCGCTATGTCACGGATGAGGATATTCCGACGCCTGACGACTCCAAGATCCAAAACCTCAATCAGCTCCAGCTCGCGGCAACCCGGTTCTCCGGAATCAAAGCATTTCTTGAATACACGGAGACCTTCCAGGACGAGAGCACAAACGACGAGGAGGGGGTGTCCCTGATGACCATACATAAAGCGAAGGGATTGGAGTTCCCGGTCGTCTTCGTAGTGGGACTGGTCGAAGGGATACTCCCCTCCAAGAAGGGCGATATCGAGGAGGAGCGCCGGATCTGCTTCGTGGCCATGAGTCGGGCAATGAAGCTACTCTTTCTAAGCTGGAGTCATACCTACCTGGGGCAACCAGCGAAGAAGTCCATCTTCCTTGATGAGGCGATGGGGGTCAAACAGGACCCATAAGCCCCTCCAGAACCTTCTAAAACCGTCCACAGCAAGAGATCCCCCTTAAACCCTATCTCTCGAATGGGGAAGGATCAATTTTGACCTTCCCCTTACTCTATCAAAGAACCAGCATATCCACAGAAAGGAGAACATCTATGTCATTTGAATTATTACACTTTCGTGATGCGGACAAGATCCTGAAGAAAAAGAAGATAGATAAGCACCTACTGGCAACCCTTGAGTACATGGACGACGCCCTGTTCGGAACCCTGCACAGGGGGGAGTTACTGAGGCAGACGCTTGATGAGATGCACTGGAGGAAGGAGCCTTTGAACATCCTGGACGGGAGGCGGTACTTCTACAAGGGGCTGTCGAACGGCATCGCCATAGATGGGTCGCTCAACGTCTACGAATTCATCCTGGAGGGACTCCTGAGGCTGCAGATCGGCTTTGCGCGACAAAGGGTTGACGCAGGCGTCTTGCTCCTCAATGGCAGAAGGAGCGATAAAACGCCATTCGGGAGTACCAGGGAGCTGGTTGAGAAGGAAATGGAGCAGCTTTCCCCCGTCATCAATCTGCCGGTCAGCATCGTCCTCTTTGACCTGGGTGAACCGGGTAGTCTCGTCGATGAGACTGAAACGGAAACGGAGAGCGAGCAGTTGGATGAAACCGGTCCTGAAATCATAACTGACATTCGGGCGAATCCCCCTGATCAAGAGGCCCGTCCCAAGTCAAAGAGAAAACAACCTAAGGCCAGGTTGGGAAAGGAGGTAGAAGCATGTCCAGCATGACGACGCTTGAAAAGGTCCATGACCGGGTGAAAAGCATGGCTAGGTTCCATGAAGATAGATTGATACCCGTCGATGACGTCTCCTTTGCGGACCTAGAAAGGGTTTGCATCTCGGGTGCGACCTACAACATGCGACCTATCGCGCAGCAGAGCATTTGTTGGCGATTGGGAATACCCATAAACTATTTGCGGAAATGCCCGCCTGATCTGCAACAAAACCATCTCAACTACTGGATCAGGCACGAAAAGAACGAAAAGCTGTTTTTCCGGTTTGACGGCAACGAGGTCAGGGCGATCTTCACTCCGAGATACGTTCCCACCGATAACCTGGAAGTGCTCGATAGGTTGCTCGAGCACGGATACAAACCCGGCACCCGAGTTCAATGCTCGCTGGACGATGAGTTCATGCTGGTCAGCGTCCCGGATGAGAGGGAGACCTTCCGGATCAACGGCGACAAGATGACACCTGGAATCTCTGTGAGCAATTCGGAAGTCGGGCTGGCGGCTCTGTCAATTTCCACATTCACCCTGAGATTGGTCTGCACCAATGGACTGATCTCCAAGACGGAGGTGTCCGCATCCTACAGGCATGTCTCCGACAAACTCCTTTCAAGCCTCCCGAGAGTCTTGAACGAACTGAAGGCAGGATTCGGGCAGCAGAGGGAGCGTTTTGAGACCTCACTGGAGAGCAAGGTGGAGAACCCCGAGGCGACGATAGAGAGCTTTAATCGGCAGTTTGAGCTTAAACCAGCCGAGAGGGAGGCTGTCGCTTGGGCCCTCGGTCAGGAATACGGGTTCACCATGTTCTCGATAATCAATTCCTACACCAAGGCTTCCCAATACGAGTTGCTTTCAGCGGAGAGCAGGTTCAGGTTGCAGAAGGTGGGCGGGATGGTGTTGGGGATGGTGAATTAGTAAAATTATAGTCAGCATCAGGACCAATCTTTGATGCTGACTATAATTTTCTTCTGCTATATCATGCATATAGCTGTATTCATTAATTATTTATGAATATCTTTTTGCAACACAATATATTCATTTATCAAGAATGAAGATTCTTGTATCCTTCTTTCCCCTTTGTTAAAATATAGATAGACAAAATAGCAGTAATTTGATATTCATACTAGAAATTCGTGAATTACCTCATCATGAAAAGAAATATCCTCTTAGTAGAACCCGCTTATAAAACAAAATTCCCTCCTCTCGGTCTTATGAAACTTTCAACTTATCATAAGACCATCGGTGACAGTGTGCGTTTTGTAAAAGGTTGGAATCATGATATCGAATACACTAGCTGGAATAGAATTTATATAACAACATTATTTACTTATCATTGGAAAGTAACTGTAGACACAATCAAATGGTATAAAGAATTAGTAAAAGGCGATATAAATAAAATCTACATCGGCGGCATAATGGCTGGGTTAATGAGGCAAGAATTATGGAGGGCAACTGGTATTGATCAAATTGTAAAGGGGATTTTAAATGACACAAAGCTAATTAAAGAAAATAACTCCTATATAATTGATGAAATGATACCAGATTACTCATTATTCGATGGCACTCAACATAAATACACATTACTCGACAGTTACATTGGATATTCAACACGTGGTTGCCCCAATAGATGTCCATTTTGTGGTGTTCATGAATTAGAGCCTGAATTTATTGATTATAAGGGAATTAAACCTTTAATCAAAAAAATAGATGATTCCTTCGGCAAGAAACAACATTTAGTACTGTTTGATAACAATATCCTGGCATCTAGAAAATTTGAAATACTTATTAGTGATTTATTGGATATTGGATTTGGGAAAAATGAACGCATTAATAATAAGTTAAGGCATGTAGATTTTAATCAAGGTGTTGACGTACGTTTAATTAACGAAAAACATTTTGAATTACTTTCGAAAATAGCAATAAACCCGCTTCGAATAGCTTTTGACAGCATAAAATTAAAGAAAATATACGAAAAAAAAATAAGATTAGCCGCTCGCTACGGCATAGAGAACTTATCAAATTATATTCTATATAATTATAAAGATACACCCGAAGAATTTTGGCAACGACTAAAGATTAATATCGATCTGAATAAAGAACTAGGACTGAAGATATATTCTTTCCCGATGAAATATATTCCACTAAACGCAACAGACAGAACATATATTGATGAACCTTTTTGGAATTGGCAGTTTGTAAGGGGAGTTCAAAGAATTCTGAACGTTATGAAAGGTAGTGTAATGCCTCAAGAAGATTTCTTTAATAGAGCATTTGGATCCACGGCTGATGAATTTATGACTATTCTTCATATGCCGGAATCCATTCTAATGAATAGAGGCCGTGAAGCCAAGACAGAAGAAGTTGATTGGCTAAATAAATATTTCGGATTAACAAATGGAGAACGGAAAGAGCTTTTATCCATACTATGCAATAATAGATCAAAGAAGACATTGGCTACTGCCATAAGCAAAGTTCAGAACATTAAATTAAGAAATATTCTTGACTACTATTTGCCAGACTATAGTCTGCCGCTATTTGAAGAATATGAATAGAGGGATTCAACGACATGCATAGATCATCATTTAGAGCGGGGATGTATTTATTGGAAAATCTGACATCCGGAATGTACAATGACCCACTATCTATCTATCGTGAATACATTCAGAATTCTGTTGATTCTTTTGATTTGAGTAGCAATAATAATGGACATTATGCTGTTAATATCGATTTAGATCCTTTTGACCGTAGTATTAGAATATTTGATAATGGACTGGGTGTATCTGCTAAAAAGGCGGAAGAAGTGCTCAGCAGTATTGGAGAAAGTAATAAGCGCGGGCTGCACTTACGGGGTTTTAGAGGTATTGGAAGACTAGGTGGAATCGCCTTCTGCGATAAGGCAATATTCCGTACAAAGGCGGAAGGTGAATCTACTGAATCAATACAGGAATGGGATTGCTATAGGTTAAAAAAGGCTCTAAATTTATCGAATAAACCACGCACTTTTAAGCAAATACTAAAGAATATTACAAAATTTTATCAGAGGAATAGTCAATCTAAAGAAGGTAGTTACTTCGAAGTCATCTTATACGATGTAAAAAGTTTCAAAAATTACATATTTGATATAGAGAGAGTCCGTAATTATCTGAGTCAGGTCGCGCCCGTGCCTTTTGATAATAATTTCATTTTCGGGCGCAAGATCGATCGTTATCTAAAGGAGAATCTAAGTCATTACGGAAAGTACAGTATCGTTTTAAATGGAGAACACATATATAAACCCTATAGGAGCAAAATACGAACCACGAAAAATAAAGGTGGTGGGTTTGATCATATCGATGACGTTGAGCTTATTGCAGTTGATGTAGGATATAAATCTCCAATTGCTTATGGTTGGTATGGAAAAAGAAGAGATTTATTGGGCTCGATAAGTAAAGGGGAGTCTTGCTCGGGAATACGTGTCAGGGCTGGTAATATACTGATTGGTGGTCCGCATCTTCTCGATAAGTGTTTTCGAGAAGATAGATTTAATAGCTATACAGTCGGAGAAATTCATATTGATTCGGCAGAATTGGTTCCTAACAGTAGAAGGGACGATTTTATAGATAATGAGTCGAAAGCTTTATTCTATGATGCTATTGAGAGGCAAATTGGCTTGCCAATTTCGAAAGAGATAAGATTGAGATCTAGAATTAATTCTGATAGTCGCAAAAGTGATACGAAAGGTAAATGCGCAGCAAGTACCCATTATGCAATAAAGAATGTACCCAAAGGTAATTCAATTGGTATTATAGCTGAAATCGAAAATATCTGCAGAAATTGCAATAATGTTGAATTAATTGTATCAAAATTAAATAAATGTCTTTAGGTGTTCCGCTTGCTACATAACTCTTTGAGCAGGGAAGCATATTTCTTTGTGAAACTGGCGGGGTCATCAAAAACAAATTCTTTTAAATAATTAGTTCCACCGTTTGCATATTTTTCGGCAATTGCATATACTTTTGGAACATCATCGGCAATATCGATGGTACCCGTTTCTGCTATCGCTATGGCTTTTAGAATTGCATTATCCTTATCAGATAAATACCTTTCTCTCGTAAATCCACTTTCTGTTTTATCCTGACTACCAAGAGGCTTCGTTTTCCCGTTCAAGTATCCGAATAATACAGCTAGCATGAATAAATCCTTATTTTCTAAAGTCTTGAACTCGCCATACTTTTTCATATCGTCGAATACTTTACGCAGTTCCTGACTGACAAATATTTGCGGATCCTTGATTGCCTTAGTTTGCATGTCGGATAACCTCCGATGTTTCGGCATTTTTATCATGTTTTAGTATGAACTCATCTCTCACACATGGTAAAATGGCATCTCTAAATTCTTTCGTATATTCAGAATCTGTGACTAGTAGAATTACCTGTGCATCGTATAGTGCATTTTTCAACCATTCTGCAACATTCAATCTATATTTCTTGTCAATTTTTGCTAACGGGGTGTCAATAACAATAGGTGCTAGGAAGCCTGATGTTTTACGAAGCGCAGCCATAAAGGAATAACCCATGCACAGTGTCTCTGCGGCTGACAATGATGTTACCGCATTAAATCCATCCTTTTCGACAATTAATTCATAGTTATCGCTAATTCGTGGAGGACTGAACTTCTTCGAGGATATTAACTTATTAAAATAGTCTTGAGTATTCTTTTCTGCTTCATCGCGTATCTCATCCATCAATTTTTCCTTTACCTTCTGCAGCTCTGCCATTGCATGATCGCAAAATTTAAGCTTATTGATTACAATTTTATATTTGTCTTTCTTAGCTAACTCCTTATTGTACAGAGTTTCAATTTCTTTGTATTTTTTTTCATCAGTTGATATTGTTACTTCCAATTTTCCTATTTTTCCCAACCATATCCCAATAGTTTTCTCTAGATTATTTCTGTCCTCGTTTATAGTTTTAACCTTATCATAATCAACTTCACCAATCTTTGTTTTCACCTCCTTTAGTCGTTTATTGCTAGCGTTCAACTCATCCTTGATTTCGTGAATACTCAACTCGTACTTATTTATGACGTCATCTACTTTACCTTCCTCTATAAGGAGTGACTTTAGTTCGAATTTAAGTTTTAAAATATCATCCGCCATATCTGAATACTTCGCCTTTTCGAGCAATTCTTCAAGCGTCTTCTTACAACTCATATTTTCTTCTTTTCTGAGATCAGCACCGCATATACACTTCATGTTTGCAAGTAAGTCCTCTAAGAAGGTCTGCTGTATTGTGGGCGGCAGTTTGTTTTCTTGCTGTAAATCGGAGATAATATTCAAGGTCGACTTAATTGCTTTTAGAATAATTATCGGCGGCGCCATTCTAATTAAATCACTAAAAAATGCCTTTTCCTTCTCTTCGTAATTTTTCTGCAATATATTAATTTTTTCCTCTAAACCTCTTCTTTGCGTCTCTAATGTCTTGATGTGCTCGATGTCTAATTCTTGTAGTTCCTGATCCAATTTACTTTTGTTAATATATGCTTCATCTACTTCATTTTTAAGCTGAACCAACTGTTCCTTGTTATTAAGAATAGTTTTCTGCAGCCTATCTAGGTATTCTTGATACTGAGATAAATCTGGCTCGCGCTTGAGGTCAATTCCCTTTCTTAAGACGTTTTTGAAATAACTTAAATGATCAGTTGCATTTTGAAGTAAGGATATTTGTGACAATTCAAATATTGATTTTTTTATTTGGTCAGATTTTATATTTTCAAATAGCTGTCTAAGTTTTTCACCATCAATAAAGAAGAAATGACGCATATTCTTCGGTAATATCCTAGAAATGATATATTCAGGGTTAGGGGCTATTTTCCAATTTTTCCCTACGACCTCCATGATATTTAGGTCATTTTGTGCCACATACGGTTTACCATCTTTATTCTTATATATTAAATGTTTTCTTTCTATTTCTTTTTCTCCACTAGGCGTATCCAATGTAATCCGTACGATTGTTTCAGTAGACGTCTCCGGCTTCAATTTGTTGAATATTTTTGTATTGCATACAGGAAGTGTGTGAGCGTCGGACCTTAAATGCTCTTCTACACCGAAGAAGCACCAATTTATTGCATTATATATATTTGATTTACCAAAACCATTCTCGCCTTGAATAATAACAATATTTCCTTTTGAATCATTGTTAAATTCAATAGTCTGTTTTATGAATTGACGATAATTGATTAAATCTATTTTTTTAATTATAATAGATTGCATATTCATCTCCATTATTTTCAATTAGATTATTTTATCCAGTATAGCCTTGTATTGATCAGCATAATGCGGTTTCTCTTGATCCATAATATCAAGTTCTACATGTAATATTTCCCTTAGGAATTTCTTAATTTTAATATCCGAATCTAAATTATCTATTTCGCGAATAATTCTGTCGTTGATTGCAGACTGAGATTTCATTCGTCGCTCCTTTCTCTTGAATAGTACCCATAGAGTTCTTTGATTTTGTGAATTTTATTCATTGCATCTAGCCGATTATTGGCTAGGTTAGAAAATTCTTCGTATCGATTTAACTCCTTTTCAAGAATTTTGCGATCTACCTTACTGGCTTTCCTCGCCCTAGCCTCATCGAGATATGGAACAACTAAAATGTCATATATATTTACGAGCTTTTTTCCTGGATGCCTTCTTAGTAAACGCCCTCTCCTCTGTATGTATTGCCTTGGGTTACCTGAACTAGCCATGAATATGCCATTTTCAGCTCTTAATATATTTACACCCTCGTCTAGACATTTCATGGCAACGAGGGCACTGTAAGACCCTTTTTCAAAATTATAAATTATGAAATCTCGCTCAGATTTATTCCCGTATTCATTTTTGGGATTAATATCTTCCTCCCCAGTAAATCGATGATTTTTTATATTACGAAAATTTAAAATATCCTGTACAGAGTCGATCTGCTGAGGGGAGCAGTATACCAATAGATATCTAGCACTGCCCATAGAATCAAGAGTTTCATTTAATAGAGCAAATTTACCATTTGCGTTAATAAGGATTAATTGTCTTTTCTCCAAAAGGCGTTGTAAATAATCGCTGATATCTGAAGAACGTTTGTTCTTCATATATTGAGCACTGATCTTCTCGCTGAGTTCATAGTAATCCCGAAGTTCATCGTCAGTTAGTTCTACAAACATTGGAAAATAATTATAGGGGCAAAGAAACGTCTCTCCTGTGGACGGATTTATATCATTCAGTGCTTTTTCGAGAGGATATTCATAGCAGACACTTCCAAAATAGTTCATAACCGTATCAGTGCCGTCCGTATCCATATATCTTTGAGGAGTTGCACTGAGACCTAGACGAAAATCAAAGATCTGCAACAATCCTTTACTAAATGTATCGGCACCTGCCCAATGGACTTCATCACAGACTAGAAGGGATGGTTTCTTGAGTTTTGAGGAGAGTATGCTGATAAATCGATTGCTACATAGAGTATTGTATGTTGTATAAACCACACAGTTATTCACGCGCCCAGATGAATAATCAATCAACAAATCAGATAATTCAGTGTCCCACTTTTGGTTGGTGCTATCTGCAAAGATCGAATAATCAAATATCTCAATATCTGAAATATCTTTTTCCCACTGCTTGATGATCGTATTCTGAGGACCACAAATGACGACAAATAGCGAAGGGTTGCTATTATTTAATTCGATCATCCCACCGATCGCTGTTTTTGTTTTGCCCGTACCAGTAGCCATGGATAGAATTCCAGCATAGTTAGATTTCTGCCAACTACTGATAGCTTCCTTTTGAAAGTTCCATAACGAATTGAGAAATTTGTCTCGCTTCGAAATCTTTTTATGGAATTTGAATGATTGTGAGTACTCACTGATTAGCTTGTCAGCTGCGTCAGCTGCTAATTTAATAAATTCCTGGCTATTTGAGGGGGCAATTTTAACTAAGCCCTTATAAAATGCTTCAGAAACACTAAATACTCTTACCTTGTTGCATTGATCATTCCAAAGTCTATCGAATCTATCTATATCGGGGTTAAGATGGCTCTTATCGCCTGAGATCCAGCTACAGAAAACGTGGAATTGCTCATCATTGTGAAGCCACCCATAGACAGTCTCATTATCTGACCCACTAAATGACACTATGTTTCCGTGAAGATCTTCTAGGATACCAATTTTTTGATGTTCAATGCCTTTTTTTAAAACCGCAACCTTGATATCTAATTTACCATTCTTGATCATCCACCCCAGCATTCGAATATGATCTTTCTTTAATTCATCCTCGAGATTATCTATTTCCTCGAGAATCTCCGACTCTTTTTGTACGAGTGCATGCTTAATTGCCGATTGATCTTCTTCCGCTAAAACAACATTTGTTATTAATTTTATAGTCCCACCATTGTTGATGAAATTAGCAATCCCTTTTGCAGCTATTGCAAAAGTATTTGAACAGAAGTATCCGGCTACTCTTTTATATGAAATAGAATTAGATAATACAGGTATATAAAAATCGAGAAGAAGATTACTATCGTCCGAATAGTAAACGGGACAAATGGGAATCTCTTTTAAACTCATAGTCTTTAGATTAGATGCATCCGTAATGCTCATCACTTTATGCCGGATTGACTTGGATCATTTAATAATCATTTCTTTCTCTTGTTATTCGGTATCGCTATGATCTACTCTCATTCAAACAGAAAGACTGCCAGAGTGAAGCGAACAAATATATGCTATTCTTCACTATTCTTACTTTTATCATCTTGGTAACTTTACAATACTCAAAAACAATAAAGCCCGACCAGGAGCTAATGCTCCCGAATCAGGCTTTGTGGTCCCGCTTTTATCAGCAAAGTCCCCTCCGGAAAACAGAGCGTCTCAGCAAGTACCCCGAAATACGACTCCGCTTCCCCTCCCGCTTTTATGTATATGTCTAACATCTTAAAATGTCAAGGAATTATTGGGCTATTCAGTCAGTTCCGCCTACTTTAAAGATTTCAAGACAATCATCGAATCCAAGGATTTGGATTATGCATACAGGTAGAATTAATGTTATCAAACATGTTTGATTCTAAATCCCGTATTTCTTTTCAAGACCCTCCATTAGCCATGAGAGGCTTCCGTTTGACCGGATCCTGTTTGTTATCTGCTGCCAGCTGCACTTCCTCAATAGCTGAGGGCTAAGAATCGCCTCTTCGTCTGCTCGTATGCTTTGAAACCAGCGCCGCCAGGATTGAATGATGGGTTTCTCTCATCATAAATCAAGACAACGTGACCATTATTCAATGAAACTGTGCCATCTTTCCTTACGCATGCAGATAATATATTACGAACGAGCTGATAATTCTTATAAATTGGACACTGGGCAAGATCTGCATTCTCCCGCCACTTAAAGATTTGAGGAATATATTTCCAATATAAGACTCCAATATCTGTCAAAGAGCAGCGAGCACGTTGGAGTGCTCCCCTCCGGTTAGACAGCTGCGGTTAGGGTAACCGGACAGGACTTGGCGTTGTTGAACATTTCCTCGAACTCTACAGGCGGCAGATACCCGAGTGAGGAGTGCAGCCGCTTGCGATTATAAACGTCCTCGATGAAGTAGGGAAGACGATTTTGGACATCGGCCATCGTCCGGTACTCCCAGAGGTAGACCTCCTCGGCCTTCAGGGTCTTGATGAAGCTCTCGGCTGCCGCATTGTCGTAGGGGTTGCCTTTGCGGGCCATGCTGATTCGGAAGCCGTTGGCAAGCAACTCCTCCACGTAGTCTCGGGAGGCATACTGGACCCCGCGATCCGAGTGATGGATGATTCCTACCGGGGGTCTGCGACGCGCCAGGGCCATCCGGAAGGCCTCCAGGCACAGGGTCGTGTCGATATTGCGCGAGAGCGCATAGCCCACGACCCTGCGGGCAAAGAGATCCAGGATGACCGTCAGGTACACAAAGCCGCTCCGGATGGCAATGTAGGTGATGTCGGCCACCCAGAGCTGGTTGGGACCCGTGACCAGCAGGTTCTGCGCGAGGTTGGGATAGACCCGATGGGCATGCTCGCTGTTCGTGGTGCGGACCCAGCGGTGCTTGGGCTTTCGCAGCAATCCCTGCTCGCGCATGACGCGAAGCACCTTTTTGTGGTTGTCCTGGTGCCCTCGACGATGCAGTGCCTTGGTCACCCGACGGTAGCCGTAGCCGGGGAACTCTTCGATCACGGCCTCGATGCGGGCGATGAGCGCCTTCTCCCCGTCGGGCCTGCTCTTTGACTGATGGTAGTACGTGCTGCGGGGCAGGTTCATCAGCTCGCACCCCCTTTCGATGCTCTCGACGAGGGCACGATGCTCAACGATGAACCGCCGCTTCTCTTCGGGGGTGTGAAGCTTCGCTGCACGGCTTTTTTTAAGGTTCTTCTCCGAGTTAGTTGATTGAAGTCAGGGGAATCGGTTGTGATTTCAAATACAATGGACATCCAGTATCTCCGGGGGTATAGGTTGATCTGCGAAGAAAAACCCTATCCACAGGAGGCCTGTGATGTCCGGAGCCACTATAGCACCCTACTTCCCCTTTCGTCGAATCAAAATCCAGGGCCAGTCAGTGGCCTCGCAAACCAACCGGGCTCGCATTCGGATGGAACCCGACAGGCGCTTTGCACCCGTGTGCCATCACTGCGGCAAGAAAGCCGCCGCGGTTCACAGCTGGACGGGCCGTTCGGTCCGGGATCTGGACATGGCCGGCACCCGGGTGTGGCTCGATTGCCGCTACCGCAAACTCTACTGTGCGGGCTGCCGACGGATCG
>Ga0208940_1003756_pt1 | contig 12525 bp, 10 predicted proteins | sample AD_JPNNA6_MetaG_FD_184445 | JGI IMG/M metagenome (GOLD analysis project Ga0208940, IMG submission 184445) | Active sludge microbial communities of municipal wastewater-treating anaerobic digesters from Japan - AD_JPNNA6_MetaG (SPAdes) (version 2) | ecosystem: Engineered > Bioreactor > Anaerobic... | reverse complement strand
GAAAATTTTCGGCAGAAGTGAACGTTCAAATTAACGAGAACTGGCACATCAATTCTAATAAACCGAGTGATGAATTTCTTATCCCGACCGAATTGCGCATTGAGCCTTCGGACGAATATAAAGTCAGCCGAATTATTTATCCTGAACCCACTCTTAAGCGTTTAGCGTTTGCCGAACAACCGCTGGCAATTTTCGAAGGCGATTTTAATATCCGGCTCGAAGGCAAAATACTCCAGACCGCCGATTCATTGGTAACCGTGAAAGGCTCGTTATATTATCAAGGCTGTAATGATCAGGTTTGCCTGCCGCCGACTGATTTACCTTTTGGGCTGGAAATTCCGATTAGACCGACCAGTATCAATTCCGTCAAATCCACGCTAACCGATATTACCGCACAGTCGCAAACTACAGTTGGCAATTCTGAGAAGGATTTCGATATTGGCAATTCGTTGGCAGAAAAAGGTTATTTTTTGACGTTCATCCTGATATTCCTGGGCGGCTTGGGATTGAATTTGACACCCTGTATTTATCCATTAATTCCGGTCACATTGAGTTATTTCGGTGGTCAAGCAGTCGGTAAAAAGAGCAAAACCCTGCTGTTGGCTTTGCTATACGTCATAGGGATGGCGCTAATTAATTCTCTCCTCGGAACTTTAGCGGCACTTTCCGGCAGTCTGCTGGGATCTATTATGACTAATCCTATCGTTTTAATCGTAATTGCGGCTATTCTGGTTACTCTGGCACTCAGTATGTTCGGTTTATATGAATTCGGGGTGCCTAACTTTTTGATGAAACTGGCAGGCGGCAGTCGGAGCGGCTACCTCGGTGCGCTTTTTATGGGACTAACGATGGGAATCGTAGCCGCGCCCTGCATTGGCCCATTTGTAATTGGACTTTTAACTTATGTCGCTTCGATCGGTAAACCGTTTATCGGGTTCTTAATGTTTTTTACCTTGTCACTCGGGTTGGGTTTGCCTTTCATTGTTTTGGCGTTTTTTGCGGCTCAGATCGATCGCCTACCACGCTCAGGAGAATGGATGGTTGGCGTGCGCCAGATTTTCGGGTTTTTATTAATCGGTATGGCGCTCTATTTCATCAAACCGCTATTACCAGCTGGTTTGGCTTCGCTAATATTAGGGTTGTATGCCATTGCCAGCGGCATTTATTTAATACTTTTTAGCAAGTCTGGGAATAATGTCAGGACGTTCGTTTTCATTAAAAATTGGCTGGCAATTATTGCCATCATAGCCGGCACCTGGTTTCTTAAAACGGAAAAAGCCGAGCGGATTGAGATGCAATGGCAGACTTATTCCCTACCAGCTTTCGAATCGGCTCTGGAGGCGAAGCGACCGATCTTACTCGATTTCTACGCTGACTGGTGCATTCCTTGTAAAGAGCTAAATAAATATACTTTCAGCGATCCGGAAGTCATTCATCTGAGCCAAAACTTCGCCCTATTCCAAATTGACTTAACCGGCAACGTCACCCCGGAAATTCAGACTTTGCTGGAGAAATATGCCATCAAAGGCGTCCCCACCATCATTTTCATCAACCGCGACGGTCGCGAGATAGAAGATTTACGGCTTCTGGGCTTTGAAAAGGCGGATAGCTTTATTCGCCGAATGCACCGGGCTCTCGAATAAAATTTTGCACTATTAATTTCTCGAACTTATTGTAAAATAAGATAATCTGTCACAACAGAAGTAATGCTTTAGGCTTATTTATATCTATTCGTCATTAACTATATTTCATAGTATAGTTTGCACCTTTCCATTAAATTTTGCACTTGAAATCAGAACTTTAATCAGGAAATAATATGTGGTATCTCGTCGCTTTACTTTCGGGATTTTTTATGGCAACCGCGGATGCCTTTTCCAAAAAATCGGCTGGTCAAACTAATGCTCTTCTTTTGGCTTGGGTGCGTGAAGCTTATGCTTTGCCATTCCTTTTGCCAATTTTGTTTTTTATTGAAATCCCCGAGTTAGATGCAACCTTTTGGATTGCTATGGCGATTTGTGTCGCAATGGATCTGGTCACCACTTTACTTTATATGCGCGCTATCCAGATCGCTCCCTTATCACTGACCGTGCCTTATCTTGGCTTGACTCCACTTTTTCTGCTTATCATTCCGACGATAGTATTGGGCGAACGGCTTTCGGTCATCGGGATTATTGGCGTTATCTTAATTGCAATTGGCACCTATGCACTGCAAATTGACCGCGCCAAGTCCGGCTGGCTGGAACCCTGGCTGGCAATTTTCAAAAACCGCGGCTCACTTTATATGCTGATCGTGGCGATTTGTTATGCCATCACCGCCACTCTCGGTAAACTTGCCATCCAGCATTCCTCACCCTTTTTTATGGCTATCGTTTACTTCGGTTTGCTGGCAATCGTTTACACGCCGTTCCTACTCATTACAACGAAGGGTAAATTAGCACCATTAATAAACACTCCGAGCAATTTTCTAAAAATCGGCTTGGCAATGGCACTTATGGCAATTACTCACTATTCAGCAATTAATATGATTCAGGTTGCTTATATGATCTCGATCAAACGACTCAGCCTGCTATTTGCCATTCTATATGGCGTATTCTGGTTCCATGAACAGAATTTGCGGGAACGCCTGATTGGAGGAATAATCATAATTGCCGGAGCGACATTCATCGCTTTTGCCTAATTTAATTTATTGGTAAAGGCTGACAGAGATAGTAGTACCGTTCTGATTTATATGAAATTTGAAAATGATAAAATCGAATCAGGGGACAAATCGTTTGCCTATCAAACATTGATGACTTCTTGGCTTATAATATTTTATTTTGAAGTTGGTTAAGGCGTCGGACTAATCTTCCAGGATGTCCTTTTCCTTGCGTTTCACTAATTCATCAATCAGCTTGATGTATTTGTCGGTCAGTTTCTGGACTTCTTCCTGTCCGTTATGTAACTCATCTTCGGAAATTTCGTGATCTTTTTCTAGTTCCTTTGCCATCTCATTGGCATCGCGGCGTATATTACGGATAGCAACCCGGCCTTCCTCAGCAATTTTATGTACGTATTTTACCAATTCTTTACGACGTTCTTCGGTTAATTGCGGAATAGGTACCCTTAGTAAATTGCCCTCAACTATGGGATTTAAACCAAGTTCAGCGGTTCGAATAGCTTTTTCAACACTGGTCACAGCGTTTCGATCAAAAACTTGGACAATCAAAAGGCGGGCATCCGGAGCACCGATGGATGCTACTTGGCGCAACGGAACAGTTGTCCCATAATATTCGACTTTGATTGGATCAAGTAAAGCCGGGGTTGCCCGTCCGGTGCGAATCACAGCCATTTCTTGCTGGATCGTATCTAAACTTTTCTTCATACGGGATTCGGCATCTTTGACGACTTCGTCTATCATAATTGACTCCGTGTAATTAGCGTTCCAATTTGTTCGCCGGTTAAAACTTTACGCAAGTTACCCGGGATTTTCATATTATAGACAATAATTGGCAAGTCGTTGTCTTGACAAATTGTAATAGCGGCCAAGTCCATAAACTTCAGACGTTTTTCAATAGCGGTCTGATAATCCAGCCGATCATAGAATTGGGCATTGTTAAATTTTTCCGGATCTCTATCATAAACGCCATCAACTTTAGTGGCTTTGATAATGGCTTCGGCTTGCACTTCCACCGCCCGCAAAGCCGCACCGGAGTCAGTACTGAAAAAAGGCTGTCCCGTTCCAGCACTGAAGATGACAATCTCACCCTGGTCAAGGTATTTACGAGCATTTCTAATTATCATTAATTCCGCGACTTCGATCATCTGAATGGCTGAAAATACATGTACACGCAATCCTAATTTTTCGAGAGCATCCTGCATTGCTAAAGCGTTAATAACCGTTGCTAACATTCCCATATAATCGGCTTTGATGCGATCAAGCGACTTGCCAACGCCACTCGAGCCTCGAATGATATTACCTCCGCCGAAAACTATTCCCATTTGAACTCCAAGGTCAGCGGCGGATTTGATTTCCCCGGCAATTTGGCGAATTATATCGGGATCAAAATTTACTTGCTTTTCACCCGCAAGCGCTTCTCCTGAAAATTTCAGGATTACTCGTTTGTAAGGAATGGATGCCATTTGTTAACCTGTTAGAGGTTATTTATTTTTCGAAACTCTCGCCCAGCTGAAAGCGGACGAAGCGCGCAATATTGATATTCTCACCGGTTTTAGCAATTATGCTGGTAACATAATCTTTAACCGTAATCTGGGGATTTTTAACGAACGGCTGTTCCAACAGACAATTTTCCTGATAGAATTTCTCGACTTTACCTTCAACAATGCGCTCAACGATGTTTTCCGGTTTGTTCTGAGCCCGAACCTGAGCGCGATAAATTTCTTTTTCTTTTTCCAGGATTGCTGGATCTATTTCTTCCCGGCGAATTGATAGCGGGTTAGTAGCCGCGATGTGCATAGCTATATCTTTCACAAAGTTGATAAAGTCTGTGTTGGCGGCAACGAAATCAGTTTCGCAATTGACTTCAATTAAGACTCCCAGTTTATTGCCGGGATGAATATAGGAAAGAATTACTCCTTCTTTGGCAACGCGATCCGCTTTCTTTTCCGCTTTGGCAATCCCTTTTTTTCGTAGAATTTCGACAGCTTTATCAATATTGCCGTCTGATTCAACCAATGCATTTTTGCATTCCATCATTCCCAAGCCTGTACGGTCTCGTAACTCCTTAACCTGGGTGGCAGTGATTCCCATATTTTTCCTTTCTGTATAGCTATTTAGCTTTCTGCTTCTTCAACCGGTGGCGGTACTTCAACCAATCGTGAATTCTTGGCTTCAATAACAGCATCAGCCAGTTCCGTAATTATTAAATTAATAGTTTGGATTGAATCATCATTGGCTGGAATCGGGTAATCCACAATGGTGGGATCTGCATTGGTGTCCAGGATGGCTATAATCGGAATGTCCAAACGGCGGGCTTCCTGGACGGCGATATTATCATACGTCGTATCCACTACCACGAGCACGTCGGGCAATTTACGCATATCTTTGATACCGCGATGCAGATCGGCTAATTTTATTCGTTCACGTTCGAGCGCTAATTTTTCTTTCTTGGTCAGATTCTCACCATAGCCAATAGATTTATCTTTTTCTAATTTTTGCAAATGCCGGATACTGCGTTTGATAGTTGAAAAATTGGTCAAGGTTCCCCCTAACCAGCGCTCAACGACATAGAACATACCACAGCGATCGGCTTCCCTCTGGACAATTTCTTTGGCTTGCTTCTTTGTTCCGACGAATAATACATCGCCACCTTTGCGTACTACTTCCCGAATAAAGCGCGTCGCTTCATCAAGACAGGCGAGCGTTTTGTTCAAATCAATGATATGGATGCCGTTTTGCGTCATACAGACGTAATCTTTCATTTTGGGATTCCATTTTCTAGTTAAATGACCAAAATGAGCACCTGATTTCATTAACATTTCTACAGTTACATTTACCATAAATCTGATCTCTCTGCCTTTAACGTTTGGAGAATTGGAAAGCTCGACGGGCGCCGCGCAATCCATACTTTTTTCTTTCTTTCACCCGCGAGTCACGGGTTAAAAAGCCAGCCGGTTTTAACTTGGCTCTCAGCTCCGGGTCATATTGTTCCAAAGCCCGGGCAATTGCTAATCTGATCGCACCAGCCTGGCCGGTATATCCACCTCCCTCTACTTTGACATTAACGTCAAACTGACCAGTTAGGCCACAGACTTCGAATGGCTGAATGATCATACGCTTAAGAGATTCCCTACCGAAATATTCATCCAGTGGACGGGAATTGATAATAACTTTGCCTTCGCCGGTCTGCATTCGAAGACGGGCAATTGAACTTTTACGACGACCTAATGACACATATTCTAATTTGGGCATCCGTTACTTATCCTTCTATTACTAAAGGTTTAGGTTGCTGAGCTTGATGAGGATGGACTGGACCGCGATAGACTTTCAGCTTCCGGAAAAGCTGGCGACCAAGCGCATTGTGCGGTAACATTCCTTTAACCGCTCGTTCGATGATCTCCTCTGGACTGGCTTGAAACACATCTTTATACTTGAGAAAGCGTTCATGTCCGAGATAACCAGAATGCTTGAAATAAGTCTTAATTTCTGCTTTCCGACCAGTTAATCGTACTTTATCGGCATTAATAACTATGACATAGTCGCCGGTATCGAGATGCGGCGTAAAATACGGCTTGTTTTTACCACGTAAAATCGCCGCCACTTTACTGGCTAAACGACCGAGAACTACACCTTCGGCATCAACCACGTACCAATCTTGTTTAATTTCTGTCACTTTCGGAAAAGACGTTTTGTACATTGCTTATCTCTTAATTATAATTCAAAAATAGCGGGTAAACTTACGATTTGAGGATATTATAATCAAGGAATTTTTCCACGACTCTACGTCTGATCTATAGACATTATATCCATTCTTAATTATTCTTTCGACTTTCAGAGCCAACCAGAATAGATCTTTTCTCAATCAGGACAAGCCAATCCTAATCTGGATATGGACAGAAAGATTAAAGAGAAGTAATAAATTATTTTAAATGTTTTTATCTTGATTTCTCACTCACGTTAGTTTAGAGAATAGAAAAGCCCGACTATAAATCGGGCTTTTTAAATATCAATGAGAAATTTGCGGATTACTTCATCAATAATATTTTTATGGTTTTTGAATAATTACCTGACTGCATCCTAACGATGTATTCTCCACTTGCCAGTCTCGAGCCATCGAAAGTAATCGAATGTCGGCCTTCTTGCCTCTCTCCTTTCACTAGCGTTGCCACTTCCTCGCCAAGTAGGTTGTACACGGTTATGGTCACATTCCCGACCTTCGGTAAGGAATAGCTAATCGTGGTCGTCGGATTGAACGGATTCGGAAAGTTTTGTGCAAGAGAATAACTCTCCGGAACATCTGGTTGTTCTAACATTATTTGCTCAATTGCAATTTTGGCCAATGTATTTTCATTGACTGTTCCGATCTCGTCAATAAACATTCCCTCAAGACCTTTTATATTTGTGCTTAATGTCAGTTTAACCCTAACGTTCATTACATCTTTCTTATTAGTCTTGAATTTAAAAGATTTAAATTCCGATCGAACTGAATCATCTAAATTGAACTGTGTTACCCTTATAGTACCTACTAATTTCTGTGTATCGTCATCAATCAGCTCTAATTTGCATTTGATATGTCTCCCTTTTTCAACTGCTTTCAATGTATCAACATTACCTGTGGATGGGAGTAACTTAGTAAAACCACCATCCTCAACGAATGTTATCTCCATGTCTTCCGTAACTGAAAAAGGTTCACTTAGCAGATAAGCATTTAAACTATCAAGCATTAAAGGTTTTATTGACGCATTTTCCACTGATCTGATTATATTCGGTTTTGTGGGAATTTCAATAAAATGAATTGCTTGTTTACCAGCTGACAATTTTTTGATCGAGTAGAAAAATCCTATATTTCCATTATCAAGTGCAATACCTCTTCCATAATTGATGTCAGAAACAGTTGATTTAGGTAATGATGTACCGATTGCATTTGACGTTTCAAAAAAATAAGGAGAACTGGAGATATCGTAGGCTGATACCCGCATATTTGTACTCCCACCCGAAAGCGGTCCGTTACATAATTGCAGATACTTGCCATGAGTATTTAGGGTGATCGAACTTGAACCCCTGGCCACACAATTCTTTGATGCACTACTGCCGATATATTGAGCTTCTGACCAGGCGGTATAAACCGCGGTGTTATCATCACGCACATTTGAAGAGACCGAACGAACATCCCAAGAACCGTAAATCCTATAAACACTGCTGTTTTCCGAATCCCAATTGACGGCATTGATATAATACGGAGAACCGCCATCAGCCGTTCGATCGCGAATCCAGCTAACACTTATATCCCTATTGGTTTTTTGCACCAATGAGGGTTTATAGCTTTTTCTGTCTGTACCTTGTGAAATGGTAAATGGTCCAAACTGGTATGTTGTCCAATTCCCAACACCATTATAGGAACAACTCAAGATAACATCCTTTATATATTGAGTACCTTGCTGGTAAACGATGTCAAAACTCTCTCTCGGATTCACAATATCCTTGTTCAGATGAACGCTGGCATTTATCGAACTGGCATTGGTTCCTGTAATCCATACTGGGCTAACATAATTATTATAAGTCGGATAAATACCAATGTAAGCCATCTTGCCATAGAACCAGTTGATACCAGCCATCGAACCGCTCTTTCTTTCAAAACTGATAATAAAATCATATATACCGGATGAACATCCACTTATTGCAATATTCGGGTTTGCGTCAACGGAATACTGGTCTGAAGATTCTGTATACAGGGTTGCATATGATCCACTGGGAGTATAATTTACATACACATTATTATCTTTTTTAAAAACGGCATACCGAATTTTGTAATAGTTACCGAATTTCTGCTGATATGCAACAACGATAATATGTTCATGTACGTAGGTTCCCTGTGAACTGCTACTATAATAATAGTGGCCCCAATCGATCGAAGGACATTTGCCTTCTCCATCATCTAAAGGCAACCCATTGTTTCCCAGAAACCATGTTGAGCCATTATTACTACTGTGCTCTAACCAGACACGCCCCATTGATTCATAGACTTGGTGTAGCCAGCCATCCTGGGTACGGACAAACTTACGCTGACTGTTGTTGGAAAAAGCGGTTGCGGCATTGGAGCGGTGAATGCCCTTCCAACTCGCCTGCAGGTTTTTATCGCTATCGACTACAATATTTCTGGTTTGACTGGTATTACCGTCACTCCAATGGTAAAATACCCAATCAGAGTTGAGGGTACCACTAGGTACATTTGTGCTAATAGAATGTGGAACAGGATTAGCATTATAACAGTATTCATAACTATCATACATTGAACCTGTTGTACTTTCATAAGTCACAGTTCCACCTGTCAGACTGCCCTCCAGAACATTGGATAATTGGACACGCTGAGCTTGCAGAAATTTAGCCGTATAAGTCGCATCGCTCGAAGCAACCGTTATTTCAATACGTCTAGTAGCAATGTCCGTCTCTGGCAGTGTCGCATCATCCTTATACCAATTCTTATACTTATTCTGTCCATTAGTCGAGGCAATCAGTTCGTTTGGCGTCTGCACCTGCTTGACGTTACCGGTATTCCATTCGAATGTCTTTGGTGATGGATATGTTCCGGTGACAGATCCATTGACAACCGTTTGCACATTTCCGAGCGTGTTGAGTTGATTAACTTCATTTTGTACTTTAATATTCCTTAGCCCGGCAACCATGGTCAATCCAAGAACGATACTAGTATCGGTTGTCGTTAAAGTTGGCGTTCCTGACGTGAAATACGAAGCTACAATATTGGGTAATAAGGGTTGGCTTGAACTGGTGCTGATTTCCGGTAATTTAGCTATCAGTCCCGAGAGTTGGTCGTGAAGTACAATATTCACCCAATCATTGTTGTTATAGTAAAGGCTTAATGGTGTTAATCGAATTTTATAGCCAGATCCTTGCTCAACCCGGTCAATTGTTCCATTGATTGTTACTGATAGATTAGAAGCTTTTAATAGAAAATCAAAAATTGGAGTGTCAAAATTGGCTTTTATTTTAAAATCTATCGTCAAGCTAAAATTGTTACCGGTTGAGATATCAAGTGAAATATCCTGTGGTTTGAAACTGTAATATGTGACAACAGCAACATTAAGACTTAAAAATGAAATATCGATATTGCAGGACGTCCCATAGGATAAGTATTTTGATTCAACTATTGCCGCTAAAATATTATTGACTGTCGATTCCGGTATTTTCAGACGCACATCATCCGCAAAACCGATCTGTAAGCAGATCAATACAATATAAACAGAAGAAATCATCTTCTTCCAGGTTTTCGTTTTCATATTCACTCCTTCATAAGTTTAATTGATTAATAATCATGGTGTACCCTGTACCACAACGTACACCTGCGAGCTGACTTCCGTCGGAAGGAATATTTTTCCAGTAGAAGTCTTGATCATTTTGCGTTGGTTGCCAAAATGAGCATCATCATCCGGCAAACCCGGCATTACAATCTTCTGAAAATCAGTTCCATTCCAGTGATAAAAATTATAACGCGTACCGAATATCCACACATCATTGGGCGTGAAAAGATTAATATCTGTTCCGGTACGTCCATTTTGCTTTAATGGCAGACCCAAATAAGTAAGGTTCGTTTTCGTGAACTCGAGATTTAATCCAAATGATTCAAAAATAAACGATTCATCTCCAATAATGTAGAGTATCAACGAATCTGTGATAGAGCACCGGCTAACTGCTATATCGTATATGTCATACCCGGCTTCTGGAATTTTTATTGGTGTGTTGGTTGTATCCTGATTGTCCAATAATTTTACCCAAGCGCCACCATAAAGCCTCCATATCTGTGTATAATGGATTCCCGGGGCTGCATAATCACCTCTGAAATACAGTTCGTTTTTTGATACTCCCCGGACATTAAACAGACTAAATTCCGTTGGCGCTTTGGAATATATCCATCCTGCTTTATAGCCATCCTTGGTATAGACCATGCCGTTATCACCCGCCGCGATAAAGAATCCTTTGCCGTCCGTCCAGACACTGCGCAGTTCGCCGGTCGCCTGTAGTTGATAACTTTTCCATTTCTTTATGCGGTTATCGAATTCGGCTATTCCGGCATAAATATCCTGGTTTAAACCCCAGTATCCGACTGCAACCATAAAGTGGTCATCGCCGGTGACATCACCAAGCGGGCCTATTGAAATATCACCCCACTCTTCAGTGACATCGTTATAACCCCAGGTTCCATTAATGTCATCTTCCCAGGTTTCTCCATTCCAATGTCTTCCAAACCTTCCGGAATAGGGTGGCTTTCCATCAATGATACCGCCCATTACATACGCATCATTATCCGAAAAGGCCCATACCCCAGCAACCGTAGATGTACCAAACCAGGCAACTGTATCCACCCGCCAGGTAAAAGTACGGTTGCCGGGCGGGTATTCGCAGTTTGTAGGCTGAGGTTCAGGATCGTCCGGACAGGCAAGAAATAGTATAGAGATGAAAGCCAGAACTATGATCAATATAAAATGAGCGCTTTTTCTCATTAAACACCACACAAGGTTAAATCTTCTTCCAGGTTTTCATTTTCATATCCACTCCTTCATGGTTTTTAATTGATTGATAATTATGGTGTACCCTGTACCACAACGTACACCTGCGAACTGACTTCCGTCGGAAGAAATATCTTTCCAGTAGAAGTCTTGATCATCCGGTGCTGGTCGCCAAAATGAGCATCGTCATCCGGCAAACCCGGCATTACGATCTTCTGGAAATCAGTCCCATTCCAATGATAAAAATTATACCTTGTGCCGAATATCCAGTAATCATTCGGTGAATAGAGATTGATCCGTACCGCAGTTCTACCCATGCTCCTTAAGGGTAATCCCATTTGCGAAAGATTCGTTATGGAATAATTCAGGGATTGGCCCTCAGATTCTAAAAGGAATGACTCCCATCCGATTAAATACAATTTCAAGGAATCGTTATAAGAACAACGCGATACGGATAAATCATACATACTATTGTCTGTACCATATAACTTTACTGGCGTACCGGTAGTGTCTTGCCCATCGTAAAGTTTTATCCATTGATTATTATAACACTTCCAGTATTGCTGGTAGATTACTCCTGTGATAGTGGGAAGCTGAGAAATTGCGTACATTTCATGTTTAGAGATACCAACTATATTTGTAAAGTGAAACTCCGTCGGCGCTTTGGAATACACCCATTCCGCTTTATAGCCATCCTTGGTATAGACCATACCATTATCTCCGACGGCAATGAAGAAGCCCTTGCCGTCCGTCCAGACACTGCGTAGCTCACCTTCTGTCTCGAATTGATATGCTTTCCATTTCTTTGCCAGGTTGTCAAATTCTCCGATTGCAGGTTTGGGAGGTGTCCAGGACCAATTACCTACGGATACCATAAAATGATCATCGCCAGTTACATCATTAGCTACATGACCAACTTCGGCATCTGTTCCATAGATATTATTATCCCACTTAGTTCCGTTCCAGTGTTTACCAACAAATATGCGCCAGGGAGCCTGACCTTCGCCAATGTATCCCATTACATAGGCGTCATCGTCAGCGAAGGCATGCACTCCACCCAGAAAAGACGGCCAATACGCCACCGTATCCACCCGCCAGGTGAAAGTGCGGTTTCCCGGCGGATAATCACAGGTCGTCGGCTCAGGTTCGGGATCATCCGGACAGGCAAAAAATAATACCGAGATGAAAGTCAGAACTATGATCAATATAAAATGAGCGCTTTTTCTCATATTAAAGCTCCATTAGATATATATCGCGACAGAGCGAAAGAAATAATAGTTCGTCACGCAGTAAAAAAGACTGATAAAACTAGTAACACAAAGAGAATAGCCGTTCTCGTTGTTTTTA
>Ga0208940_1003754_pt1 | contig 12526 bp, 1 predicted proteins | sample AD_JPNNA6_MetaG_FD_184445 | JGI IMG/M metagenome (GOLD analysis project Ga0208940, IMG submission 184445) | Active sludge microbial communities of municipal wastewater-treating anaerobic digesters from Japan - AD_JPNNA6_MetaG (SPAdes) (version 2) | ecosystem: Engineered > Bioreactor > Anaerobic >... | reverse complement strand
TTCTGCGGAGAGAGGGGGATTCGAACCCCCGGTACGGTCACCCGTACGGCAGTTTAGCAAACTGCTGGTTTAAGCCTCTCACCCATCGCTCCAAAAAACTTAAAGACAACTGTTGAATATAGCCGGTTATTCATCTTGCCAGCTTTCAACAGCGGGGCAAAAATATAAAAACATTGGATACTTTACAAGCTCACACCTCTCTTTTAAGGTCACGAAGGTTTTCATGGCTCTTAATTATATTAAATATTAGGCAAGACTGTCCATTTTCCATTAAAACAACTAAATGATACATTAATCTTTTATTTCTGTTCATTTGTCAAAAAAAATATTTCTCTTTCAGAATCAGTAGTATTTTTATAGCGTGGTGATCTGTCTGACTAACATTAGCCAAGCCAGATAACCTGAAACTAACACGGCATTAAGAACCAGACAGAAAGCGAATTAACCAGAACAGGCTCAAAAAGAAAGAGTATACGAGCCCGTAGTGGTCTTTTGCTCTAAACAAAAAATATCATTTGAAAAAAGTCGCAGACGATATCACCGCAAGTTCATTGTTTAGTCCTGGCTATCCGACAGAAGGCTCTATTACCGCATCATTCCCTATGCCTTTTGCTAAAGATTCTTTTCAGACAGGAACAAGGATGCAAAAGCTGCAAAAACTCTCCTTTTCAACGAATCAATCGACTTTGTGCGAGTATTTTTCAGGCAGCTGCACCAGACCGGCAATATGTTTTTGTTTTAGGGTTAATCAGGACCCTCCGAAGATTTTTAGCCTGTCTCATTGGTTTTGTCAACCGTGTCCAACGACTGGCCCATTCATTTATTGTGCCTCTGAGACAGAAAACGAAGATTTTTCAAAACATAAGAATTATCCCAACCCCGTAAACAACAATTGTTTAGTATTAACGTATAAATAGCATTGTCATCTGTAGCGGAACATATTATTAGCTCATTTTTTCACATACCAACCAGCCTCAAACTCCGGCCTGTTGTCAGGAAAGCCCTGATCATGGGAGGGATGTGGCTAATTAGTTTGGGTACTCTTTGGGGACAATGTACTGCTACGCTTACGTCAGATCCAGAAACAGATGCACAAACTGTGTGTGTTAATACAGCAATTACTGATATAACTTACACAACCAACGCCACCGCCGCTAGCTTTATTAATTTACCAACAGGAATATCAGGATACATAAGTGGTAACCAAATTACAATTACTGGTACGCCAACTACAAACGGACAATTCAACTACATTATCAATCTCTCAGGTGTATGTGGAACAGCTACTGTGCCTGGCACTATCACAGTCAATCCTGTTCTGTCAGTAGCTGTAGCTGTATCAGCAAGTGCAAATCCAGTCTGTGCAGGGACCTCCGTCACTTTCACTGCTAATCCGGAGAACGAAGGCAATACACCATCATATCAATGGCAAGTCAATGGAGTTAATGCAGGGACTAACAGCCCGACATACAGCTATACTCCGGCTGATGGTGACGAAGTAACTGTTATCCTTACCTCAAGCGAAACTTGTGCCTCAGGCAGCCCTGCAACTTCCAACCAGGTGACCATGACAGTCGACCCGCTACTGCCTGTCAGCGTCTCCATCGCAGCAAGTGCAAATCCAGTCTGTGTAGGGACCTCCGTCACTTTCACTGCTACTCCGGTGAACGAAGGCAACACACCATCATATCAATGGCAAGTTAATGGAGTTAATGCAGGGACTAACAGCCCGACATATAGCTATACTCCGGCTGATGGTGACGAAGTAACTGTTATCCTTACCTCAAGCGAAACTTGTACCTCAGGCAGCCCTGCAACTTCCAACCAGGTGACCATGACAGTCGACCCGCTACTGCCTGTCAGCGTCTCCATCGCAGCAAGTGCAAATCCAGTCTGTGCAGGGACCTCCGTCACTTTCACTGCTACTCCGGTGAACGAAGGCAACACACCATCATATCAATGGCAAGTTAATGGAGTTAATGCAGGGACTAACAGCCCGATATACAGCTATACTCCGGCTGATGGTGACGAAGTAACTGTTATCCTTACCTCAAGCGAAACTTGTACCTCAGGCAGCCCTGCAACATCGGAATCTATCACCATCCACCATTTTGCACCTTTATTGCCAGGAACAATTAATACAACAACAAGCCAATACTGCCTTGGTGGAACAGGAGCTATTGGTGGTAATCCTCCAACATATAGTCTGGCTAGTGGAGGTTCCGGTTATTTTACTTATACATGGCAAATAGATGTTGGGTGTACAGGAACCTGGACTGATATACCCGGAACTAATGTACCCGGTTACACTCCTGCACCTCCTGCAACCCTTGGACCTACATGTTATCGAAGAAAAGTAACAGATGATTTTTGCAGTAATGAGGATTTTAGTGGAATAAAAAGATTTGAAATCTTCCCAGAGCTGGTTTCTCAAAGCATTGTTCCGTCACCCTCCAATTTAACCATCTGTGCAGGCACATCAATTTCAGCAACATTCACAGATGGTTCAGGTGGTTTCCCTGGTGCTTATATTGACAGATATTATTATAGTATAAACGGAGGCGCCTCGTGGGACTCATATGAGCCAGGCAATGCTATCTCAACAACAGGTTTGTCAGGCAACAATATCGTTCAGATTAGAACGCGCAGAGAAGCCACTGGAGTTGATGGTTGTGATTATGGTGAATATATAACAGTATCGTGGAGTGTAAATCCCCTTCCTAATGCTTCCATTACCGGTACTACATCCGTTTGCCGTAATACACCTGGCCCGCCTATAACCTTTACAGGCTCTGGAGGAACCCCTCCTTATACTTTCACCTATAGAATAAATGGAGGTGGCAGTCAAACGATTACCACAACCAGCGGTAACAGCGTTACAATACAAGTTCCGACAAACTATGATGGAGTTTTTACTTACGAATTAATAAGCGTTCAGGATGGCAGCTCAACTCAATGCATAAACAGCGTAAATGGAACAGCAATAATTACTGTAAACCAGTTGCCAACCCCAACGATAAATGGAACATCGACTGTTTGCTTGGGCGTTCCAACCGTTTACACAACGGAACCGGGGATGAACGGTTATACCTGGGTCATACCTGCAGGAGGGACAATCACTTCCGGCGGAACAGCAACCGATAATTCTGTTACTGTAAGCTGGAATACCATCGGCACAAATACTCTAAGTGTCAATTATACGGATGGAAACGGATGTATGGCTGATGCACCTGCACAATTAAATGTAACTGTCAATCCGTTGCCTACGCCAACTATTTCTGGCCCTGAAACAGTCTGCTTAAATTCAACCGCCAACATTTATATAACACCAGCCTACCAAAATAATTATATTTGGACAATCTCCGAAGGGGGAACAATTACCTCCGGACAAGGAACTAATGTAATATATGTTACCTGGCATACTGAAGGCCCTCAAACAATCAGCATCAATTATACTAATGCTTACGGGTGCACAGCTGCTTCTCCCACTACTCGAAATATAATTGTTAACCCACTGCCTACTGCAACAATTACACCTGACGGGCCTACTACTTTCTGCCAGGGAGGATCTGTGTTGCTGACATCATCCGAAGGCAGCAGCTACCTGTGGAGCAATGGAGCTACCACCCAGTCAATCAATGTAACCACAAGTGGCTCATACACAGTAAGAGTCACCGATGCAAACGGATGTAGTGCTACATCTGCAGTGACATCTGTGACTGTACACCCATTACCTGTCGTAACCATTACCGGTCCACAACAAATATGCGCCGGATCAACCGGTAACGTGTATTCTACACAGTCTGGGATGACAGGCTATAACTGGACTGTATCTGCAGGAGGAACCATCACCTCAGGTGGAACCACTAATGATAATACCGTCACGGTAACATGGAATGCTGCAGGCTCTCAAACAATCAGTGTCAATTACACTAATGCCAACGGATGTACTGCCGTTTCTCCCACTTCAAATAACATCATCGTTAACTCACTGCCTGTTGCTTCTATATCCGGAACGACATCTGTCTGCCGCAATACACCTGGGCCACCTATAACCTTTACAGGATCTGAGGGAACCGCACCTTATACTTTCACCTATAGAATTAATGAAGGTAGCAGCCAGACGATTACCACAACCAGCGGTAACAGTGTTACAATACATGTCCCGACAAACACTGCCGGAGTTTTTGTTTACGAATTATTAAGCATTCGGGACGGCAGTCCAACTCAATGTACAAACAGCGCAAATGGAACGGCAACAATAACTGTCAACCAGTTACCAGTTCCAACGATAAGCGGAACATCGATTGTTTGCTTAGGCATTCCAACCGTTTACACAACGGAACCGGGGATGAACGGCTATATGTGGACAGTCAATGGTGGCGGTACTATTGTAGATGGAGCAGGAACAAACTCAATCACAGTCATGTGGTCTACGACAGGACCAAAAACTGTCTCCGTTAATTATTCTAACGAAAATAATTGTACGGCCAGTGCACCTGCACTATATTACATAAATGTAACATCCTTGCCTGTGCCTCACATCACCGGACCATCAACTGTTTGTGCTAATTCAACTGACAATATTTACTATACTGAAGCCTACCAAAGCAACTATACATGGACGATTTCCGCAGGGGGTACTATTACGTCTGGAGCAGGCACTAACTCTGTACATGTCTCCTGGCATACTGCAGGCCCTCAAACTATCAGCGTCAATTATACTAATTCCAACGGGTGTACTGCAGTATCCCCTACTGTACATAATGTATCGGTTAACCCCCTGCCTGCAGCAACGATTACACCTGACGGGCCTACTACTTTCTGTCAGGGCGGTTCTGTAACGCTGACCTCATCGGTAGGCAGCAGCTACCTGTGGAGCAACGGGGCAACCACCCCATCAATCAACGTAACCACGAGTGGTTCATATACTGTCAGAGTCACCGATGCAAATGGATGTAGAGCCACATCGGAGGTGACCACTGTCACTGTAAACCCATTACCATTTGTTACCATAAGTGGCCCACAACAAATATGCGCCGGATCAACCAGCAATGTGTATACTACACAGTTTGGAATGACAAGCTATAACTGGACTGTATCTGCAGGAGGAACCATCACCGCAGGTGGAACCACTAATGATAATACCGTCACGGTAACATGGAATACTGCAGGCCCTCAAACAATCAGCGTCAATTATACTGATATCAACGGATGTACTGCTATTTCGCCAACACTGTACAATATAACCGTCATACCATTGCCTACGGCAACAATAAGTGGCACCGCTACAATATGCAATGGAACCAGCACGCAGATTTCGGTAGCATTGACAGGTACGTACCCATGGACTCTGACGTATACCGATGGAGTAAGCCCTGTGCAAATAACCGGAATAACTGAGACCCCATACACATTTACAGTCTCTCCGGCAATTACAACAACCTGGACTGTGACAGATGTCATTGATGCTAATGGATGTACAAACATCGGTACAGGAAGTGCAACGGTAACCTTAAATGATGTTACAGCAGGAGTCATTGCCCAGAATCAGACAGTTTGTTTAGATGATGATCCCTCACCTTTGACAGAGAATTCACCGGCCTCCGGCGTTGGTACTTTAAGTTACCAGTGGCAGAGCAATACTACCGGTTGCAACGGCGTATTTTCTGATATAAATGGCGCCACCACTGAAAGTTATGATCCACCTCCGCTTTCGTTGACGACTTATTATCGTCGGGCGGTCACATCTACAATTAACAGTGTAAGCTGTACTGTTTATAGTAACTGTATTACGATTACTGTCAACAATGTAACTCCAGGAACCATAACAGGAGATCAGACTGTTTGTTATCTGGGAAACCCATTGGCTTTCACTCAGACGTTAGCATCGGGGGCCGGTGCAATCTCCTACCAATGGCAAAGCAGTAACATAGATTGCACTACAGGATTTTCTGATATCCCGGGAGCTACTGGATCTGTCTATGACCCTCCCACCGGATTGACATTGACAACATTTTATCGCCGACAGGCAATTTCTGTATTAAATGGTTTACAATGCAGTGTTACAAGTAACTGTGTTACTGTATTTGTAAATAACGTTGATCCTGGTTCAATCGCCGGAGATCAAACCATCTGTTTCAATGGTGACCCATCGTCATTTTCAAGTACCCAGGATGGATCTGGTTCGGGAAGTATTACATATAGATGGGAAATATCCTCTGGTGGCGGTCCATGGACCACGATTCCTGGCGCGAACGATGCCACCTATGACCCGGGACCTCTGACGGCACAAACCCGATATCAAAGAATTACTGTCTCAACTCTGAATGGAGTACCTTGTTCCTCTGCATCCAATATTTTGACTGTTACGGTTCAGGGGGCAGTAACCCCAGGTGGAATAGGTTCCAACCAGACAATATGCAACGGTGCGGTTCCGGCACGGATCATTTCGTCTCCCGATGGTACCGGGAGTCCGGGGGCAGAGATTTCTTACACATGGGAATTCAGCACAAACGGAGGTGCATCTTATTCTCCTGTCCCGGAAAATCCGGCTACAGCATACTATGATCCTCCGGCTCTTACGCAAACTACTCTTTACAGACGTCGTACAATTTCGACGCTTAATGGGGTACCATGTACCTCGGTTCCGACAAATGCTGTCACAATCATTGTTCAGACCGTTCCAACTGCCGGACAAATTGCCACAGATCAGACCATCTGCAACAATTCACTTCCAGCGCAGCTTACCTCAGTCACAAGTGGCACTGGTACCCCTGGTGCAACCATTTCATACCTTTGGGAACAGAGTTATGATGGAACGAGTTGGACAACCGTTCCAGGCGACCCGACCACGGCAGTATATTCTCCCCCTGCCCTGACACAAACAACTTTGTTTCATCGGGTTACAAGAGCAACACTTAACGGAACCCAATGTTTCTCAGTTCCGACTAATACAGTTACCGTAACTGTACAGGCTGTTGTCCAACCGGGCATTATTGCTTCTGACCAAACAATATGTTATAATGGTGATCCATCAGCATTGACAAGCACTCAGGACGGATCTGGTTCGGGAAATATTACATACAGATGGGAAATATCCTCTGGTGGCGGTACGTGGACTACGATTCCTGGCGTGAACGGTGCCACCTATGATCCGCCAGGACCACTCACAGCGGTTACCCAGTATCGCAGAATTGCAGTTTCTACTCTGAATTCGGTTTCATGTGAATCATTACCTACAAGCCCGGTAACGATAACTATTCTTCCCCAGATTGTGCCACCGACTGTCAATTCAAGTCAAACGATATGCTATAATACTGCACCTTCTCCATTGACAAGGAACGACGCGACAGGAGGCTCGGGAACCTTCACATACCAGTGGCAGGTCAGCACTGATAATAATACATGGACAGATCTGACAGGGCAGTCCGGATTGAGTTATTCACCAGGAAACCTAACCTCTACGACCTATTACAGGGTAGTGGCTACCAGCACAGGTACACCTGCTTGTGGGTCCTTCAATAGTAATGTGGCTACAATTACCGTCAGACCGCAACTGGTAGCCCCTGCTGTTTGCTGTGATCAGATTGTGTGCATAGGATCAAACCCAGATCCGTTAAGCGGGACGGCGGCATCAGGTGGGTCAGGGTCTTTCACATATCAATGGCAATGGAGCACTGACGGTAATCCTCCATGGAATAATATAGGAGGTGCAACAAATCCAAACATATATAATCCACCAGCCCAATCCCGTTACTACAGACTTAGAGCAATCGACCCAATTTGTGGAACCGTATACAGCAACACCGTGCAGGTGTCTTTGGGTCTTGATTTCGGGGCCACATTCTTTAACGATGGCAATCCGACCTCAGCAGTATGTCCCGGATACAGCTTCAATTATACCATCACTTCTGGAACAATTGGAGCTCTATTTGGTAGACATATAAGATATTCATGGACAGCAGACCCGGCATTTGTTCAACCTTCAACAGGTGGACCGTTGGGTGTGACTCGTTACTTATTGTTCATACCATACTTTCAAGCTACAATTCCCCTTACTGTTTATAACAATACTGATACTCCTGTCACGACAACAATTACTGTCACACCGGGAGTATACAACAATGCCGGACCTCCACCAAGCGGATTTGTATGCAACCTCACTCCGCAAACATTCACTGTTACTATTAATCCATTCAGGATTGTCTGTCCTTCCAATATCGGACCCGTAAACAATACAGGCGGGCAATGTTACGCTTCAGTTGCAACGCCAAATCCAACTTTCATTGGAACCTGTACTGCCAACAGAATAACGTGGCAATTGACAGGTGCAACTGTCGCAAATTCACCTGGCACAGGACTAAATTATGTCGGAACCCGTAACTTTAATATTGGGGTTACTACTGTGACATATACTGCCACAAATACCTATGGAGTTTCGACTACATGTTCGTACACAGTTACGGTAGTAGATGCTGAACCACCTGTGATTAGCTGTCCCAGTGATATTACACAATCTGCAGCATCTGGATTATGCTCAGCAATAGTAAACTATACCGCTCCTACAGGTACTGATAACTGCCCGGGTGCGAGCACAACCCAGATCACTGGTCTTTCTTCAGGTTCAGCTTTCCCAGTGGGAACCACAGTTAATACCTTCAGGGTTACGGATGCTGCAGGCAATACCACCGATTGTTCATTCAATGTAACCATTACAGACGATCAGTCTCCTGTATTTACGAACTGTCCTTCAGATATTGCCCGAAGTACTGATGCCGGGGTTTGCACATCAACGTTCGATCCTGAAGATCCTGTTGTATCTGATAATTGCCTTTCATTGTTGCAACTCACCTGGAGTCTTTCAGGAGCCACTTTAGGCGATTCTCCTGCAACAGGAATAAATTATGTCGGAAACACTGCCTTTAACCTGGGAACAACAACAATTACCTATACGGCAACCGATCCGGGAGGGAACTCCTCAGTCTGCACCTTCAATGTCGTGGTGACAGACAATCAGGATCCGACAATCAGTTGCCCTTCTTCATATTCAGTGTACAATGATCCGGGTCTGTGCTCGGCTGTAATTAATACTTCAGATCCTGTTACAGAAGATAACTGTGGTGTACAGAGCCTTGTCTGGACTATGAGCGGTGCCACAAGTGGCAGTGGTACAAATAACATCGGTTCATATACATTTAATGTTGGCATAACCACCGTCACATATATAGTTACCGATAATTCGGACAGAACTGCTCAATGTCAGTTTATTGTTGAAGTTATTGATAATGAGCTGCCAACCATTGCTTGTCCTCCTGATCCTCAGACACGCAACACAGATCCCAATTCACCAACATACACAGTTCAGGGAACTGAGTTTGACCCAATTACAAGCGATAACTGTTCAGGGTTATCAATTACCAACAACATTAACGGTGGAGCAACTCTGGACGGCTATGCTTTCCCGGTGGGAACAAGAAGTGTTACATGGACAAGTATCGATGCAGCTTCAAATCAAACCACATGTTCCTTTGACGTGATTATAACAGATGATCAACCTCCAATATTGACTTGTCCACCGGATATCGACATTCAGTGCGCAACAAATCTATCTCCCCCTTATGCCACTTATGCCGAATTTGTTGCTGCTGGTGGAAATGCAGTGGATAACAATGAAATATCACTCACCTCCTTTGCTTTTGTTAATACGGTTATCAGTAATCAGACGTGCCCAAACAGGTATACTATAACCAGAACATACCGGATTGAAGATTTAAGTGGAAATTCTGATCAATGTGAGCAGATAATCAATGTAGACGACCAGACACCCCCTGTGATTACAGGCTCTATATTTGAGTCAACCATTGAGGGATGCACATCGTCTGCGGCACCTGCTCCGGTAACGACTGTTGCCGGCCTGGAAGCGCTCGGATTATCAATAAATGATGTCTGCACACCTGATGCAGACCTCATTATAACCAGCACGGATGATGCTCAGGGAACTTGTCCGATTATCATTACTCGTACCTATACTATTACAGATGCATGTGGCAACTACAGCACCTATGACCAGATTATCAATATTAATGATCAGACACCCCCTGTGATTACAGGCTCTATATTTGAGTCAACCATTGAGGGATGCACATCGTCTGCGGCACCTGCTCCGGTAACGACTGTTGCCGGCCTGGAAGCGCTCGGATTATCAATATATGATGTCTGTACACCTGATGCAGACCTTGACGTGACCAGCACAGATGATGTTCAGGGAACTTGCCCGATTATTATTACCCGCACTTATACTGTTACAGATGCATGCGGCAACTCCACCACTTATGACCAGATTATCAGTATTGATGATCAGACACCACCTGAGATTAACGGCTCTATACCTGAAACAACCGTTGTAGGATGTACATCGTCAGCGTTACCTGCTCCGGCAACATCTGTTGCCGGACTCGAAGCGCTCGGGTTATCAATATATGATGTCTGTACACCTGATACAGACCTTGAGGTTTCTCACGAAGATATTCCGGGTGATTGCCAGGTGACAAGGATTTATACTGTAATGGATGCCTGTGGCAACACTAACACATCCAGCCAGGTAATTAATATTATTGCTCCGGAGGTTATTGTCCAAACACCAGGCAATTCAACTACATCTGCCTGTTCGTTTGGGAGCCAGGCTGATGCACAGACGGCATTCGAACTCTGGCTTATGGGGTTCACCTTAAGTGGAGGATGCACTCCGGTTGCAACACCAAGCACAACCACCTCTCCGCCGTATTGCGGAGGAAGCACGACCGTAACATGGACTGTGACTGACAGATGCTACGCAACAACTGAACATACTGCTACATTTACCATTACACCACCTCCTGAGGTTATCGTTGAACCTCCAAGTGACAGAGCAATACCGGCATGCTCATATCCTAACCAGGCTACTGTTGATGCAGCGTTCTCTGACTGGTGGCGTAGTTTCAGCGTGAGTGGTGGCTGTAACCCGATTGCCACCCCGGACAACACCACTCCTCCTAACTTCTGTGGAGGAAGCACAACCGTAACCTGGACTGTGACAGACAGATGCTACGCAACAACGACCCATACGGCTACATTTACCGTTACACCCGCACCTGATCTTATCGTTGTTCTACCGAATAACAGAACTATTGAGGCATGCACATATCGTAACCAAGCTGATGCTGATGCGGCATTCTCTAATTGGTGGCGTAGTTTCAGCGTGAGTGGTGGCTGTAATCCGACTGCTACTGCCAGTAATACCACTCCTCCTAATTTCTGTGGAGGGAGTACTACAGTCACTTGGACAGTGACAGACCGATGTTATACACAGACAGTACCCTACTCGGCTACGTTCACTATTACCCCAGCTCAACCTCGTGTTGTGACACAGGCTGTTGACAGAACAGTTTCAGCCTGTTCACTTGTGAGTCAGGCTGCTGCTCAATCTGCTTTCAATGACTGGCTGGCTACGGCAACCGTTTCCGGCGGATGTAGTGCTACCTCTACCCCTGATATTACAACAGCGCCTGATTATTGCGGCGGCAGCACAACTGTAACATGGACGATAGCCGATCGTTGTAACAGTCCAACGACTTACTCAGCTACCTTCACCATTTCTCCAGCACCTGATGTTATCGTTGTGCCTCCAGCTGACAGAATAGTACCGGCATGTACATTCCCCAACCAGGCAGATGCCGATGCAGCGTTCTCTGAATGGTGGCGAAGCTTTTCCGTGAGTGGTGGTTGCAATCCGACTCCCACAGCGAGTAATACTACTCCTCCTGATTTCTGTGGAGGAAGTACTACAGTCACATGGACCGTAACAGACCGATGTTATAACCAATCAACTCATTCTGCAACATTTACAATTAATCCGCCATCCGAGGTTGTTGTTAACCCTCCGGAAAGTGTATCAAATCCTGCTTGTAACTATGTTAATCAGGCTGCTGCACAGGCTGCCTTCAATGATTGGCTCGCAACAATGAGTATTACCGGAGGTTGCAACCCGGTTGCTACTCCGAACAATACAACAGCACCTCCCTACTGCGGAGGAAGTACAACTGTAACATGGACTGTGAGAGACCAATGTTATAGCCAGTCAACACATTCAGCAACATTTTCTATAATTGCGCCTGACCCGGTGGTAGTAATTCCAGCTGCTTCGTTAACTATTGATGCCTGCGACTATGAGAACCAGGAGGAGGCACAGGCTGCATTTGATACTTGGCTTGCTACGTTTAGCGTTTCAGGAGGGTGCTACCCTCAGGCTATTCCAAACATCACTACTGCACCAGATTACTGTGGTGGTAGTGTAATAGTTTCATGGTCGGTTACAGACATCTGTTACACTCAGACAATACCGTATTCCGCAACATTTACTATTACAACCCCGCCAACGCTAGAGGTGACTTGCCCGACGCCTATGAACATTGAGGCTTGCACGTCACAGAGTGAGATTCAGACTGCTTACAACAACTGGGTGGATGGATTCTCATTCGCCGGAGGG
>Ga0208940_1003740_pt1 | contig 12562 bp, 10 predicted proteins | sample AD_JPNNA6_MetaG_FD_184445 | JGI IMG/M metagenome (GOLD analysis project Ga0208940, IMG submission 184445) | Active sludge microbial communities of municipal wastewater-treating anaerobic digesters from Japan - AD_JPNNA6_MetaG (SPAdes) (version 2) | ecosystem: Engineered > Bioreactor > Anaerobic... | reverse complement strand
TCCGGATAAAACCCGTTTGTGTCAATCTTAACCAAAAGATCCGACTTTTTGAGCAAAGAAATAAACTCAATTACATCTTTCTGAAAAAGAGGTTCACCGCCCGAAAGAACAACCGCATCGACAAGACCTTTCCGTGAAGATAAAAAAGCAAAGATATCCTTTTCGGATATCCCTCTTTTTTCTTCCGTGCTGTTTACCAACTCGGAATTATGACAAAACCCGCACCTCAGATTGCATCCGCTTGAAAAAATCACCGTAGAAATCTTTCCGGGATAATCAATCAGAGATGTCTTCTGAAGACCTCTGATCTTCATGCGTAGATTTTTTCTTCGACTTGTTCGGGAAAATACATCAATCTATCAGAAAATTCTTCCTGTTTTCCTCTGTTCCACTGATTTACAGGTCTGAAATATCCCACAACCCTTGAATAAACTTCTACCGGAATTCTTTTTTCCTTTTCCATGTTTCCCCCGTTTTTTGATAATAGAAACCCAATCCCTAAAAGGGTCTGAGACAAATATAGTTCATTTTTAAATTGATGCTATTTTTTTTTCCGCATTTTCATCCTGCAGAACAATTCCGAATCTTTCTAAATCTTCCTTGCTGTGTTCGTAAGGACAAAATTTATGCGCACCGGGAATATACCCGTGAATTGGACAAATCGAAAATGTCGGAGTCAAAGAGAAATACGGAAGATGATAGTTTTCCGCAATCTTTTTTACTAGAGCTTTTGCCATCTGAGGATCCTGAATGTTTTCACCAAGAAAAGCGTGAACAACAGTTCCTCCGGTAAACTTAACCTGCAATGCGTCCTGATGGTCAAGAATATCAAAAATATCATCTGTATGATTTACAGGCAGATGAACAGAATTTGTATAATACGGAGCATTGTCTCCTGATGTAATAATATCAGGAAATTCAGCCTTATCATTCTTTGCGAATCTGTATGAAACCCCTTCAGCCGGAGTAGCTTCAAGATTATAAAGATTTCCGGTTTCCTGCTGATAAGACATTATTCTTTCTCTCATATAATCAAGAACTTTTACAGCAAAAGCTTTACCTTCTTTTGTTGAAATATCTTTTCCGAAAAGATTACATAGAGCTTCATTCATTCCGACAAGCCCGATGGTTGAAAAATGGTTCAGCCAGAACTGCTTATTTCTTTCGAATATATCTCTAAGATAATGTTTCGTATACGGATACAGATTGCTGAGAGTGAAACTCTCAAGAACCTTTCGTTTTATTTCAAGGGACTCTTTCGCCAAATCCATGAGTTCAGCAAGACGCTTGAAAAACTTATCTTCATCTTTAGTAAGATACGCAAGACGCGGAAGATTAATTGTTACAACACCTATACTTCCGGTTAACGGATTAGCACCGAAAAGTCCGCCGCCGCGTGAACGCAATTCACGGTTATCAAGTCTCAGCCTGCAGCACATAGAACGGGCATCTTCAGGCTTCATATCAGAATTAACAAAATTGGCAAAATAAGGAATTCCGTATTTCGCAGTCATTTCCCACAGCTTATCAAGCTTCTTATTATTCCAGTCAAAATTTTTACCTATGTTGTAGGTAGGAATAGGAAATGTGAAAATTCTATTCTTTGAGTCGCCTTCAAGAAGACATTCGCAGAAAGCGGCATTGAACATGTCCATTTCTTCCTGGAATTCGCCGTATTTAGTATCAAGATATTTTCCGCCTACGACTACATAATCATCTTTAATATTTTCAGGAACAATCAAATCAAGAGTCACATTGGTAAACGGAGTCTGAAATCCTACCCTGGTAGGAATATTCATATTAAAGAAAAATTCCTGCAAAGACTGTTTAACTTCCTTGTAGGTAAGTTTATCATAACGGATAAAAGGAGCAAGAAACGTGTCGAAATTCGCGAATGCCTGAGCTCCTGCTGATTCTCCCTGTAGAGTATAGAAAAAATTCACTATCTGCCCTAGAGCCGTTCTAAAATGCTTAGGTGCCTTTGATTCAATCTTTCCGACAACTCCTCCGAAACCGGATAGAAGAAGATCTTTTAAATCCCAGCCGACACAATAAGCAGAAAGAAGACCCAAGTCATGAAGATGAACATCGCATGAATTATGAATGTCTCTTATTTCAGGCGGATAAATTCTTTCAAGCCAGTACTTGGCAGTTAACGCGGAAGCAAGGTGATTATTAAGCCCCTGTAGGGAATAACTCATATTGCTGTTTTCTTTAACTCTCCAGTCACTGCGGTCAAGATAATTGTCTATAAGATCAAGACCCTCATTCATGAGAGTTTTGCTGTCACGGATCTTTCTATGCTGATCTCTGTAAAGAATATATGCCTTCGCTACCTTAGCGTGCCCCTTCTCTATCAGAATTTTTTCAACAAGATCCTGAATATTCTCAACAGTCGGAACCCGGCCGTCTTTATAAATTATTTCAAGAATATCAACAACCGAACGCGTAACACCTTCTGATTTTTCATTGTCTGTTCCGCCTACAGATCTGGCTGCTTTAAAAACAGCTTCAGCGATCTTCTTCGGATCAAACTCAGCCAAACGGCCGTCGCGTTTTAAAATGAATTTCAGTGATGAACGAAGTTCTGGCATTATCAACCTACTACATTGTATATTCAATATCTAAACGAAAACAATAGAATCCCGACTCGCAAAAAGCGATTCTCCAACTTCTCTTTTATAGGGTAATGGAGAGACTACTTTGCTGATGACGAAAGTCAATAAAAAAATTATGTCTCGTTTCTTATTTTTATCAAGATTTTTTTCTAAATACCGATAAGCTCTAACAGACATAGTTTTCTTATTGGAGATGAAATCTGTCAAAGATATTTTAAAAAATTTTTGAGGTGCTTTTTATGAAGAACAAATTTTTTATGGTAATAAATATTTTCCTATTTCTTTTTGCACTAATTCTTCCGCTTAATTCCAGCTCTGGATACGACAAAGCCGTCGTTGAAAAAATAAAGATCTCCGAAAGTGATCTTCCGGAGGGTTTTATTTTCGGAAAAATTCCTAATTTTGCAAAATCAACTCTTCTTGCAAATCCATGGAGCTTCGACCGCAACGCAATAAACAAACTGACAAAGAACATTTATCCCGATGCGGAACCATCAGCCGTAAAAGACATTCATATCTCAATTATCGCAAAAGAATCATCTCCTTACAATGACGATATTGTCTGCTTTATTATCCTCTTTAAGGATGATACAAGTTCAAAAAAAGAAATTCTAAAGATTGAAGAATTCTCAAGAAATAATCAGGACAGAGTGCTCACGGTTTCAAAAGATAATCTTTCGGTTATACTGCTTGTTGATGAAGTGAATAACTTTCCGTATATAACTAAAATGGCAAAAGAAATAGAAGACAGGCTTAACTAAATCATTTTCCGTTTTCCCGGAATTCGATGAATTCCGGGCCGCTTCCGTCATATATAAATGGAGTTTTCATTTTCTCCTTTAATTCAACCGAATTCATAAATTTATTCTTTCGATGATTTCTTGTCTTAATTGTAAGAAAATCGCTTCCAGGCGTAAAATAGAAAAACTTGGACTCGGCAAAACTAAGAAAATAATCTTCTCTGATCGCCGCTATGTTTATGAAATGCGTTCCGCCGAGAGAATTTATCTTTCGGTTCTTTCCTTTCAGAGTTGAAGGAACATGAGTATGGCCGAATAACCAGTAATCAACACGCTGCTTTTTCAGAACTTCAGTAAATCTTTCCGAATCTACTACATTGCGGTAACTTGGATAATTATATGAAAATCCGGTTCCTCCCAGATGAGAATGCGTTATTGTTATAATTATATTTGACTGATTGTCTTCAACCAGCTTTTTCCACCAGAGAAAAGCATTATCAGATATCTCTGTACCGGAAGAATTTTTTTCGTCAGAAAGAAGAATCAGCAACAGATTGCCGAATCGAACGGCATAATGCATCGGCTTTTTAGTATACTTAAAATATAACGGAATATTGCGAGCATCATGATTTCCGATCATTTCATAAAAGTTTTTTATATTAAGAGGTTCAACCGTTTTATAAAACCATTTCCATTCATCATCATGATTCTGCGAACTTGAAAGCTGAACCATGTCTCCTGCACACACAGCTGCGTCAACCTGAAGTTTGTTTTTGATTACATCTTCAACCGTTATTTCAAAATCTTCTCTTTCATCGTCATTGCGCGGCTGAATATCAGCAAAAGTCCAAAGCACAAACTGCTTTTCTTCTTCGGCAGATATTTTTTCATGAAATGATATAGAAGAGATTTGAAGCAATACTATTAAAACTGCAAATCTCTTCTTTATAAAATTCAATTTATTTAGGCAAGCCAAAGGAATGTCCCGGTCCGGAAGGAATTGAATAATATTTAAATGGAATCTGTGAAAGTCTGCAGGCAACACTTGAATGATCGGAATACATATCTTTCACGACTTCAGAAAAATTTATGGACACACCGGCATAAATTCCCCTGCGTTTATCGTGATCATTTCCTGCCTTTCTATCATAAGTAGTATAATCTCTTGAGTAAAATCCCAGATCAAGCTGTATATATCTCATAAAATTAGGTATATCATATCCTATATGCTTAAAACCTGCAAGCTTGAAGTTCATCATATATATATATCCGCTGTAATCATTAACAAAAGTCAAAGTCCTTTTCAAACCCTTATCTTCATCTCTGAAAGCTTTTGTCGGAATATATCTTACTGTAACACCTAAAAAAGAATCCATAGTCGGAGAATAATCTAAAAGAGCACCGAGAGCGATACCTGCATAATCCATTGCAAGATCCTGAAAACAGAATCCGTACTGCGAAGAAAATCCGTCACCGACTTCAATAAGAAAACCGACTCCCATGGTCATTCCGATTGAGTAAACCCAACGGTCTGAAGGAGAAGTATCTAAATGGTCATAAAGAGTAAAAAGAAGTCTTTGAGTAACATAATGAGCATAAAAATGACCCCACTTGTCCGCACCGCCGAAATCTGTTCCCTGGCCGAACCATCCCTCATCTTTTGAATAAAAATCATGGTTATTTTCCCAATCCCATGCCTTAATTCCAAACAATAGAATTATTGGAGGAGTTGCTCCTGTTATTATATATTTTCCGTATCTTCTTGCGTTATAGCTCAGATTGAAATATTCCGTTTCAGGATTATAATATCCCTTTGGAGAATCATCCGAAACAACTGCTGCAGTACCCGGATTTTCTTCCGGCGCCTGAGCACTCAGGCTATTCAATGTAAGCATTGAAAGACAAATAAGCAAAATAAACTTTTTCATTTTTTTCATCCGTTTAAAATTTCGCGGTCATGCTAACTCACCGGCTTTACGTGTCAATAAAGAATGTTAAACTTTTATAAGTTCATATTCTTTATTACCAATGCCTATTTCAACAGCATGATTGATTCCCGACTTCCAGTTTGTATTAGGGTAGATATGATTAAATTTATCCTTACCTTCAGAATATCCTGTTCTTTCCAAAACAGAACCTATTGCCATTGTAGAAGAATTAACCATATCAGCACATGCCGCATCAAGAGCGACCGGATCTTTTGAAGCAGCTATTCCGATATCACGGACTATCGCAACATCATTATGTCCCCAACAATCGCAATTCGGTGAAACATTCATTATAAAATTTATATGGAAATGCTGTTTGTCTTTTAAAACCGCAAGCGTATATTCAGATATTTTTTCCGTGCAGGTTTCAGCTCCTTCATTCCAGACTACCTGAGCAGAATCGAACATGCACACTGCTACACACTGGCCGCATCCGATACATAAATCATAGTTGATTGAAGCTTTTTTAGCAGAATCAAAAGATATTGCTTTCTGGGAACAATTCTTTACACAAACACTGCAGGATACACATTTATCCTTATCTATTTTGGGTTTTGAAGCAGAATGCATTTCCATCTTGCCGCCGCGTGAACCCGAACCCATTCCAAGATTTTTTAATGCCCCGCCGAACCCCGTCATCTCATGTCCCTTGAAATGATTAAGAGATAAAATAACATCAGAATCGGCTATAGCACTGGCAATCTTAGCGGTTTTGCAATGTTTTTGATTTATTTCAATTTCTCTGTATTCAGTTCCTTTTAATCCGTCAGCTATGATTACATTGCAGTTTGTCGCAAGATAATTAAAGCCGTTGGCATGGGCTGTCCAAAGATGATCAACAGCATTCGCCCTTTTCCCGACATAAAGAGTATTCGCGTCTGTCAGAAAAGGTCTTCCTCCTTTCTCGGCAATGAAATCAACTACAACACGCACATAGTTGGGCCGGATATATGCAAGGTTTCCCCATTCACCGAAATGAATCTTTATAGCAGTAAATCTGTCCTTATAATCAAGATCACCGGCTCCGGCAGAAACAATCAAATGCTTCAGTTTGTCTGTCAGATTATTGCCCGGTTTGGTATTCAAGTCAGTAAAAAAAACTTTTGATTTTGACATAAAACCTCCATTTTCAGAGCAAAAACTTAAATTAAAACTCAATTCCTTCACGAGGCTCTTCACCTGCAGAATAATAATGTTTTACTTCTTTCATCTCAGTTACAAGATCGCATAATTCGATCAGCAAATCCGGAGCTTCTCTGCCGGTTAAAACCATATCCATATCCGAAGGTTTGTTCCGGATAATATTTTCAATTTCTTCAAAAGTTATTAAATTGAAATAAAGCGCATTCACAATTTCATCAAGTACAAGCAAATTATATTCATTATTTTCTATAATTGAAAACGCTCTGTCAATTCCCTTTTTAGCGGAAGCTCTATGTTCAATATAATTGCTTTTAGCGGGCAGATAAAATTCCTTCTGCCCGTATTGTTCAATAACTATCTTATCATCACAGCATACACAAGCTTTAAGTTCATTGAAACATCCGTTTTTCATAAACTGCAGAATCAGTGTTTTTTTTCCGCAGCCCATGGCTCTGAAAGCAAGACCAAGAGCAGCAGTAGTCTTTCCCTTTCCGTTTCCTATGTATAATTGAACTTTGCCTGTTTCCTTCATTTATACCCTGCGCGAGATATAATTGAAAGATTTTAGATCTTCTGCTTTTGTTTCATATAACGCATCCATAAAATGCGCCTTAAAAATCATCGGAGTATTGCTTTTTCCGGATGCCTTTTCGCCGGCAAGTCCGTAGACACAAAGAGCCTGAGCAGATGCTAGTGCATAATTTTTTTCAACAGCACAATGAGAAGCGATAACTGAAGCCGACATACATCCCGTTCCGACAATTTTGCCCATCGTTTCATGACCGTTTGATATTTCATAAACATCAATTCCGTTTGTTACAATATCCGTCTTTCCTGTGACAACGATTACAGAACCTGTAGATTTAGCAGCAAGAATCGCACTTTCTGAAATACCATCATAATTTCCTATAGATTCAACTCCTTTCATCTGCGAAGATGCTCCTGCAACAAGAGCTATCTCTGCGGCATTTCCTTTTATTACATCAATGCGGAATTCCTTCAAAAGTTTTTCTACCATATCTCTTCTGAATTTAGTCGCACCGGCCCCTACAGGATCAAGAACAACAGGAATTCCTTTTTTATTTGCAGCTTTAGTCGCACCGGCCCCTACAGGATCAAGAACAACAGGAATTCCTTTTTTATTTGCAGCTTTTCCTGATTCAATCATTGAATGAATCTGCAGAGAATTCAAAGTTCCTATATTCAGAACTAGAGCATCCGCATAACCTGTCATTTCCGCACATTCTTCAACAGCATCCGCCATAACAGGCAATGCTCCGCATGAAATAACAGCCTGCGCGCAGTCATAAACCGTAACATAATTTGTTATATGATGAATCAGCGGTTTTCTTTTTCTAATTTCATCAATCAATAAAGTTTCCAATTGAACGACCTCTTTATTTTATTTCTTTTGCCGGACTTTATAATTTCACTTTCAGGAAGCAAGTCTTTTTGTTTGCCGGAAAATATCTATAATAAAATCCAAGATTTTTTCTCCTCTTTTAAATATTGCTTGAGTTTCGGCAGGCAGATTATAAAGTACATGTATGGCAATAGAAAAAGATTTTATTCAGGCGATGAAGCTTGAAATCAGCAAAAACTTCACGCTCAACCCATATGAAAGAATAGCTTTTCACAAAATTCTTTCGATTATGAAGTCTGAAAACGGAATGAATGTTCTGCTCCGCGACATCCCGAGAAAAGGTGTAATCCGTTCAAGCGCTATTGAAAATCTCAAAGCATTTGACAATCCGCGTGTGACCGAAACTTTCATATCTCTTCTTTCAGAAAGCAAACTTTCAGACAAGGATGTCTTTAATATTCTTGAACACATCGAAACTTTCGGATCAGAAAAAGAAGCCTCGGCTCTCATTTCACTGATTTCTGTAAACAAAACGATTCCGGACAAAGTTTCTTTTGTAGCTAAATCAATTTCAGTCCTCGGCAATATCGACCCCTATGGAAATAAAACATCCGACATCATCAAACAGATTGCCGAAAACCAGCAAATAGAAACAGAATCAAGAAAGTCAGCTATAGAAACAACTATAATCAGAGAAATTTCCTTTTATGAGAATCTTCTAAAAGAAAACAACGATGAACTTAACTCTTCCATATATAAAGCTCTTGCTGTAATATCCGAGCAGGAAATGGCGAAATATGAGAGCCGCGCAGAAAATGAAATATTTACTGTTCTTCCGGATGAAAATGATAAAGTCCTTCTTGAAATTAGAGTTCTTCTTGGAAAAATGACCACCTCTTTTGATGCTTCTTCTTCTCAAACTAAAACTGCATTTATTTTGTCGATGATATCCTGCGGGCATAGAGAATATTTAATCTACACAATGAAAGCCCTGTCTTCCAATAATCCGGATCTGATAGATCTGACTCTTTTTGTTATTTTAGCAAATGTCGAAAAAATCAGAACACCGGATGTTTTCCTAAGAAATTTAATTTCACTTTCATCAGTAACAGACAGAGACAGCGAACTTATTATTCAGATATTCGAAAAGTTTTTTGAAACACTGAAAAACAACCGTTCATCAAATATGATCCGCAACAAGATCAACAATTTCATCATCGTAATGCTTGATAATTTCTTTGAAACATACAGAAAATCTTTTATGATCCCCGAGATAATGGAAAAAGATTATCCCGACAATTTCAAGAAAATTCGGTCTCTTGTTCTTAACAGATTTAATCCTGAAATTAAGAAAAAAATTCTATTCTTTCTCAATGATGATTCTTATCTTTTGAAAAACCTGATCGAAGAAATTTCCGAACAGATTAAGTATATCCCTGAAAATGAAAAAGAAAACCTTTCAGCACTAATCGATGTTCTCTGGGATACCGACCAGAAAGCAAAATCAATTTCTGTAACCCGCATTCAGGATATCGATTTTGAAAAGCGCTACCTTAAAAACCGGATAATAAGACTCTGCGAAATTATCGGAAGAATTTCAATTGAGGATGCATCGTCTTCCCTTGTCAAAATTTTCAATTATATAAAAAAATATCATGATGCAGAAATTTTTGACGCCGCAACTGTTGCCCTTTCCCGTCTTAATTATCCGTATATGCTGAGCGAACTCGAAGTGTTGCTGATGAGCGGTGACGAATCCGAAAAAATGAAAGCGGTAGATTTGTTTTCACTTTTTTCAGACCAGAGGTCGTTAAACATTCTTCTGGATTATCTAAAAGATAATCACAAAACCAACGACGATATGGCTTTAAGGATTCTGAACATTGTTATCAGACGCGACATTTCTAACAACAAAGCTGCAAGTCAGATAGCAAAGGCAATCGCAGAAACAAATGCTAATCCGGAAATCAGAAAAACAGCCGTTCAGCTTATTGGAAAATGCGGCTTTGAGCAGGACGTCCTGTATCTAAATGAACTTTTTGTTGAAACAACTGACAACTCAACAAGAGAAGGAATTGTCAGAGCTCTGGATTTTCTTCTCAAATCAGTTTCTGCAGAATCCAAAAAATCCGTAACAAGTCTCTTAAAGAAATGCCTTCTGGATTCTTCCATTAAGGTCAGAATGTTCGCCTGTATGGCAATGCTTCAGGACGGTTCGGCTGATGCATTAAAAACCATCAGAGACATGATGATAATCCGCAACAAGGCGGTGCAGAGAGATATTCTGAACACTCTCGAAAGCTATATTTCAGTAGAGCTTGGATTTTTCTTTATATCCCTTCTCAGAGAAGAATATGCAATATCTCAGGATATTATTCCGCTTCTCAGATATCTTCCGTACGAAGACAAGAAAGATATCGATCACTTCATAATCAATATCTTCAAAAAGCACGAGGGTTTCGGAGATTCTTCCATCGATCTGTCAAAAGAATACATGAAAGAAGAAGAATATTTCAAATCGGCAAAAATTGATAATCTGACTCTGATGTTTTTTGATATAATCAACTACGAAGAAATTCTTTCTCAGTCATCAAGTTCGGACAGTTCTACTGTCGCCAGAGTTATTTTCTCTACAATACTCGATGTAACAAAAGAAAACAGCGGAACTGTTAGCAGAATGACCGGAGGAAAAATCGTTGTATATTTCCCGAATCCTCTTTCCGCTGCATCGGCGATGATAGATATAAAGGACAAAATATATTTCTATAATTCCAAAATTCTTCCTGAATATCAGGTTCTTTTTTCAGTCTATCTTACTCAAACAGACGCATATGTTGTTTCTGAAGAAATCACTCTTATTCCTTATCATGAGTCTGAAATTCTTTTAAAGTCTCCTTTTAAAAAACGTCTATTTGTTAACAAAAACCTTTCTCAGATTCTCAATTATTCTTTCAAGTGCGGAATTTTTTCTGAGCTCGCATTTGACCTCAAAGGCAGCAATTTTTCCGTTTCCGAACTGCAGAATCCTTTAAACTTTACAATGGCCGCCGATGAAATGATTATCCGCCTGAAGGATGAAGAAAAAAAGCGCAAAGAAATCGAACAGCAGCTTGAAGAAGCTATGAGGATTAAGAACGAGCCTAAAACACGCAACATGAGCGCTTATACAAACAAGATGGATGAAATCGGCCGAATAATGAAAAAGGAAATTCTTGAAGTTAACAAGTACATCAGCAAGCGGTCAACTGACAGAGAACTCATAAAGAATACCGAAAAAATGTTAAACAATATTTATAAAAGATACATGCTCGAAGTTTCAAAAACGGTAATGGAATGACCGTTAAAATTAATGAATGTTCATATGATGACAATTATCCTGTCCGCATAGACGCTTATTTATCAGAAAGATTTTCATATCTGTCGAGATCTTCATGGCAGAAAGAAATCAAATCGGGACGTATTCTTATAAATAATAATCCATGCTTTCTTTCGTCTCTTTTGCTGAAAAAAGGTGATCTGATAAAATTTACCGCAGAAGAAAAAGAAGAACCGCCTGTAGATTTTTCTCACAAAATACTTTACGAAGATCCTTTCTTTATTGCTGTTCAAAAAAGCGGAGATATGCCTGTTCATCCCGCCGGAAAATATTTTAAAAATACCCTTCTTTTTATTCTTGAAAATGAATATTCTGCCAAACTTTTCCCCGCTCACCGCATTGACCGCGAAACATCGGGAATAGTTCTTTTTGCGAAAAACCCTCAAACTGCGGCAAAACTTCAGGAAGAAATATCAAAAGGACAAAAAACTTATACGGCAATTGTCCGTGGAAAAACTCCGTCTGAATTTGAAAATTCCGCTGCAATTGGAGATTCCGCAGAAAACATGAGCACTGTCAGAAAAAAAAGATTCGCCGGAAAAGATGGAACAGAAAAGGCATATACTTCTTTTAAAACAGTATTCAGCTTCGGAGATTTCTCTTTTATCAAAGCATTTCCCGAAACCGGAAGACTTCATCAGATAAGAGTTCATCTTGAAAATTCGGGATTTCCCATAGTAGGGGATAAAATCTATGGCGGAGACGATTCTCTTTTTGTCCGTTTTATAAATGAAGGAATGACGCCGGAACTCGAAGAAAAACTTCTTATGAAGCGCTGTGCTCTTCATGCCGCATCAATTGAAATAAAACATCCTGATAACGGAAAAAATATTAGAATAAACTCTCCTTTGCCGGAGGATTTTATAACTTTCATTAGAGAGAATCGTAATGGCTGAAATAATATATCCGCCGAAAGCAAAGCTGTTTTGCGGTTTCATCTATTCGGATGAAGCAATTCTCGATAAAACTATTTCATTACTTTCTGATAGTTACGGGAAAATAATACTGAAATCTGAAAGTTTTCCGTTTCAGCATACCTGCTATTATGAGTCGATGGGTCAGAATTTAAAAAAAATTCTGTTAGCATTCGATACATTAATTGAAAGAGATCAGATTTCTCTGATAAAAACTCATTCAAATGAAATTGAGAATTTATTCTTAGATAATGGAAAACGCAGAATAAACATCGATCCGGGATATCTCACTCTCTCGAATGTCTATCTTGCTTCATGCAAAGAATATTATCACCGCATCTATATAGGAAACGGCATTTATCTTGAAAATGAATACTACTGGTCAAAAAAAGATTACGTGTTTTTCGAGTGGACTTATCC